>Ga0307503_10000036_pt1 | contig 107175 bp, 108 predicted proteins | sample 17_S_MG_FD_194514 | JGI IMG/M metagenome (GOLD analysis project Ga0307503, IMG submission 194514) | Soil microbial communities from Populus trichocarpa stands in riparian zone in the Pacific Northwest, United States - 17_S | ecosystem: Environmental > Terrestrial > Soil > Riparian zone >... | reverse complement strand
GCTCCACCGACACACTCTCTCGGCGGCGGCAGTCTGAGTTCGGGGCTCGAAGGCCCCTGCCGTTTTCCGACGGCGCCAGTTTCACCGTCCGGGGCCGGATTGCCGGGCATTTGTGCAACAGCCTCCATGAGAAGCGGTACCTACTGTCTGACCGCGGAGTGCCGCCGGGAAGGAACCTGGCACCGCCGCGCTTGACGCATCAGATCGGCCACCCCAGCCCAGGGGTGCCATAGGATTGCGCCGTGCCGTTCACCCTGAGGAACCTCAAGGAGGATCTGGAGGATCTCGGGTCCAAGTTCGACGGCGCGCCGGACCTAGAGTTCCGCATGGCGACCGAGGCGCTCGAGCTCGAGAAATCCGGCCTGAGCTACCAGCGCGTCCCGCCCGGCTATCGCTTTCCGTACGGCCACACGCACAAGAAGCAGGAGGAGGTGTACGTGGTCCTGCGCGGGAGCGGCCGGATGAAGCTCGACGACGAGATCGTCGAGCTCAAGGAATGGGATGCGGTGCGCGTCCCGCCCGGTACGTGGCGAGGCTACGAGGCCGGGCCGGAGGGTCTTGAGATCCTCGTCATCGGCGCGCCCAACCTCGGCGAGGCTCCGCGCGAAGACGTCGATGGCCAGCGCGACTGGTGGGCTGACTAGCGCCAGATAGGTGAACATTAAGCGGGGAGAAGGAACTCACTCAGCCGAGGGCAGTGCACACTCTCCTTCTCGCTTAAGGCAGCAGCGGGTGGGGCGTCAGCTATAGGCGTCCCAGCGGCGCAGGGACGGCTCGGGATCGATCGGGCGGCCTTTGACGTGGATCTCGAAGTGGAGGTGGCAGCCGACGGTGCGGGCGTTACCGGTCTCACCAACGGCGCCGACTCGCTCGCCGGTCCAGACCCGCTCGCCGCGGTGGACCGGAGACGGCCGGAGCAGGTGGGCGTAGAAGTAGCCGCGGTCCTCGCCTTCGCCGTGGATCAGCAGGTAGTTGCCGTAGAGGACCCGGTCGTAGCCACGGCGCAGCACCCGCCCCCCACGCACTGCCACCAGCGGCGTGCCGCAGGCGGCGACGATGTCGAAGCCTTCGTGCCAACGCCCACCATCGCGCGGAGCCCCGAATTCCCCAATAGCCCCCCGCGTCCAATGCGGCCCCAAAACAGGAAAGACGTGCCCGTAGTACGTCGTGCCCCCATTTCGCTCGGAGCTACTGGCCAGCGCAGGAGGAATGAAAAAAGCAAGAGCAACCAGCAAAGCGCCCATCCAGGCAGGGGTGGAGCGTCTTGTACTTTTTTGCGAGCAACGCCCGAGCGACAGCAATCTCCGCCCCTCAAAAAAGTTAAGCGGAACCCCTGCCTGGATGGGCGCTCGCCTCAGTGGTGTTCGATCACGCGGTCGACGAGGTTGTACTCCTTCGCCTCCTCCGCGCTCATGAAGTAGTCGCGATCAGTGTCGTTCGTGACCTTCTCGAATGACTGGCCGGTGTGCTTGGCGAGGATCTCGTCGAGGCGGCGGCGGACGTCGATGATCTCTTTGGCATGGATCTCGATGTCGGTCGCCTGGCCTTCGAAGCCGGAGGACACCTGGTGGATGAGAATCTTCGAGTTGGGCAGCGACATCCGCTTGCCGGCGGCGCCGCCTGCCAGCAGCAGCGCCCCCATGCTCATCGCGATGCCGACGCAGATCGTCTGCACGTCGGGCTTGATGAACTGCATCGTGTCGTAGATCGCCAGGCCCGAGTAGACCGAGCCGCCGGGCGAGTTGATGTAGAGGCTGATGTCCTTGTCAGGGTCCTCGGACTCCAGGTGCAGGAGCTGGGCCACGATCAGGTTGGCGATGTCCTGGCTGACCTCGGTACCGAGGAAGACGATCCGCTCGTTCAGCAGGCGCGAGTAGATGTCGAACGAACGCTCGCCGCGCGAGGTCTGCTCGACCACCATTGGGACCAGAGGGCTCATGATCGGCACTCTATAGAAGGCGTCAGGCGTGCTCGTCGCACGGCTCAGTCGGAGCCCGGAGTCCAGAGCTCGCCCTTCTCCTCTTCCTCTTTCTCCGGCGTCCAGATCTTCTCCCGCGCCTCCGCCTGCTCGAGCGGGATCGGCACCGCCGACTCGGCGACTAGGTCGATCGCCTTGCGCACCCGGATGTCCTCGCGGACCATTGCGTCGCGACCGTTCTCGCGCAGGCGCTCGAGCAGCTTCTCCGGCGTCGTACGCTCGTGTTCGGCGGAGTGCGCAAGCGCCTCGACCATCTCCTCTTCGGAGACCTCGATCTGCTCGGCCTCGGAGATCGCCGCCAGCACAGCCTCGCCCTTCAGCTCCCGCTCGGCGTCGGGCTTGGATTCCTCGAGCAGCTCCTCGCGAGTTTTGCCCTGCATCTGGAGGAAGGTCTCCGGGTTCATGCCCTGGCCGGCGATCCGGCGTTCGAGGCGCTCCAGGCGCTCCGCCGCGCGCGCCGCGACGAGGTCCTCGGGGAGGTCGATGGACGCCGCGTCGACGGCGGCGTCGACGGCGGCAGCCCTGAAGTCCTGCTCGGCACGCTCGTCGACGGCCTCGGAGACGCGTTTGCCGATATCGGCGCGCAACTCGTCGAGGGTGTCGAACTCGGAGGCCTCGGAGGCGAACTCGTCGTCGAGCTCCGGCAGGACCTTCTCCCGCACCTCTTTGACCTCGACGGTGAAGACCGCCTCCTGGCCGGCGAGATGTTCGGCCCCGTAGTCCTCGGGAAAGCTCACCGTGACCTCTCGTGTCTCGCCACCGCTGACTCCGGCAAGTTGCGCCTCGAAGCCCTCGATGAAGCGACCGCTGCCAAGCTCCAGCATGCCGTCGGTTTCCTTGCCGCCCTCGAAGGCTTTGCCGTCGATCAGGCCCTCGTAGTCGATCAGCAACACATCACCGTCGGCGGCGGCGCGCTCGACCGGCTCGAGTTTGGCGAAGCCCTCGCGGATCCGCTCGATCTCGCGGTCGACGATCTCATCGGTCGGCTCGGCCTCGGCCCGCCCGACCTCCAGCCCCTTGTACTCGCCTAGCTCGGCATTCGGCCGGACGCCGATCTCGAATTTGAAGCTAAGTGGCTCGCCCTCGGCCTCGGGAGCCGAGACGATCTCTATATCGGGGTCGCCGACCGGACTTATCCCAGAGCTCAGCAGTCCCCGTTCGTACCACTCGGGCAGCGACTCGCGGATCGCCTCCTGCAGGACCGTGCCGAAGCCCAGTCGCTGGATCGCCAGCGATGGCGGTGCCTTGCCCTTGCGGAAACCCGGCATCCGCATCTCGCGCGCCAGGCCGCGGGCGGCGCGGCTGACGCCCCGCTCGACCAGCTCGGCGGGAATCTCGACCTCGACCCGCACGCGCGAGTCGGGCAGCTCTGTGACGACGGTCTGCATCGGCGTCGCACCCTAGATGATCGACGACTGTCGAGTTGAGCACACCGGGGTGTGCATAACTCGACAGTCGTCCGTGTCAGCGGCGCGAGAGGAGGCCGCGGCGGACGGCCACCGCGAAGTCGATCGCGAAGGCGGCGCCGCGGCCCACCGGCCCGGTTACGAGCCAGGCCTTAAGCGCTGTCACTGCCTACGATCCGTTGCTCCAGCAGGGCCCCGTGGCCGGCGGCCACGGCCCGGCGGGCGCGGCGCTCGTCGAGGGCGAAGCCGCGATCCTGGGCAAGGTCGAGCAGCCGTTGCTTCTCGGTCCCTTCCCGCGCCACTTCGAAGAAGACCCAGGCGAGGACGCCGAGGGCGAGGAAGGTTCCCTCGACCATCATGATCACGCCGGCCGTGCTCTGGTCGGCCACCGCCGAGATGCCCCAGTAGCGCTCGCCGGGAGCGTAGATCGGGTAGAGCACCGTCCCCGACCACATCAGCACGTTGCCGAGGATCGCCCCGGCGAAGCGCACGGAGATTACGTAGCCGACCTTCCAGCCGGCCGTGAACCACTCCGGCTTCGGCAGCGGGCCGAAGATCGGCATCCACATCAGGCAGCCGAAGGCGAGGAAGCAGGTGTGCTCGAGCGCGTGAACCGGGGCTGTGCCATAGGCGGCGTCGTAAAGCGCCGGAACGTGCCAGAGGTAGAAGTTGAGCGCCCAGAGCGGCAGGGCGACGAGCGGGTGGGTGAGGACCTGGAGGCGGTTGAAGACGCGAATCGCCAGGACCGGCTGCAGCAAGGACTTGGTCAGGCCGAGGACCAGCAGCAGGGAAGCGACGTCGCCGATCAGCAGGTGCTCTCCCATGTGGGCGATGACCAGCTCCTCGGCGATGTGGCCGATCGGGCTGAAGAGCGCGACCGCGATCGTGACAAGCCCGGCGCCGAAGCAGGCCTGGCGCCAGATCGGCACCGGGCGGCCATCCCAGGAGAGCACCATCGCGCGGTGCCAGTAGAGGATCGCGGCGACCGTGATCGGGAAGACCTCGATCGGAGCGAATACCCCGGCGACATGGGCGAACGGCGGGCTCACGGAATCAGCGTAGCGCCGCGGTTTGAGGCGATGCCGCCCGCGTTCGCTGCTAGCTTGGCCTCGCTTTGGGTCCGAGTCCATCCGGAAATCCCGCGTGTGCGGCTGGCGAGCGCCGAACCAAGCGGGGCAAGGACGCAGGGAGGCGCGAATGGCAGCGCCATTCGGCCGACCGAGGACGCCGCACCGCGCCGTGTCCGCCGCCGCCAGGCGTGCGCGGGGGGTTTCCGGATGGACTCTAACCACCGCTTTCCGCCGATCGGCAGCTACGGCTTCCTCTCCGACTGCCACACCAGCGCCCTCGTCTCCTACGACGGCGCGGTCGAGTGGCTCTGCCTCCCCCGCTTCGACTCGGCCAGCACCTTCGCGGCGCTGCTCGACCGCGACGCCGGCCACTTCAAGATCGCCCCCCGCGGCGTCGTCGTACCGCTCAGCCGCCGCTACGAGCCCGGAACCCTGGTGATCGAGACGACCTGGGTGACCGACACGGGCTGGGTCGTGATCCACGACGCGCTGACGATCGCCGAGTGGGCGACGTCGGACGGCAAGGGCAGCCGGCCCGACACCGAACACGAGTCCGATCGGTCGCTGCTGCGGACGATGACCTGCATCGACGGCGAGGTCGAGATGGAGATGGAGTGCCTGCCCCGCTTCGCCTACGGCGCCGGGCCGGCGAGCTGGAGCGGCGGCGAGCTGGGCGAGGCGGTGGCCCTCGGCCCCGACGGCACCGAGCTACGTCTAACCAGCGACATGGAGCTCTCTGTCGAAGACGGCCTCGCCCGAGGCGCCCTGAAGCTGCGCGAGAACGAGACCGGCTTCTGCGCCCTGGCCTGGGGCGACGGCGACCTGGGCGGGCCGCGCAGCGCCCCCGAGGCGCTGGAGCGGCTCGACTCGACCGAAGAGTTCTGGCGCCACTGGCTGCGCGACGGCGATTTCCCCGACCATCCCTGGCGCATCCACCTGCAGCGCTCGGCGCTGGTCCTGAAGGGCCTCACCTACACGCCGACCGGAGCGATCCTCGCCGCGCCGACCACCTCGCTGCCAGAGACCCCCGGGGGCGAACGCAATTGGGACTACCGCTACAGCTGGATCCGCGACTCGACCTTCAGCCTCTGGGCCCTGCACACGCTTGGCTTCGACCAGGAGGCGCGCGACTTCATGCGCTTCATCGTCGACGTCTGCCAGGAAGACCCCGACCTGCAGATCATGTACGGGATCGGCGGCGAGAAGGACCTGACCGAGAGCACGCTCGACCACCTCGGCGGCTACGGCGGGGCGCGCCCAGTGAGGATTGGCAACGGCGCCTACGACCAGCGCCAGAACGACGTCTGGGGGGCGCTGCTCGACTCGATCTACCTGCACGAGAAGGCGCTGCGTGGAACGGGCACCCCCACCGACCGGCAGCTGATCCGCTACCAGGTCGAAGCCGCGATCGCCGCCTGGCCCCACCCCGACCAGGGCATCTGGGAGTCGCGCGGCGAACCCCAGCACTACGTCTCCTCGAAGCTGATGATCTGGGTTGCGGTCGACCGTGGCGCCCGCCTTGCGCGCAGCCTTGGCTTCGAGGAAGTCGCCGAGGGGTGGAAACGGACGGCCGAAGAGTTTCGCGACGAGATCCTCGAGCGCGGCGTGCGTGACGGCGTCTTCCGCCAGCACTACGAGACCGACGCGCTCGATGCCTCCACCCTGCTGATCCCGCTACTGCGCTTCCTGCCCCGCGACGACCCGCGGATCAAGGCGACGGTCGAGGCGATCGCCGCCGATCTGACCGAGCACGGCCTCGTCCTGCGCTACAAGGTCGAGGAGACCGACGACGGCCTCAGCGGTGAGGAGGGGACCTTCCTGATCTGCTCCTTCTGGCTCGTCTCGGCCCTCTCCGAGATCGGCGAGCAGGCACGCGCCCGGGCGCTCTGCGAGCGCCTGCTGGAGTCGTCCGGCTGGCTCGACCTCTACGCCGAGGAGCTGGACGCCCCGAGCGGACGGCACCTCGGCAACTTCCCCCAGGCCTTCACCCACCTGGCGCTGGTCAACGCCGTCTCCCACGTGATCGCCGACGAGCAGCGCGAGGACGGCGGCCCGACAGCGGTCTTCACCGAGATGGGCGGCGTCCGCGAGGACGCCTGAGCACCGCCGACTCGCCACTGAAGACAGAACGTTTTGCAGACAAAAGATTTCGTTTGCTCTATATTGCCCCGCATGGCAACCGCAAGGAGTTCCAAAACCAGCGACCTATTCCTAGCCCTGGCTCACCCGCTGCGCCGGCGGATCCTGCGCAAGATGATCGAGGACGAAGCAGAGACCAGCCCTCGCGACCTGGCTCTCAGCCTCGAGGAACCGCTGAGCAGGCTCAGCTATCACGTCCGGATCCTGGCTTGGTGCGGCGCCATCGATCTGGTGCGGACGGAGCAGGTTCGGGGCTCGATGCAGCACTTCTACCGTGTAATCGTCGAAGCGAAGTGGGCGCGCATGGCACTGGAGGCGACCGGGGATCCCCCTGAAAAGGCGAAGCCTTAAGGGGGAGAGTTTTCCCGTCGGCGCCCTTATCTAGGAGAGCCGTGGAAGACAGGGGAGACATTCACAGCACTGCAGAAGACGACGCGGCGATCGAGTCCGCCCTCCTGCAGCAGGTCCTCGCCCTGCATCCAGCGACAGCAACCGTCGTTGAGCTGACGCTCGAGCTCGGTGAGCCTCCCGACGACATCGACCGGGCCATACGCGACCTGGTCGCGACCGGGCTGCTCCACCGCAGCGAGTCGCTCGTCCTGCCGTCGCGTGCCGCTCTGCGCTTCGACGAGCTGATGGAAAGGTGATTACGCATGGACCCGGCCGGTCTCGGCCAAAAGAAGCCGGGCCCATGCGCTTTGAGGTGGACTCCCGGCCAGGAGGAGCCCCAAAAAAGGCAATTTTGCTGCCTATCCCTCACGACGCCCAGGATTTCCTACACCCGGGTTTTTAATACGCTAATGCATAGACTCGCCCTGGGCAAGCGAAATTTTTGCCGACGCAGCAAGAATGCCTGAGAAGCCTTCGCTACTATCGCCTGCGTTTTGATTCCCGCCCCAGCGCGACTCGCGCTTCTGGTCTCCATCGCAGCGGCGCTCTTCTTCGGCGCCCTCTGCGGCACCGCCTCGACCCAGAGCGGGGTCGTAATCCGCGCCGTCGATTCGGGCTCGCACCTCCGTCTCACCGTCAGAGGCTCCAAGCTCCTCGTCAACGGCCGCTTGGCCAGCGCCGCACCCAGCGCCCGCTGCCGCTTCAGGCGCGCCCGCAGCGTCACCTCCTGCGGCCTCGCAGAGGCCTCCTCCGTGGTGGTCGAAATGGGTCCGGCCAACGACAAGGTCGAGGTGCTGGACCCGCTGCCGATACCGCTCATCGCCTACCTCGGAAATGGATCCGACAAGCTGATCGGCAACTCGGAGGCCGATACCTGCTACCCGCAGGGAACGCCCCGCAACCGTTGCGTCGGCGGCGGTGGCAACGACATCTGCGTCGCCGCGCCCGTCAACACCGACTGCGTCGGCGGCTCCGGAAACGACTACTGCAAGATGAGCAGCGGCAGCGACGGCTGTTGGGGCGGGCCCGGCCGTGACACCTGCCTGATGGGCCGCGGCCAGGATGGCTGTCACGGAGAAGGGGGAAACGACAGGCTCTACGGCGGTCCCTCGTCGGATCAGCTCTACGGTGGAGCCGGCACCGACTACTGCGACGGAGGCCCCGACGCCGGACACTCTCACGAATGCGAGGAAGGTCCGCAGCACTGAGAGCGGGCTAGCATCGGCGCCATGGAGGTCCTGGTCGTCGAGGACGAGGCGGTGACCGCAGACTTTCTCGTGCGCGACCTGGGATCGGAGGGCTGCGGTGCGTCTCTTCAGAGAACTCTCACTCTGAACTTAGCTGGGGGTTAGCGGCGTACATCACTCTGAGCGCACGACCCATCCCCGAGAGGAGGAACCATGTCCACGAAGGCAAGAATCCTGGTGGTTGCCAATCGCACGGTGGACTCGTCCGAGCTGATCGCGGCCCTGCGGCAGAGGGCCGCCCATTCCCCGGCCAGCTTCACCCTTCTCGTCCCTGCCGTCCCCCGTGGCCTGTCCTGGGCGGTCGACATGAAGGCCGGCGGACCCGAAGCGGAGCTACGGGCCAAAACCGGCGCGCTGCACATGCGCTCGTGCGGGCTGGAGGTAGAGGCCGCGATGGTCGGCGATCCCGACCCTCTCGCCGCCGTCGGCGATGCCCTGCTCACCCGGCACTTCGACGAGATGGTGGTTTCGACGCTCCCCCACGGCGTCTCGCGCTGGCTCCGGCTGAGCCTTCCCCAGCGCGTGCAACGCCTGACCAACCTTCCCGTCCTTCACGTGACGGCTCACCCCCGTCCCGGTCGCCGCGACCCCCGGCCTCGCGAGCTGGCTGGAGTGTCTTCCTAAGGGTCGCACGAAGTCGAGGAGCAGCCGGCTCGGCCTGCTAACCGTCCTCTAGCTTCCCTTAAGGTCCCAGCCCATGAGCGTCATCGACGAGCTGGTCGCAAACAACGCGGGCTTCGGGGCGTCGCTGCCCGCCAAGCATCTCGACGTGCGCCCCAGCCGGCAGCTGGCGATCGTCACCTGCATGGACTCGCGCCTGGACGTCTTCGCAGCGCTCGGCCTGAGCGACGGCGAGGCGCACGTGCTGCGCAACGCCGGTGGCGTGATCACCGACGACGTGATCCGCTCGCTTGCCGTCTCGCAGCGGCGCCTCGGCACCCGCGAGGTGATGCTGATCCACCACACCGACTGCGGCATGCAGAAGCTCACCGACGACGGCTTCCGTGCCGAGCTGCAGGAGGCGGCCGGCGTCTCCCCCGCCTTCGCGATCGAGTCCTTCGCCGACCCCGCGGCTGACGTGCGGCAGTCGATCCTGCGCGTTCGCCGCTCCGCCTTCCTGCCCTACCGCGAAGAGGTTCGGGGCTTCGTCTACGACGTCGACACCCACCTCCTGCACGAGGTCACCGCCAACGCCTGAATCTCCGGGGCAAAGGACGGCTGGTAGGCCCTCCCGGGAGGACTCGGTCCTCGGTTGCGTGGTTATTCGAGCTTGAAGGCGACGATCTTGGGGACCTGGCCCGCGGCCGAAGCAAGGCCGGCAGGGGCGATCAGCATTTCACCGTCTGCCATCACGCCCGAGTTCGTGCCCGTCGGCAGCTTTTCGCGCCAGACGATCTGACCGTTCTTCGCGTCGAAGGCGCTGACCGACCCTTCGTATGTCGTCGCGAATACCAGGTCGTTGACCGCCGTCGTGGCGCCGAACGCGGCGCCGCCGAGCTGCGCTTTCCACTTCACCTTGCCGGTCGCCGCGTCGAGGGCGACCACTTCGCCAGAGGCTTCGCCACCTTCGTTCACTTCGCTGCCCGAGACAACGGTCGCCGGAAGGTTCACCACGGGGGCGAAAACCGTCGAGCCATCTGTGGACATCGGTGCGATCACGCCACCGAGCGTGCCGGGATAGAGGGTGCCGACTTTGATCTTCGATGCTTCCCCCCGCATCGCCAGCAGGCCGTCTTCGTCATGCCCGCTGTGCTTGCCGATCGCGCGCTGCCAGATCACTTTTCCGGTTTCGCGGTCGGCAGCCAGCACGATGCCGGACTTGCCGGCCGCGACCACGGCCTGCTTGCCGCCGACCTTGATCAGGATCGGCGGTCCCTGGAAGTCCCAGTCGTAGAGATCGTGCGGCGTGACCTGGTGGTACCACTTCAGCTTGCCCGTCTTGGCATCGAGCTTGATCAGCGAATCGGTATAGAGGTTCGGGCCCGGCCGGCTCGTGCCCGATGGGAATTCGGGCGTCCCCGGGAACGGGGCTGGATTGCCGGTGCCGAAGTACATGAAGCCCTTTTCGTCGAAGGCCGGCGGATACCACACGCCACCTCCAGAGTTGACTTTGGGGTTGCCCCAGAGGTTTTTCGGCACGGTGTCGAAGTGCCACAGTTTCTTGCCGGTCTTCGCGTCGAGCGCCCAGAGGACCCCTACGCCGCCCCCTTCGTACTCCTCGCTCGTATTGAGCGGCACCGTCGACACGTAGACCATTCCGTCGTGGTAGCCGGGGGCCATGTCGATGCCTTCGTGTTCGTTGTTAGGCAGGACGACCGACCAGAGCTGCTTGCCGGTTTTCTGGTTGAGGGCGAACGCTTCCGTCGGGGTCGCGCCGAAGACACGACCGCCGGCGACGACTATGCCGTTCGGGCCCTCGTCCGGCTGCGAGTAGTTTTTCGTCCAGAGGACTTTCCCGGAATCGAGGCTGAGCGCCTGCACGTTAGAGGCGAGATCCTGCGAGTAGATCACACCCTTGTCGATCACCGGCGTCGAGGCGTAGCTGCCGAAGTTGCTGGTGCCGGGGATCGGCGCCGTCCAGGCGATCCCTAGGTCAGACACGTTCGAGCTATCGATCTGGCTGCTCGGGTTCCGCGTATTCGCCGCATCGACCCCCGGATACCCGGATCCCGTCAGGTTGGCGCTTTCTCCGCCGGATGAGGAGCCGCAACCCGAGGCCGCGATCGCCAAGGCAACGATCGCCGCCACCGCCAGGGCCCCCGCCCGCGCCGCCCGCGGCGCACCGCTCAGACTTTCCATTGCGCGACCCTATGTGACCGATTTATCGCTGTCAAGTGCTTGAGGTGTACGGATTATCAGATAGATGCCGAGTCGCTCGATCGCAGCCGAAGAGTTTCGGCATCCGCTTCGGAATCGCCGAGCAGGAATGGTTGTAGGACGCGATTTGAGAGCAGCCCGAGGGCGCCGAGATTGGCGAAGCCAGGGCCCTGGCTCAGCCCGGCCAGGCCGGGAATCTGAAGCCGCGGGCGCATCCCCTTCAGCTCGAGATGGCGACCGATCGGCACCTCGGCTCCCGCCGGACGGTCCCAGAGCCCTCCCACGCGGCGCTCGATCTCGTCCCGCACGCCGACAGGGAAGAGGGTCCGTAGTTGAGCCAATAGGTCGAATCCGGTGCAGTTGGCCACGAAGTCGTGCTCGGCGCTGGACGTGCCTTCCGGCGAGTCGTACTCGAGACGCACTCCTTCGCCGCCGGTGGCCACGCCGACATCGGTGACACGGCCGGTTACGAAACGGCAGCGGTCGTCGTAGGCGATCGCGGCCAGGCTGGGTGGGTCGAAGACGCCGCGGTCGGAGTGCTTGACGAAGTCGCGCCGCGTCTGCTCGTCCAGCGACTCCCATTCGATCGTGTCCGGGTTGGAGAAGACGCGATTCTCGAGGAAGCTCTCGCCGCGGCTCATCGGCAGCATCGGGGTGTAGATCGTGAAACGGCACCTGGGCCGCAGGCCGCGCAGGAACATCGTCGCGCTGAGCGCGCTCTCGCCGCCGCCGACGATCGCGATGTCGCATTGGCGCTCGTCGGGTATGCGGGCGAACTCGTCCCTCTTGCTGTCGCAGTGGAAGACCCGCTCGGCGACCGCCGGCTCGTGCGGGAACGCACGGTGGATGCCGGGGCCGGTCAGCACCAGGGCCCCGCCGACGTGACGTGAGGAGCCATCGCGCTCCTCGACCTCGACGACCCAGCGCTCCCCGTCCTGGTCGAGCGTCACCTGCGATACCCGTCCCTGCAGGTGGCTCACCCCCTCGGTCGCACGCGACAACACCCAGGTCAGGTACTCGCCGTAGTCGCGGTGGCGCACCGGCGGCGAGCCGGCGTCGACCCAGCGGGCGTAGCGCCGCCTGCTGATCATGTACTGCTGCCAGGTGAACTGGGCCAGCGCGGCGTCGATAGCCTCTCCAGCCTCGCCGAACTCGACGTGGCTCTGGTAGGGGAAACCGACGTCCTTGATCGGCGTCACCGCCAGCGGCTCCTCACCCGAGGTCATCCCGTTGCGGCCCTTCCACGACGCCGCCATCTCGGTGCCCTCGATCACCTTGACCGAGAGCTGGGCCAGGCCGAGGCTGTTGAGGATGTGGACCTTGGTCGCGATCCCCGCGGCCTTGGCGCCGGCGCCGACGATTATCAGGTCGTGGTCGGCGCTCATGCGTAGGCGGGGGTCCGGGGCCTGGCGACGACGAGGCCGTGCTGGGCAGGGCTGAAGGCGATCGCGGCCCTGCTCACCCGCTCTGAGCGCGACTCGACCGGAGTCAGCTCCACCTCCTCGAGCACGGTGCGCACCACGCGCTTCATCTCCTGTTCGGCATAACTGGCGGCCAGGCAGCGGCGAGCGCCGCCGCCGAAGGGAATCCAGGTAGGCACCGCGGCACGGCGCTCGAGGAACCGCTCCGGGACGAAGCTCCCCGGGTCCTCGTAGATCTCGGCGCTGTTGTGGACCAGGTAGACGCAGGGAGCCACCAGCGTGCCGCCAGGAAGGTCGTAGCCGCCGAGCGTCGCCGGCCGCAGCAGGCGGCGGACCACCACCGAGACCGGCGGCCGCAGCCGCAGGGTCTCCTTGATCACCGCGTCCAGGTAGTCCTCTCCCCCGCCGGCGAGGACTTCCTCCTGCAGGCGCGCCAGCTTCTCCGGGTGGCGCAGGAGGCGCTCGAAGACCCAGGCAAGCGAGCTCGAGGTGGGGCCGTCGGTGAGCAGGGTGAGCAGTTCGTCGCGCAAATCTTTCTCGCTCAGCGGGGAGCCGTCCTCGTTGCGCGCCTCGACCAGGATCGAGACCGCATCCTTTCGCCCGTCCTCGCCTTCGGCGCGGCGCCGCCGGGCCTCGGCCAGGACCGCCTCCTCGACCGGATTCATCGCCTGCCGCCAGCCGCGGCTGCGTTCGAGCCAACGCGGGCCGAAGAGGGCGAGCTTGCGCAGCCGCCCCTCGTCGTTGACCGCCTCGGTCAGGTTCGTCAGCAACGTCCGCAACCGGTCCAGCCTGCCTTCGTCGTCGCCGAAGACCGCCCGCATCACGACCTCCTGCGTGAGCTCCTGCATGCGGGGCCAGAGCTCGAACGGCTCGCCCTGCGGCCAGGCGCGCACTTCGCGGCGGGCCAGCTCGGTCATCGCCTCGGCGTCCTCGCGCATCCGCTCCCCGTGGAAGCGAGGCAGCATCAGCTTGCGACGGGCCATGTGCTCGGGCTCCTCGCTCAGCATCACCGAGTGTGCGCCCAGGACCGGCCTCAGGGCGAGGTTCGGCACCCCCACTCCGAGGTCGTCCGTGCCGGCGGAGAAGACGCGTTTGACGTCCTCTGGGTCAGCGAGGAGGACCCAGGTACCGAGGTGGCGCAGGCGGAGGGTGAAGGTATCGCCGTAACGGGCCCGGCACTGCTCGAGGAAAGGCAGCGGCTCGCGCGACCATCGCCTCGACTGCAGGAGCCTCGGCAGGCGCGGGCCTGGAGGCAGCTTCGCCATCAGGAATCGCTCCCTTCAGCCCGCGTTGCTCCCTCCATCAGCTCGTCCTCCAGCTTGCAGGTCGCCCCGATCAGCAACTCGAAGAGGTCGCCGGTGAAGTCCGCCGGCAGGTTGGCGTCGGCGCCGCGGGCGAGGTAGCGCGCCCGCACCTCCTCGACCCGCGCCGGCTGCATCATCGGGATTCCGCGCTCGCTCTTGTAGCGGGCGACTTCGCGACAGATCTCGAAGCGCTCGCCGAGCAGCCGTGCGATCTCCTCGTCGATCGGGTCGAGCCGCTCGCGGAATTTGCCGAGGCCGATGTCGCTCATGAGGGCGCCCCAAGCAGGCCGGTGGCAAAAGCCTCGCTGCATTCCGCCAGCGAGTCGAGCGCGTATCCGCCCTCCTGGATCACGCAGATCGGCAGCCCCGAGGCGGCCAGCAGGCTGCCGATCCGAACGAAGATCTCTGGCGAGAAGCCCCAGGAGCCATGCGGATCGCCGGCGACGATGTCGTAGCCGAGCGAGACGACGAGCGCCCGCGAGGACTCGGCCAGCAAGTCGATCGAGGCAGCGACGGCGTCGAGGTAGGCGGCCTCGTCGGGGCTGCCGGCGAACTCGACGACGTGTTCGCGCTCGCTGCTCGGTGCCACCGTGCCGGCGGCGACGTTGGTTACCGGCGAAGCGTGCAGCGAGTGCAGGCTTGCGTCGGTCATCGCCTCGACGATCGCCGCGGTCCCGTTGGGATAGTGCAGGTCGATGTCGAGGATCCCGACCGGCCGCACGCCGGCTTGGTGCAGGGTCTGCACCGCGGCGGCGGCGGTGTTGAGGTAGCAGTAGCCGGCGAACCAGGCCGGCCCGGCGTGGTGGCCGGGCGGGCGGCAGAGCGCGTAGGTGAAGCGCTCTCCCCCGGCAAGGCGCTCCGCCGCGGTCATCGCCGTGCGCACCCCCTCGCGGGCGGCCTTGACCAGGCCGGAGCAGACGGGAATGTCGGGAGGAAGCCCAGGGGGCGTCAACTCCGGGATCACGACAGGCTCCTCGGAAACCTCGCCGAGGGCGTCGAGGTAGTCGGGATCGTGGAGGACGCTGAGCGTCTGCTCGACGTCTTCGCTGTCGGCGTCGGCGTCGGCGGCGCGCACGCCGGCGTGGCGGAGCAACCCGCGGCGCAGCTCCTCCATGCGGCGGTTGTCATCGACACCGGGCAGGATGCGCCCGCCTTCGAGGATCCAGTGGGCGGAGTCGCCGTTGCCATTGCCGGCACGCTGCTCGACCAGCAGCAACTCCGCGCTCACAGCTTTCGCCTCATCCGCGGGCCGAGGTGCTCGAATCCGTTGGCGAGGTAGAAGGCCTCGGTCGCGCCGATGTTCTCAAAGCTCTCGCGCGGCAGCCCGACCTCGACCCGGCAAGCCCCCTCCTCGCGGGCCAGCTCGAAGAACGCCGCCAGCAGCCCGCGGCCGACCAAGCAGCTGCGCCAGTCCGGATGCACCCAGAGATCCTGGATCGTGCCGTAGCGCCCAGGCACGTGGATCGCGTGCTGCCAGCTGGCGGCGAGGACCCCCACGATGGCGTCCTCGCCCCCCGCCTCCGCCACCAGCAGCGCCCCCAGCCCTCCGTCCCCGGCAAGCTTTCTCGTCGCCTCTTCCAGCTCGGCCGCCGGCGGGCCGCCACCGCTGAGCTCGACCAGCAGCTCCGACACCGCGGCCGCCACGGCCCGCACGTCGGCGTCGCCGGCCCGGCGCACGCGCCAGTCCGCGACAGCGGCGCGATGCGGGGCTTCGGCCTCGCTGGGGGTCGCCTCGGTCATGCCAGCTCCGTCTCCCTCGACGGCTCCAGTTGCATGCTCCAGGCCTCCGGGGAGTCGCTGCCGGTGACCGTACGGGCGATCGCCGCCATCGGCGCCCGCGCCTTGAGCAGGATCTCGTCGAACTCGTCCTCGGGGTCGGACTGCATGACGATCGCCCCACCGGCGCCGATCGTGGTCTGCCCCGGACGCAGGACGATCGTGCGGATCACGATGCTGAGGTCCATCGTGCCGTCAAGGCCGAAGTAGCCGATCGCGCCCGAGTAGACGCCGCGGGCCTTGGCCTCGATGTCGTCGATGATCTCCATCGTGCGCAGCTTCGGCGCGCCGGTCATCGAACCGCCGGGAAAGCAGGCGCGGGTGCATTCCACGGCGCTGCGGTCGACCGGGAGCCGGCCCTCGACCGTCGAGATCAGCTGGTGCACCGTCGCGTAGTCCTCGACGACCATCAGCTCCGGTACGGCGACGCTGCCGACCTCACAGACGATGCCGAGGTCGTTGCGCAGCAGGTCGACGATCATCAGATGCTCGGCGTAGGTCTTTTCGTCGTTGGTCAGCTCCCCCTTCAGCGCCGCGTCCTCGACGGGGTCGGACGAGCGTTTCGTCGTTCCCTTGATCGGGCGCGCCTCGACCCGGCGGTCGCGGTCGACCGAGAGGAAGCGCTCCGGCGACGAGCTCACCACCGCGACCTCACCCAGCTTCAGGTAGGCGGCAAACGGTGCCGGGTTGCTGCGACGCAGGTTGCGGTAGAGGTCGAAGGGCTCGGGGCTGGCGTCGGTGGAGATCTGGTCGGTGAGACAAACCTCGTAGGACTCGCCCGCGGCGAGGTCGGCCTGGCTTCGGGCGATGTCGGCCAGGTACTGCTCGCGGCCGCGGCCGCACTGGAAGTTGACATGGGAGCCGCTGGTCTCGCCGAAGGCCGGGTCGGTTGGGGCGGGGTCGGCCGGCGGGTCGGCGAGCACGTCGGCGACGGTCGATTCGGCCTCGTCGAGCCAGCGCTCCGACTCCTCCTCGTCGCCCGCCGGGATCGCGATCAGGTGAGTGCGGTGGCGGACGTGGTCGACGGCGATCAGGCGGTTGGCCAGCATCAGCACCGCGTCGGGCACGTCGGAGCTGTGCACGTTGGTGGCGCCAACGTCGGCCTTGCACTCGTAGCCGAGGTAGCCGACGAAGCCGCCGAGCAGGCCCGGGACCGGACCGTTCGGAGTGGCCAGCGAACGCTGGGCCAGCTCGCGGTCGAGGACCTCGAAGATCGAGCCGCGCTCGGTCGCGGACCCCCCGGCGCGATGGATGGTGACCGCGCCCTCGTCGACGTCGTACTCGAGCACGCAGCGGTCCGGGCCGGCGCTGGTTCCAAGGTAGGAGCTCTGCGCCAGCCGCGTCGGCGCATCGGCGCTGTCGAGCCAAAAGGCGTGCTCCTCGCCGGCGAAGAGCCGTTCGAAGACGGCCTCGGTAGAGGGCTCACCCGGAATCGTCCGCATGCGCAGCTCGGTGCCCGATGCGGCAGCCTTGGTCGCCCGTGCCCGCCGCGGGGTGTTCTGCGGCCGCTTCGTCGCCCGCCGCGGCGGCTCTTTGCGCCGGCGGGCCAGCGCGTAGAAATTCTCGACCAGCTTGGCGCCGTGCTCGGTGGCGATCGACTCGGGGTGGAACTGCACGCCCCAGAGCGGCCGGCGGCGGTGTTCGATCCCCATCACGACGCCGTCGTCGGCCCAGGCGCAGACGTTTCCGTCCGGACCCATGCCGGTGATCGCCAGCGAGTGGTAGCGGACGACCGGGAAGCCCTGGTCGATCCCCTCGAAGAGGCCGCTGCCTTCGTGATAGATGCGGCTGAGCCGGCCGTGCATCGCCTCCGGCGCGCTGCGCACGTCGCCTTCCAGCACATTGCCTAGCCCCTGGTGGCCGAGGCAGATGCCCAGCACCGGGATCTCGCTGTAGCGGAGGATGTCGTCGCAGACGCAGAAGTCGTGCCAGCGCCGCGGCGTGCCCGGCCCGGGCGAGAGGACGATCGCGTCGAAGTCCCAGCGTTCGAGGGCGCGCCAGGAGACGGCGTCGTTGTCGACCACGATCGGCTCCTCGCCGGAGACGCCGGCCAACAGATGGAAGACGTTGTAGGTGTAGGAGTCGTGGTTGTCGATCAGGAGGGTCCTCATCGCGTCGCCTCCAGACCGAGGCCTCGGGCGCCCTGGGCGAGCGCCGCCTGGGTCGCCTCCTGTACGTGCGGCTCGCGGTCGCTCTCCAGGTACCAGCGCGAGAGGTGGGCGACGTAGCGGGCGAGCGGGCTGACGTCGAGCCGCTCGACGGCCTGCTTGAGGTGGCGCCGATACATCTCCGACTGCACGACCGCGAAGCGGTAGTCGGGGTCCCGGGCCGGCTCGGCGGTGGCGGCAGCCGAGCCGGCGCCGTTGTGGGCGCGGGCTCGCGCCAGGTCCCAGCCGAGGCTCTGCTCCTCGCGCAGCAGCTTCTCCGGCTCGAAATCGAGCGGTTTGGTGTTGGTGTGCATGAGGAAGTAGCCGAGCGCCACCTGGGGGACGATCTGTTCGGCTGCCGGGTGCTTGTGGCGGACGTTTACCCGCTCCGGCTCGCTTTCGATCGCCGAGTCGATCCATTCGGCCAGCTCGTCGATCAGCAGGGCGTTCTTCTTGCTCGAGGAGACGGACTCGCTCTGTTTGGAGACCATCCCGTGGAAGATGTCGTGCTTGGGATGGTTGATGTCGGCGCCGGCGCCCTTGGCCATCATTTCGTCCATCAGCTGGCGCCGGCAGGTGACGTGGGCGACCCACTCCAGGCCGCAGACCTGGATCGAGGTGGTGCCTTCGAGGCCGGGGGCCGCCATCCAGTAGGCCAGCGCTCGCATGTGCTGGGTTGGCAGCCCGTCGGCGCGCAACAGCGGCATTTCCTCGAGCTCCTCGCGGTCGGTGAGGTAGATCACGGCGCCGTCGGGGCGGCGCTGCAGCATCCCGTGCTCGAGGCCGAGGTTCGACAGCTCCGCCACCTCTGGCAGGAAGTCGGACTCGAAGAAGACCCGGTCGAAGGAGATGCCGAGGCGGGCGAGCGTCTTGCGCTGGCCCGTGATCACCCAGGCTCGTGTCTTCGACCAGAGCTCGATCGCCTCCTGGTCGCCGTCGAGGACTCGCTGGAGGAGATCGTCGGCGCTGTCGTGGTGGACGTCGACCTCGCGGGTCAGCGAGCTGGCCGGGTTGTCGTCACGACCGGTAAGCGAGGGCCCGGACTTGACGTACTCGGCGTAGCAGGCGCCGACGAAGTGGTCGCTCTTCTCGCCATTGTCGAGTGAGGCCTGGGTGTGACGGCCGCTCTTGACCACGCCCGCCATCGCCTCGCCCATGCTGCGACCGACGTCGCAGATGATGCTGCGCCGCTCGACCTTGCCGCCGGCCTCGGTCAGCGCTGCACCGAGGGCGTTGCCGAGCGCGAGGTTGCGCAGGTGGCCGATGTGCAGGGCCTTGGTCGAGTTGGCGTCCCAGAAGTTGAGCGCGAATTGCCGTCCGGCGGCAAGGTCGGCGTGCTGGCGCTCGCCGATCTCGCCCGAGGTCAGCGCCGCCCCGGTGTCCTCAATCCAGGAGTCGGCGAGGCGAACCACGACCTGCTTTCCCTCCCGGTCGACCGACTCGACCCAGGGCTCGCCCTCGATCCGCCCGAGCGCCTCGAGCGCGCCGGCGTCCTCCTCCCAGCCGCGCACCCGCGGCACCAGCATCAGGTCGTAACTCTGCTCTGGCTGGTAAGGCGCCCGCGCCGCCCACAGCTGCCGCCCGTCCGGATTCGAACTGAGCTCGTCAAGCCGATCGAAGAGATTTTCCGCCATAGCTGGTGTCGGTTCCATGGGCAATGCACCAGCCGGGGCTCGAACCCGGATCTCCGGCTTTTAAGGCCGGCCCTTTGACCGATTAAGGCACTGGTGCGCTATGGCGCTATGGGCGGGCTCCTCCCTTTGAAGCCCAGCGAGGTCCCTCTCCCAGGGTCCCCAATCTCTCTGATCGCTCCGGAATTCTTTGGCATCCTAGCAACTCCCCACGTACCAAAGAAGAACGCCGGAAATTCGGGATTGCTCAGCGGCAGGGCACAGGGCACGGATGTCGATTTAGACACACCACCGTGTGCTCAAGTCGACATTCGTGCGGTCTCGGCCCATGTTTCGGCCAGGAAGGCGGATAGCTCGGCGTTTAGCCGCTTGGGGCTGAAACGCCACTCTAGGATCGAGTTGGCTGCGACCAGGCGGGCGTTGGGCAGCTCCTCCGCGAGCATGCCGGAGTCGCTGAAGGGATGAACCGGGTCGCGCGTGTGGCCGACGATTAGAGCCGGCTGCGCGATCCCGCTCCGCTCCTCCCGGTGCGGAGCGGTCTCTCCCAGCAAGAGGCCCTCGAGCACTGCGCCCGAGGGCCCGGGCCGCTGGCGGACCCAGTCGAGGCCGATGTCGATGAGGTGATTCGTGCGCGGAACAAGCGAGGCGAGGCGTGAGACCAGCTCGAAAGCGGGGCGGCCCAGACGCAGTCCGAGCAGGACGGGAGTGAATGCTCCCGCCACGGCGGGCAGGGCGTTGTCGAGCACCGGCATCTCGATGAAAAGCCCGCGGACACGCTCGGGATCGCGCACCGCCAGCTCGAGGGCAACGTTGGCGCCCAGCGAGGTCCCGCCAACGACCGCCTCCGGCTGCTCCAGATGATCCAGCAACGCCGCCACCTGCCGAGCGAACAGCGGCATCGAGTAGAGCCGCAGGTCCTCGGGCCGGTCCGAGCGCCCGTGACCGAGAAGGTCGACACAGACGACCCGGTTGCCCCGCCGCGCCAACGCCGGCGCCAGGCCCTCGAACATGCGCCGGTTCATCAGTAGCCCGTGGACAAGCACGAGCAGCCGCTCGCCCTCCCCGTAGGAGTCGTACTCGATCCGGTGGCCCTCGTAGAGGAACTCGCCCATCGCCCAATCTTGACGGGCCGAACGAGCAAGGGCCGCCAGAAGGCAGCCCTTGCCAGGTGCTAGGAACGAGCATGGGAACCGCGGCCGGATGGGACAACGTCCGGTCTCCCTTTGCTCGCCGGTGCCCGGGTTGGATTCCGCCGGGCTGCCGAAACAAGTGCGGCGCCTAGCGGCCCTGCACCTCCAGTGTCCCCTTAAGCATGTGACTCAACGTAGGACCACCTCCTTTCTCTGGTCCGTTGATTGAAGCAAATCGATCAGCGGACCCGATCCGGCCACCAGGCGCGCTCGCCGCAGATGTAGGTGATCGCGGGGACCAGCAGGGCGCGGACGACGAAGGTGTCGAGGAGGACGCCGATCGCGACGGTGGCGCCGATCTGGACCAGCTGTTCGAGCGGCAGCAGGGTCAGGGTGGCGAAGGTTCCGGCGAGAATCAGGCCGGCGCCGGTCACGACCCCGCCGGTGTCCTCAAGCGCCGCCAGGATGCCCTCCCGGGTCCCCCGCTGTGCCGCCAGCTCCCGTGCCCGGGTCATCAGGAAGATGTTGTAGTCGACCCCGAGAGCGACCAGGAAGATGAAGGCGAGCAGGACCAGGTCGAAAGCGAGGCCGCTGGACCCGAACAGCTCGGTGAAGGCGAAGGTGACCAGGCCCAGGGTCGCCGCGAACGAGGCGACGACGGTGAGCATCAAGTACCCGGGCGCGGCCAGGGCGCGAAGAACGAGGACGAGGATTGCTCCGACGACGAGTAGGACCGCAGGAACGATCAGCTTCGTGTCGCGGGAGTTGGCCTGCTCGACGTCGTAGTTCTCGGCTGGGATCCCGCCGACGAGAGCGCTCGGCGCAACCTTGTGGAGCTTGTCTCGGATCCCCTCGACCAGATCGGCCGCCTCTCCCGAGTAGGGGTTGCCGCGCAGGACGATCGCCACCGCAGCCACCCCGGACGCCGCCGACGGCGGGATCGGCAAGGCGAGCTTTACCGAGCGCAGGTCCGCCAGCCCGCTCAACGCAGCACCGACTTCGCCGAGGTCGACGACCGCGGTCAGCGGCGAGCCCAGGCCGGGCGGGAAGTGTTCGTCGAGGACTTCGTTGCCGCGGCTGGATTCGGTCGAGTGGGTTTCTCCCTGGCCAAAGCCGATCGTGCCGTGGTCGACGAGGTTGCCGAGCGCGAGGACGAAGAGGCCGGCAAACACGGCGACGACGATCGTGCGCGGGCGGCGGCGGACCAGGCCCGCGACCAGGGCCCAGCGGCGCCGCCTCTCCCCCGGTTCCGCCGAGCCGCCGCGTGCCGGCCAGAAGGCGCGCCGGCCGAGTAGCGAGAGGATGGCCGGCAGCAGAGTCAGGGCGGCGGCGAGCATCGTCGCGATGCCGATCGCGAGAACCGGTCCGAGCCAGTGGGTCGACTCCAGGTCCGCCAGAAGCAGCACCAACATCGCCGCGATCACCGTTCCGGCGGAGGCGGCGATCGGCCGCACGCTCGCGGCCAGGGCTGCGGGGAGCGCGACAGCCGGCTCCCTGCCCACCTCGAGCTCCTCGCGGTAGCGGTGGATCAGGAGCAGCGAGTAATCCGTGCCGGCGCCGAAGATGAGGACGAGGAGCAGCATCGTGCCCTCGGTGTTGACCGCGATCGCCCCGGCTTGGATCAGCAGATAGGCGATGCCGATCGCCGTCAGGTACGCGGTGCCGACGGCGAGCAGCGGCAACAGCGCCAGGACCGGCGCCCGGTAGATGAACAGCAGCAGGAGCAGAACCAGCCCCAGCGTCGCGAAGAGGAGAGTGCGGCCGGCATCGTCGGCGACCCGCTCGAGGTCGGCGGCCATCCCGCCGGGCCCGGTCACGTAGGAGCTGAGGCCGGCACGGCGGTGCGCGGCGAGGTAGGCCCGGATCTTTGCGACACCCTTGACCACGGCGCCGCGATCGTCGGCGTCGATCCCCACGGCGATCAGCGCCGCCTTGCCGTCACGCGAAATCGGCCCGACGCCGCGAGCGATCCGGGCCACCGCCCCCAGCGGCTGCTTCGCCTGGCCCGAAAACGGGGCGAGGACCGGCGTCGCCCCAGCCAGGCCGAGCCGTTCGAGCCCGCTGCCGAGGCGTCCGATCGCGTTCAGGTCAGCGCTGGTGAGGCCCCCGTTGCGCTCGAAGACGATCAGCACCGGCACATCCGCCCCGCCTTTGAAGTCGCGCTGCAGCAGGTCCACGGCCCGGGTCGACTCCGCATTTGCAGGCAGGAAGCTGCTCTGCCCAGCCGACGTCACATCGCCAATCTGCGTCCGCGCCACCAGCCCAGCAACACCGAGCAAAAGCCAGACGCCAACCGTCACCCAGCGTCCCCGCGGACCGGTTACAGCCGCGGCAATCCGCTCGGCCGCGTTCCGACTAGAGCCCAAGGCGCACGAGCCAATTCCTTATACGCTGCGGAAGGTCACTGCTGAGGAGTCCCTCGAACTCCTCGATTGCCTCGTGAACCTCGTCCGCGGTCGCTTCGCCGTAGATGTGCGCGACGCCATTGCGGGTGCGATTGATCGTGGTCAGGCTCTGTCGCTCGGCAGGACGCAGGATTCCAGCCTCCTCGAGTGCCTTGTAGTGGGTTGGTGCCTGCGACTTCTTCAGTGCCGGGACGACCAACCCGTCCAGCACGGCTCCGCTCTGGAGCGCGGTGTTGAACTCGCCGATCCCGACAAGAAACGCAAGGAGAGCCGTGTCGCACTGATTGCGCCGCGGCACGGGAGCATCGAAGGCCTCCCGCCAAGTCGCCTTGTCGAAGTCCGGCGGGAACAACCCCATCCCGTGGCGAAGGCTAGCCACTTGTTCTTGGAGGTCTTCCAATGCAGTCCGCGCTTCGTCGAGCCAGGCCTCTCGCTCGGATTCGGCTGCGGACGGCTGCCCTTCCCGCCCCGATGCCTGTCCGCCCTCGCTCATAGGGTGAAAGTCCCCAGCGAGTCAAGCGCGGCACGAGCGGCCCGGCTCTGTTCGTCTCGCCGGGCAACTGCCCGCTTTCTCAACTGCCGTCGACGCTTGCCGACGCTAACCCATGTTCCATCACGGTCGAGCACCGGGCGACCCTCTTGAAGGATCGTGTACATGAGAGGGGACTTGGCCTGGGCCTCCGACCACCGGACGACCTGAACGTCGCAATGGAGGCGCTGTTCAAGCCGAGCCTCCAGCTGGGCAACGTTGCCGATCGAGTCGTCATTGAGCTCAACCAGCAAATCGAGGTCGGATGCCTCGGCCTCGGTGCCTCGAGCTACAGAGCCGAAGAGAACCGCGGTCCGAACGTTGGGCTCTGTGCGCAGAGCGGCTCGAAGCCCTGAGAGCACCGGCCAATGGGTCCGCAAATAGCCCTTCTCAACATCGTCTATCTCGAAACGACGGGGACTGGGGCGCCGAAAGCGCAGAGCCCCTACCTCAGCAGCGCGACGCAGGCTCCGCTCATCCGCACCCAGTTCCATGGCGAGCAATTGCAGATTTCCAGTCCCCCGAGGCATCGGGTTCAGTATAGAGGCTCGTATGACCGTTATAGAAAGCTCGTATGTCCGCTATAGACGGGCGACCGCTGGTCAGCCGAACTCGATCACGCTGCGGATACCGTCCTGGGCCTCCATCAGCTCGAAGCCTCGGTTGACCTCGTCCAGGCTGATGCGGTGGGAGATAAAGGGCTTGACGTCGATCTCGCCGGCGAGGCAGCGGTCGATCAGCTTCGGGACCTGGTCGCGGCCCTTGACGCCGCCGAAGGAGGAGCCGGCGACGCGGCGGCCGGTGATCAGGAAGCGGGGCACGATGTCGAGCGTCTCCCCCTTGCCGGCGACCCCCGCGACCGTGCACAGGCCCCAGCCCATCCGGGCGGCTTCGACCGCCTGGCGCATCACCGCGACGTTTCCGGTCGCCTCGAAGGTGTAGTCGGCGCCGAAGCCGCCGGCTGTCTTGGCGAGGATCGCCTCGACGGCGCCCTTCCCGCCTTCTAGGACGTCCGTCGCGCCCTGGCCGCGGGCCAGCTCGAGCCGGTCCCCGGAGAGATCGACGCAAATGATTCGCTCGGCGCCCTGCAGCCGGCAGCCGGCGACCGCGCCCAACCCGACCATCCCCGCCCCGAAGACGGCGCAGGTGCTGCCCGGCTTCACCGCGGCGGTGTTGATCGCCGCGCCGAGGCCGGTCGAGAGCCCGCAGGCGAAGAGGCAGGCGTGCTCGAAGGGCGCCTCGGGATTGATCTTGGCCAGGGCGATCTCCGGCATCACCGTGTACTCGGCGAAGGTCGAACAGCCCATGAAGTGGCGTACTCCGTCGCCCTCGCGCGAGATCCGGGTGGTCCCATCGGGGAGGAAGCCCTTGTTCTGCTGCTCGCGGATCGCCAGGCAGAGGTTGGTCCGCGGGTCAAGGCAGTGGACGCACTCGCCGCACTGGGGCGAGAAGAGGGTGACGACGTGGTCGCCCGGGCGCAGCGAGGCGACATCGGGGCCGACGCTCTCGACGACGCCCGCCCCCTCGTGGCCGAGCACGGTCGGTGCGTAGCCGGAGGGGTCGGCGCCGGAGGCCGTGTAGAGGTCGGTGTGGCAGACCCCGCAGGCGACGAGGCGGACCAGCACCTCCCCCGCCCGCGGCTCGGAGAGCTCGACCTCCTGGACCGCAAGCGGCTCGCCGAACTCCTCCAACACCGCGGCGCGCATTCTCATCATCCGACCGAGCCCCGGGTCAACTGCTCTTGAAGCGGGCGGCCTCCTCCGAGCCGCCCGTCGCATCGCCCTCGCTGTAGGAGTGGGCGCCGGCGCCGGCGAGCTTGCCGCCGTCGACGATCAGGTACTCCTCGCGGATCGGCCGCCCGTCGAACCAGCACTCAAGGATCTCGCGCGTCCCGGCCGCGTAGCGGGCCTGGGCCGAGAGGCTGGTGCCGGAGGTGTGGGGGGTCATGCCGTGGTGGGGCATCGAGCGCCAGGGGTGGTCCCGCGGCGCCGGCTGCGGGAACCAGACGTCGCCGGCGTAACCCGCCAGCCGGCCGCTCTCGCATGCCCGAGCGACGGCATCGCGGTCGCAGATCTTGCCCCGCGCGGTGTTGATCAGATAGGAGCCCCGCTTCATCCTGGCGAGCATCTCCGCGTCGAAGAGGTTCTCGGTCTCGGGATGCAGGGGCGCGTTGATCGTCACCACGTCGCAGACCTCCACCATCGACTCCGCATCGGCGTGGAAGGTGGCGCCGAGCTCCTCCTCGACCTCCGGCGGCAGGCGGTGGCGATCGGTGTAATGCAGGCCGACCTCGAATGGCTTCAGCCGCCGCAGTACCGCCGAGCCGATCCGCCCGGCGGCGACCGTCCCGACCTGCATCCCCTCCAGGTCGTAGGAGCGCGAGACGCAGTCGGCGATGTTCCAACCGCCCTCGACCACCTGCTGGTAAGACGGGATGTAGTTGCGGACCAGGGCCAGGATCATCATCACGACGTGCTCGGCGACGCTGATGCTGTTGGAGTAGGTCACCTCAGCGACGGTCAGGCCGCGCTCGATCGCCGCCTGCAGGTCGACGTGGTCCGAGCCGATCCCTGCGGTCAGCGCCAGTTTCAGCCTCGGCGCCTTGGCGATCCGCTCGGCCGTCAGGTATGCGGGCCAGAAAGGCTGGGAGATGACGACCTCGGCCTCGGGCAGCTCGCGCTCGAAGACCGAGTCCGGGCCGTCCTTGTCGGAGGTGACGATCAGCCGGTGGCCGTGCTGCTCGAGGAACTCGCGCAGGCCCAGCTCCCCCGAGACGCTGCCGACCAGCTCGCCCGGCTCGAAGCCGAGCGCTTCGGGCGTCGGCGTGCTCTGGCCGTCGTGATAGCGCTCGATCGTCGGCACGTCGTCGCGCGCGTAGGACGGTGGGTAGCCGTCGACCGGGTCGTCGTAGAGCACGCAGAGTACGTTCGCCATCGCTGGACCACCATCTCACATGGGAGTGCCCTGGGCCTGGCGATTACGAAGAGTGACTCTTGACGTCTTTTTGTTTATTTGAAACTCTCTGGCCATGCAAGCTGACGGCGTGTTCTCCGGCGGCGGAATCAAGGGCCTGGCGTTCGCCGGCGGCTTGCAGGCGGCGGCCGATGCCGGGTACAAAGAGTGGGTCCGCCTCGCCGGCACATCCGCAGGAGCGATCACGGCGATGGCGCTCGCCGTCGGCTACAGCGCCGAGGGCCTGCGCGAACAGCTGGATGGCTTCGACTTCAACGAAATCGCCGACTACGGTCCGGGAGGCAAGCTCGAGATCCCGGTCAACCTCCTGTACGACAAGGGGGTCACCAAAGGCAAAGCGCTGCATGCCTGGATAGAAAAACTGCTGGCCGAGGCGCCGGTCAAGGCGACGAAGTTCGGTGACCTCGAAGACGGCAAGCTCCAAGTGGTTGGAGTCGACCTCGCCCACTCTCGCATGGTCGTCTTCCCGGAGGACGTCGCCCTCTACGTGGACGATGACGACCGGCCGCTTGTGCCGAAAGAGTTCCCGATCGCCGACGCAGTCCGGATCAGCTCCGGCTTTCCCTATTTCTTCCCGCCGATGAGCCTGCGCGACGCCCAAACCAAGAAGCAGGGGGTGCTCGTCGACGGCGGCGTCGCCAGCGCATTCCCGATCTTCCTCTTCGACAAAGCGGAACCGAAACACCCCACATGGGGCTTCCGATTGTTCGGCGGCAACCCTCCCGAAAAGCCTGGTCACACGGCGATCGACGGCCTCGACTGGCCGGTCGAGATGCTCAAGGCAATCGTCGACACATCGATGAACGCGCTCGACAAGCTCGAGATGAAGGCGTTCGCCCCGCGGACGATTTCGATCCCGACCGGAAACATCGAAACTCTCGATTTCTCCCTCGACAAAACCCAGAAGGAAGAGCTCTACAACTTCGGCTACGACACCGCGAAGGCGTTCTTCAAAGACAAACCTGACGGGCGAAACACATACGGCGCCGTCCCGGCGTCCTCTAGACCACCTTCTCGCTGACCAGGCTGCGACCGCAATCGGCGACCGTGTCCTCGACCGGGCGGGGCGACCAGCCGAGCTGGGATTCCGCCTTCGCGCTCGACATCTCGACCTTGCGGCCAAGCTGCCCGGCGATCGAGCGGACGCCGGAGTCGAAGATCCCCATCGCGCGCACGACAAAGTCGGGGACGTTTCGCTTCGGCACTTTCGCGGCATCGGGGCCGAGGCGGTCGCGAAGCACCGCGGCGACTTCCGAGAGCCACTGGAACCGCTTCACCGCGATGAAGCGCTCGCCGCCGGCCTCCGGAGTCGTCATCGCCCTGATGTGCAGGTCGGCGACGTCGCGAACGTCGACGATGCTGAAGCCGATCCGCGGCGCCCCCGGCATCCCCTTCAGCAGCCGCTCGATCAATTCAAGGGAATAGGAGCGATCGTCGCTCAACACCGGGCCGAGGATCGCGCCGGGGTTGACTACCGCCAGCTTCTCGACCGCGCCCCGCTCCTTGGCGAAGTCCCAGGCCGCTCGCTCGGCGATCGTCTTCGAGCGGGTATACGGGGTCAGCTTGGGGTGGTCGGAGTCGGTCCAGTCGGCCTCGGTGAGTGGCGCCGAGGCGTGGTTGGTGCTGCCGCCGACGGCGGCGATCGAGGAGGTGACGACGATGCGACCGACCCCGGCATCGAGGGCTGCCTTCAGCACCTGCAGGGTCCCCTCCCGCGCCGGGACGATCAGCTCGTCGGGGTCTTTCGGCTGCTGTGGCGGGAACGGGGAAGCGACGTGGAGGACGTAGTCGCAACCGGCCACCGCCTGCTCCCAGCCCTCGTCGCTGAGCAGGTCGGCAACTAGCACCGAGAGATTGTCGCCGGCGTCGACCTCGGGCTGGAGCCGGGCCCGGACCTCCGCCTCCCGCGAGATGTCCCTCACGGTCGTACGCACCCGGTAGCCGCGGCGCAGCAACTCGACCAGGCACCATCCGCCGAGGTAACCCGAACCGCCGGTGACCAGGACCGTCTCCATCAGCGTGAGAGTATCCGGTATCCGATGAGCGACTTCCTGGTCAAGCGTGACGACCTGCGCGAGTGCCGCATTGCGGAGTCGGCGACGCCCGAGATCGGGCCGGGCCAGGCGCTGCTGCGCGTCGACACGTTTGGGCTCACCGCCAACAACATCACCTACGCCGTGATGGGCGAGGCGATGTCCTACTGGGACTTCTTCCCGGCCGGGGACGGCTGGGGCCGGGTACCGATGTGGGGCTTCGCCGAGGTGGAGCGCAGCGAGGCCGAGGGAGTCGAGACCGGGACGCGGCTCTACGGATACCTGCCCCCCTCCTCGCACCTGCTGGTAACGCCGGTGAGCGTCGACAGACAGGGGTTCGTCGACGGCTCCCCCCACCGAGCAGCGCTGCCTTCCGCATACCACCGGTACTCGGCAACCGAGGCCGACCCCTTCTACCGGGCGGACACCGAGGAGATGCAGATGCTGCTGCGGCCGCTCTTCTTCACCTCGTTCCTGATCAACGACCAGCTCGACGACGATGGACTAACCGAGCGGGGGCCGATCGTGATCTCCAGCGCCTCGAGCAAGACCGCGATCGGCGCCGCCTTCCTGCTGGCACCGCGCGAGGGGGTCGAGCTAATCGGCCTCACCTCTCCGGGAAGCGTCGAGTTCGTCGAGGGCCTGGGGGTCTACGGCCGCACCGTCCCCTACGACGAGATCGACTCACTGGACAGCGGGCCCGCCACCTACGTCGACGTCGCCGGCGATGGAGCCGTGCGCCAGGCGGTCCACTCCCACTTCGGCGACGCGCTGAACCACAGCATGGCGGTGGGGGTCACGCACTGGGAGAACTTCGGATCTGGCCAGGGTGAGCTACCCGGCCCGACACCGAAGCTCTTCTTCGCCCCCGACCGGGTCGTCAAGCGCTCCCAGGACTGGGGCGACGACAAGCTCATGCGACGCGCCGCCAACGCCTGGCACCCGTTCTGCGATTGGACCGGCAGCTGGCTGGAGACGATCCCCGGCCAGGGCTTCGACGCGGTCGAGAGCGCCTACCTGGACGTGATCGAGGGCCGCGTCGACCCGAAGACCGCCCACGTGATCTCGCTCGGCTAGGCGAATCGAGTGCGATGTCGCAGACCTCGAATCCGAGAGGCCCTGTCGCTACCGTTAGATAGATGGCTACTCCCAACCCGTGGCCTTCTGTCTCCTACACGGACTGGCAGGAGACCTGCGACACGCTCCACGCCCATACGCAGGTCTTGGGGAAGCTCGCCGCGGAGCTGGCGCCGCCCGAGCCGCAGCTCCAGCACGCCGCGCTGCGCTTGACCGCGCGGGGCTGGGAGACGGGGCCGCTGCCGGCGCCCGACGGCTCGGGCGCGCTCGTCGTCGCGCTTGACCTGCGCACGCATGAGGTCGTGGTCGAGCACAGCGATGGCCGGACCGGGAACGTCCCGCTGACGCCGAATCGGGCGGTCGGGACCGTCACCCGCGAGCTGCTGGGAGCGATCGGCGGTCTGGTCGGCGCCGTCGAGATCGACCCGACGCCGCAGGAGGTGGCGTGGAGCGTGCCGCTCGACCAGGATGAGGAGCACGCGAGCTACGACGCCGATCGGGTCGCGTCCTACTTCGCTGCCGCCACCCAGGCGGCGCTCGTCCTGGCCGCCTTCAGGGCGCCGTTTCGCGGCCGGTCCTCACCGGTCAACGCCTGGTGGGGGTCGTTCGACCTCGCCGTGAGCCTTTTCTCCGGGTCGCCTGCCGACCCCCCGTCGGACGACTTCATCATGCGCAATTCGATGGACTCCCAAGAGGTCGCGGTGGGATGGTGGCCCGGCGACCCCAAACTGGGAAAGGCGGCGTTCTACGCTTACGCCCACCCGGCGCCGGAGGGGTTCGCCGACGGCACTCTCTCCCCGGCGCCTGCCCGCTGGGACAGCGAGCTCGGCCTGTATCTCCTCGAGTGGGACGACGTGCGCGCCGATGACGACCCGCACGCCTTCGCGCTCGAGTTCGCCCGCTCGGCGTTTCGGCACGCTTGCCTCGTGTGTGGCTGGGACGAAGGGCTCGCCGCGAGCGCCGAAGGAACGCCGCCGCCGGTCGTCTGAGGCCTCGTAGAAACAGACCACCGGCGGCTAGACGAGCCGCCTACGCATGCAGTGCGGCGCTGACTGGTCGATTTGCCCCCGTATGCGTGGGTCAATCGACCACTCGGCACCCGAGGGCTAGCGTGGTTCGGTGGCGTGGCCCGTCGACCTTGAGCTTCAATCGCATGGGTGATCGCAACGATCCTTCCCCTCCAGGCATCGCCCTTCGTAAGGGTGCGAGGGCTAAATCCCTCCCCCATACAGACAAAGATCTAACTGCCTACAGGCCCATCGTCTTGGCGATGATTTCTCGCTGGATCTCGCTGGTGCCGCCGTAGATCGTCGAGACGAGGGTGGTGCGGACATGGCGCTCCATGTCGTACTCGGTCGCGTAGCCGTAGCCGCCCATCATCTGCATCCCTTCCAGCGAGATCTTCTTCGCGGTTTCGGTGACCTTGAGCTTCGCCATCGAGGCCTCGCGGGGGAAGAGCTCGTCGGGGTTGGCGTCGACGCGAGCGGCGACGTCGTAGGTGAGCAGGCGGCTGCACTCGAGCTCGGTTGCGAGGTCGGCGAGGCGGTGGGAGATCGTCTGGAAGCTGCCGATCGGGCGGCCGAACTGTTTGCGCTCCTTGACGTAGGCGAGCGTGTCGTCCATCGCCCGCCGCGCCAGGCCCAGCGACTGCGCGGCGATGATCAGCCGCTCGACGTTGAGGCCGGCCATCAGCTGCATCCAGGCCTTGCCTTCGGCGCCGAGCAGGTTCTCCGCCGGGATGTGGACGTCGTCGAAGAAGACGTCGTTGACGACGCGGCCACCCATCGTGTCGATGCCGCGGATCTCGACGCCCTCGGTGCCTTTCGGGATGCTCAGCATCGTCAGCCCCTCGTGCTTGGAGCCGCTGTCGTCGGTGCGACAGACGAGCAGGATGTGGTCGGCGACGTGGGCCTCGGAGATCCAGGTCTTCTGACCGTTGATCGTGTAGCCGCCGTTCTCGCGCACCGCCTTGCAGCGCAGCGCGCCGACGTCGGAGCCGGCTTCGGGCTCCGACATCGCGATCGCCTCGACCGCGCCCCTGGCGATCCCGCCGAGGATCTCCTCCTTCTGCGCGTCGGTGCCGAAGCGCTCGTACGCCCCGGCGGTGATCGCGGTGACAGAGAAGCCGGCGATCGGGATCTGCCCGTAGGCCATCTCCTCCAATAGGAGACAGAGGTCGACCATGCCGCCGCCGGTGCCGCCGTAGGCCTCGGGAACGGCGACGCCGAACCAGCCCAGCTCGGCGACCTTCGCGTAGAGGCCGACGTTGTGCGGCTCTTTGCCGCCGTCGGTCAGCGCGTGGCGCTGCTCGCGGGTGCCGCACTCGCGGGCCGCGAGATCGCGGATCGCGGCGACGAAGGCATCCTGCTCGGGGGTGAAGGCGACTGGCATCTCGACCCCTCCCCTACGCGCTCGCGACGAGGGCGGCCCCGTCGGCGTAGGTCTCGCCGCGCTCGGCCTTCTCGACCAGGGACGCGGGTGGCTCGAAGCGCTCGCCGTATTTCTCGGCCAGCTCGCGCGACCGGGCGACGAAGCCGGCCGCGCCGCCCTCGTAGCCGTCGATGAACTGCAGCACGCCGCCGCTCCAGGCGGGGAAGCCGATCCCGAAGATCGAGCCGATGTTGGCGTCGGCGACGGATTCGATCACGCCCTCGTCGACGCACTTCACCGTCTCCAGCGCCTCGGCAAACATCATCCGCTCCTCGAGGTCCTTGAGTGAGATCGTCGAGGGGTCCTCGACCGGCGGGAAGGCCTCGGCCAGGCCCTTCCAGAGGCCGGCGCGCTTGCCCTCTTCGTCGTACTCGTAGAACCCCTTGCCGGCGAGGCGGCCACCGCGGTCGAACTCGTCGAGCATGCGGTCGATCACCGTGGTCGAGGGGTGGTTGCCGATGTCGATGCCCTCGGCCTCGGCCGCCGCCGCGTACTGCGTGCGGATCTTCCGCATCAGGTTGAGGTTGAGCTCGTCGGAGAGCTGCAGCACCGGGGCCGGGTAGCCGGCCTGCGAGGAGGCCTGCTCGATCGTCGGCGCCGGGATCCCCTCGGTCAGCATCGCGATGCCCTCGTTGATGAAGGTGCCGATCACGCGCGAGGTGAAGAACCCGCGCGAGTCGTTGACGACGATCGGGGTCTTGCGGATCGCCTTGGCGACGTCGAGGGCGCGGTAGAGCGTTTCCTCGCTCGTCTGCTCGCCCTTGATGATCTCCAGCAGCGGCATCTTGTCCACCGGGCTGAAGAAGTGCAGGCCGATGAAGTCGGCTGGACGACTGACGCCCTCGGCGAGGTCGGTGATCGGCAGGGTCGAGGTGTTGGAGCCCAGCAGCGCGCCCTCGGCGAGGTGCGGCTCGATCTCGGCGAAGACCTGGGCCTTGACCGCCGGGTCCTCGAAGACCGCCTCGATCACCAGTTCGGCGCCGGCGGCGTCGGCCGCATCAGCCGTCGGAGTGATGCGCGCCAGCAGCTCGGCGCCCTTCTCCTCGGTCATACGGCCGCGCGAGACGGCCTTCTCGACCAGGCCCTGCGAGTAGCCCTTGCCGCGCTCGGCGGCTTCCTGGTCGACGTCCTTGAGCACGACCTCGATCCCGGCCTTGGCACTGACGTAGGCGATCGCGGCACCCATCATCCCGGCGCCGAGGACGACCATCTTCTTCGGCTCGAAGGACTCGACCTCCTCGGGCCGGTTGCGGGTGCCGTTGACCTCCTGCAGGTCAAAGAAGAAGGCCTGGATCATGTTCTTCGCCACCTGGCCGGTCGCCAGGTCGACGAAGTAGCGGCCCTCGATCTCAATCGCGTTGTCGAAGTCGACCTGGGCGCCCTCGACCGCCGCCGCCATGATGTGGTGCGGGGCCGGGTAGTTGGCGCCCTTCAGCTGCTTGCGCAGGTTGGAGGGGAAGGCCGGCAGGTTCTGCGCCAGCTTCGGGTTCGACGGAGTGCCGCCGGGCATCTTGTAGCCCTGCGCGTCCCAGGGCTGGACCGCCTCGGGGTTGGCCTCGATCCAGGCCTTCGCGGCCGGGACCAGGTCATCGCGGGTGGCAACGACCTCGCCGACCAGGCCCATCTCCAGCGCCTTGTCGGGTCGCAGTTCCTTGCCCTGCAGGAGCAGCTTCATCAGAGCGTCGGCGATGCCGAACATGCGGACGGAGCGGACGACGCCGCCGCCGCCCGGCAGCAGGCCGAGCTTTACCTCGGGGAAGCCGAGCTTCACCTTGGGGTCGTCGACGGCGATCCGGTGGTGGGTGGCGAGCGCGATCTCCAGGCCGCCACCGAGGGCGGCGCCGTTGATCGCGGCGACGACCGGGACGCCGAGCGTCTCCAGCCGGCGCAGCTGGCCCTTGACCACGCGCAGGCCCTCGGCCAATTCGGCCGCGTGCTCGGGCCGGACCTGCTTGAGGTCGTTGAGGTCGCCGCCGGCGAAGAAAGTCTTCTTGGCGGAGGTGAGGACGACGCCCTTGATCTCATCCTTCTCGGCCTCGAGCCGCTCGACCGTCGCCCCCATCGAGGCGACATAGGCGGCGTTCATCGTGTTGGCCGACTGGTTCGGGTCGTCGAGCGTGAGGACGACGATGCCGTCGTCGCCGCGCTCGTAGCGAATGGTTGTGCTCTCTGCCATCTAGATCGCCTCCACGACGGTCGCGATTCCCATGCCGCCGCCGACGCAGAGCGTCGCCAGCCCGTACTTGCCGCCGGTGCGGTGCAGCTCGTCGACCAGCGTGCCGAGGATCATGCCCCCGGTCGCGCCGAGCGGGTGGCCCATCGCGATCGCGCCGCCGTTGACGTTGACCTTTTCCATGTCGAGGCCCATGTCGCGGACGAAACGCAGGACGACCGCGGCGAAGGCCTCGTTGATCTCGATCAGGTCGAGCTGGTCGACCGTGATCCCGGCCTTCTCCAGCGCCTTGCGCGAGGCCGGCGCGGGACCGGTCAGCATGATCGTCGGATCGGCGCCCGAGACCGCCGTGGCGAGGATGCGCGCCTTCGGCGTCATCCCCAGGTCGTTGCCGGTCTGCTCGTTGCCGATCGCGACCAGCGAGGCCCCGTCGACGATGCCCGAGGAGTTGCCCGGCGTGTGGACGTGGTCGATCTGCTCGACCCAGTGGTACTTCTGCAGCGCCACCGCATCGAAGCCGCCCATGTCCCCCATCATCTGGAAGGAGGGGTTGAGTTTCGCCAGCGTTTCCACCGTCGTCCCCGGCCGGATGAACTCGTCCTGCTCGAGGACGACGTTTTCGTTTAGATCCTTGACCGGGATCACGCCGTTGTCGAAGCGGCCCTCCTCGCGGGCTTTCGCGGCGCGTTCCTGCGAGCGGGCGGCGTAGGTGTCGACGTCCTCGCGGCTGAACTCCTCGATCGTCGCGATCAGGTCGGCGCCGACGCCCTGGGGGATGAAGTAGGTGTCGTAGTTGGTCTCGGGGTCCATCGCCCAGGGACCGCCGTCGGAGCCCATCGGCACCCGCGACATCGACTCGACGCCGCCGGCGAAAACCATGTCCTCCCAGCCGGAGGCGACCTTCTGGGCGGCGATGTTGACCGCCTCGAGGCCGGAGGCGCAGAAGCGGTTGAGCTGAACGCCGGCGACCGTGTCGGGCAGGCCCGCCTTCAGCGCCGCGGTCTTGGCGATGTCGGCACCCTGGTCGCCGACCGGCGAGACGCAACCGAGGACGACGTCGTCGACCCGGTTGGGGTCGAACTTCTCGTTGCGGACGAGCATCTCGTGCATCAGCCCGACGACGAGATCGACCGGCTTCGTGCTGTGCAGGGATCCGTTGACCTTGCCCTTGCCTCGCGGCGTGCGGATCGCGTCAAACACCAGTGCATCGGTACCGGCCATTTCAAGCTCCTCTGGTTCGAAATCGGGTTCGGCTGCGGCGCGGCAGCATAACATTCAGTCGTGAACGCAAACTTTACTACGATGGCCCACAGTGCCCGCCGCTGAGACTCCCGCCCGCCGCAGCCAGGCCGAGCGCAGCTCCGCCACCCGCGAAGCCCTGCTCGACGCCACGATCGCCTCCCTGGTCGAGGACGGCTACGCGAACACGACGACGGCGCGCGTCGCCGAGCGCGCCGGCCTGTCCCGCGGCGCCCACCTGCACCACTTCCAGACCCGCCAGGCCCTGGTCGCCGCAGCGATCGAGCGCCTCGCCCGTCGCCGCTCCGCAGAGCAGCTGGCCGCCGCCGACAAGCTTCCGGAAGGCCGCGAGCGCGTCGCCGCCGGCCTCGACTTCATCTGGTCCAACTACGCGAGCCCGCTCTACCAGGCCGCGCTCGACCTCTGGACCGACGCCCGCACCGACCCCGAGCTGCGCGAAGCCCTGGTCGGCGTCGAACGCGAGCTGGATCGTCAGACCCTCGAACTCGCCCGCCGCCTCTTCCCCGACCAGGCCGAGCGCCCCGACTTCGAGCGCCTGGTCGAGATGGCCGCGGCAGCAGCCCGCGGCCTCGCCCTCCTCGACACCCTCCACCCCGGCGACGACCGCAACCGCAAACAGTGGGAGTTCTGCCGGGCACGACTGGTGGAGCTGTTCGCCAGCGCGGCGGAAGCCAAGTAGCCGGAGCCCGCCCAGCGTCTAGATTCGCCGGTATGCGCGTCTGGCAAACCGATCTCCGGCGCTCCGACGAGTGGATCGAGGATGCCGTTGCGTCGGTCCTCGCCGCCGGCGAGTCCGAACGGCGCGGCCGCGAGTCGCACCACGTCTGGAGGCGTCGCGTCGTCGCCAGGGCGGCGCTGCGGGTCGCGCTGGGCCGATACCTGGACCGCCCGCCCGGATCGCTGGAGCTCGCGCTCGGGCCAGGCGGCAAGCCCCGGCTCGCGGGAGCCGCCGATCGCGACGAAGTCTTCTTCAGCCTCAGCCGCAACGCCGACCTCTGCCTGATCGCGATTTGCGAGGAGGGCCCGGTCGGGGTCGACGTCGAGGAGGTCCGCGACGTCCCGGAGCTGGCGGACCTGGTCCGGTCGCGGTTCGCGGCGAGCGAGGCAATGGCCATCCTCGAGCGATCGGGGGAGGAGCGCCTGCGCGCCTTCTACAGGTGCTGGACCCGCAAGGAGGCCTGCGTGAAGGCGCTCGGCACCGGGATCGGGGCCGGCCTGGGCAGCGTCGTGGTATCGGTCGGCGATCGAGCTGCCCTCCTTGCCGCGCCCGGCACGCGCGCCGGCGAGTGGTCGCTCCTCGATCTCGTGCCAGGCGAGGGGTTCGCCGGCGCCCTCGCTGTTCGCGGGGCGGCCGCGGAAGACCCGGGCCCTCCAATTCGGCTCAAGTTTTAAATGGGTACTCAATTGCAAGAAAACGGCGGTATGCTCGCGCAACCACCGATCGCACAGCTCGCAAGCCGGCGAACCAAAGACACAGACCGAAGATCGGCACAAGCCGTAGATGGATATGCCCCTTCGTACTGACTCGGCCCCCACCACCAAGTCACAGCTCGCTGATTTCACCGAGCTCTGCGAGGGGCAAACCGGGCGCTCCTTTGCCGGACCGCGAGAGTTCCACTCCTTCTCGGTCTCCGAGTACCGCAGGTTCTGGAGCCTGTTCCTGGAGTGGTCGGACCCGCTCCGCGAGGGCACCCCAGAGCCGGTCTGCACCGACGATCGCTGCGAGGCCGCGAGCTTCTTCCCGAACCTGAGGTTGAACTACGCGGAGAACCTGCTCCGCAGCCGCTCGCCCGGGGACGACGAGCGGATCGCGGTGATCGCCCGCCATGGAGCCGGACCGGCGCAACGAATACAGAGGGGCGAGCTCCGCAAGCAGGTTCGCACGCTTGCCGGCCATCTGCGCTCCCTGGGCGTGGAGGCGGGCGATCGCGTCGCGGCGATCGCGCCCAGCAACGCCGAGGCGATCGTCGGCGGGCTCGCGGCCGCGACGATCGGCGCGACCTTCTCCAGCGCCGCGCCGGACATGGGCGTCCCGGCGATAGTCAGCAGGTTCGAGCAGCTCTCGCCGAAGGTGCTGATGGCGAGCTTCGGCGGCGGGGGCGCCGGCGTGTCGTCGTTCGCCGAGCGGATCGAGGCGGTGGCCAAATCGCTTCCCAGCCTGGTGGCCGTCGTGGCCCTCGACGACGGTGACGAAGCGAACGGGATCCCGGTCCCCGTGCTCCGCCTCTCCGACCTGCTGGCCTCCTCCCCGGCCGATCCGCTGGCCGACGGCTGGGAGCGCTTTCCCTTCAACCATCCCCTCTTCGTGCTCTTCACCTCGGGCACCACCGGGCCCCCAAAGTGCATCGTGCACGGTGCCGGCGGAACGCTGCTCGAGCACCTCAAGGAGCACCGCCTGCACCTGGACCTGCGGCCCGACGACAAGCTCTTCTTCCACACGACGGCGGCCTGGATGATGTGGAACTGGCAGCTCTCGGCACTCGCTTGCGGTGCCCCGATCGTCGTCTTCGACGGCAAGCTCGAGGGGGCCGGCACCCTCTGGGAGATCGTCTCCGAGGAGGAGGTCACCGTCTTCGGCACCAGCCCTCCCTACCTGCAGCTGTGCGAGGACAGCGGCTACTCGCCCCGGCGCGAGGCCCCGCTCCGCCGGCTTCGCTCGGTTCTCTCGACCGGCTCGGTCCTGCGCGACTGGCAGTTCGACTGGGTCGGCGAGGAGGTCGGCCCGGTCCGCCTGCAGTCGATCTCCGGCGGCACCGACATCGTCGGCTGCTTCGTGCTCGGGCATCCCGACCTGCCCGTCCGCCGCGGAGCGATCCAGTGCCGCAGCCTCGGACTCGACGTCCAGGCCCTCGCGACGGAGACCACGCCGGCGGACTCGCGGATCGGCGAGCTGATCTGCCGCAACCCCTTCCCGTCGCGCCCCCTGGGCCTCCTTGGAGACGCCGACGGGAGCCGCTTCCACGACGCCTACTTCGCCGAGAACGAGGGCGTCTGGACCCACGGCGACCTGATCGAGCTCGACGAGGAAGGGCAGGCCCGGATCCACGGCCGCTCCGACGGCGTCCTCAACATCCACGGGGTCCGCATCGGCCCGGCCGAGATCTACCAGGCCCTCCACGACGTGCCCGAGCTCGGGGAGGCGATGGCCGTCGAACAGCAGGGAGAGAAGGGGTCCCACCTCGTTCTTCTGGTGGTCCTGCGCGACGGCGAGACGCCCGACGGGAAGCTCACCATGCGAATCCGCCGGACGATCGCCCGTCACACCAGCGCCCTCCATGTGCCCGAGCTCGTGGTCGCGGTTGACGAGCTGCCCACGACGCACAGCGGCAAGCGCTCAGAGCGAGCCGGCAGGGACGCCGTCAACGGCCGCGTCGCCGCCAACCGCCACGCGCTCGCCAATCCGGGCTCGGTCGAGAAGATCGGACGGGCGGTCGCCCTGGCGGAGGCGGCGCGCATCGAGCGAGAGGAGCGGGCCGCGGTTGCCGAGGATGCGCCGACCGTCGAGAGGCTGCGGGAGATCTGGGAAGTCGTCCTGGGGGCGGAGTCGCTTGCCGACGACGACGATTTCTTCGAGGTCGGGGGAACCTCGCTGCTCGCCGTGCGGCTGTTCCACCTGATCGCCGAGCGGCTGGACCGGGAACTCCCCCTCTCCACCCTGCTCGAAGCGCCGACGATCGCCGAGCTGGCCGCGGTGGTCGACGACCCCGAGAGGCGAACCGGCCGGCTGGTCTCGATGCGGCGAGGAACCGGCACCCCGCTCTTCTTCGTGCACTCGCTCTGGGGGGACGTGCTGGGGATGCGCCAGCTCGCCCGGACGATCCAGACCGACATCCCGGTCTACGGCCTGCGAGCCCGCGGCCTCGAGCCCGACGAAGAGCCGCAGGCCAGCGTGGAGGAGATGGCGCAGACCTATGTCGACGCGATCCGCGCCCTGCAGCCAGACGGTCCCTACAGAGTGGCCGGCCACTCCTTCGGCGCGCTCGTGGCATTTGAGGTCGCCCGGCAGCTGACCGAGGCGGGCGCGGAGGTCGGCTGGCTCGGCCTGATCGACGGGGAGCTGCACACCGCCTGCCTTCCCCGGGCGCTGCGCTGGCGCTACGGGGCCGCACTGCCCTTCCACATGGCGCGCGCCGCGCTCGCCGATCCCGGCGCGGCGGTGCGGGCGCTCACCCGAGAGGTGATCCCGAACCTCCGGCAGCGCGGTGGCGGGAGGAGGGCCTCCCCGCGCGCGGCGATGACCGAGGAGCCCCCCGCAAGCTGGATGGAGGGAGTCGCCCCCCACTACCAGCGGCTGGCCGGCACCTTCCTGGCGGCCGCCGAAGCTTTCCGGCCACGCCCGTACCCGGGCGCGATCGCCTATTTCGTACCCGAAGTTCGCCGATTCCACCTCTACGCCGACCCACTGCCGGTCTGGCGCCGCGTCGCGGAAGGCGGGCTGACCCTAGAGCGCGTGCCCGGCCCTCACGTAGGCATGGTCTCCGGGGAGCGAGCGTCGATCCTCGCGAGCCAGATCGACGAGTGCCTGGGCTAGGCTCGGCGGACACTCCCCCGACCAGATCGAAGGCCCCGCATGGAGAAACAGCTCAGTCCCGAGCAAGCGGCGATGCTCTACGGCAATCGCTTCCTCACCGAGGACGCGCCCGACGGCCCCTTCCCGGCGAGCGGCATGTCTGCCCTCGACGCGATGCGCCTCGTCGACGAGGAACTGGCGCTGGAGGGGGACCCACAGCGCAACCTGGCGACCTTCGTAACTACCTGGATGGAGCCCGAGGCCCAGCGGGTCATCACCGAGAACCTCTACCGCAACTTCATCGACCACGCCGAGTACCCGATCTCGGCCGAGGTCGAGCAGCGCTGCATCCGCATGCTGGCCGACCTCTACCACGCTCCCGGCGAGACGACCGGCGCCCGCACCCAGGGATCTTCGGAGGCGATCATGCTCGGTGCCCTCTCGCTGAAGTGGAAGTGGAAGGAGCGCCGCGAAGCCGAGTCGAAGCCGATCGACAAACCGAACCTGATCTTCGGTGGCGACGTGCACGTGGTCTGGGAGAAGTTCTGCCGCTACTTCGACGTCGAGCCGCGGATCGTGCCGCTGCAGGACGGCAAGTACACGATCGGCCCCGAGGACGTGGAGCCCCACGTCGACGAGAACACGGTCGGCGTCGCCGCCGTGCTCGGCACAACGTTCACCGGCCACATGGACGACATCGTCGGCATCAACAAGCTCCTGGTCGACCTCAAGGGCGACAAAGGCCTCGACGTGCCACTCCACATCGACGGCGCCAGCGGCGGCTTCACCTGGCCCTTCCTGTATCCGGACTCCGAGTGGGACTTCCGGCTCGAGCAGGTGCGCTCGATCAACGTCTCCGGACACAAGTTCGGGCTCGTCTACCCCGGCGTCGGCTGGCTCGTCTTCCGCGAGAAGAGCGACCTGGCCGAGGACCTCGTCTTCTACGAGAACTACCTGGGCAAAACCGACGCGACCTTCACCCTCAACTTCTCCACCGGTGCCTCGATGGTGCTCGCCCAGTACTACAACTTCGTCCGCTACGGACGCGAGGGCTACGCCTACATCATGAAGGCGATGCAGCAGAACGCCCGAGCCCTCGCGGACAAACTCAAGGCCATGGGTGAATTCGAGCTGATCGGCGATGGCGAGGAGCAACTGCCCCTGGTCGCCTTCAAGCTCCTCGGCGAGAAGAACTACGACGAGTTCGACCTCTCCTGGCAACTCTCGGCCGAGCGCGGCTGGATGCTTCCCGCCTACACGATGCCACCCAACGCCGAAGACGTCAAAGTCCTGCGTGCGCTGGTCAAGCAGACGCTCAGCCGCGAGCAGGTCGACCGCCTCGCCGGGGACATCGAAACGGCCTGCGCGACGCTCGAAAAGAAGGGTGGTGCCCACCCCTCCGAGCGCAAGCAGGTGAAGACCGGCACTGGGTACTGATTCGGGCACTTGACGAAGTCTTTACCCGATGTTCACCTGCCGCCAAGCCGGGGTGGCCACCCTCGGGGTACCCGACAAGGAGGCATCCTCATGCCACAGATCCTCGTAGTAACCGACTCCGCCGTACAGGACGCAAGCACCGTCGTGTATCGCGAGCGGATCAGCACCACCGATCTCGAGTCCGACCACTTTTCCGGCCAGCTCGTCGAGCGAGTCGGCTGGGCGGTCGTAGACGCCGACCAGATCGAGCATGGGGAGGACAAGCCCACCTCAGGCTAAGACCACAGCGCAATCGGCGGTGACTCCGCCCCGCCGCATTCTGCGGCGGGGCGGAAACCGGGCGTGGCTCAGACCTGTTCTTCCTGCTGTTCTTTCTTCAGCTTTGCCGCCCCGCTCACGCAACGCGAGAACGGGGTGCCTTTCTCGCCTTTGACGTGTTTCCTGCTCATTTCTTTGCAGGCTTTAGCGGGGGTGATCTTTTCGTTGTTGGCGACCTTCGCCATCGCCGTCACGCACTGGCTGAACGGTGTGCCCTTCTCACCGGCGACATGTTTTTTGCTCTGTTCTTTGCAGTGGACGCCGTAGGCCTTCGCCTTTTCCTGCGTGCTGGCGCCCGGTCCCGGCGTTTCGTTCTGGGGGGCCGGCGTGTATTTGGGGCCATTGCTGTTGCCGTTGCCCTGGCCGGGATTGGTGGGCTGGCTGGCAATCGCCATCGCGGGCGCCGTCGCGAGGGCGAGCGCGCCGAGGACCACGGCAAACTTCGTCTGGAGCTTCATCGCGTCTCCTTCGTGTCATGCACCCCGCCTCGGGGCGCCTTTGCTTCGTGCTGCTGAAACGGGGACCGGTGGCGCCCGTCAGGCCATTCTGAGAGCGATCGCCCTGGCTTGGCCGGATGTCCTATTCGGAGGAGACTTCTTTGCCGCCGGCGGCCGGCTTGTCGGCGCTCCCCTGCGACTCCGCTTCGGGGGCGGGTTTCTGGGCAGGCGGAGGCGGCGATGAAGTCCCTTTTTCGGGGCTGGGACTCGATGGGTGCGGGGGGTGTGGCGGCTTGGCCGGGTGCGTGGGATGCGCCTTGGATACGTGCCCGTGGCCACCCGCCTTGTGGGCGGCTGCCGTCTGCTGCCCATGCGTGGAGGCGCTCGGGTGCTGCTTTTCGTGTTCCCTGCCGTGCGGGTGGGAGAGGGGGCTGGAGCTTTCGGACCCGTTCCGGCCGCCGGCGGTATCCGACGCCCGACCGGACTTGGCGCCATGGGCCGTCGAGGCTTTGGTTCCCGTCGCCGACTGTCCCGCGCCGCCGGCCCCCGCAGGCGCTCCCGAAGCCTGGCCGGCGCCCGCCGCGGGCGGGCTTGCGATCCCGGCCTGTTCGGCCTGTTCCGGCCGGGACGCCTGTGATCCGCCACCCGGCACGACGTCGATCAGCCCACCTCGGTCCGCGGCGCCGGCGCCGATCGCCGCCACCACCGCGACGGTCGCGGCGCCCTTCAGCGCCGCCGAGGTGCCAAGCGTCTTGGCTGCGCCGCCACCAAGCGCGCCGGCGAGACTGCCGCCCCCGACCCCATGACCGCCCAGCAAACTCTGCAGGAGACCGGCGGCGGCAACCGCGGGCAGCGGCGCCAGTGCTGCCAAGTCCCGCTCGCGGCCCCCGATTTCCTCGCGGAAGCGGCGGCAGCTCGGGCAGGTCCGCAGGTGGGCGCGGACGTCGCGGCGACGGGCGACACGGCCGTCGCCGTCGGAGATCGCCTTGGTCACCGTCGCGCAGCTCATCGCCCGTCCCTCATCCATCTGCCGCAGGCTGAGCCGCGCCTCGTAGAGGGTCTGGCGGGCCACCGCGGCGGAGGTGCCGAAGGCGGCGCCGATCTCGGTGAAGTCGAGGCCGGCGAGCTCGCGCATGACCAGGGCGCCCCGTTGGCGCTCGGGAAGCTGGTCGAGGTCGGAGATCAGCCGGCGCAGGCGGTCCCTCGTCATCGCCTCCTCGGCCAGGCCGGCATCGGGAGAGGCCAGCTCCGTGTCGAGCGGCCGCGTCTCGCGGCGACGGCGAAGCAGCTCGATCGACTCGTTGTGGGCGATGCGGTAGAGCCACGGCTTCAACTCGAGCTTCCGCTCCTCCCCCGGCAGCGCCCGCAGCACCTTGACCATCGTGTTCTGGAGCGCGTCCTGGGCGTCCTGGGGGTCGCCGACGATCGCCAGGCAATAGCGGTACAGGCGCTGGTGGTAGCGATCGAAGATCGCCGCGAAGGCGTGCTCGTCGCCCCTGGCCGCCCGCCTGGCCAGCCGGTCGTCGGAGAGCACGCGCATCGCCCCGGCTCCCGAGACACGCGGGCTCGTGGTGGCAGTCTCGCTCACGTTCCGATGCTTGCATGGAGTGCCATTCGTTCAAGGTTAGGGCGATCCGCTCGATCTCTAAACGTTCACCGGGACCGTGCCGTCAGGGCCTATCGTCACCAGTGGCGAGATAAGCCCTGACAGGACCTGGCACGCAACGTTTCCGATCTAGGCCCGCAAAGCGGGAGAGGCCATCTAGAGGGAGGACCTGAATGGCCGGCACAATCGCTGGCTCGATCATCCTGGTGACCGTAGGGGCGATCCTCTACTTCGCCACCAACCTGCACCCCGCCCACGTAAACGTCGACGCCGTCGGCTTGATCCTGATGATCGCCGGGCTGGCCGGCCTGATCCTGGGCCTCATGCAAGAAGCGATGTGGTCGAGGCGAGCCGGCCGCGATGTCGCGGTCGACGACCTCAGGGACCCCAGGCAGCCGCCCTACTAAAGCGGCTGCAGGCGGGTCTTCTCGACCCGGGCCAGCTTGCGTTTGAGGCGCTTGAGCTCTCGCTCCTGCTCGGGCGTGCGTTCGTAACCAGCGAAGGCGAGGTTCTTCCTCTCCAGCGGGTCGGTCTTGAGGTCATACATCTCCCACTGCGGCCGTCTTTTGTGGTTGACGTCGTAATACTTGGCCAACTTCCAGCGCCCTTCGCGGATGCTGACGATGTGGTTCGGCGGCTTCGGGTAGGGGCCGTTGTTCTGGCCGGACTGGAAGTCGTCGTAGGTGAAGACGATGTAGTCCTGGGTCGAGCGGTTCGAGCTCGGGTGCAGAACCAGCTTCGAGTAGTCCACCCCTTGCCAGTCGGCGCGGGCGCTCTGCGGCGCCGCCGCCAGGCTCGCCAGCGTCGGCAGGAAGTCGACGTGGGAGACGAGTGCGTCGGTCTGAGCCGGCTTCGGGAAGAGCTTCGGGTTGGAGTAGACGAGTGGCACCCGCGTCGCCTCCTCGTAGAAGTTGAAGTTCTTCTGCCGCAGGCCGCCGTGGGTCAGCCCCATCTCACCGTGGTCCGCCGTGCGGACGACCAGGGTGTTGTCGAAGAGGCCGGTCTCTTCCAGCTTGTCGAGGACGTTGACCAGGTAGCTGTCTGAGGAGCGCATCAGGTTGCCGTAGAAGTTCAGGTAGTTGCGCATCTGCGCCGTGTTTTTCGGCTTTCCGGTGAGGTTGAAGATCTTGAGGAATTCTTCCTGGACCGTGGGCTTGGTCGAGAGGTCTTCTTCGCCCGTCTCCGGGACCTGGATGCTCCCCTGCAGCCAGGAACCGTCGTAACCGGCTTCTTCGAAGGCTTTGTTCGGGTAGAAGAGGACGTCGTGCGGGTTGACCAGTGAGATCACCAGAAAGAAGGGTTGTTCCCGCGCCGCCCTCGAACCGAGGTACTGGAGCACTCCTTCGGCCGCGCCTTCGCCGGTCGAGTCGACGAAGCGGCCGTCGTTGTCGACGAAGCCGCCGCCGGCCTCGGGGACGCTCTGGTTGGCGCCGGCGTCGGGCGGGTTCCAGAGCGAGAAGCCGTACTTTTCGAGGTCGGCCGGGACCGCGTCTTCTTTTTTCGCCGGCTTCGAGCAGTGCCACTTGCCCTTGTAGACGACGTTGTAGCCCGCCGCCCTCATCACCGTGGCGGGATTTTTCAGTTCGACCGGCAGTTCGACCTGCGGGTATTCGGTGGCCGGCATGTCTTCCTCGAGCGTGTACTTGACCCCGTGCTGGGCGGGGAAGTAACCGCTCATCAGGGTCGAGCGCGCCGGCGAGCACATGCAGGCGTTGGTGAAAGCGCGTTCGAAGCTGAGGCCGTGGCGCCGCAGCCGCCGCATCCCCGGCAGGTTCTGGCGCAGCCAGTTCTGCGGGAAGTGCTGAATCGCCCGTTCCTGGTCGGTGAGGAAGAGGACGATGTTCATCCCGGCGACGTCGTGACGCTTGCCCTGGGCGGCGGCGAGCGCCCGCTCGACCCCGGCGCCCTGCGAGAGCAGCAGCGCCGAGGCAGCCGTCGCCCCGGTGCCGAGCAGCTGCTTGCGGGTCAGGCCGTCCCTGCGCTCGTCCGACTGGCTCATTTGTTCCTCCGGAATACGTCGACGGCGTTACTGCCGAACGAGGTCGAGTAGAGATAACGGCCATCGGGGCTGAGGGCGATCGAGCTGACCCCGCGCAGAGCGCGGGCGCGCGTGCAGCCGAACACCGAGGGTGGGGCGAGGCAGCCGGGGCGCCCCGGCTTCTGTGCCACCACTCCCGATTTCCGGCCGCGGTCGAGGACGTCGATGGCGCCCGTGTTGAAAGCGGCGACGTAGACGTTCGAGCCGTCCGGCGAGACGGCGAGCCCCTCCGGGGCGATCGTCGCCCGGCCGAAGGAGCAGCCGACCGCACGCAGGTAGACCAGGCATCCCGCGGTCCCTTCCTTCTGGGCCAGGGCGCCGGTCGAGGTCGAGCGGGTAAACGAGGTGACGCTGTTGCTGAACAGCGAGGTCACGTACGCGTCTCCGTTGCCGGGGCTGACCGCCACCGCGTTGGCGCCGCTCAGCTGCACCCCGGTGGCGCACCCGGTCAGAGGGCTGTCGACGATGCAGCCGCTGCCGCTGCTCGGCTGGGTGAGGGTGCCGGTCGAGGTGTTGCGTTCCAGCACTGCGACGGCGTTGGAGAGAGCCGAGGCGACGTAGACGCTGGTGCCATTGCCGCCGATCGCCATTCCCTCCGGTGCGCCAAGGGCGATGCCCACAGCGCAGCCACCGATCGCTTCGGCGATGCAGCCCGTGCTGTCGCCCGGCTGGGTCAGCGCACCGCTGGAGGGATCGCGGTCGAAGACCGCGATCGCGTTGCCGAAGAAGGAGCCGACGTAGACGTTGCGCCCGTCGTGGCTGACGACGACGACATCGGGGCCGACCAGCCCACGGCCGGCGGCACAGACCGGGATCGGCAGCCCGGAGATGCAGCCGGCGGCAGCGGCCAGCTGGGTCAATGCCCCGGTCTGGCGGTTGCGGCGAAAGATGCTGACGGAGTTGCTTGCCCGCGAGGTCGCATAGACGTTGCGCCCGTCGGCGCTGACCGCTACCGAGTTGGGCCCGTCGAGCCCAACCGCCGTCGCGCAGCCGCCCGTGCCTTTGACCGCGATGCAGCCGGCAGCGCCCTTCGGCTGGGTCAGCGCACCTGTGCGTGAATCCCGCCTGAAAATTGCGATCGCGTCGCTACCCGAGGAGGCGACGTACACGTTGCTGCCGTTGGGGCTGAGGGCGATTGCGCGTGAGCCCATGAAGGGCCCGGGGCCCTTGAGTGCCCGTGCGCTCCCACAGCCGCCGGCAGGCTTGGACCTGTCGACCAGGCAGCCACGGGATCCCTTCAGCTGAACGAGCGTTCCAGGTTCCGATTTCAGCACCACAGCAGGAGCCGGCGGCGCCGACGCGGCGGACGCGCTTGCCGGCAGCACCAGCACCGCGACGATCCCCAGGGCGGGAGGCAACCTGCGAAGGAGGTGAGTGTGCCGGAGCGCGATCTTCATGTTCTGAGAGCTCCGACCGGGGAACCGCTTGCCCGCCCAGTCGCTCGAGCAGGAACCTAGTCGGCACTCCGGACGAGGGGCCCGCAAAGGGTGGGATCATTCCGAGCGATGGCCGACCGCGACGTTCGACCCCGAGTTGCAACCGGCGCGGACGCGGACACGATCGTCACCACATTGGCGGCCGCCTTCGGCACCGACCCCCTCTGGAGCTGGGCGTTCCCGGACCCGGACAGGCGGGCCGAACAGCTCGCAACCTGGTTGGGCTTCTTCGTCGAAAGCGCGCTGCCGAACGGGTGGGTCTGGATCAGCGGCTCAGGCGAGGCGACGTCGGTCTGGACCCCACCCGGCAAGACGGAGCTGAGCGCGGAAGCCAAGGCGAAGGTAGAGCCGTTCCTGACCGGCGAGCTCGGCGCGCACGCGGAGTCGGTGCTGCAGGTAATGGAGCAGTTCGAAGCGGTCAGCCCCGACGACCAGGACTTCTACTACCTGAGCTTTCTCGGCACCCACCCCGAGCACCGCGGGCACGGGATCGGGATGGATCTGTTGGAGAGCAACCTGGCCCACGTCGACTCGGCCGGCATGCCCGCCTACCTGGAGTCGAGCAACCCGGCTAACAACACGCGCTACGAACGGCTCGGGTTCAAGCCGCGCAGCGGCTTCGAGACCCCAGACGGGAAGCACGCGGTTACGACCATGTGGCGCGAGGCCCGCTGAGTCGCTCAGTCGAGGCCGTGCGGATGGAGGTGGTCTTCCGCCATCCGCTTCAGCCCGACGCGGTCGATCTTGCCGGTCGGGTTGAGCGGCATCTCGTCGAGGAAGACGATCTCCTCGGGAGCCTTGTAGCCGATGCGCTCGCGGCAGAAGACGATCAGGTCGGCACTGGAGGGGCGCTCCTCGCCCTCGCGCAGGGTGACGTAGGCGCGCACGTTCTCGCCGTGGACGGTGTCGTGGACGCCGACGACGCCGACGAACTCCACCGCCGGGTGCTCGCCCAATGCCCCCTCGACCTCGAGCGGGCTGACGTTGGAGCCGTCGTGGACGATCACCTGCTTCTTGCGGCCGAAGAACCAGAGGTAACCGTCCTCGTCGGGGCGGGCGAGGTCGCCCGAGTCCAGCCACTCGTCGCGCACGACCTCCTCGGTCGCCTCCGGCGCCTCCCAGTAGCCGGCCATCCGGCTGCGCGAGCGGATCCAGATCCGGCCGACCGACCCCGCCTCGACCGGCTCGCCGTCCTCGCCGCGGACCGCGATGCTGAAGCCGCAGATCGGCGGCCCGATCGAACCCTGCTTGATCGGGCCGGAGGGCGGGTTGAGAGTCGCCAGGCCGACCTCGGTCATGCCGTAGCCCTCGACGATCGGGAACCCGGCGGCGGCGGCGAACTCGGTCAGCAGCTCGGTGGAGACCTTGTCGGCCCCCGCCCGGCAGATCCGCAGCGAGGCGAAGTCGCCCGGTTGCAGGTCGTGGTCGCGAACCAGCGCCGAGAGCGCCGCCGGGATCATCGCCAGCACGGTCGGCTGGTGCTCGCGCAGCAGCGGCAGCAGCTCGTGGCTGTCGGTACTGCGCGCGACGACGACCCGACCGCCGGCCGAGAGCATGCTCAGCGTCCACAGGAACGAGCCGATGTGCGACATCGAGGAGCCGGGCAGGAAGACGTCTCGTGCGTCCAGTTCGAACGCCGCCACCGCGCTGGCGATCATCCAGCGCAACGTCTCGCGAGTGTGGGTGACGCCCTTCGCCGGCCCGGTGCTGCCCGAGGTGAAGAAGATCGCGGCGGGGACGGAGGGATCGGCCGGCGGCCGATCCGCGGGCAGCGAGTCGCTGTCGAGGAGCGCCTCGAAGCTCTGTTGCCAGTCGCCGCCGTCAGCGCCCGGCACCTCCCCGGCCCCGTAGCCGATGACCCCGCAGGCGAGGCCGCCGGCAAGCTGGCTCGCCGCGACGTCCTCAGCCCGCTCGACGTGAGCGACCAGCGCCTTGGCCCCGCTCACCTCAAGCGCATGGTCGACCTCACGGAAGGTGTAGCGATAGTTGAGCGGCGTGACGATCAGCCCGGCCCTAAAGCAGGCGAGGTAGTGGACAACCAGGTCGATCCGATTGGGCATCAGCGACGCCACCCGGTCCCCCGGCTCCAGCCCGAGCCCGCGGTAGCCACCCGCCAAGCGGTTGCTCTCAGCCTCGAGCTCCCCCCACGACAGCGACCGGTCAGCCGAGACCAAGGCGAGGTCGTCAGGCGTCTCCAGGCCGACGCGCAAAAGATCGTCGAGCGCGGCGGCAGGGAGGTCGAGTGGGGCGCCGTCGATCAGCATCGCCGAGATCGTAAGCAGCGGGTCGGCCATACGGGGCTTGGCCGCTTCGCATCCGGCCAGGATCCAACCGCCGTCCCCGTTCTCACTCGGGCGGGAAAGTAATCAGCGCGACCGGCACGGACAAGCCCGCAGTACGGCGAAGGGTTGCGATGCGGCGACCGGGTTGGACGGCCGGGCGGATCTCGCTGACTCGATCCCCGAGGCTTGCGACGGTTGCGTCGAGGTCTGGAGCGACGAGGGCGAGACCCCAGAAGAAGGCTGGTCGGTCTCCCCCGGTCCGCTCGATCGCCTCCTCCGAGGCCTGTACGACCTCGAGGATTACCGCGCCGAGGCGGAAGAAGGCCTGGCGCGGGGCGCCCGCCGGGGTCGGCTCCTCGCGGATGCGGCGCAGGTTTAGACCGCCGGCCTCGAGCGCGGCGACGGTGCGATCGAGATCGGAGCCGATCGCGACGACGTGGTCGATCGCGGTGATGCCGTTGGGATGCTCCGGCACCTCAGTGGGCGGAGGGCGGTCCGACCGGGTGGTCGGCAACCCATCCAACTCGTCTCCCTCGAAGTCGCGCAGCGACCAGCCCGTCAGACCCTTGCCGGAATCGGCGCCCGCCAGCCGGATCCGCACGTCCCCAACCACACAGGTGGCGCCGTCAACCGCGAACCCGAGCGCCGTCCAGGACTCCGGTACGTCCCCGACCGTCAGCGTGTCAATCGATATGTCCACGCCACCAAGCTACTTTCCGGTGCGGGTTATGTGCCCATGGGTGACATAAGTCGCACCGGAAGCGTTGGGGCTGTTGTCACTGCTGTCGGCTGTCCGACAGCAGGATCGAGAAGTGGCCGAAGTCGGCGCTGAGCACCGGCTCGCCGAAGAAGCCTTCCGATGCGGTCAGGGGAGCCTCGCCCGCCGCCACGGCCTCGGCGGCGTCTGCCAGTTCGCCGAGGAAGGCCGGCGGCACCGTCGGGCGCAGGCAATGGGCGGTGTAGACAGTGCGCAGCGAGCCGCTGAGCTCGTCGGCAAGGCGGCGGGTGGAGACAAGGAAGTCGGCGAAGTCCGCTCCCGGCTCGTAGACCAGATGGGGGCCGTAGTAGGCCTGGTCCTGGGCCCAGAGGACGCCCGCGCGCTCGTCGAATAGGCAGATGTGGTCGGGCGCGTGGCCGGGGGTGTGGAGCACGCGCAGGACGCGGTCGCCGAGGTCGATCTCGTCGCCCTCGGCGAGCAGCCGGGTCGGCGGCGGCGGCTCGATCCGCCAGCCGCGCGCAGCGATCCCCTCATGCGGCCAGGGCCGCATTTCCTCGTCGGGCCCGATCAGGAAGAAGCCGCCCTCGCGGTCGGCCGCCAGTAGCCGCCCGTACTCCGCCGCCATCGCCGGCACCAGGTCGGGGTAGGCGCTCAGCTGCGACGGCTCGCAGCCGGCCTCGATCCACTCCGGGCCCAACTCGTGCATCGCTGTCTCGGGGAACAACTCGTTGCCGCCGACGTGGTCGAAGTGGACGTGCGAGTTGACCGCCATCGGTTCCTGCGGGCAGACCGTCGCCACGGCAGCCGAGATATCGGCGAGCCCGAGCCCGGTGTCCAGCAGCACCGTCCGCTCGCTGCCGCGGATCAGCCAGCTGTTGACGTGCCCGGGCTCCCCGACAAGCCAGACCCCGGGCTCCAGAGGCGCCACCCGGAACCATGACTCGGCTCGGGCGGCGAACCTCTTCCCCGCTTCGGTCACCCCTTCGGCTGCGGCACGATCCTGATGTAGGGGCGTGGCGACTCCCACCCGTCCGGGTAGGCCTCCTTCGCTTCGTCGTCGGAGACCGAGCCGGCGATGATCACGTCCTCGCCCTGCTGCCAGTTGACCGGCGTCGCGACTTTGTGCTTCGCGGTCAGCTGCAGCGAGTCGACCACGCGCAGGACCTCGTCGAAGTTGCGTCCCGTCGTCATCGGGTAGACGAGGATTAGTTTGATCTTCTTGTCGGGGCCGATGACGAAGACGTTGCGGACCGTCTGGTTGTCGGCCGGGGTGCGGTCAGCCGGGTCGCCGCTGACGTCCGCGGGCAGCATGTCGTAGAGCTTCGAGACGGCGAAGTCGGAGTCGGCGATGATCGGGTAGTTGGGCGCGGTGCCCTGCGTCTCGGCGATGTCGGTGGCCCAGGCCTCGTGCTTGTGGGACGGGTCGACCGAGAGGCCGATGATCTTCACATTGCGCTTGTCGAACTCGGGCTTGATCGAGGCCATGTAGCCGAGCTCGGTGGTGCAGACGGGCGTGAAGTCCTTCGGGTGCGAGAACAGCACCGCCCACGAGTCGCCGATCCAGTCGTGGAAGCTGATCCGGCCCTCCGTCGTGTCCGCCTCGAAGTCCGGGGCGACGTCTCCTAGCTTCAGCATCGTGGTTCCTCCATTGCGTTGGTGGCGGTGTGCATCGTCGGGATGATTGAACATCATCGCCGCCCTCGCCGGGAAGCACGCCCGGCCAGTAGCCTGCTGCGGAGATGGTGACCGCGGAGGAGATCGGCGAGGTCGGCGCCTTCGCGGCCCTCGACACCGCCGAGCGAGAGCAGCTTTCGCGAGTGGCGGCGGACATCGGCCTCGTGGCGGGCGAATACGCGGCCAACGAGGGCGACGAGCGGGCGATCTTCGCCGTGCTCGACGGGCGCATCGAGGCGGTCAAGGCCGTCGACGGGGTCGCGCGCGTCGTCGGAGAGCGCCTCCCCGGCGACGTCTTCGGCGAGGTGCCGATCGTGCTGGGGACGGTGTTCCCGGTCGGCTTCCGGGCGGCGGAGAAATCGCGAGTGATGCGGGTCGAGCCCCACGACTACCACGCCGTCGCAGCGGTGGTGCCGGACCTCGGCAAGGAGATTGGCAAGCTCGCCGGCCACCGGATGGGCGGCTCGAGGGGCCTGGAGGGCATCGCGGCCGATCCGCCGCCACCGCGCGCGATCGTCGTCGGGCACCGCTGGGACGCGTCCTGCGCTGAGCTGCGGCGCTTCCTGGACCGCAACCAGATCAGCTTCAAGTGGCTTATTCCCGAGACGGCGGACGCCGCGGACCAGTGGGGCGGTCCCCTTCCCGCCGAGGAGGACTGGCCGGCGATACGGATCGTCGACGGCAAGACCGTGGTCCGGCCCCAGCTGCGCAGGGTGGCCGAGCTGCTCGGCGTCGAGACCGAGCCGGGCGCCGCGGAATACGACACGGTGATCGTCGGCGCCGGGCCGGCCGGGCTCGCCGCGGCCGTGTACGGGGCTTCAGAGGGCCTGCGCACGCTCGTGGTCGAGCGCGAGGCTCCCGGCGGCCAGGCTGGCACCTCCTCGCGGATCGAGAACTACCTCGGCTTCCCCTCGGGGGTCTCTGGGGACGAGTTGGCGAGCCGGGCGCTGCAGCAAGCACGGAGGCTGGGGGCGGAGATCCTCGTCACCCGCTCGATCGACCGGATCGACACCGCCAACCGCGAGCTGCACCTCGACGCCGGAGACCTGATCCGCGCACGGACGATCATCCTCGCCTGCGGCGTCACCTGGCGGCACCTGCCGATCGAGGGGTTCGACCGCCTCACCGGCAAGGGCATCTTCTACGGCGCCGCCCGCAGCGAGGCGCCGAACACGCACGGCCTCGACGTCCACATCGTTGGCGCGGGCAACTCGGCAGGGCAGGCGGCTCTCTTCTTCTCCACCCACGCCCGCAGCGTGACGATCCTCGCCCGCGGCGAGACACTCGAGAAGAGCATGTCGCGCTATCTCGTCGACCAGCTCGGAACCCGATCCAACATCGAGGTGATGTTCGGGACCGAAGTCGCAGCCGTGCACGGCGAGAGCTCGCTCGAGGCGATCGAGGTCCGCGACGGGGCGGGAGACGGGACGTCGCGGATCGACTCGGGCGGACTCTTCATCTTCATCGGGGCCGACGCGGAGACGGCGTGGCTGCCACCGGAGATCGCCCTCGACCGTCGCGGTTACGTACTCACCGGCCCCGACCTGCGCGCCGCGGAGCGCTGGGGCGCGGAGCGCGACCCCTACCTGCTGGAGACGAGCGTCCCCGGCATCTTCGCCTGCGGCGACGTCCGCTTCGGCCCGGTCAAGCGCGTAGCCGCCGCCGTCGGCGAGGGCAGCATGGCGATCGCCTTCGTGCACCAGTACCTCAGAGACCTGCAGCCCACCGGCTGACGACCCGCTGGCCGCGGGAGCTCAGGAGCCGCCGAGGAGCTCGTCGAGCGTTTTGCCGCTGAGTGCCGACCGGGGATGTTCGGCGACTACGTCCGAGCCCGGGCTCGCCTCCTCATCGCGGCGCTTGATCAGCAGCCACTGCGCCCTCTCGCCTGGCCGGGTACGCTGCAGGGCGAAGCCGCCGCGCAGCTTTTCTCCGCGCAGGACGAACACCGCGTGACCGCGCTTTAGCGCCTCCGGCCAGGCGACCCGGCCGCCCTGCTCGTAGTGGCCGCGGTCCCAGACGATCACGCCGCCGCCGTCGGTCGGGCCCTCGAACGAGTTGTGCGCGAGGTCGTGGTCCTCGACCTGCACTGCGAGTCGCTTCACCGCGGGGTCCATCGAGGGGCCCTTGGGGACGGCCCACGACCGCATCGCCCCGTCGACCTCCAACCTCAGGTCGAAGTGATGCGCCGTCGCCTGGTGCTCCTGGACGACGAAGGCGCCGGCGCTGACGCCGCGGATCGCGAACTGCTCGTGGCCCTCGACCTCGACCGGCTCGACGACCACCTCATCGACGTGCGCACCGCGCGGAGCCTCACGCAGGAAGTTGACCAGCTCCTCGACCGCTTCCTCGGAACCCTCGGCGTGGATGAGGACGCTGCCGTCCTCCGCGTTCCGCACCCAGCCCATCGCACCGAGCTGCCGCGCATTTCGCACGGTTGCGTCCCGGAACCCCACGCCCTGCACCCGGCCACGGACGACCGCCCGCACCGCGATCCCCTCTTTGTCAGCTCCTCGCGCCAGAGGTCAAAGCTATCCGCCGGGCTGGACCGGCAGAATCGCCGGAGTGCCCGAGCCAGGGCTGAGCATCACGGCCAGTTGGATACGGCGTGGGTGGCCCGCTCAGGGCGTTGCGGGCGGGTTCGAAAGTGACTGGTAGGTGCGACACGGCTCTCCCCGCAGGCCCGGGCAGGGCGGCAGGCCGGTGGGCACGCTCACGTCGGGTACGACCGGCAGCAATAGGTTCGAGGGCGTTTCTTCTCCGTAGGCGACCGCCAGCCGCGCGGTGCCTTCCGGTTCGGTTTGATCGAAGGCCCAGATCGGCTGGGTGCCGTTCGGGGCGGCGATCGTCACCCGGATTCGGGAGCCGGCGCGATAGACGTGGCCCTCGTAGTAGAGCGGGATCGTCGCCTCGACGAAGCGATCGGGCGGGAGCGGGGAGACATCGGATTCACGCAGGCTCAGCACCGGCTCCAGCGGAGTGCTCTTTTCAGAGTCGAGCTTGCGCGCGTTGCCTCGCAACCAGCCGTTCTGGACGAAGGTCTCCTTGCCGTCGGGCCTGACCTCGCTGACCGTTGCCTGGAGGTCGACGTTGGGAGTCGAGGAGCGGATCCAGACGTTCACGGCTCCGGCCCCAATCACCGCCGTGTTCGCGGTCAGTGGAGCGGTGAGATAGGAGACGGCGCTCCCCGGCGGGCTCTGTTCCCAGTGGTATTCGGGCGTGGCGGTCCAGAGACCACCAGAGCCGGCGGCGGTGTCGCCGCTGAAATCGGTTTTTGGCAGGGAGTGCGCGTCCCAGGTGAATTCGTCGGCATGGGGCCCTGCCGGCGGGCTGGGGCTCAGGCTGCCGCCGGGAGCGAGGTACCAGGCCTTTGCCTGGGCGCCCGGGACCGGGAATTCGTCGAAGGACTTTTCGAAACCGGGATAGGGCCGGCCCGGCGAGAGGCCTCCGGCGCCACTGTCGAAGAGGACCCGGATCGGCTTCAGGTTTTCGAAGGCGGCCAACGCCAAGCCATAGGTCGGCTGCAGCTGGACAGGATCCGGCGGCAGTGTCACCCCGGGTATTCCCATCGCTTCCTGATAGATCAACGGCGCGGCGGCATGGATCGCCGCGGAACCGAGGCTCGGCGCCTGTTTCGCGACGTAGAGCTCGAGGAAGTCGTACAAGCGGTTGAAGGTCGCCGGGTCCAGCGAGTCGACGTGGGTGCCGTTGGTGAAGGTGAACCACTTTCTTTTCGTCCCGGTGAAGTGCTCGGCGAGGTCGGGGCAGTGCCCACCGGTCTGCTCGTCGGTCCACTGACAGGCCATGAAGGTCGGCACGTCGATCTTTTTGACGAAGGTGATCGGCGACAGCGGATCGGCGACTTCGGGCTTGTAGTGACTGTTTTCTTCGATCTTGTTGAGAAGGTCGACCGCTTCGGGGTGCAGGGCCTGGTTGCCGGCACAGATCTGGTCGCCTTCCTGAATGCGGTTGTAAGCCCATTCCTGGCCGCCGGCCGGCGACGCCGCTTCGGCGTCATGCACCCGCTCCCTGGCCCATTCGAGCGCGAACCCGGTGTTGAGGATGCCGCCCGGGTAGAGCGTCGTCTGCGTGTTGTCGATCACCGACAGCGGCGAGACCGCGGCCAGGTTCGGCGGCTGAGTCGCGGCGGTGAAGAGCTGGCTGATCCCGCCATAGGAGATCCCCATCATCCCGACTTCGTGGTGCGCGACCCACGGCTGGTGCGCGACCGTCTCCACCACGTCATAGCCGTCGAGGTTCTGCAGGGGCTCGAAGAAGTCATAGGCGCCGCCGGAGCAGCCGGTGCCGCGCATGTTGACGTCGACCACGGTGAACCCCATCAGGTTGGCCAGAATCGAGATCCCGCTTTCGGGGCCGGCTGGATTGGCGTACCCGTACCCCGAGTACTCGACCAGCGTCGGCGTCGGCCCACTCGGCAGCGGCGGCAGTTCGACCCCGGGCAGAACGTGCGTCACGTCCTGCGGCGGATGCACGTCGATCGCCAGCTTGGTCCCGTCGCGGGTGCTCAGGTAGCCATACCCGCTCGACGGGATCGATTGGTTGTAGATGTCGGCGCTGGGCGGCGCGGACTGCGTCGTCAGGACCTGCAGCGGCGGCGATTCTTCCCCTCCGGATGCGAGCCGGTATCCGTCGCCTGGCGCGACTTCACGGAACAGGGCCCCGCCGAGCTCGTCGGCGCTCTTCGTGGCGACTTCGTGGCCTTCGCCGTCATAGAGAGAGACCTGCGCGCCCGCCGGGAGGCCCGTGGCGTAGACCTGTTCGACGCTTCCGTGCGCGTCGAACGGAGGCGCTTCTTCCGCGGCGCCGGCGGGCCCGGGCAGCAGCAGCGCAACCAGCCCGCACCCGAACGCCATCCACATCGCGGTCCGGCGCCACCCTCTCCTACCCATCAAGAATCCCTTTTCTACCCATAATTGGGTACTTCTACCACAACCCCTGCAATTTCAAACGTCGTCAGCCGACCGTCGCATATTCGTCGTGGCGCCTGAACCAGGGCTCGGGAGATTGGCCCTCGTTGCGTCCCATCGGCGCCCGATCGAGGACACCGTAGTAGACCATCAGCGGCTCGAGCCCACGGGCAGTGCTCGCGTAGGTCAGGTGGGCGCGGCCGTCCGCGAGGGCAAAGGCGGTGAGGCCGGGGCCCTCCTCGAGGAAGCCGGCCGGGTCGGTCCCGCACTCCGCGGCGAACTTCGAGACCCCCGGCGATGCCCCACCCTCCAGGAAGGAGCTGACCTCCTCCACGGTGTGGGAGCGCCCGAAGTCGAAGTTGAAGTCGCTGCCCTCGCTCGATGCCCAGTTGAAGCTCCACCCCATGCGCTTGCGGTAGGCCAGGAGCTTCTCGATCGGCGCCCGTGAGACGCAGATCATCGTCACGTCGCGGGCGGCGAGGTGAGCGAGGACTCCATCGAAACTATCGGCGATCGACGAGCAGACCGGACAGCCGGCTTCGTATTCGGGGCCGAACATGAAGTTGTAGACGACGAGCTGCGAGCGCCCGTCGAAGAGCTCCGCCAGCGTCCGGGTCCCCTCCTCGGTCTCGAAGCTGTACTCCTTGTCGAGCGGCACCCAGGGGAGCTCCGATCGCTGTCGGGCCAACTCGTCGTTGAGGCGAGTCAGCTCTTTCTCGCGCTCGAGCAACTTCGAGCGCTCCGCCTCCCACTCCTCACGGGTTCCGATCCTGTGCTCGGTCATCGTTGCCTCCTCCTTGCTTGTTGGTTGGGGACCGATGCGCGATCAGTCCGGGTATTCGTCCTTGCGCCAGCTGCGCGGCGCCTCGGGCTGCGGCTTCGGCGTGCGATCGAGCAGGAAGTTGAAGTAGGGAGCGACGAACGGGTCCGGCGCGGTGACCGTGTAGGTGTGGTAGACGGTCCCGTTCTCGCGGGCGAAGGCGATCCAGCCCGGGGCCTCGCGGAGACCGTCCTTCAGCTCCGCCCCGACTTGCGCTGACCACTCCTCCAACCAGCCCGGCGGGTTGTCGATCATCTCCTGCACCTCGGGAACACCCTGCGCCTGCTTCTCGGTCATCGCCAGCCCGAAGTCGAAGGGGAACTCGCTCTCGTAGGTCGAGACGTAGGGGAACTGCCAGCCCATCCGCTGCTTGTAGGCGAGGAGCCGGTCGATCGGCGCGCGAGAGAAGCAGATCGGCGTCACGTCGCGATGCCGCAGGTGCACGAGGGCTCCGTCGAGGCCGTCGGCGAGGCTGGTACAACCCGGGCAGGCACCGAGCTCGTAGTCGGGCCCGAACATGACGTTGTAGGCGAGCAGCTGTGAGCGGCCGTCGAAGAGCTCGGCGAGCGTCTTGCGGCCCTCCTCGGTGTCGAACTCATAGTCCTTCTCCACCGGCACCCAGGGAAGCTCCCGCCGCCTCTTCCTGATCTCCGCGTTGCGCTCGCCCTGCTCGGCCTCGAGCTGCGCCAGCTCCTCCCGGGCCGCCTGCCATTCCTCCTCGGTTCCGATCGTGTGCTCGGGCATCTCCGTCTCCTTTCGTCGAGCGAGGCCTTCCGCGAGTCCCTAACGGCCGCTCATCGCTTCCATTCCCTGCATCGCACCGGACGAATCCGGAACGACCAGTCCCGGCACCCACCCCGACCTGCAGCGCGTCGACGCGCCGTGCCTGGTCGCCTGAAGCCTGGGCGAAAGCACTACTCATTGCAGGTGACGGTAGCGCCTCTCCCGAGCCGGGACGCACGGGCCTGGCGATAGCTGCCTACTTGTCGCTGAGGCCGGGATGTACTCCCCGGCCGATCGTCTGCTCATCGACGATCTTCTGCAGGTACCCGGTAAGGCGCTTGCGGTCGGCGGCGGCCATCCCGCGCGTCAGGTCCCGCTCGTGGAGCCGGGCGATCTCGCGCCCGCGGGCCAGCGTCTCCCGGCCTTTGGCGGTCAGGTAGAGAGCGCGGACCCGGCGGTCGGTGGCGTGGGGCCGGCGCTCGACCAGGCCCATCTGCTCGAGCTCGTCGACGAGGGCGACCATGCGACTCGGGGGCACTTCGATTGCCTCGCCGATCGCCTGCTGCGAGCGGCCCTCGGCGGCGTCGACGAGGTTGAGGACGCGGAACAGCGCCGGATGCAGGCCGACCTCGGCGATCCGCTCGGAGAACTGGCGCGCCGCGTGGATCCCCACCTGCGAGAGGAGGAACGCGAGCGTCGAGGGCGCCTTGTCCCCCGCTATCGGTTTATTGCCCACGGGATCGGGAAGCCTACAGAAACTTGCTTTCTGATAGGAATTGTTTTTCCCTTGAACCTTTCTGGTTTGTAAGGAACCTCACAAGAGAAAGGATCGCCGCATGACCCGCCGCCTCGCCCGCCTCGCCGACATCGCCTACCGCCGCCGTGGTCGCATGGTCCTCGCTTGGATCGTGGCGACGATCGTCCTGATTGGACTCGGCTCCTCGCTCGCCGGCGAGTACCACGCCGACTACAACACACCGGGCTCTGAGTCCAAGGCGGCCGGCGAACTGACCAAGCGCGAGTTCAGCGGCTACTCGGGGCAGGAAATCTACGTCGTCTGGAAGGACCCGAAGGGGGTCGACAACTCGGCAACCGAACGGCGAATGGACGCCTTCTTCGCCCAGGCCGAAAAGGTCGACCACGTCGAGCGGCGAGCGCCCGTCCGCGTATCCGACGACGGCACGATCGCGACGACGACGCTGCCGCTCAACGTGCCGGGCTGGGAGGTCAAGAAGAAGCAGGGCGAAGAGCTGATCGCCGCCGCCGAAGGGAACAGCGGCGCGGGGCTCCAGATCAAGCTCGGCGGCGAACCGATCTACGCTGCGCAGGAACAGACCAGCCCCGAGGGGCTCGGCTTCCTCGGCGCCGCGATCGTGCTGCTGATCGCCTTCGGCTCGCTGGTCGCGGCGGGGCTGCCGCTGCTGATCGCGCTGGTCGGGCTGGGAATCTCCTCCGCCGGCCTGATCGCCTTGCTGGCGAACCTGATCGACGTGCCCAACTGGACCACCGCGGTCTCGGGGCTGATCGGCATCGGCGTCGGGATCGACTACTCGCTGCTGGTCCTGACCAGGTTCCGGGCGGCGATGCGGTCGGGGAAGGATCGCCACGACGCGGTCGTCGAGGCCGTCTCCACCGCGGGCCGCAGCGTGCTGATCGCCGGCAGCACCGTCGTCATCGCGGTCCTCGGCCTCTTCCTCACCGGCCTCCCCTACATGTACGGGGTGGCGATCTCGGCCTCGTTCGCCGTCCTCGTCGTCATGATCGCCTCGATCACGCTGCTGCCGGCGATCCTCTCCTACCTCGGGCCGAAGGTAGACCGGCTGCGGATTCCCCTTCTCGGCCGCAGGCTGGATAGCGAAGGGGACGGCGGAGAATCGCCCGCTGCCCGCTGGAGCCACGCCGTGCAGCGCCGGCCCTGGACCGCTGCGATCGTCGCCACCGCGATCCTGCTCGCCCTCGCCGCCCCGGCGCTGGGCATGCGCCTCGGCTTCCCCGACGCCGGCAACGACAAGCCGGGCACGATGACCCGCCAGGCCTACGACCTGATCAGCGAGGGCTTCGGCCCCGGCGCCAACGGCCCGCTGGTGGTCGTTGCCGAGCTGCCCAGCCCGCAGGCGCGGGCGGCAGTAGACGGCCTCGCCGCCCAGCTGCGCGAAGACCCCGGCGTCGCCTACGTGGCGCCACCGCGCTTCAACTCGAAGGGCACGGCGGCGATCGTCACCGTGATCCCCACCACCTCCCCACAGGACGGGGCGACGACCGATCTGGTCGACCATCTGCGCCACACCGTGATCCCCAATGCACTTCAAGGCTCGGGAGTGACGACCAAGCTTGGCGGCGTGACGCCGGCCCTGGAGGACCAGAGCGAATACATCACGGGCCGCATGCCGCTCTTCATCATCGGCGTGGTCGGGCTCTCCTTCCTGCTCCTGCTCTTCGTCTTCCACTCGCCGCTGATCTCGCTCAAGGCCGCGGTGATGAACCTGCTCTCGGTCAGCGCCGCCTACGGGGTGATGACCTTGGTCGCCAAGGGCGGCGCGTTGGGCGAACTGATCGGGATCGACCACGAAGTGCCGGTGGCGCCGTTCATGCCGGTGATGATGTTCGCGATCCTCTTCGGCCTCTCGATGGATTACGAGGTCTTCCTCGTCTCCCGCATCCGCGAGGAGTACCTGAAGGACGGCGACACCAGGCGGGCAGTGGCAGACGGCCTCGCCAAGACCGCCCGCGTGATCACCGCGGCAGCGGCGATCATGGTCGTCGTCTTCCTCGCCTTCGTCGCCTCGCCGGAAGTCTTCCTCAAGCTCTTCGGCATCGGCCTGGCGGCGGCGATCTTCCTCGACGCCACAGTCGTCCGCATGGTCCTCGTCCCGGCAGTAATGCAGCTGCTCGGCAGCCGCAACTGGTGGTGCCCGGACTGGCTCAGGAGCATCCTTCCCGAAATCGAGACCGATCGCGGCGGGCCTCAAGTTGCGGAGGGGTCCTAGCCGTAGCCGTAGAGCTTGATTTTGGTGACCCTTTAGGCCTCCACCGTGACTTGAAAGCTACGCCTGCGGCTTGAGGACCATCAGTGAGTCTCGAAGCTGTTGTAGACAAGGGTGTCCTTTGTCTTGCTCAAAGACCTCCCGGTACTGCTTGGTGTCCACCCCCGCCGCCTCGGCGTCGGCCTTGGCCAGGAGGAAGGCGAACGTCGCCTGGTTGTTCTTACCGCCCAGGCGCGTGTGGTTCTTGAGTCGCGAGCGCAGCTTTCGAGTCTGACCGACGTAGATCGCCTTCTCCCCGACTCCCTCGGCCTCGCTCGCTTCGGAGAAAAGGTAGATGCCCGGGGCTTCGGGGATCGGAGGATGCTCGGCGACCTTGGCCGCCGGCGCCCCCAACAGCTCCTCCAGTAGGTCCGGCAGCCGAGCCACGACCGACTCGTAGACCCTGACCCCGGCCTCGTGGACCTGCGGCGCGGCACTGCCAGGCATTTTACGGCGATCAGCCGTTGACGGCCTTCTTCAGCTCGGCCCCAGGGCTGAACTTCGCTGCCGTTTTCGCAGCTATCTGCATCGACTCGCCAGTCTGCGGATTGCGGCCCTCGCGAGCCGAGCGGGCGACCGTCGAGAATTTGCCGAAGCCGGTGAATTTGACCTCGTTGCCGGTCGCGAGCTGAGCGGTGATCTCCTCGATCGTCGCCTCCACGGCGAGCTTCGCCTGGCTGGCCGGAAGCCCGGTTCGCGCAGCCACCAGCTTTGCCAGCTCATCCTTCGTCGTGATCGCCATCTTCATCTCCTCCGTAGCGGTGTGAGGCCCAACCCCGGCCTTCCGTCCACCGGCTTTCTACAGATCCGGGCGGGCGCCCCCTGCGCAGAGCCGACGAAGCTGACGCCTTCTGCTTGCGGTGGACGCTCCAATACCCCACCGGCGACATCGCCGACCTGCCGGCGAAGACGGTGGCGTTCATCTTCGTCTTCCGCTGAGGCCTCCGCCCAACAGATCCGTCGCTATGCTGGCCCGCGCATCGTGGCGGCCGTAGTTCAACGGTAGAACTTCGCGTTGTGGTCGCGACAATGAGGGTTCGATTCCCTCCGGTCGCCCTCACGTTTGCTGTCGGTTCCAGGCGCTTCCACCGCGCTCATCGCGCATTGGGCTAGCCGCGCTACCGTTGGCGGGGTGCGCAGGCCAAGCATTGCGACCTTCCGGCCCGAGGCGCGGCCGATGGCGGCGACGGGGATGCACGCCCGAGGGGCCGCTGCTGTCGGGGCGTTCGCCGTGGGTGCGGCAGCGATCGGTGGCTTTGCCATCGGCCGGCTCAGCGTCGGTCGCCTCGCGATCGGGCGTGCGGCGGTCGGCAAGCTGAGGGTCGGCGAGCTCGAGATCGGCCGGCTCAACGTCCGCGAACGCGCCGATCGCGACGGCCCCGGCGAGGCGTAGCCGACATTGACCACGCCTGGGTGGGGTCGATGTCGGATGCGCTGGCTCGCGACGGTCACGGGGGTGCTTGCCGTGGCGATCGCTCTTGCCGCCGCCGGCCCGTCGCGCGCAATCGGTCCATACCCCGACCTCGGCCCCTGCTCGGTCTTCCCCAGTCCCCCTGCCGGGCTCCCCGCCGGCGCTCCCTCGCTCCCCAACGAGGCCGCCTGGAACCAGGACGTCTCCAAGGCTCCCGTTGCCCGCAACTCCGCCGCGACCATCGCCTACATCGACTCCCACGGCGGCGACCGTCTCCACCCCGACTTCGGCTCCCCGCGGGCCTACGGCTTCCCCTACGCGATCGTCGGCTCCGGCCAACGGATGCTGCCGATCCACTACACCGCCTACGGCGACGAGAGCGATCCCGGGCCGTTCCCGGTCCCCAAGGGGGCGCCGGTCGAGGGCGGCAATCGCAGCGACGGCGACCGTCATGTGCTTGTCGTCGACCGCTCGAGCTGCACTCTGTACGAGCTCTACCGGGCCTTCTTCAAGCGCGGCGGCGCCCACTGGAATGCCGACTCGGGGGCTCGCTGGGACCTGCGCTCCACCGCCCTGCGCCCCGAGTCCTGGACCTCCGCCGATGCCGCCGGCCTGCCGATCTTCCCCGGCCTGGTCCGCTACGACGAGGTCGCGGCCGGCCATCTCGACCACGCGATCCGGGTCACCTTCGACAGCACCCGCAACGCCTGGGTCCACCCCGCCTCCCACTGCGCCGGCGACACATCCAATCCCGTCGCGCCTGCGATGGGGACGCGGCTGCGGCTCAAGGCCGGCTACAGCCTCGGCGAATTCAGCGGCGGCGCCCGGATCGTCGCCGAAGCGCTGAAGCGCTACGGAATGATCGTCGCCGACAACGGCTCCAACTGGTTCTTCAGCGGCACGAGCGACCGTCGCTGGGACGACGGCAACCTCGACCAGCTGAAGCGCATCCCCGGCAGCGCCTTCCAGGTCGTCAAGAGCGCCGCCCGGCCGCACGCCTGCTGACGGCGATCTCGCCACGTTCCGGTGCGACTTATGTGCCGAGGAGTGGCATAAATCGCACCGGAAAAGAAACCGCGGTAAGGGTCGGCAGTCCCGCCTAGCCCGTTAGCTGCACGTGGTGGAACTCCGCCTGCAGCCTTGACCTCAGCTCTGCCGCCTCTTCAGCGTCTCCGTCCGCCCCACTTGCCAGCACCACCTCGGTTGCCGGGAAGCTCTGCAGCTGGTCTTCGGTCGCCTGCACCACATCCTCGTCGCCCACCCGCGCCTCCGCCGCGATGCCCGCCTTGGCCAGCGCCGCAACCGTGACGACCAGATGCTGCTGGGCGCGGTGGCGGGCGCCCTCGACGTCGGAGGCCCAGCGGTCGAGGAAGCCGATCCGCGCCGGGACGAGGACGAGCACATCGGCATCGGCATCGCCGCCGTCGAGGCCGACCGCGGCCGCGATGCGTGTCACGTCGGCGGGATCCTCGACCGCCCCCGCGGCCACAAGAAGAACGTGTCGCCGCTCGTCGAACACCGGCGCCGAGCCGATCGGGCCTCGTGGACGCTCCCGCGCCGCCACCACAACCAGCCCCACCACTGCCACGGCGCCGACGGCCACCCCCAGCCCCGGGCCGGCGACGAGGAACCCGGCGACGATCGGGACGACGAGAGCAGCGACGATCACGGGTAGCTTCCAGGGTGCCATCGCAGCAAGGCTGACAGGCCGAACTACGACCGGGCGGCAGGGTGCCAGGGTCCCTGCCGCCCGGCCGAGCTAGACGCGCCTCGCGCCGAGACGCGGGAGAAGCAGCATCGCCAGCCCGATCAGGATGACGACGATCCCAAGGATGTAGTTGACGAGGATCGCCAAGACGATTCCGATGATTATCAGCAGTATCGATAGCTCCATATCGGCCGTCTACCCGGCGGTCGATATGGAGAAACCCTGTCTGCTCAGCCGCGCGTGCCGCCGCCGCTGCCGTCGGGCGACCAACCCGGACCGCGGAAGAGGTAACTGAGCTTGTGGCGCCAGCTCGTCGCGGCGCGCACGTCGCGCGCGATGGCAGCGAACTCGTGGAAGGCGACCCGGGTCGGCCGAAAGGTGCGGATGTTCTGGGTCAGCCCGTAGCGCGGCCGCTCGCTCTCGCCCTGGAAGGTCCCGAAGATGCGGTCCCAGATGATCAGTATCCCGCCGTAGTTACGGTCGAGGTAAACGTCGTTGGAGCCGTGATGGACGCGGTGGTGCGAGGGCGTGTTGAAGAAGAACTCGATCGGCGCCGGCAGCCTCTTGACCCGCTCGGTGTGGATCCAGAACTGGTAGATCAGGCTGATCGAGATCTGCAGCAGGATCATCCAGGGGGCGAAGCCGAGCAGCGCCAGCGGCGCCCAGAAGGGCAGCGCGGTCATCGGCGTCCAGGTCTGGCGCAGCGCAGTCGAGAGGTTGTAGTGCTGGGAGGAGTGATGGACGACGTGGCTCGCCCAGAAGACCCGCATCTCGTGGTGGACCCGGTGGAACCAGTAGTAGGCGAGGTCGTCGGCGAAGAAGAGCAGCACGTACGTCCACCACTCGTTGGCCGGCATCCGAAGCGGCGTCAGCTCGTAAAGGCCGGCGTAGACGACGAGGACGAACAGCTTCCAGACCCCGTTGATGAGGACGTTGCCGCCGCCCATCGCAAGGCTCGTGCGCGTGTCCCGGGACTCGTAGCCGATCAGGTCGTCGTCATCGCGCAGGTACTTGAACGAGAGCACCTCGGCGACCAGCAACAGCACGAAGGCCGGAATCGCGTAGTAGAGGACCACAGCCACGGATCCAATTTAGCGCCTACGCCGCCCTTCCGATCAAGACGATCCCCGCGATCGAGACGCTGGCGAGCACTGCCAGCGCGATATCTGTTCGACGCTCGTTGTCCGTCATCGCACTTCCTAGAACACCGCTGCGCGCGGGGAGATGCTGTCCCGCCAGGCACTCAAGACACCCTCCGAAGCCGCCGATAGAAAAGAGTCTTGGGAGTGATCCGATGACATCGATGCCACCGCCGGGCAGAGGCTCAGGGCCGGACGGAAACTGGAGCTACAGCGCGCCGGGCGAAAGCGCGAACCTCAAGCCCGCCGGCGCCGCGTCCCTCGACCCCCTCTCCCAGCGGCTGCTCAAGGTAACGGCCGCCCTCTCGGCCCTGCTGATCCTCCTCGTCGCCTTCGCCTGGCTCCACGGCAGCGACGAAGCGTCGCTCAACCCGATCGCCGAAGCGGCCGAGCGCACCCAGGAGCAGCCGGGGTCGCGAATCGCCATGCGCGGCATCTATGCCTTGCCCGGCGACCGGTCGATGACGATGCACGGCAGCGGCCTCTACAACGCGCGCACCGGGCGCAGCAGCCTGGCCATGGAGCTGACGGTGCCCGGCCTGGCCTCACCGCTTCGCTTCGATGCGGTCGGGACCAAGCAGACGATGTACATGCGCTCGAGGGTCTTCAGCGCGGAACTTCCCCCGGGAGACAGGTGGCTCGCGACAGAGGTGGGGCTCGGCCAGTCTGCCCAGACGTCCCTCGCAAGCAATTCCGGCTCCGAAAGCCAGCTCGCAATGCTGCACGCCGCGGGCGGCCAGGTCGACGATCTGGGGGAAGAGACGGTGCGCGGCGTCTCGACGACTCGTTACCGCGGGACGGTCGATCTCAGCCGCTACGCAGACCAGCTGCGCGAAGAAGGCAAGGAGACCGGCGCACACGAGTACGAACAGCTGGCCAAGGCGATGCCGGCGCCGATCCCGGTCGAAGCCTGGCTCGACGACCGCGGCCTCGTCCGCCGGATGCGGATGGTCATGGGCCTCCCCACCACTGGCGGTGCCCCGACGGTGTCAATGGACCTGACGATGGAGTTCTTCGACTTCGGGATCGCGCCCAATGTCGACATTCCCCCTTCCAGCGAAACGTTCGACGCGACACCCCTGGCACGGGCCCAGTTGCACCTACTCGACGGCAACTCGATCCCCCTGGGTGCTCCGCCCGCAGGCGCCCCCCCTCTTTCGATGCAGGAGTTCCGCAAGAAGGCAACTTCTATCTGCGACACCCTGATCGAGCGGGAGAATCGGATCAAAGCGGCCGCGAAGCCGTTCGAGCAACGCCTCAAAGAAATCAACCGCCTCAGCAAGACGGGCCAAGCGGACCCTCATACGGTCCGCGAGGTCCTGCACACGCTCTCCACTCGCTATTTCGATCCAGCCATCCACGTCATCGTCGGCGCCGGCCGCCGGCTAGCGGTACTCCCGCCTCCGGCCACAGCACGAGCCGACTTCCGCAGCTTCCTGCACCTCTCGGCAGTCGCCGCCGAAATCGACGAAGCCGAGGCGCGCGCGCTCGACATGGCCGCGATGAAAACAGATAGCTCGATCGAGCCTCAACTCCAATCGACAGAGCGACGGATGGTCAAGCTCATCCACCGCATCGGCATCGATTCGTGCGCAAACGGGTCCGCGTTCGGCCCTTCCGATTCGACATCCGGAACGAACTAAAAACAGGCCCGCGGAAACCGGAGCCCGGCTCGCGAGGCGCGGTCGACGTCAGCGTCAAGAATCCGGGCCAGAGCCCGGCCGTTGGCGCCGACAAGTTCACGTATACGGCCTGCATCACTCCCAATCTGAAGCACAAGACGCTGAAAAAGGCGAAGGAAGCACTCAAAAAGGCGGGCTGCAGGCTCGGCACGGCAAAAGGGCCCAAAAGCAAATCGACGAAGGTGAAGAAACAGAATCCCAAGCCGGGCAAGGTGCTGGCTCCCGGCGCCAAGGTGAACGTCAAGCTCGGTTGAGGAACGAGCTCAGTCGAGAGAGACTTCGGCCATCGGTTTGAGGGGGATCCGCCTGGGTGCGACCGATGGTCGGGCGGGGAATTCGGCTCGGGCGGAACAGGGAGAGGACTACTATCAGCAAGTCTCATACTCCGTTTAGAGAGGCTTCCTAACCTCCTTTGCGCAGACCGATCCGAGAGAAGAAACGCACGTGACGTTCCTGCGACGCATCTCCACCCACCAGCTTCTTGTCCTTGCCACCGTGGTCGTGGCGCTGGCCGCCGGCACGACCGCCATCGCCATCGCCGCCACCGGCGGCGGGCCGACTCCGCCGCCGGAGCCACTGGCGAACGCCGTCCACGACGCGCTGAGCGCGCCGCCGATCAAAGGGGTCAGCGCCCGCGTTCACTTCACCGACAACCTGCTCGGGGAATCGGTGCTGGAAGGCTCCGATCCACTGCTCGGCGGCGCCTCCGGCAGGCTATGGGCTTCGGCCGACGGGCAGCTGCGGCTGGAGCTGCAGGCCGACGTCTCGAAGGGCAGTGCCGGCGACTTTCAAGTGCTGATCGACGAAAAGAGCTTCACGATCTATGACCCGGGCACCGAAACCGTCTACCGAGGCTCGCTGCCGCAGCGCCACGACCCCGCCGACGAAGCCGGCCAGGACGAACCGCCCTCGCTCGCTCGCGTGCAGACCGGGATCGAAGAAGCAATGGAGCACGCGGCGCTGAGCGGCGCCACTCCCTCCGACGTCGCCGGCCGCGCCGCCTACACAGTGCGCGTCTCGCCCAAGGAAAATGGCGGCCTCGTCGGCGGCGCAGAGCTAGCCTGGGACGCCGCCAACGGCACTCCGCTGCGGGCCGCGGTCTACGCCCGCGGCGAAAGCTCCCCGGTGCTCGAGCTCGAAGCCACCGAAATCTCCTTCGGCCCGGTCCCCGCTTCGACCTTCGAAGCGACACCCCCGCCCGGTGCCAAGACGGTCGAACTCAACCCCGCTGAAGCCAACGGCGATGAAGGCGGCGAAACGGCTCCGGTGACGGGGCTGGACGCAGTGCAGCATCGAACCTCTTTCCCGCTCAGCGCCCCGCCGAGCCTTGCCGGAATGGAACGCGACCAGGTACGCCTCGTCTCCAGCGGCAGCGACACCGGCGCCCTCGTCACCTACGGCAAGGGGCTCGGCGGCATCGCCGTGCTCGAGCTGCCGGCCAAGCAGACGGCCTCTGGCGAAGGCGACGAAGCCGGCGGCCTGCGGCTCCCCAGCGTCACGATCGGCGGCACGACCAAGGGAGAAGAGCTCGAAACGCCGCTCGGCACGCTGATCCGCTTCCGGCGCGAAGGCGTGGACTACACGGTGGTGGGCTCGGTCACGCCCGCCGTCGCCAGGGAAGCCGCACAGGGTCTCTAACAAGGATGCCCGCGGCGCCGCCGATCGAGGTCCGCGGCCTGGTCAAGCGCTACGGCGAGATCCTCGCCGTCGACCACGTCGACCTGACGGTCGAGGCCGGCGACGTCTTCGGCTACCTCGGCCCCAACGGCGCCGGCAAGACGACGTCGCTGCGGATGATGATGGGCCTGATCCGACCAAACGAGGGCTCGGTGCGGCTCTTCGGCCGCGACCCCCAGCTCGGCGTCGCGGCCCTGGAGGGGGTGGCCGGCTTCGTCGAGGCGCCGGCCTTCTACCCGTACCTGAGCGGCCGCGAGAACCTGCGGCTATGCGCTGCCCTCGACGGCGGCGACGCGGCGGGACGGATCGACGAGGTACTAGACGTGGTCGAGATGAGCAGCCGGGCGAAGGACCGGGTCGGTGGTTACTCGCACGGGATGCGTCAGCGGCTGGGTATCGCCTCGGCGCTGCTGCGGCGCCCGCGCCTGCTGCTGCTCGACGAGCCGGCCACCGGCCTCGACCCGGGCGGCATGCGGGACATGCGGGAGCTGATCCGCGACCTCGCAGCCCGGGGGATCACCGTGCTCCTCTCCAGCCACCTCCTGGTCGAGGTGGAAGAACTGTGCAATCGCGTCGCGATCGTCCGCGCCGGCCGCGTCGTCTACGAGGGCACGCTGGCGGACCTGCGCGACCGCGCCGGCGTCAGCTACTTGCTGCGAACCGGCGACGACGGGATTGCCCACCGCGTCTGCGCCGCCCAAGCCGGGATCGACGAGGTGCGCGAGGCGCATCCCGGCGGTCTCCTCTTCAGGGCCTCCGGCGAGCGAGCGGTCGGCGAGCTCTCGCTCGCCCTGGCCGAGTCCGGGGCGCCCGTGCTCGAGCTGACCCCGCGACAGGCAAGCCTCGAGGATCTCTTCTTCCAGCTCACCGAGGGCGATGATGCCGCCGCGGGAGCCGCCCGCATGGCGGCAGCCGCCGAGGAGCTGGCCTGATGCCCCGGGTGCTCACCGTCTACCGCTGGGAGCTGCGCAAGCTGCGCGCCCAGAAGCGGACCTACCTCGGCCTCGGCGCGGCGGCCGCAGTACCGGTCATCTTCGTCACCGCGCTCGCGATCCGCAACGGCGAACCGCGCGACGTCGCCTTTGGCCGCTACGTGCACGACACCGGCCTGGCGATCCCGCTGGTGCTGCTGCTGTTCGGCTCGGTCTGGCTCTTCCCGCTGATCACCGCCCTCGTCGCCGGGGACATCGTCGCCGCCGAGGACCGCGACCGCACCCTGAAGACGATCCTCACCCGCTCGGTCGAGCGCCAGCAGGTGTTCGCCGCGAAGGCGCTGGCGGCCGTCAGCTACGCGATCGCCGCGATCGCGCTCAGCGGCGCCGTCGCCCTCGCCGCCGGGATCCTCGCCTCGGGCTTCAACCCGATCGTGACGCTGTCCGGGACGCGCGTCTCGGCCTCACACGGCCTCGCCCTGGTCGGCGCCAGCCTGCTCGTCTACCTGCTGCCGATCCTCGCCGTCGCCTGCATCGGGCTGCTGCTCTCGACCGTTTTCCGCAACAGCGCCGCGGCGATCGTCGGCACCCTGATGTTCTCGCTGCTGCTGCAGCTGATCGGCATCCTGCCCGGGCTCGGCGGCATTCAGCCGTACCTGCTCAGCACCCAGTTCCAGGCCTGGCAGGGCTTCCTGCGGGTGCCCGTCGACTGGGCGCCGATCCTGCGCGCCCTCTGGGTCTGCGCCCTCTACGCGGTGCCGGCGCTGCTGGTCGCTGCAGTCGTGTTCCTGCGCCGAGACGTGGCAGGCGAGTAGCACGTGCGCCTCTCTTCTCGCTTCACCGGGTTCATGTTCATCGCGTGCCTCTTGGCCCTGGTGTTTTCGGCCCCGGGCGCGACTGCACGTGGCGACCGTGGCGGGGGAAACCGCGGGCGCGATGCACCCGGCCGCTGGCACCCCACGGCGACTACCCAGCCCTGGCAGTGGCAGCTGCAAGGGCCCATCGACACTTCCATCTCCGCCCCCGTTTACGACGTCGACGGCTTCGAAACGTCCAGGCAGACCGTAAGCAAGCTGCACCGGCTAGGACGGAAGGTCGTCTGCTATCTCGACGTCGGCAGCTGGGAGAGCTACCGGCCCGACAAGGGTGAGTTCCCGCGATCGGCGATCGGCCGCCGCTACGCCGGCTTTCCCAACGAGCGCTGGCTTGACATCAGCCGCTTCCACCTTTTCGAGCGGCCGCTGAAGCGCCGCTTTGCGATGTGCGCCCACAAGGGCTTCGACGCGGTCGAGCCCGACAACCTCGCGGGCTGGGAAAAGGAAAACCGCACCGGCTTCGATATCGCCCCTGCCGACCAGCTTCGCTTCAACCGCTGGGTCGCCCGCGAGGTGCATGAGCGCGGCATGGCTGTGGCGCTGAAGAACGACGGCCGCCAGGCTCGCCAGCTGATCCACGCCTTCGACTTCGCAATCGTCGAGCAGTGCTTCCAGTACCACGAATGCGGCTACTACCGTCCCTTCGTTGAACAGAACATGCCGGTATTCGAGGCCGAGTACGAACAGAAGCCGAAGCAGTACTGCAATACCGCGCTGGCAATCGGCTTCAGTGCGATCTACAAGTCCTACGGCCTCTTCGCGAAACCCTGGCGGCCGTGCCGGTTGAGCTGAGCCCTCGACAGCCGCTGCCGATCGTTGCCACCGCTAGAGCTCAGCCGGTGTACGGATGGGTCGGGGTCGTGCCTCCCGGCCCGAGCAGGTCGAAGCCGTCGGGGATGTTGAGGTAGCCGTGACTGCGGCCGGGCGAATCAGTGTGGCCGTACTGCCAGACGATCTTGCGGGTGTGGGGGTCGACGATGACCATGCGGTGGCGGTAGTCGTCGTTGACGCAGATCAGCCCGTTGGGAAGGCGCTCCGCGAGGCTCGGGTGGTTGAGCATCCCCTGGCCGGAGGAGGGGTGGTAGGACCAGAGGATCCTGCCGGCGCGGTTGAACTCGTAGAGGCCGCCGGGGTCGGAGTAGTCGGCGACGAGGTAGCGATCCGGGCCCAGCTGCTGGGGGTCGGAGGGGTATTCGACCGGCAGCTGCACGCTCCAGACGAGCTTGCCGGTCGGAGTGATCTCGTCGATGTAGGAGCCGTTCACCTCTGAGACGAGGATGTTGCCGTCGCGCAGTGGCGTGTCGCCGTTGGGAGAGCCGAGCGCGTGCGGCGGTTCGTGTTCGCAGCGCGAGGGTTCTCCGACGCGCTTGAGGATCTTCTTGCTCGGCGCAATCAAGAGCAGGCGGCAGTTCTGGGCGTCGGCGACGGTTACGGTCCCGTCGCGCAGCAGATAGGCGTCGTCGGGCTCATGCAGGTAGCCGGGTTCGGAGCCGGCGACATGGGGATGTCCATACGACCAGAGCAGCTTGCCCGAGGGGAAGGCGATCTGGACGATGCGCTCGTTCTGCTCCTCGTTGGAGATGATCTGCGTGCCGCCGTGGGTGAAGAAGGCGTCGTCGGGGAAGTAGAAGCCTCCAGGCGGCGCCGGGCGCGTCTTGGAGGGGTAGCGCCAGAGGATCTTCTTCTCGGCATTGACGAGAAGCAGGCGGTTGTTGCCACGGTCGGCGATCAGAAGGCGACCGACGAACGGGGGCGGCGGGCCCGAGCTCTTGCCCGTTTGGGTCCCGGCGGCTTTGGATCCCGTGCCGGCGGCTTCGACGGTGTGCTCCCGCATCAGCTCGACGCTGCGCAGGGGGTTTCCGGTCAGGCCCTTGCCGCCGATCAGGTAGGCGGTCGAGCCGACGACGGTGGCGGCGCCGTAAGCGACCGGAAAGGGAAGCCGGCCGACGGCCGCGACCGTGCCGTCGGCGGGGGCGAAGCGCCAGATCCGATCTCCGATCGTCCCGTTCGCTTCGCCACCGAGCACGTAGATCCGGTGACCGAGGACCACCGCGGCGGCGTGCGAGGCTGGTCGGGGCAGGTGCCCGATGACGCGGGCCGTGCCCGCCCGCGGGTCCACCTCCCGGATCGCGTCGCTGGAGGCGCCGTTGGCCAGCTCACCACCGAAGGCGTAGATCTTGCCGCCGCTGGCGACGACGGCCATGTAGCGGGCCGGCTGCGGCAGGGTGGCGACTTGGGAGAAGCCGCTGCCGTCAGCGGTGGAGAGCACGGAGTCAAGCGGAGTTTCGCCGTCGTAGCCTCCGAGCACGTAGGCGCGCCCGGAGATCGTCACCGCACTGAGATCCGAGCGAACGGCTGGCAGGCGACCGACGGCGCTCGCCGTCGCGCCGGGGGGCACCGCCCCGCCCGTCGTCGACAGCGCCTGAACTTCATCGGTGCTCGTTTCGGCGCCACCGCCGAAGACGAGAACCTGATTGCCAACCAGCGCTGCCGCCGCATCGTGCAGCGGGCCCGTCAGCGTCCCGGCTGGCCGCAGCCCTCCGCCCCGGGCGTTGAGCTGGAAGACGCCACTGACCGAGGCTTCGGCGGAATCGAGCCCACCGAGGATCAACGCCCCGCCAGGCAATGCCACCACCGACTCGGCTGAGATCGGCGCAGGCAGGGAGGGCGCGCGGCGCACGATGAGCGTCGTCTTCGTCGGAGCACTCGCGGGCGATGAATGCTTGCCGCCGCCGGAAGTCTGCGCGACGATCACGGCGACGAACAGGGCGGCGGTCACGAGCAGCGAGATCCTCCGGCGACGCGCCCGGCGGGAGCGGGAGATCGGCATGCGCGCCAGCCTGCCAGCCCGACCTTAGCGCCAGGTGAGTGCACGTTCTCATCCCCGCTTAACGCTCTCATCCACGCTTAAGACACACCGTGCACTCTGCCGCGCCATGAACTCTCTCGCGCAGGCGCCCCCCAAGCCCGTCTCCCCTCCTCCGGTCAAGTCCCTCGGCCGCCAGATGCTCAACAAGGTCCCCGAGATCACCCTCTACTTCTGGGTGATCAAGATCCTCTGCACCACCGTCGGCGAGACGTTCGCCGACAACCTCAACGAAAACCTCGGCCTCGGCCTTACCAACACCAGCTACGTCATGGGTGCCCTCCTGGTCGGCGTCCTCGTCTTCCAGTTCCGGGCGCGGCGCTACGTGCCCGGCATCTACTGGCTGGCAGTCGTCCTGATCAGCGTCGTCGGCACCCTGGTCAGCGACAACCTGGTCGAAAACTACGGCGTCACCCTGCAGACGACGACGATCGCCTTCAGCGCAATCCTGATCGCGGTCTTCGCCACCTGGTACGCGAGCGAGCGGACGCTCTCGGTCCACACGATCGTCACCACGAAACGAGAGGCATTCTACTGGCTGGCGATCCTCTTCACCTTCGCCCTCGGCACCTCCGCCGGCGACTTCCTCTCCGAGCAGCTAGAACTCGGTTACCTGCTGGCGCTCGGCATCTTCGCCGGGGCGATCGTGGTTGTCACGATCCTGCACTTCGGCCTGCGGATGAACGCGATCCTCTCCTTCTGGCTCGCCTACATCCTCACCCGCCCGCTCGGCGCCTCGATCGGCGACTACCTCGCCTCGCCCAAAGCCGAAGGCGGCCTCGGGCTCGGCACCAACCTGACCAGCTTCCTCTTCCTCGGCACGATCCTGGCGCTGGTCGTCTACCTGGCGATCTCCAAGCGCGACGTGATCCCGACCGGGGCGACCAGAGAAGCGGAGGGCCTGCCGGCGGTGGGCGAGCCTCGCATCCTCGTCGTCACCAACAAGACCGACGCCACCCCTGCCGTGGTCGAAGCGGTGCGCGAACGGGCGATCGCCGGCCCGGCCAGCTTCTTCGTACTCGTCCCCAATCCGACCCACGCGGCGTTCGACCGCATCGGCGACGACACCAGCCTGGGCGAGAAAGTCCTCCACCGAGCGCTGCCCAAGCTGGAGGAGCCTGCCGGCGGAGAGGTCTCCGGGCGCGTGGCGAAGAGCCCCAACGCCTACGACGACATCGTCGAGGAGCTGAACCGGGGCGACTACAGCGAAATCATCCTCGAGACCTTCCCCAGCCATGTCTCGCACTGGCTCCACGTGGATCTCCCCGAGCGCGTCGCCGCCCTTGGTTACCCGCTGAAGACGGTGACGGCGACCCACTGACGCGATGCCGCGCGTCAGCGTGACCCACCATTGACTTCGGCTGAGTTTCGTGCACACATTCATCGTCTTCTCACTCTCGTCCACTTACCGTGGTGAAAACGTTCGACCCGAGGAGGACAGCAGTGAACTCGAAGAATCTTTCAACCCGAGCGAGGGCGATCCTGGCGCTGGGCGTGGCCTGTGCGCTAATTGGAGGTGCCTCCGCTGCCGCAACCCCCTACGCCGGAGCCCCAACACCCGGTCCGATCGAGTCGGGCGCCGGCCCAGGATGGCCGGCGACGCTCAGCCCGAGCGATTTCGTCGCCCGGGTCGACAACCCCTGGTTCCCTCTCCAACCCGGGAGCGAATACCGCTACACGGGCTTGAAGGATCAGACGAAGACCGTTGACGTCGTCAAGGTGACCGGCAGAACCAAGCGGATTCTTGGCGTCAAGACGACGGTGGTCCACGACGTCGTTTCGGTGAATGGCAGGCCCGAGGAGGTGACGGACGATTACTACGCCCAGGATCGTCACGGCAACGTCTGGTACTTCGGCGAGGCCACGAAGGAGCTCGACGGCCATGGCAACACCACCAGCACCGAAGGCTCCTTCCAAGCCGGCGTGAACGGCGCTCGCGCAGGGGTCCTGGTCCCGGGCCATCCGAAAATCGGGCTGGTCGGCCGCCAGGAGTTCCGCAAAGGCCAGGCCGAAGATCACTTCAAGATCCTCGATCTGAACGCCACGGCCTCGGTGCCCTTCGTGTCCTCACACCATGCGCTGCGGACCAGGGAGTGGACGCCACTCGAGCCCGGGGTGGTCGACAACAAGTACTACGTTCGCGGGATCGGCACCGTTCGCGAGATTGCGGTCAAGGGTCCGGTCGAGCGGCTGAGGCTCGTTTCCTTCAAGCGGTGAGGTCTACAAGCGTCGGTGTCGGGCTGCCTTTCTTCGTTCAGCAGGGAGGCGGAGAAGCTGTTAGGGTCCCCTAATTCAATAATCGCTATTGGAGGCAGGAACCTTGTCGTTCGCCCAAACCGCAGCCCTCGGAGCCCTGGCGGGCTTCACCATCTACCTCGGCCTTCCGTTCGGCCGCCTGCAGCTGCTGGGCAACCGTGCCCGCGTGGCGCTTGCCATGTTCGCGGTCGGAGTACTCGCCTTCATCTTCGTCGACGTCATGGAGCACGCCTTCGGGATCGTTGAGGAAGCGGTGGAAGGCGTCAAGGACGACACTGGCAGCCTCGGCCACGCTGTCGGCTTGACGGCGCTCCTCGGCGGCGGCTTTGCCCTGGGCCTCGCGGGCCTCGCAATGACCGAGCGTCGCCTGCGATCGCTGCGTCCGCTGCCCCCGATCGCCGGCGGCGCGGTGGACGTGTTGAGCGCCGACGACCTCCTCCGCGAGGAAGCCGCTGTGCGTGCGAGGGCATTGCGAACCGGCTTGACGATCGCGGTCGCGATCGGCCTGCACAACTTCGCCGAGGGTCTCGCCATCGGTGTGTCGGCCAGCGCGGGGGACATCGGCCTGGCGACGGTGCTGATCGTCGGCTTCGCCCTCCACAACGCCACCGAGGGGTTCGGCATCGTCGGTCCCCTCGGCGACGTGCGCCCTTCCTGGGCGTGGCTGGGAATGGTTGGGCTGATCGGGGGCGCCCCCACCTTCCTCGGCTCGATGCTCGGCTACAGCGTCACCTCCGGGCCGCTGGAGCTTGCCTTCTATGCGGTATCGGGCGGAGCCATCCTCTACGTGATCGGCGAGGTTTGGAACGGGATGCGGCACTACGGTCACCGCGAGTTGGGTCTTTGGCTTCTGTCCGTGGGCTTCTTCGCCGGGGTCATCACCGACCTGGTAGTCGCCTACGGCGGCGGCTGACAGGCTTTCGCCGGACTTTCATTTCATTCTCATCTGACGTTAATCGTGTCTGGCATCGTCTTGACGATGCACGTCTTGGTGGTCGAGGACGAAGTGAAGATGGCTGCTTTGATCCGGCGCGGCCTCGTCGAGCAGGGATTTGCGGCTGACATCGCGGCGAACGGCGAGAAGGCGCTGCTGATGGCGGGCTCCGCCGAATACGACGCGATCGTGCTTGACGTCATCTTGCCCGGCATCGACGGCTTCGGCACTTGCCGCCGGTTGCGGGAGGACGGCGTGTGGGCTCCCGTCCTGATGCTGACCGCACGCGGGGCGGTCGAGGACCGCATCGCCGGCCTCGATGGTGGCGCCGACGACTACCTGACCAAGCCCTTCGCTTTTGCCGAGCTGTTTGCACGGCTGCGGGCCCTGATCCGGCGGGGGCAGAGCGAGCGTCCTGCGGTCGTCGAGGTCGGCGACCTGCGCCTCGATCCCGCAACCCGGCAGGCGTGGCGGGGTGAGACGGAGATCCCCCTCTCCGCCAAGGAATTCGCTGTCCTCGAGGCGTTCATGCGCCGGCCGGGACACGTGCTCTCACGTTTGCAGCTGCTCGAGCAGGCTTGGGAGTACGACTACGAACACCGCTCCAACGTGATCGAGGTCTATATCCGCTACCTGCGCCAGAAGATCGACAAGCCGTTCGGAGTCGAGTCGATCGAGACCGTCCGTGGCGCGGGGTATCGGATGCGAAAGGACGGCGGACGCTGAGGCGGCTCTCGATCCGATTGCGGGTGACCCTGGTCTTCGCCTTGGTAATGGCGGTCGTGCTCGGCGCGACCGGCGTCTTCGTCTACCTGCGCTTCGGGGGCGAGCTCGACAGCACGATCAACGCGGGCCTGCGCTCACGTGCCGGTGACGTGGCGGCCCTGATCAAGGAGGCCGACTCGGGCCTGAGCGAGAGGAGTCGGGGTGGACTGGTAGGGCGTTCTGAGAGCTTCGCCGAGGTGCTCGGGCCTACGGGCAAGGTGCTCGACTCGACCAGCTCGGTTGGCGGCCATGTTCTACTCGGCCCAGCCGAGCTTCGCCGGGCTGGGCTTGGGCCGGTCTTCCTCAATCGGGGACCCCTGCCGGGGCTGCAGGACGAGTCTCGGCTCTTGGCGGTGCCGGTGCAAGCGCGCGGCCGGAGAGCGATCGCGGTCGTCGGAACATCGACCGAGGCGCGCAGCGAGTCGCAGGCCGACCTGGCACAGCTGCTCTTGGTCGGCGGTCCGGTCGCGCTGCTGCTCGCCTCCCTGGCTGCCTACGGCGTCGCCGCCGCCGCCCTGCGGCCGGTCGAGGCGATGCGTGCCCGGGCCGCCGAGGTCTCTACCGCCGCCCCGAATCAGCGACTGCCGGTGCCGCTGACCCACGATGAGATCGCGCGCCTCGGGGTGACGCTGAACGCGATGCTCGGGCGCCTCGGCGAAGCCCTCGCGCACGAGCGGCGCTTCGTCGCCGACGCCAGTCACGAGTTGCGTACACCGCTATCGATCCTCAAGGCAGAGCTCGATCTCGCCCTCAGCCAGGAGCGCTCGCCGGCCGAGCTGCGGACGGCGCTGGCCTCCGCTTCCGAGGAGACCGACCGGCTGACCCAGCTCGCCGAGGACCTGCTGACGATCGCCCAGACCGACCATGGGGAACTGCCGGTGAGGCTGGCGCCCACGGACGTCGGCGAGGTTCTGAGCGGAGTTGTCCGTCGTTTCACCCGTCGCGCCGAAGAGGGCGACCGTACCCTCGAGGTGAGCGTTGAGCCCGGGCTCGAGGTAGCCGGCGATCGGATGCGGCTCGATCAAGCCCTGGGCAACCTGCTCGACAACGCCCTTCGCTACGGATCGGGTGCGGTCAGTCTCACCGCGGTCAGTCATAACGGTTCCGTCGAGCTTCACGTCCTCGATCGCGGACCTGGCTTCGCGGAAGACTTCCTCGGTCGGGCCTTCGAGCGCTTCAGTCGCGCCGATGCGAGCAAGCGCGACGGCGGCAGCGGCCTTGGACTTTCGATCGTGGCTTCAATCGCCCGCGCCCATCGCGGCGAGGCACACCTCGCCAATCGGGAGGACGGGGGAGCAGATGTGTGGTTGACGCTTCCCGTTGATGCTCAGTGACGAAATTTCGCCTCCCTACTGCTCTCACCTGAGTCTCATCTGCGAGGCGTACAAAGTCCTCCAACCGTTTTCGAGCGAGAGGAGCGACCGTGAGTGCGGGTTTGCTGAAGTCATTGGGAGCGGTGTCGATCGTCGGCCTTCTGCTGGTTGGCTGCGGAAGCGGCGAATCGACCAACAACAACAGCACCGCTGAAAAGACTGCTCCACGCACTGCGGCCAGCCCACCGTCATCAGAAAGCGGTGCCCCCAGCGAGGCGCAGTCGGCGGCGACCGGCGACATTCCCGACAACCAGGTTTTCCTCACCTACGACAATCGCGCGGCCGGCTACTCGATCCGCTACCCCGAGGGCTGGGCACGAAAAGGCTCCGCATCTGACGTCACCTTTCAAGACCGCGCAAACGTCATCCACGTGGTCATCGCCAAGGGTGCTCCACAGAGTCCCGCGTCGGCGTCGGCGGGGCTGGCCGAGCTGAAACGGACTGACCCAACCGTCAAGGCCGGTCAGCCCCAACGAATCACGATCGCTGGGGCCCCGGTGATCAAGCTCACCTATACCCGCCTCAGCGCGGCCGACCCGGTCACCGGCAAGCGCCTGCCGCTGACGATCGACCGCTACGAGTATGCCCACGGCGGCAAGGTGGCGATCGTCGACCTCGGCACGCCAAAGGGGGTCGACAACGTCGATGCCTACCGGATGATCAGCGAGACCTTCCGGTGGAGGTAGGCAGTCTCTACCGCGAGCCGGAGGCCGCGCAGGCGGGGGCCATCGACTGGCCCGCCCTGGAGTTGCACGACGTTTTCAAGATCTATCGCTCCGGACCGGTTGAGACGGTCGCCCTGCGGGGCGTCGACCTCGAGGTGAAGAGGGGCCAACTCGTCGCGATCCTCGGCCCTTCGGGCTGCGGCAAGAGCACGTTGCTGGCGCTGGCGGCGGGCCTCGATCGCCCCTCGGCGGGGGAGGTGCGAGCCTTCGGCGACTCCCTGGCGACGCTGAGCGAGGTCGACTTGGCCGCCTACAGGGGCCGGAGGATCGGCATCGTCTTCCAGAGCGAAAACCTCTGGCCCGCGCTGAACGCACTCGAGAACGTCGAGTTGGCCCTGCGGCTGGGGGGCTTTCGTCAACCTCGGAAGCGAGCCGGGGACGCGCTCAGCGCTCTCGGTCTCACCAAGCGCTTCGAGCATCGGGTCGCCGCGCTCTCGGGCGGCGAGCAGCAGCGGGTGGCGATCGCCGCCGCGGTGGCACGCCGAGCGCCGCTCGTCCTCGCCGACGAGCCGACGGGCGAGCTTGACGCCGAGAACGAGCGCCTCGTTCTCGAAGCGCTCCGCCGCCTGCCGATCGAGCATGGTTGTGCGGTCGTCGTGGTCACCCACTCCGACGCGGTCGCCGCGGCGGCGCATCGTGTGGTCGAGCTTCGCGACGGGGCGGTGGTTCGGTGAGGGGGCTCGCTGTTGAGGCGGCGGAGTTGGCTGGGTGCCGGCAAGTCTCGGTTTCCTACGGCCGCGGCCGCGCCCAGGTCACGGCCCTCGCCGATGTCGAGATGTCGATCGCCGAGGCCGAGGCGATAGCACTCTGGGGCCCGTCTGGCTCGGGCAAGACGACGCTCCTGCACGTGCTCGGGGGGCTCGTCGTGCCGAGCGCCGGCAGCGTGCTCTGGAGGAGCGAGCCGCTCTCGTCGCTCGACGTTGCGGCTCGTGGCAAAGCCCGAGCGGCGGGGATCGCCTACGTCTTTCAGGGATCGAACCTGCTGCCCACGTTCACCGCCTACGAGAACGTTGCCTTCGCTGCCTGGGTCGCCGAGCGCGCCGGGGAGCCGACCCGACACGAGCCGGCTGAGCTGCTCGAGCTGGTCGGCCTGGGAGCGAAGCTCGATGCCCTCCCGTCTGAGCTGTCAGGAGGCGAGGCTCAACGGGTGGCGATCGCCCGGGCCTTGGCGCAGGAGCCGGACCTGCTCTTGTGCGATGAGCCGAGCGGCCACCTGGACTCCGACACGGCGGAGCGGGTGCTGGATCTGATCGAAGCGCTGCGCGAGCGCTTCGGCTTTGCGCTTGCGATCGCCACCCACGACCGCGAAGTCGCCTCCCGCTGCGCACGCCTGATCCGCCTCGCCGACGGGCGAATCGTTCCAGGGGCCTCATCGTGAGCGCCGTCCTTCGGCTGGCCCTGGTGCGGGTGAGGCGCTCGCCGTCGCAGACCGCGACGCAGGTCCTCGTCTTGGCCGGCGCGGTGGCACTGCTCGGGGCGATGATCCTCTTCATCGGCCACTCGCTGCGGACGATGACTGATTCGGCGACTCGCAGCGTCCCCCTGGACCTCCAGGCTCCGGTGCCCTCTTATGGTCAGGCGCGCGCTTTGGCGACCGGGGTCGGACGCCAGCCCGACATCGGCCAGAGCGCGCCGGCAGCCACCGCCCCGTTTGCCGGCGTTACCCACCGCGGCCCGGAAGGCATCACCAGCGCCGGGAGGGGGGCGATCCTCGCCGTGCCGCCGAGCTACCCGCGCAAGATCGACACCTTCCGCTTCCTCCGCGGCTCGCTGCGGCCGGGGCAGGTGGTCCTCGATCAGCAGCTGGCGGCAACGCTGCAGGCGAGGATCGGCGACAGCGTCACTCTAAGGACCGGCGGCAAAAGCCCGCCGCGGCAGTTCAAAGTCAGCGGCGTCGCCCTGGTGACGGCGCCCGACCTCCTCTTCCAGCCGCTCAACCCGCAGCTCGGCCCCGCGCCCGCGCAGCCGCCCTCGAACGTCGCCGTCGTGCCGCTGGGGACCTTTGCCCGCACGCTCGCCCCACAGCTCCCGTCGCTGGCGTCGGCGAGCATCGGCTCCTCCGCCGTGCCCGGCGCTCAAGCCGGCGTGCAGTGGCAGGTTCAGGCCCAGGTCGAACCGGGGGCGCTGACCGGCACCCCGAGCCACGCCCTCACCCATGCGGGCCAGATCCGCAACTCGCTGCAGCGAACCTTCACCGGCAATTTGCAGTTCGTCGACAACCTCTCCGAAGCCCTCGAAACGGCAGCCGGAGATGCTCTCTACGCCGACGCGCTCTTCATCATGCTCGCGGTCCCGGGTGCGCTGCTCGCTCTCGGCCTCGCCTACCTGGCCGCGCTGGGAACGGTGGACCGCGATCGCCGTGAGCTGGCGCTTTTGCGGGCGCGCGGCGCAAGTCGCCGGCAGCTGCTCATCCTCGCGGCCACCGAAGCCGGGGTCGTCGGCTTCCTCGCCGGGCTTCTGGGCGCCGGCCTTTCCTTCGCCGCGGTCGCCCTGCTGGTCAAGGGCTCTGTCGGCCTGACGGTGGCCCGGGCGGCAACCGTGGCGCTCGCCTGTATCGGACTGGCCATAGCGGGCGCGGTGGCGGCTCGCCTCGGTACTGGGTTGCGGTCGCTCTCGGAGAGCGTCGCCGCAGGCCGGCGCAGTGCCCGGCGGGAGCGCCAACCCCTGTGGCAGCGCTTCTACCTCGACCTGCTGGCCCTCGTGATCAGCGGCTTGATCTACTGGCTCACCGCCAGCACCGGGTTCTCGGCGGTCGTCAACCCCGACTCCAACCCGACCCTCTCCCTCTCGATCTACATGTTCTTTGCTCCGGCGCTGCTTTGGATCGGCGCGACGCTGCTGCTGGTGCGCCTGCGCGGGCGCATCTTCAAGCTGGTCGCGCCGCGCCTTGGCGGCGGCGGGCGGCCGCGAGGGCGACGCGGCTTTCTGCTCGCCAGCGCCGCCCGGCGCGGCGCGGCGATCAATCGCGGGTTGATCCTCGTCGGCCTGCTGCTGGCTTTCGGGGTGAGCCTCGGCGTTTTCGCCGCGACCTATGACCAGCAGGCCGGCGTCGACGCGCAGCTGACGCTCGGCGCCGACGTGACCGCCACCGCGCCACCGGGCGTCACGGCGAAGAAGGATCTCGCCGCAAAGATCGCGCGGGTGCCGGGGGTGTCCGCGACCTCCGCGGTCGACCACTCCTATGCCTACGTCGGCCCGGACCTTCAGGACACCTTCGGCATCGAAGCGGCCAACATCGGCAAGGCAACGACGCTGCGCGATTCCTACTTCATCGGGGATGGGGCGCAGGCCATGATGGGGCGCCTGCAGCGCAGGCCCGATGGAGTCCTCGTCTCCAAAGAGACGATCGCCGACTACTCCCTGAAGATCGGCGACCTGCTCCGCCTGCGCGTGCTCGACCACCGCAGCGGAAACTTCCACACCGTACCCTTCCACGTGGTCGGCACCGTGCAGGAGTTCCCCTCGGCCCCGCGCGACTCCTTCATGGTCGCCAACCTCGCCTATCTCAACAAGGCGGATCGCGCCGGGGGTCCAAATGTGGTCTTCGCCAAGGCCTCAGAAGACCCCGCCACCGTGGCGGCCCGCGTTGCCGTGGCAACGCGGGCCGACGGGGTGATCGTGAAAGACATTCGCCAGCAGGCTGCGCAGACGGTCAGCTCGATCACCACCGTCGATCTGACCGGGATCAGCAGATTGGAGGAGGCGTTCGCGATCCTTCTCGCCGCCGCGGCGATGTGGCTGTTCGTCAACCTCGTCGTCAGCGAGCGCCGGCACGAGTTCGCGGCAATGGCGGCGCTCGGGGCCTCCCTGCGCGATGTGGGCGCCTTTGTGCGCAGCGAGGCGGCTGCGGTTCTCAGCGCTGCGGTGCTCTTGGCGGTGCTCCTCGGCTGGCTACTCGCCGAGATGCTGGTGGCGATGCTCCAACACGTCTTCGATCCTCCGCCCGAACAACTCGCCGTGCCCTGGGGCTTTCTCGGCCTCCTCCTGCTCGGCGCCGTCCTCGGAGGGGTCCTGGCCACCGCGGTTGCCGCTCGGGGATTGCGGCGGTTGCCGCTCGGGGCGATTCTTCGGGAGCAGTGAGGGGTGCATCGGCCTTCGCTTGTCGTCGCATCCGCCGTTACCGGCATCGCCGCGCTCTGCGCACTTGCAGTCCTTGCCGACCATCCGGTCGGGTTCGCTGCGCAATCCGATCGCGATCCGGCCGATCCCGTGGTGCACCGGCAACTGGTCATCGGTCACTCGGTACGGGGGAGGCCCATCATTGCCACGGCCCTTGGTGACCCCGACGCTTCGCGGAGAGGGCTCGTCGTCGGCTGCATCCACGGCGACGAGAGCGCTGGAACAGCCATCGCCCGCCGCCTCGAGTCCGTGGCAACCCCAAAGCAGGCCTTGCTTTGGGTGATCGAAGACCTCAATCCCGATGGGGCCGCTGCCGGGACTCGCCAGAACGCTAATGGCGTCGACCTCAACCGCAACTTTCCCTGGCACTGGCGGGCCCTTGGTCGTCGCGGCGACCTCCAGTACTCGGGCCCACGCCCGCTATCTGAGCCCGAATCGCGAATCGCTCGCACTCTGATCCTCAAGCTGCGACCCGCAGTAAGCATCTGGTTTCACCAGCCGTTGGGCTTGGTCGACGAATCGGGCGGCGATGTCCGACTCGAGCGCCGCTACGCCAGGCTGGCCGGCCTGCCCCTTCGGCGCCTGGCCAGATATCCGGGCAGCGCAGTTGGCTGGCAGAACCATCGTCTGCCGAGGAGCACGGCGTTTGTCGTGGAGCTGCCCAGTCGGCTCAGCAAGAAGGCCACTCGCCTCTACTCCGCCGCCGTCCGTCAACTGCTCGCCTAAGCCTCCTCCGGCGCCAGGTCGGCGTCTGCGATAGCCGGGCTGGAACGCACCCGCTCATGACGACGGCGCGAAGTGCGCACCTCTTCGGGCGTGTCCTTGCCGGTGGCGCTCAAGTAAGCGACGAAGCCGGCGATCATCGCCGCCAGGACGAAGCTGACCGGGCCAGTCCCGAGCCCGAGCCCGCCCCGCTCCGGCGAGACGGCAAGCCAATCCGCGAAGGAGGCACCGAGCGGGCGAGTAACCACGTAGGCGAACCAAAAGGCGAGAATCGAGTTCATCCCGAAACGCCTGTAGCCGAGCGCCGGCACCGCGATCACCGCGGCGAAGAGGAGGCCCGAGACGAAGAAGCCGAGGCCGAAGGTGATCGCGGTCAGGTCGCCGGCGGCGGTTCCAAGGGCGAAGGTGGCAAGTACAGCGGCCCAGTAGAACATCTCCCGGCGCGGGGTGCGGATGCTGTGGATCGAGAGCGTGCCCTCGCTCAGGTACCAAGTCCTGAAAACAACGGCTAGGACAATCGCGTAGAAGACTGTTGAGGCGATGTATGGCACGCCGAGGCCGACGTGCAGGACGTCGGCGGCCATCGTGCCGAAGACGCCGACCATCGCCACCGCCAGCCAGTAGGCCCAGGGGGCGTAGCGGTCCTTCGAGAACTGGATGTAGAGGGCGATCGCGAAGGCGATGCCGCCGAGCACCACCGCGATCTCGGGGACGAGCTTGTGGACCAGGAAGTCGGAGGTCGACTCCCCCATCCCGGTCGTCAGCGCCTTGACGATCCAGAAGTAGGCGGTCACCTCGGGCACCTTCGAGAAGCGGTGTCCCAGCCGGCCTTCGCCGGCTCCTGTCGAGGCTGAGGTATCGAGCTGTGAATCCATCTGGCTGGTCACGGCGGTACGGAGCAGCGCGGCAGGCTAGGAAGAGGGCCTAAATGCAAGATGAGAGGGAGGGAGGAAGCGCCCCCAGCGAGATACAAGACGAACCACGCAGCGCGGATCGGGGCTGAGCCGGTCTCGCTCCGCGCGCCACGCACGGGAGGCTAGTTCCTGCCGCGAGCCAGCGCATTAACGCGATTGGGGCCCGAGCGCACCGCTGATGACCTGATCGCCGAGCCGCAATCGATCGTGGACGGCCGCGATGTCAAGCAGCACCGTTTCATCCGCCTGACGAACCGGCCAGAGCAGATGGCTTCCCATGACCTTCTCAGCTCGAAGCGCGCCCCGCACCAAGAACGGCCGCTTCGATTTCGGCTGAGGCGGGATCATCAAGACGGCGAGCCCATACCCCTTCCGGGTGCCGTCGATCCGAGTCACCTCGAATCCATCGATCTGCGGATAGATGAGTTGAGCTACGTGCTTTCTATAGGCCGGTGCCTGCACGCGCTTCAGGTCGAACTCCTTGCGCCCGCTGATGACGTCCCCGTCACCCATGTCCTTGGTCACCATCCCTATGACGATCAAGCCCCCATTGGGGCTGTTGGCAAACGCCGCAACGTCCTTGGCGAGCTCGTAGCGCCAGTTCGATCCAATGCGGGACCGGAGGTGATCGTATGGGTCGCCCTTTTGCCTCCAACCACTCGGACTCCGGTTCGCCGACAAAGGTGTCCCATCGTCCAGCGCGCAGAAGGTCCACCGCACCGCCCCGAGGCAAGTTGCCGCCTTCGGCTGCACTGATGAGCGCCCGGGCTTCCTCGGCGAATCGCCATGCATCCGCGACGGTCGCCCCCTTCGGAAAGGAGCGCTTCAGGTCGACACTAAGAATGAAACCTCTGCCTTCGTGTTCTTCAAGCTCCTCGATCTCCACCGTCGCGATTGCTCCGTTGCGTTCTAGATACGTGCTGAGCAAGCACCGAACCTCCGTTGGCTCCGGTCGCTCCTCGTGACGTATCGCGATCCGCGACCAAATCTCGTCCTCGTCATCCAGGTAGATCGCTGGCGACGTCGGCGGCACGGTCGGGTGGGTGTCGGCCAGCCAATCAGGGTCCCCCCGGACACGCCGCTGAAATTCCGACTCCGAAAGCTCGCGCAACCCGACCCATACGCGCTCGGGATAAGACCCTTCGCCCGTCACGTCCCGGTGAGCCCGATAGAGCCGCTGCCATTTCCGAAGCATCCGGCGCATTGCGGCCAATGAGACTGAACCGATTCCCTCGACGGTTCCCACAAGTACGTAGTCGACACCCTTGTCCGATATCCGCACATAGACGAGATCCGCTTCGCCCCTGCCAATCGCCTCTATTCCAAGAGCTTTCGTGAACCTCACCCTGGGGACGCCCAACCTTCACCTCCTCATATACAGGTCGCTAGCCGGCCAGTTTCGCAGCCGGCGCAGAGACTGCCAAGGATCCAGACATCCGCTCGACCGCTACTTCCGCGCCTTCGAGGAGGGAGCGATGCCGAAGTCCGCTTGCGCACCGCGGATCGAGGAGCTGAGCGGAAAGCTGCGCGCCGACCACCGCCAGGTTCAGTGCTCCGAGTAGAACACAATGCGAACCCGGTAGCGCGGGTAGCTGCCGATCCGGTTTCGCTGGCACGGTACGTTGCTTCGCGGCGATCGGAACTCAGGCCGCGACTGAGCCCCGGTCCCTCTCGACAAAACCAAGCGGCACGACATCGTCGTCAAAGACGGCGTTGACCTCGATGTGGCCACCTAGGGCGCCCACGTAGTCGGCCAGCGTGCGCAGGTAGAGGTTCTCCGAGTGCTCGATCCGGGAGACGTTGGCCTGGGTCATCTCCAGCACCTGGGCAAGCTCGGTCTGCGTCTTGCCGATCTGCTCCCGCAGCTCGGACAGGCGAACCGCAGAGACGATCGCGCGCTTGCGCGCGTCGATCTCAGCGGCGGCGCCGGGGCGCTTTCTGACTTCCTTGCTTAGCTCGCTGAACGGCTTTCTTTTCATCTTTGGCATCTTGGTGCTCCTTGCCACCTTGGTACTCGGCGAGCTCCCGAAGGTGGCGATCGTAGATCCGGTCGGCAACCGGAATCATCTTTTTGTAAAAGCGCTTCGTCTTCCCCGCCTTGTCGCCCCCGATCAAGAGAATCGCCGTCCGCTCGGGATCGAAGGCGAAGAAGACCCGCATCGTTTGGGTTATCCGCAGCTCCTTCATGTTGGGATGCCGAGAGCCCTCCACGGTGTCGGCGAGCGGCCGGCCTGCGCTCGGACCAAGCTCCTGCAAGGCCTCCACCGAGGCGACGACCTTGCGCTGCTCTTGGTCTGTCAGGCCTTCCCACCACTCATCGAACTCGCTGGTCCTTTCGGCAGCCCAACTCACACGATCATTATAACGTCTACATTGTAGAAGTCAAACGTTATAATCGCCCCGAGGCGGCTGCAAGCAGGCGGCGCCCAAGTATGGGGGCACACCCTCCTCGCCCGTGGTTCGACCACCGTAAGGATCGACAAGGCCAGTGCCCCCGGTTGGATTCGAACCAACGACCATCGGCTTAGAAGGCCGGTGCTCTGTCCACTGAGCTACGGGGGCGGGTGGGGCCTAGATTAGGCCCTGGCAAGCCGGTTCGCGTAGGATCTTCGCGCTATGCCGAGCGTCGATGCAGCGGGAACGGAACTGCACTACTTGCGCGCCGGGGAGGGCGAGCCGCTGCTGCTGATCCAGGGGATGAGCGCGACGCATCTGACCTGGGGGCGGCCCTTCCTCTCCGAGCTCGAGCCCAGCTTCGACTGCATCGTCTTCGATAACCGCGGCATGGGACTCTCGGGCCAGGCCGAGCTGCCGTTCTCGATCGCCGACATGGCGGCCGATACGGCCGCCCTGCTCGACGCGCTGGAGATCGAGACCGCCCACGTGGTCGGGATCTCGATGGGCGGGATGATCGCCCAGGAGCTGGCGCTCGCCCACCCCGAGCGCATCCGCACCCTGACGATCGGCGCCAGCTACTGCGGCGGCCCCAACGGAACGCTGATGGCGCCCGAGGACCTGCAGATGCTCGGCGCCGCCTACGCCTCGAGCGAGCCGGAGCAAGTCTTCCGCGCGATGTGGGAGATCAACCTCTCCCCCACCTTCCGCGAGGACGACTCCCGTTTCGCCGCCTTCGTCGAGATGGGCTCGGCGCTACCCGCCCCCCAGCCCGTGGTCCTGCAGCAGATGCGCGCCTGCGGCGCCCACGACACGCACGAGCGCCTCGGCCAGATCTCGTTGCCGACCCTGGTCATCCACGGCGACGCCGACCGCCTGCTCGGGCACGCCAACGGGCGCGAGATCGCCTCGCGGATCCCGGCCCGCCTCGAGACGCTGGAGGGCGTCGGCCACATGTTCTGGTGGGAGCAGCCACAGCGCTCGGCGGAGCTGATCCGCGAGCACGCCCTGGCGCCAGTCTGAGCGACCGGCAGCCCCTACCGGCTCAGCCTTTGCCCAGCCCGGCGCACGCAGTCGGGTCGAGCCTGCCCTTAACCTTGAAGACGAAGTCGGGCTCGGGCGTGACGTTGGGCTCTTCGATGATCTGTTCCAGCGCCGGGTCGGTCTTGATCCAGGCGTAGATCGGGTACCAGTATTCGGCCTCGTGGGAATCCTGCGTGAACTGGGTGACGACCAGGAAGTCGTAGTCGCCGGCGTTGATCCGGCGGCGGAACTGGGCGCAGCTGGTGGCGAGGCGGTACGCGCCGTCCGGCCCCGGCACCCCGACGTACTGGACGTAGTTGTTGAGATTGGCGCCGTAGAAGCCGTACTGACCGAAGAAGATCTCGCCCGACCCGGCGATCCCGATCCGCTTGTTCTGCTGCTTGCGGGCGAAGGCGTAGGCCTGTTTCGGGCCGCCTTCCTGGAGGAAGTGATCGACTTCCGTGTAGTGGTGATCGTAGTACTGGACCTCCTGCGCGCGGCCGAGGACCACGGCCAGCAGCAGAACGACGCCCGCAGCGCCGGCGACGACGGCCCGACTGGCGCTGCGCCGCGAGCGCGCCAGTCCCAGCCCCGCCGGCACCCAGACCAGCGCCAGGGTGAGGAAGACCGTGCCGACGATGTAGCCGGGGTACCAGCGCGGCGTCGTCAGCACCGTGATCGCGTAGACCGCGAGGAGGAAGTACAGGGTGAGCCGGGCGCGCCTGTCGGGCGCACGCAGCGGCCGCGCGATCGGCAGCAGGACCAGCGCCAGGACCAGGCCCGGGATCAGGTAGCGGGTGTTGGTGAAAAAGCCCGTCGGCGAGCCCTCCTGCCCGGCGGCGGTGAGCGGGGTGAAGATGTAGACGACCGCGGTCGCCAGCGCACCGACGGCGACCACCCGCAGGATCTTGTTGCGGGAGCGGACGGCCACGTAGACCGCCGCGGCCACGGCGACGATCAGGATCAGCGGCCAGAGCGGCCCGAGCGCGTTGTCGAGCTGGGGAAAGAACCAGCGGCGGTAGATCGTCGGCTGGGTCAGGTAGTGGGCGACCGCGAAGCGCGGCCGCGGGTCGAGCGGCATCTGGTCGGGACGGGGCAGGTGCAGCGGCCCGAAGCCGATCTGCGGCAGCGGGTTGCCGCCCGTCTTGATCGCCGCCCGCATGTACCAGTAGCCGCCGACGAGGAAGGTCGAAAGCCCGAGCACCCAGGCCGTGGTGAGGCGCCGCCCACGACCGCTGAAGACGATCACGCCGAGCCCGATCGCGACGACCGGGATCAGGAAGGTGAGCTTGACCGAGGCAGCGAGGCCGGCGGCGATCCCGGCGATCACCAGCGGTCCCTTGTCGAGCAGCGGCGCGTCGCGCTCGGGCGCATCCTGGACCGCCCCCGCATCGGGTGCCCGCCGCTGGTGCGCGTTGATCAGGAAGGCAGCGAAGGCGATCAGGAAAGCGAGCCCCATGATGTCGTTGCGGCCCTCACCCGGCTGGGTCTCGATCATCACCCCCGAGTCGAGCACGATCGCCGCCGCGACCAGCGTCGCCGGGCCGACCTTGTAGGGCCGCCCGACGCACCAGGCGCCGAGCAGCGCGATCGCCAGCCAGACCAGGTTGATCAGCGGCGAGAGCCAGTCGGTCTTGAAGAGGACGATCGCGGTGCCGTGGATCAGTTCCGAGCTCTGCGGGTAGAACCAGGCGACGAGCCGCAGCGGATCGGTGAAGTGCAGGTGGACCGTCGAGTGTTCCTGGGCGATCCGCGCCGCGAAGGGCATGTGGTACCAGGTCGTGTCGCCGCCGAACATCCCTTGGTCGAGGCTGAGCTGGGAGGGGAACGTCCACTCGGCGACGGTGAAGGAGGCGACGGCGAGGGCGATCAGCAGGGCGACCTTCTGCACCTGCGGGGCGCTGATCTCCTGGCCCGAGGCCGGCGCCATATGCCAACCGAGCAACGCGGCGAGGAGGCCGATCGCGATACAGACGACGACCGTCCAGCCGACCGTGAGGATGCTGAGGCTGCCGAGCAGCTCGAGCGAGACGACCAGCAACGCAACCGCGATCGTGGCATCGGCGAGCCGCGCCAGCGCGCCGGAGAATTCCGGCACGATCCAGCGCCGCAGCCAGTAGCCGCCGAGACCGACCGCGCTGACGATGCCGATGACGGCAAGGCTGCCGCCTATGTAGGAGCCGAAGGAGGGGGTCACCGGCGCGAGATGCTATTCGCCGGGGCGGGCGGCCAGCGACCCGCTCACCGGCAGCCCGCTGTCCTCATTTCAGTCGCTCTGCGACTGAAATGACGACGCCGCGGCCGGAATCCGGCAGGAGACCCCGGTGCCGGCGAGGCCGCAGTAGCCGTTCGGAACCTTGTGCAGGTACTGCTGGTGGTAATCCTCGGCGTAGTAGAAGGGGCCGGCCGGCTCGACCTCGGTGGTGACCGGTTCGTGGCCGGCGGCGCGCAGGTCCGCGTCGTAGGCGTCGCGGGCCATCTCCGCCGTCTCCTTCTGGGCGTCGCCCGTGAAGTAGATCCCCGAGCGGTATTGGGTGCCGACGTCGTTGCCCTGGCGCATTCCCTGAGTCGGGTCGTGCTCCTCGAAGAAGACCTTGAGCAGGTCGACGTAGGAGACTCTGGCCGGGTCGAAGGCGACGAGCACAGCCTCCGCGTGGCCGGTCTTGCCGCTGCAGACCTCCTCGTAGGTCGGGTTCGGGGTGGTCCCGTTCATGTAGCCGACGGCCGTCGTGTAGACGCCGTCGATGCCCCAGAAGAGCCGCTCCGCCCCCCAGAAGCAGCCGAGCGCGAAGTAGGCCTTCTCGATCCCGTCCGGAAACGGCGGCTGCAGCGGCGTGTCCAGCACCGCGTGGCGCTCCGGCAGGTCGAAGGCCCGCTCGCTGCGCCCCGGCAGCGTTTCCTCCGCAGCCGGCATCCGCGTCTTCTTCGAAAACAGCATGCACTCAGCTTACGCCAGCAGATAACGTTGGCCGATCGGCTGCTTCGTCGTCCTCTTTGCCTTGATCTCGCCTCGGCTGGCGCTCTTCCTGCTCTGGCTCTTCACCGACCTGCTCAGCCGCGCCTTCGAGAGCTGGTTCGTCCCCTTCCTTGGCTTCTTCCTGCTGCCCTGGACGACGCTGGCCTACGCCGGCATGTGGAGCTCCTCCAACCGCGTCTCCGGCTTCGAGTGGTTCATCGTCGTCCTCGCCTTCCTGATCGACCTCGGCTCCTATGCGCAGAGCGGCCGGCGCCGGACCAGAGCCGCCTAGCGACTCAGCGAGGCGCCGGGTCGACAGGGAAGGCGAGCCTCACGTGGGCCTTGGAAAGGGCCACGAACTCGCGCCGCTCCACCTCGCCACCTGCCAGCGGTGCGATCTCGACGTCGACGAGTGGGATGAAGGCGATGTCGGCCCGGTTGAACGAGTCCGAAAGCCGGCTCTGATGGCCCTGCGCCGGCAGGGTCATGTCGCCGACGATCCAGTGCCGGTCGGTTTCGAACCGAACCCGTTCGACCCGCCGCTCGCTCTGACTCAGATCCTCACTCACCGTGCGGCTATCGGCTGAGAGAGCGCGCTCCACGAGCGAACAATCGTCCAGCTTGTGCCAGGCGCGCTCAGTTCTTCTTCTTCACGCTGAAACGGAACGTCGCCGGGGAAGAATCCGTGCCCGTGGCGCTCACGGCCTCGACAGAGAATGTGTGCTTGCCCGGCTTGACTTTGTAGCTCTTTGGCGACTTGCACGAAGCGAAAGCGCCCTTATCGAGCTTGCACTTGAAGGTCGCCCCCGCGACGTTGGAAGAAAAGGTGAACTTGACTTTGACCTTTTTCTTCTTGGTCGTGGTCTTCTTCGGGGGATGGGAGCCGAGGACCGTATTGAGCGGCGGCGCCGTGTTCGTCGGCAGGCCCGTCGAAACCGAAGGGGTGTAGGCAATTTCGACCTGCGGTTCCGTCGACAGCGAGACGAGTTCCGATTTTCCACCCGGCGGCACGAGCGAAGAACCCCCTCCACCGCCGCCGCCGCCCGATATTTCGCCACCGCCGCCTCCACCGCCGCCGTAATACCCACTGCCGCCGCCGCCGCCCTGGCCACCTGACAACCCGCTGGCCCCGCCCGCGCCGCCTAGGCCGAGTTCGCCGTTGCCACCCGTCCCGAAGAAGCCGGCGCCGCCGGCGCCGCCTTCCGTTTCGGTGCCTGCATTTCCACCGGGATTTCCGGTTGTGGTTTCCGCCCCATTGCCACCGGCCGGCCCGCCGACACCTCCAAGGCTGGCTTCGCCGTTGCCGCCGGTACCTCCACCTCCTCCGGCGACGATCAACCGGCGATCGGGTGCCAAACCGGACACCAGAGGAGCAGTGCGGACATCCGAGGCCCCACCGCCTCCGCCCGCGCCAATCCCGCCACCGTCGCCCCCGCCGTTGAAACCGCCAAGACCACCGCCGAGCCCCGCGCTGTGACCATTTCCACCAACCTCGACATAAAGCGTCTGGCCCGGGGTAACCGCTATGTCACCGATCACCTGAGCAGCGACGCCGCCGGCGAATTCACTCGGCCCGCCGGCGCCACCGATCACGACGACATGCAGCGTGGTAACACCGGCCGGCACGACGAAGACCTGCTCCCCACCCGTGTAGGTGAATGTCTGGGTGGCCGCCTGCGCGGGCGCAACGCCCCAGACGACCAAGCCGGCCATCGCGAAGGTCGCGAGCAGAACAGTCCTCCGGGCGCGAAAACGCAGCGCGTCGGACATGAGCTGAGCACGAGTCGTCACAGGCACCCGCCGACCCTGACACACGCGCATGGCGAAGTCAATTGGACTGCGTGGCCACGCGAAGCCGGTACCTTGGCGGAGATGACGGGCTTCGAGAAGCCAACGGATCTGACCTTCAACAGAGGGCTCATCGCCGACCCCGAGGCATTCGCGCGCGATGCGGAGGCCGAGTCGTGGCTGTACCTCTGCGGCGAGGAGTTCGCCGCGATGGACGGTGGGATGTCCTACGCCGACGTCCAGGCGGCGGTCGCCGAGTCGGCCAACGTCGTCTCCGATCCGCCGCGAGTCTTCGACATGGATCTGGCTCGCCGGAACATGGACGCACTGGACGCGCTGCCGCGGCCGACCCTCGTTACCTGCCGGACGGGCCCCCGCTCGTCGGCCTTGGTCTACCTCTACGCCGGCCTCAGGGCCGGTGCGACGGCGGACGCCGTCATTACCCGTGCCGAAGAGGACGGAGCCCCCTTCGCCGCCTCCGACGAACTGAAGGCGTGGGTCGAGCAAGGCCTCAGCGAGCTTTCCTAACAGGAGAGCTCAGAGACTCAAGACCAAGGCCAAGGCTTCGTCAACGCATCACGAATACTTGCTCGTGTTCATGGCGTAACTGACCGCTATACTGTCCATATGTCTAAACAAGTGACTGCTACTGACGCAAAGGCGACGATTCTTCGCCTCCTGGACGATGCCGAAGCTGGCGAAGAGATCGAGATCACCAGGCATGGCCGTCCGGTCGCCCGTCTCGTACCTGCATCTGGCGCGCGCTCTCTCAAGGGCTCGTTCGAAGGCGTGGCAATAACCGCGGTCGAGGATGAGGGTCTGTTCTCCACGGGCGAGGCTTGGAACGCCTCGTAGGCATGGCTGCGGTTCTGCTGGATACCCACGTTGTCCACTGGTGGTCAGCCGAGCCTAAGCGAATCAGCAAACCGGCACGCAACGCCCTCGAGGAGGCAGATGAGCATGTCGTGGCGGCGATCTCCTGGTATGAGCTGGCTTGGCTGGCGAAGCATGAGCGGATCGTCGTCAGCATTCCGATCCGATCCTGGCTGCAAGGCCTCGCCACGCAGCTTCGAACGATCGGTATGACCCCGGCAATCGCTGACACGGCCGTCTCTCTCCCCTCTTCATTCCCCGGCGACCCCGCCGATCGACTTATCTACGCGACCGCGATCGAGCATGGCTTCGGCCTCGTAACCAAGGATCGGGCCATCCGCGACCATGATCGCCCACGCTCGTTGACGATCTGGTAGCCAGGACCATGAACGGGTTGACGCTGGTACTCGGATTCTGACAATCGGCTATTACCAGTCGACAACGACGAACGCGCCCTCGCACGTAGCGCGTCGGCCGAGATAGCGGACGGACTGCGCGTCCGCTACGTCGGTCACGCCCACCACTCCGACGCGGTCACGATCGAGGGCGACCCGGCGCGGCGCGACTTCGAAGCGACCTTTACCCGTGGCGGCGTGCCCGTGGCCGGCCTGGCGATCGGCCGCCCACGGGCGATCCCAGTGCTGAAGAAGCGAATCGAGCACGGCCACTTCCCCGCCAAGGAGAGAGCAATGGAGGCAGCATGAGCTACATACCGGTAGTCGACGCAAACGAGTGCAGCGCCCACGGTGACTGCGTCGAGATCGCGCCACAGGTGTTCCGCCTCGACGACACCGCCGTGGTCATCGGCAACGGGCCATACGAGCTGATTCTCGAGGCGGCCGAGGCCTGCCCCGCCGTGGCGATCTCGATAGTCGACGAGGAGACCGGGGAAACCGTCTTCCCATAAGAGCTTTCTAATCAAGTGTGTGGGTTTCCCGTAGTCACACTGCGGGCAACCCACAGAGTCGTTTGACAACGTCCGCTGGAGATGTACCGTCGCCTCATCCGGCCGCAGGATTGAGGAGACCGATGGCACCGGCGGTACCTGTCTTTTTTGCAGCGCTGTTCGATCTGAGCGACCCGGCGCACTACGTTCACTGGCACTTCTTTCAGATGTCGGTGGCGAACGTGATCGTCATCGTGCTGATGATCGTCGTCTTCATCGCCGCGATCCTGATCCCCTTCCCGAGGCGGGAGCGCAGCCTGTGAACGGAGAGGAGAAGGACAGCGGGCCCTCGATCGAGGAGCGGCAGATGTGGACCACCTGGGTGCGCGAGCGCGCGATCGGCTCGCTGCCCCCCGAGAAGCTTCTCCCCGACCGCCAGCCCTCTTACGTGTCCTCCTGGATTTACGTCTTCGGCGTCGCCACGATCGCGGCGCTCGCCGTCGTCGTCGCGTCCGGGATGATTCTCGGCCTCGGCGGGCCGACCTGGTGGCACACCTCGAGCCTTGGGCGTTTCCTCAACGGCATCCACCTCTGGGGGGTGGAGCTGTTCTTCTTCGCGATGGTCGTCCACCTCTGGGGCAAGTTCTTCATGGGCGCCTGGCGCGGCGGGCGAGGACGAACCTGGGTGACGGGGGCGATCGCCTTCCTGGTCGCGATCGGCGCCGCCTTCACCGGCTACCTCTCCCAGCAGAACTTCGACTCGCAGTGGATCGCCAGCGAGGGCAAGGACGGGCTCAACTCGGTCGGGATCGGGGCCTTCTTCAACGTCGCCAACTTTGGCCAGATGTACACCTTCCACGTGATCCTGCTGCCGCTGGCGGTGAGCGCGCTGGTCGTCTGGCACGTGCTGCTGGTGCGCCGCCACGGCGTGGTGCCTCCCTACCCGGCCAAGGTCGCCGCGGTGAAACCGGCGACACCAAGCGAGGGAGCGGCGCCGTGAGCGCGACCGCGCCCGCGGCGCCCGACCCCCAAGCCCCCTGGCCGGGACCCTTCGTCCGCTACGACCTGATCAAGGAGCTCGTGATCGCGCTGGGGGTGGTGACGCTGCTGGCAATCGTCCTAACCGTCCTCTTCTCTTCCCCCGACGACCCGCCGACGACGATCCAGAGCTGGGCGCAGGCCGACCCGAGCGACTTCATCGCCACGGCGACCACCGAGCTGGCCGGAACCAGCGAGCTCGCCGAATACGGACCGCCCTACAACCACACCCCCGAAGCCACCCAGAAGATCGGCCCCCTAGATCTGCAGAGCGCACCCGGGGTACGCGTCCCAATTGACACGGCAAAGGACTTCGTACTCGAACCACTGAGCGAGATTCCGGGTAACCCGAAGCTGAGGACTGCGCTGAACGCCTACGAACGCTCGCCTCCGACCGTGCAGAAGGCCTGGACCGACGAATTCACCGCCGCCCTCGAAAAGGCGGAATCCTCGGGCAAGGTCACGGCGATCCTTCCCCGCGCCCACTACAACCCGGTGACGCCGATGATGGTCGCCCTACTCGGCCTCGCCCAGAGCGGCGGCCTCGACGGCGCCCTGCTGGCCGGCGACCACCGCTTCTACCAGACCAACTACACCAAGCCCCTGCTCTTTCTCTCCGGTGGCGGCTACTTCGAGGAACGCGCCGAAGGCCAGCACCTGCTCGGCACCCAGTGGGGAATGATGAACGAGACCGGCAGCTATCCCGGCCAGGTCTGGCTCTGGCTCTACACCTTCTGGTACCAGGTCGAACCGTTCAAAGAATCGCCCAACGCCGACGCGCTGATCTTCGCCCTGATGGGTGTCCTCAGCCTCGCCTTCGTCTGCATCCCGTTCATCCCCGGCCTCCGCACCCTGCCGCGCCACCTGCGCCTCTACCGTGCGATCTGGCGCGAGCATTACCGCGAAGTCGAGGGCTGAGACACCAGATGAGGGCCTACCAGCAGCAGGGAACGCTCGACGGCCGCGCGGTGATCTGCCCCCAGGACTGACTCCGGGAACGGCGGCGCTAGCCGGAAAGATCGCGGCGCTCGAACAACCAAGCGCCGAGCGCGGCGAGGGCGATCCCGGCGAGGGTGACGCCACAGAACGCGAGCGGTTCGATCCCGTCTTCGATCGCGTTGCCGTAGTACCTGAAGACCGAGACGTAGCGGATGCCGGAGAGGTCCGGATCGAGGCGGCCGATCAAGTCGATCACGTACATCGTCACCAGCACTCCTGCGACCGAGCCGGTGATGACGCTCGTGCGCAACGAGAAGCCGGTGGCGACTACGCCAAGGCCGGCGAAGACCAGCGCCAGGGGCCAGACGTTGGCGTAGCCCGCGAAGGCAGAACTGAGGGAAAGGTCGGCACCGGAGACGAGGCTGCCGAGGCCGGTGAGCGCGACGGTGAGGACGAGCACGATCGCCAGCTCGATCGCGGTTGCCACGAAGCTCGCCGCGGCGAGGCGCGAGCGCGAGACCGGCGCCGAGAGCAAGACGTCGAGGCGGCCGCTTTCGGCAGCGCCGGAGAGCCCGCTGGCGACGGCGCGCACGGCGAGGTAGCCGAGCGCGAGCGGCACGATCAGGCTCAACATCTCGGCGTGCAGATACTGCTCGACGCTGGTCAGCTCGCCGATCCCAAACGCTTCCTTCAATGCCGGCGGATAGCTCTTGATCGCCTTGGAGAGCGCGCCCTCCACCGAGGGGAAGATCAAGACGATGAAGGCCGACCAGAGGCCGAGCGGCACGCCCCAGGCGAGCAGCGAGCGCCGCCGGTCGGAGAGGTGGGAGAGGACGAGCACCCCCAATTGCGAGCTCATCCCTCCCCCTCGCGGTAGTAGCTGAGGAAGATCTCCTCGAGCGTCGGGTGGGTCAGCTCCATGTCGAGGACGTGGCGCTGGGCGATCGCCTTGACCACGGCGTCGAGGTCGCCACTGACCTTGAAGGAGACCTTGCCGTCTGAGGCCTGCAGGTCGCTGACCCCGGGCAGCTCCCCCAGGTCCGCGAGATCGTCGGGATCGGCCAGCTCAAGGGTGACGGTACGCCGCGCCTTGCCGAGCAGCTCGTCGATCCGCTCGACCGCGATCAGCTTCCCGTCCCGGACGATGCCGACCCGGTCGCAGACCCGCTCGACCTCGTCGAGCTCGTGGGAGGAGAGCAAGACCGTGCAACCGCGCTCCCGCTCCTCCGCGACCAAAGCCAGGAACTCCTCCTGCATCAGCGGATCGAGCCCGCTGGTCGGCTCGTCGAGAACCAGCAGCTCGGGCGAGTGAAAGGTGGCGAGGATCAGGCCGACCTTTTGGCGGTTGCCGCGCGAGAGCTGGCCGAGCGGCCGATCGAGATCGGCGCGGAAGCGCTCGGCCAGAGCCTCGGCGCGACCGAGCCCGTCGATCCCGCGCAGGCGGGCAAGGAGCCGAATCGCCTCGCGGCCCGTTGCCTGCTTGCCATAGCCGAAGTCGCCGGGGAGGTTGCCCAGGCGGGCGCGGATGGCGACGCTGTCGTGGTGGCTGTCGAGGCCAAAGATGCGGGCACTGCCGCTGCTCGGGTGAAGCAGGTCAAGCAGGGTGCGGATCGTCGTCGTCTTGCCCGCTCCGTTGGGGCCAAGGAAGCCGAAGACCTCAGCGGTCTTGACTGAGATCGTCACGTCCTCGATCCCCCGGGCGCTGCCGTAGAGCTTTGTCAGCCCATCGGTCTCGATTACCGCCATGCGCCCATGCTTTCAGCCTCGCCGAGAGTGGAGCCGCTCGTCACGGCATATCGACCCGCGAGACTAAGGCCACTCGTGCCCGACCGCCGCGCTCACCGAATCCCCGGTCGTCACACGCACTGGCGTCTGGCCCGACACCGACGCCGGCTTCTGCATGCCGGCACGATGGCGGCGCTGCTGGCCGTGGTCGGCCCCGGTGTCTTGGCCGGGCTCTCCGACGATGACCCGGCCGGGATCACCACCTACTCGATCCTCGGTGCCAAGTACGGCTACGAGCTGCTCTGGGTTCTCACCCTCTCGACCGCGGCGCTGATCGTCTTTCACGAGCTGGGTGTGCGGCTGGGGATCGTCACCGGCAAGGGGTTGCTGACCCTGGTCCGCGAGCGCTTCGGCGGGCGAGCCGCCGGCCTGGTGCTCACAGCGCTGGTCATCGCAAACACGGGAACGCTGTGCGCCGAGTTCGCGGGCGTTGCCGCCGGGATGGAATTGCTCAGCGGCATGAGCCGCTACATCAGCGTGCCACTCGCTGCTGTCGGTGTTTCCCTGCTGGTCCTGCGAGGGACCTTTCGCCACGTCGAGCACGTGCTCCTCGCCCTCAGCTCGGTCTTCATCGCCTACGTGATCTCAGGGGTCCTCGCCCACCCCGACTGGGGCGCCGCCGCCAAGGGGCTGGTCGTGCCCAGCCTGCCGCTGAACCGCGAGGCGCTGCTGGTCGCGGTTGCGACGGTCGGCACGACCCTGGCGCCGTGGGGGCTGGCATTCATCCAGTCCTACGCCGTCGACAAGAAGCTCCAGGTCAAAGACCTGCGCTACGAGCGGATCGACGTGATCACCGGCGCCGTGCTGACCGGGGTAATCGGCTTCTTCGTCGTGATCGCCTGCGCGGCGACGCTGCACGTCCAGGGCATCGACATCAATGACGCCAGCGACGCGGCCCGTGCCCTCGAACCCCTCGCGGGAAACACGGCCGCGACCCTCTTTGGCCTCGGCTTCCTCGGCGCCGCCCTGCTCGCAGCCGCGATCGTCCCCCTTTCCACTGCCTACTCGGTCTCGGAGACCCTCGGCAGGAAGGCCGATGTAAACGACACCTTCGACGAGGCACGGTCCTTCTACGTCAGCTACGCCGTCGTGGTGACCGTGGCGGCGGTTCTGGTCCTCATCCCCGGTGCCCCGCTGATCCAGATCCTCTTCCTCTCCCAGGCACTCAACGCCGTCCTGCTTTTGGTCCTGCTGCCATTCATGCGCTCGCTCGGCAAGGACAAAGACCTGATGGGGAGCCATGCGCTGGGACGCGGCGGCACGCTCGTGACCGGTATCGCCCTGGCCGTGATCGCGATCTCGGTGCTGGCGCTCGGGGTGCTGAGCGTGCTCTAGCGATCAGACGCCGAGGAGGAAGCTCAAGATCAGCATCAGCGCGGCACCGCAGGCCACGCCAACGCTCGGCCCGCGGCGTCCCGGTCCCGAGAAGGCCTGGGGCAACATCTCGACGGCGATCAGCGCCAGCATCGCCCCGGCGGCAAAAGCGAAGGAGAACGGCAACAGGCCGCTGATCTGCTCGACCGCACCGAACGCGATCAGGGCGCCGATCGGCTGGGGAGCGCTGGTCCCGACCGCCGCCCAGAACTGACGAGTGTGGCTGAATCCCGCCTCCTCCATCGGAATCGCGATGCTCGTGCCCTCTGGGATGTTCTGGATCGCGATCGCGACGATCACGAACAGGCTCAAACCCGCTCGGTCTGAGGCAAAAGCAGTGCCTACGGCGAGGCCCTCGGGCAGGCTGTGGACGAAGAGGACGAGAAAGACCAGGCCGGAGGTGCGCGCCCCCGGTCCGCTTCGACCCATGAAGCCGGCATCGGCGCTGAAGCGACGGCGGACGATGACGAGAAAGCCGAGCCCAGTGGCAAGGCCCACGACCACGATGGCCACCGATCCTTCCCGAGAGGCAGGGATCAAGAGCCCGGCGATTGCGGCCACGCCCATTACCCCGGCGGCAAAACCAAGCAGGAGCGGCGTCAGAGCCTCAGCGCGGCGGCCAAGCAGAAAGACGGGGATCGCACCCAGCCCCGTGGCCAACGCGGTGCCGCAGGCGGCGAGCACAAGGACGACCACCTGGGGCATGACAAGAAGCTAACGGCGATCCCCGGCGAATTCCCGCACGTCTTATACCCGGCTAGCATCGATGCATGGAGATCTTGGTCGTCGAGGATGAGGCCGGGATCGCCGACTTCCTGGCGCGGGGGCTCGAAGCGGAGGGCTACGGTGTCAGCGTCGCCGGCGATGGCGTCACCGGCGAGCGGCTGGCGCTCGACCCGCACACCGACCTCGTGGTCCTCGATCGGATGCTTCCGGGGCGCGACGGGATCGAGGTGCTCGCCGCGATCCGACGATCTAAGCCGGCGCTGCCCGTGATTCTGCTCACCGCAAAGACCGACGTCGCCGACAGAGTCGAAGGGCTCGACCTCGGAGCCACCGACTACATGACGAAGCCGTTCGCCTTCGACGAGCTCCTGGCTCGCATCCGCGCCCGCCTGCGGGAGCCCGGCGAAGGCTCGGAGACGACCCTGGAGGCGGCCGGGATCCGACTCGATCTGCTCACCCGGGAGGCGATCCGAGACGACCATGCAGTGCGGCTTCCCGGCCGCGAGTCGGAGTTGCTCGCCTACCTGATGCGACATGCGGGCCGGGTCTGCAGCCGCGAGGAGATTCTCTCCACTGTCTGGGGCTACGAGCACGATCCCGGCACCAACGTGGTCCAGGTCTACGTCGGCTACCTGCGCCGCAAGTTGAGCCTGCCCGGCTCTCCGGCCCCGATCGAGACGGTGCGCTCGGTCGGGTATCGGTTGAGCGAGCGCCGATGAGGTCCGCTTGGGCAAGGCTGGGGCTGCGCGGCCGCCTGGCACTCTCAATCGGAACGATCGTCGTGCTCGCGTTCGCGGTCGTCTTCGTCGCCGTACGGGCGCAGATGTCGAACGAGTCGGCGGTGATCAAGCGCGAGGAGGCGCGGGAGCCGGGTAAGCCCGAGGCGTCGGGAGACGAAACGGGCGGGGGCTCCACGATCTCTCCGATCGAGGACGCCCAGTCAGACGTCGAGAAGACGTTCCTCGTGGTCGGCGGAGCGAGCCTGGTGGCCGCGCTGCTCGCCGGCTATCTACTGGCGGCGCGAACCGCCTCGCCGTTGCGGCGCTTCGCCGCCACCGCGGCGAAGGTCGACGCGGGCGACCTCACCCCCAGGCTCGAATCGAACCCCGCGGCGGCGGCCGAGCTGCGCACCCTCGCCGAGGCGTTCAACCACATGCTCGACCGCCTCGACCGGGCGTTCGCACGCCAGCGCCAGTTCGTCTCCGATGCCTCCCACGAGCTGCGAAGCCCGCTTACCGCGATCCGCGGGCAGCTTGAGGTGCTGGCCCGCAAAGAGAGCCCGAGCGTCGAGGAGATCCGGCGCGTCGAGGCGATGACGATGGCGGAGATGCGACGAGTGGAACGGCTCGTTGACGACCTCCTCGCCCTCGCCCGGCTCGACGAGGGCGTCGGGCCAGCGCTTCAGGAGGTGCAATCCGCTCCCTTTCTGTGCGGGCTCGCCGAAGGAGCGCATGACGGGCTCGCCGAGGTCGGCGAGCTGGCCGAGGGCAGCGTCCACATCGACCCCGATCTGATTGCCCAGGTTGTCCGCAACCTGCTCAGCAACTCCCGGCGATACGCGGGGCCCGACGGTCGCGTGGCCCTCTCCGCAAGGGCCGATGGAGAGGGTCTCCTGGTCATCGTCGACGATGACGGGCCGGGGATCCCGCCCGCGCAGCGCGAGCGCGTATTCGACCGCTTCCACCGCAGCGAGCCCTCGCGCGATCGCGCTTCGGGCGGCAGCGGGCTGGGGCTCGGCATCGCCCGCTCGATCGTCGAGATGCACGGCGGCCGGATCTGGATCGATGACTCTCCGCTTGGCGGGGCCCGAGTCAGCTTCCAACTGCCCGGCTTCAAGCAAGCATGAGAGATCTCTCACCCAGCACTTAGTCGATTCCAAGCCGGCGGGTCGAGCATCCCGCCTCGGCCTGGCGATCCTCGCCGGCGTCGTCCTCGCACTCCTCACCTACTCAGCCGCCGGCCCGTGGTTCTAAGAGAACTCTCAGGCTGCGCTTAGCAGGCGTTTTCAACCCCCAACGAAGGTCTGGCCATGGATCCCTTTGAGAAGATCGAGCGCAAGCGGCAGGCACGACACCGCATCCGCGCCCAGCGCGAGCGGGCCGGGAGGCTGAAGACTCGCGTCGTCGCGATCTCGCTGATCTGCTTCGCCCTGCTCTGGGGAGTCGTCTTCGTGCAGATGGCGACCGGCAACGATCCGGTGCTCGGCGACTCTTCATCGACTGGCGTCAAAGGGAACAGCGGGCGCAACCGTCACGCGGCTAAGGCGGCAGCAGTGGAAGCGGGTGCCGGCACCGACTCCGAAGAAGTCGGTGCGACAGAAGCCGGCGAACCCGAAGAAGAAGTCTTCGCGGAAGAACCGGCTGAAGAAGAACTGGTTGAAGCGGAAGCCGAACCGGTCGAAGAAGAATTCATTGAAGAAGAACCCGCTCCCGTCACGACCAGTCAATCGTGAGCACGGAAGCGCACCGCAGCTTCGGGTGCTTCGGCGGCACCGCGACGATCCATGTCCGCGCCGTGAGCACGGCCGCCGGAGAGAAGGCGGCGGACCTAGCGCGGACGAGGCTTCTCGACGCCCATCGCCGACTCTCGCGGTTCAGCAATGAAAGCGAGTTGACGCGCCTCAACAACGACCCCCGCTGGAAGGTGCCGGCGACGCCGCTGATGCGAGCGCTGGCGGACGCCGTGCGCAGTGCCGGCTCGCGCAGCGCCGGCCTCGTCGACGCGACTCTCCTCGACTCCATCGAGCGCGCCGGCTACCGGGACTCCCTCGACGGCAAGCCTTCGATCTCTCTTCCCGAGGCACTCGCCAGCCGGGCCGAGCGAGCCCCGGGAACGCCACACCCGGACCGCCTCTGGCGCTCGATCAGCGTTGACGAAGCCGGGGGGACGGTGATCCGGCCACCGGGCGTGAAGATCGACAGCGGTGGCATCGCCAAGGGCTTGGTCACCGACCTCCTCGCCGAAGAGCTTCGCGGGCACCAGACCTACGCGGTCGACTGCTGCGGAGACATCCGCATCGGTGGCTGCTACGGCCTGAAGCGCCGGGTGCGGGTCGACGACCCCTTCGGCGGCGGTCCCATGCATGAGTTGAAGCTGCGCGACGGAGCCGTGGCGACGAGCGGCATCGGCCGCCGCTGCTGGGTCGCACCCGACGGCGCCGCCGCCCACCACATCCTCGACCCCGCCAGCGGCAAGCCGGCGTTCACCGGAATCGTCCAGGCGACGGCGCTTGCGCCCTCGGCCCTGTTGGCCGAGGTCTACGCCAAGGCCGCCCTGCTCGCGGGCCCCAAGCGCGCCGGCGAGTGGCTACCCCACGGCGGCGTCGTCGTCCGCGATAGCGGCGAGGTCGACGTGATTGCCGCGAAGCAGCCGTTGACCGAGCTCGCGGCGGCGGCGTGAACGTCGCCCCCCATCTGTTCTGGATCACCAGCCGTGCCGCCGGCGGAGTGGCGCTGCTGCTGGCAAGCGCCAGCGTCGCGCTCGGGCTGATGATGAGCTCTAGGCGAAAGACCTCCAACAAGCGGGATCTGCGGGCGATCCACGAGGCCCTCTCGCTCACCACCCTGGCGATGGTCGCGCTGCACGGCGTCTCGCTGCTCGGCGACAGCTACCTCAACCCCGGCCTGACCGGAATCGCCGTTCCCTTCGTGAGCGCCTACCGCCCGCTCTGGACTGGGCTCGGGATCATCGCGGGCTACGGCCTGGCTGTCCTCGGCCTCACCTACTACCTACGCGACCGCATTGGCGCCGCCCGCTGGCGGCGACTCCACCGGCTGACCGCGGTCTTCTGGCTGTTGGCGATCGGGCACACGATTGGGGCCGGAAGCGACGCGACCCAGATCTGGTTCCTGGCGGTGAGCGGCGCCCTCGTCGTCCCCGCCGTCCTGCTCCTCGCCCTGCGCTGGCTCGGGCGGATGGGCAGCAGCGGCCCAGCGAGCGAAAGCGGGCAGCCGAGCTTCGTCCGGAGCGACCCTCCGCCGCGAGCCCAGCGAGATGAGAGGTCTAGCTTGGCTTCAGGCCGTTAGGTGAGAATGTCAAGTCGCTCAAGTAGAAGCTCATCGCACCGGGTCCCCTGCTTGGCGTAAGCCGCCAAAGTCGTATCGGATCTGTTCTACAGGACAAGCACCCTCAGTAGTAAAGAGGCTGACGAGGGCAGAAAGGTTGGGGGCGGCGAATACACCTCGACCTTCCGGCTGCCTCGATACGCAGATGCAGCGGCTGACCTTGGTCTATCGGCAATTGCTTGGGGGTTTTCCTCCAGGCGACCTGAATGGCTCCGACCGAAACCCGCCGATTCTGCGTCTGCCCTCTTAGGCGCCGAGAAGAGCGTCGGGGAGGTCAATTTGTTCAACCTCAGGATTCGCCTGCAGCTTTCGGGTGATTGAGATGATTCGGCCGTTGACGTACGCCCTGTGCGGAAAGAGTTCCTCCACAAGCTCACGGGACATGCGGAGTGCGCTTTCCACCTCGAAGTTCTCGGTGAAGATCACGGCGATGACGGCGTCGTAGTTCCGGTCGCGGATAGGACTGAGGTTACGTCTCTTGCCGGCGAGAAGACGCCTCATCGCCTTGACCTGCAGGCGTTCACCTGAGGGAGTCTTCACGTCCCAACCGGGCTGGTTGAAGGAGCCTCTTTCACCTCCGAAATGCTTGTGGACCAACGCCTCCGCGATATCGGCAATTGGATTGTTGGAGGTGCGGATCACATCTCGTTCCCGCAGTGCGGCCATAATCGACGCCCAATCCCTTAGGAGTTGGCGGGTGGATCGGCTTGACGGTCGGTAGTTGGTCATCGTGGATTGATGAACGGGAATTGGCGGCGCCCGTCAGAACGGAAGACCGGCCTGCTCAAATCGCTGACGAGAAGCATCGCGGGCATCCTCGACTGATGCGCTCGTCAGGAGACAATCGAGGAGCGCGCGATGGTAGCCGGAGGCCCAGAGCTTTCCGTAGGGCACCGGCGACGGCGGCTTGATCGCGGGGCCAAGCTCAAACAGCTCATGGTCCTCCCACTCGGCCGACTCATCGAAGAAATTGGGAAGCGCCTCATGCGGGTCGGAGAACAGGCGCCTGGACTTCACGAATCGAATCTCCCGCAGTGCCTTGTCCCAGCGGAAGCCGATGAAATTGAAGGCGCCTTTTGGCGATTTGCGGGCCTTGTTGTAGTACCAGCCCCGCTGCACGGTCTCGACGAAGGTGACGCTCGATCCTGGGGCGTAGTCGACGCCGCTGAGGGGAACGATCCAGGTCATCTGTGAGGCGGGGTCATCGTGCATCTTCGTCGTACTCCTCAGATAGTCAGCGAGGTCACGCAGGACACGCTTGGCATGGAGGCCCGCGGCTGCGGATGCCGCGTCCGCTGCCTCGATGACCTGATGCCAGGTTAGATGGCGCCTGGGCAAGGACACAGGTGGCGGAAGGTTTCGAGCGGCCCACTCCGCGCTGCACTCCGAGAGCGTGATCAGGGCGCCCTTCTCGACTGGGTCGGTGGCGGCGCCTGCCTTCGATTCATCGAGCAACTCAAGGAGCCTGTCTTCGTAGCTGGCGAGCTGTTCCGGTTCGGGCAGGTTCCAGCCAAACTTGGCCTCGAAGATCAGCAGAGCGTTCCCGATGCGCAGCTCGATGTCGGTCCGACCGTGGGTCTTGATTGCGTGCTGAACGCGGACCGAGCGAGGAATGTCGGCCTCGAACGGAAGGGCGAGCGCGTCCACCAGTGAAGAGGTGAAGGCATCGCTCTGACTCATACCCCAGGCCATGCTGCGCGTCAGGTCGTCCTCATTTCGGCCGAGAAGATGGAACACCGTCGCCGCAGGGCGCGCCTGAGTTCCGATGAAGAGCTCGCTCATTGGACTGCGACCGTATCGATGGCGCTCCCGCTTCGCGCGGAGGCTGTTGCACAAATGCCCGGCAATCCGGCCCCGGACGGTGAAACTGGCGCCGTCGGAAAACGGCAGGGGCCTTCGAGCCCCGAACTCAGACTGCCGCCGCCGAGAGAGTGTGTCGGTGGAGCT
>Ga0307503_10000035_pt1 | contig 111029 bp, 115 predicted proteins | sample 17_S_MG_FD_194514 | JGI IMG/M metagenome (GOLD analysis project Ga0307503, IMG submission 194514) | Soil microbial communities from Populus trichocarpa stands in riparian zone in the Pacific Northwest, United States - 17_S | ecosystem: Environmental > Terrestrial > Soil > Riparian zone >... | reverse complement strand
TCGGACTGCGACAAAGCGAGGCCGGCAAGCTGCTGCGAGCGGGCGCGCTGCGCGATTTCGAAGGCCGACAAAGCGGCGCGGCGCTCGCCGAGCGCGGCGCGGCTGGCGAGGAGGCCGGACCGGGCCGATTCGGACTGGCGGCGCAATTCCGAGCTGCGCGCGACCTCGCCGCGCAGGGCCGCGGTGCGGCGGCGGATCTCGGGCATGGTCGCCGCGAGCAGCGAGCGGACATGGACGGCGTCGCGGACCGAGCCGGGCTGGACCAAAGCCAAAGCCGCGGGGCGGCGTGTCATCGTCTGCAAGGCGGCGGTGAGCCGGATCACCGGCCCCTGCCGTTCGGCGAGGCGGGCGCGCTGCTCGGCCTGGAGCGCGGCGATGAGCGCGATTCGGCGCTCGGCGGCGGTGAGGTCGGCCTCGGCCGCCTCGATTCGGGCGGCGAGCGCCTCGGACGCGGCCCGGGCGCGGTCGGCCTCGCTGACGGCGCGGCGCGCCTGTTCGTCGAGCTGCTGGTAGCGCTGGGTGGCCTGCGCGGCCTCGGCGCGCGCCTGCGCCAGCGCGGCTGCGTCGGCGGCGGTCTCCTGCGCGCTCGCCGCGGCGAAGGCGCCGGCGCCGGCGATCGCGATCAGGCTGGCAAGGATGAACAACCGCATCTAGGGGCCAAACCGAGGCTCGGAGGTGACCGCGAAGCGGCGGGCTGTCCTTTGCCGCCTGGCTACGTCGCTGCGTCGGTCACGATGAACAATCATCGCTCCCTCCTTACTCCTTGCCAGACAACAAATGCCAGCCCGTCACGGCCGCCTCCGAGCCTCGGTTTGGCCCCTTGCTATCCTTCACGATGATAGGGGTGGTTCGCAAGCAGGCTCGTCGCGCGGAACAATTGCTCGGCGAGCATCGCGCGGGCAAGGAGGTGCGGCCAGGTCGCCTTGCCGAACGCCAGCAGCAGATCGGCCTGGTCCCGCTCGGCATCGCCGAACCCGTCCGCGCCGCCGATCAGGAAGCGCGCCTCGCGCCTGCCACCGTCGCGCCAGGCCTCCAGCTTTCTGGCGAAGGCGACCGAGCCGAGCTGCTCTCCTTTCTCGTCGAGCAGGATGGTGACGCTGCTCTCCATCGGCGGCGGGACCTTGCCGCCGCTCTCGGGCAGCTCGGTCACTTTGGTCGGCCAGGCGATGCGCTTCAGATAGCGTTCGACGAGCTCGGCCTCCGGCGAGCGCCCGATCTTCCCCCGCGCGATGATGTGGAGGAGCATGGGTCAGCCGCTCCCGCATTCGTCATCCTGACGAAAGTCAGGACCCATGAACACGGATTTGGCGGAACCGCGCAGCGCGGTGTTCATGGATCCCGGATCAAGTCCGGGATGACGGGAAGGGGCGATGACGTGCGGCAGCAATTAGCGGCTGGCCGTCGCGGCCGGCGCATTGTCCTCGAACGCCCACATCCTCTCGAGATTGTAGAAGGTCCGCACTTCGGGCCGGAACAGGTGGACGATGACGTCGTCGGCGTCGATCAGCACCCAATCGGCCACGGGCAGCCCTTCGATCCGGACCGAGCGGCCGAGGTCGCGCTTGATCCGTTCGGCGAGCTTTTGCGCCATGGCGGCGACCTGGCGGGTCGAGCGGCCCGAGGCGATCACCATATAATCGGCGATGTTGGACTTCCCGCTCAGGGGAATGGAAACGACGTCGACCGCTTTGTCGTCGTCGAGCGAACGAAGCACGAGGTCATGCAATGCCTCGGCTCGTTCGATGGCTCCGTCTACGGGCGGAGCGGATGCATTTTGGGGCAAACGACCTCCTTCACGATATCGGCCGCCGCGTTACGCCGTCGCGGACAGCCTTATGCTGAAACGATTTCATGGCGCTTTCGTGCCAATCGGGATGGGCGGCGCGGATGGCGGTGGCGGATGTCGGATCGGGCGGCAATTGCAGCAGCACGAGCGCCGGCGGTCTCCACGTCGTCCAATCTTGCGCCATGGCCGCGGGCCGGACGAAACGCCGCAACCAGCCCCAGGCCGGTGCCTTGAGGGCGCGGCCATCATAGCCCGGACGGCCGATCACCGCAATCGGCATGGTGCGAGCGATCCTCCGCCAGTCGCGCCAGAGGTGGAACCCGGCGAGATTGTCGGCGCCCATCAGCCAGATGAAGCGCTTTTCGGGGTAGCGCCGGACCAGAATGGCGAGCGTGTCGACCGTGTAGACGCTGCCCAGCTCGCGCTCGATCGCGGTGACCCGGATGCGGGCGCGGCGGGCGGCGCCGCGGGCCGAGACGAAGCGGCGGGAGAGCGGCGCCATGCCTTTAACCGGCTTCAACGGATTGCCGGGCGAGACCAGCCACCAGATCTCGTCGAGCCCGAGCGCGTCCAATGCGGCGAGGCTGATCCGCCGGTGCCCGCTATGGGCCGGATTGAAGGAGCCGCCAAGCAGGCCGATGCGGGTCATGGGCGCCAGTCCTGCGCCGCGTGAAAGACGCGGACGATTTCGATCCGCTCCCCCTGGAGCAACCGGTAGACGAGGCTGTAGGGCGTATTGCGGACCCGAAGTGAATGCGTCTCATTGTGAAGAAAGGGCCCGCCCCCGGGGAAATCCAGAAGGAAATCGGCCCGCGCGCGAATGGCGACGAGCATCCTGATGGCGGTATCCGAGTCGGCTTCTGCCGTCAGCCAGGTGTCGATTTTCTCGAGATCCTGGAGTGCGGCACCAGTCCATTCTAGGACGCGCATCGCGCCTTGTGCTTCGCGATCATCGCATCGATCTTCGCCACTACCTCTTCATGCGGAACGAGCTCGCCGCGATCGGCGGCATCGATCCCGACCTGCACGAAGGCCAGGAACTCGGCTTCCTTGCGGGCGGCCTCGGCGATTGCGCGCGAGACGAACCAGGCGCGGCTGCGATTGTGCGCTTTGGAGACCCGATCGACGAGCGCGAGCGTTTCCTCGTCCACGCGGGCAGTGATGACGGCGGTCTTGCTCATGCGCTCTCGTATCACTTGTATACAAATGATTCAACTGCCGGCCTCGACGCGGGATCGTGTCGGATGCATAGACGCATATCAGGGGTGCGACGATGAGCGGCATCGAAGGCGTGGGGGAGGTGGTCACCGGGGGCATGGTCGCCCGCGCGGTCGAGCCGGCGGCCGGCGAGGCGCGGCACGAGGGCGGCGGCAATTGCCTCAATTGCGGCGCTGCCCTGGCCGGTCCCTATTGCCACGAATGCGGGCAGCATGGGCATGTCCACCGCACGATCCACGCTTTCTGGCACGATCTGCTGCACGGCGTGCTCCATTTCGAGGGCAAGATCTGGCGGACCTTGCCACTGCTCGCCTGGCGGCCGGGCCTGCTCACCCGCCGCTACATCGACGGCGAGCGCGCCAGGTTCGTTTCGCCTTTGGCGCTCTTCCTGTTCTCCGTCTTCCTGATGTTCGGCGTGTTCGGCACGGTCGGCGGGCCGTTCGAGATGGAGGTGAGCGCCTCGCCGGAAGCGGTCGCTGCAATCGGCCGCGACGCCGACGCGCTGCGTCGCCGGACGGATGGGCTCGAGCGCGAGCGCCGCGCGCTCGCGGCGCGCGGCCGGCCCACCGCCGATGTCGACGCACGGCTCGCGGCGACGCGGCGGCAGCTTCAGGGGCTTGAATCCATTCGGCGATTGACGCGGCCGTCGCCGCCGCCGCCGCCGTCGCCGGGGCGCGGTGCCGGGGAGGCGGGTTCGTCCGACTTTCACCTCGAAACGGGCTGGGCGCCGCTCGACCGCGCGTTCGAGCATGTCGGAGAGAATCCCTCGCTCTTCGCCTACAAGCTTCAGAGCAGCGCCTATAAATTCTCCTGGGCGCTCATTCCCATTTCGGTGCCGTTCGTGTGGCTGATGTTCGCGTGGCGGCGGCGGTTCAAGGCCTACGACCATGTCGTCTTCGTGACCTATTCGATCGCCTTCATGACCCTTTTGGTGGTCGCGCTCAGCCTGATCCGGCCGCTGATCGGCAGCGAGCGGCCGGGCACGCTGGCCCTGATCCTGCTGCCGCCGACTCACATGTATCTGCAGCTGAAGGGCGCCTACGCATTGTCGCGCATCGGCGCCCTGTGGCGGACGGCCGCTTTGCTGGTCTTCGCCGGGATCGCCGGCATGCTCTACTTCATCCTGCTCGTCGGGCTCGGCCTGCTCGGTTGAGCCTCCTCAGGCCCCCTGCGGGGCCGGGCCCCCGATGCCGCCGCCGCGCGGCTTGCGGGTCGAGGGGATCGAGGCGCCGGTGGCGGGCATGAGCGAGGGCTTCAGATTGGGATTCTCGCGGCCGATATCCTCGCCCTTGATCGCCTTCTTGGCCTCCTCGCCCGTCAGCGTCTCATATTCGAGCAGCGAATTGGCGAGCCGGTGGAGCTCGTCGAGATTGTCGGTGAGCACCTTGCGGGCAACCCCTTCCGCCTCCTCGATCAGCCGGCGGATCTCCTGATCAATAAGCCGCGCAGTCTCCTCGGAGACGTGCTGAGCACGAGACACGCTATGGCCGAGAAACACCTCCTCCTGATTGTCCCGGTACCGCAGCCAGCCGAGCCGTTCCGACATGCCATATTCCATGACCATCGCGCGGGCGAGCTCGGTCGCCTGCTGGATGTCGTTGGAGGCGCCGGTGTTGAGCGATTCCGAGCCGTAGATGAGCTGCTCGGCGATGCGGCCGCCGAAGCACAAAGCGAGACGCGCCTTCATCTGCTTCATCGTCATCGAATAGCGGTCGCGCTCGGGCAGGTTCCAGGTCACGCCGAGCGCGCGACCGCGCGGGATGATCGTCACCTTATGCAGCGGGTCGCAGCCGTCGACGTGAAGCGAGACCAGAGCGTGGCCGGCCTCGTGGTGCGCGGTCGCCTTCTTCTCCTCCTCGGTCATGACCATGGACTTGCGCTCGGCGCCCATCATCACCTTGTCCTTGGCGAGCTCGAACTCCTTCATCGCGACCAGGCGCTTGCCCATCCGCGCCGCCAGCAACGCCGCCTCGTTGACGAGGTTGGCGAGGTCGGCGCCCGAAAAACCGGGCGTGCCGCGCGCGATCGTGCGCGGATCGACGTCGGGGGCGAGCGGCACCTTCTTCATGTGGACGAGCAGGATCTTCTCGCGGCCCTCGATGTCCGGGCGCGGCACGACCACCTGGCGGTCGAAGCGGCCGGGCCGCAGCAAGGCGGGATCGAGCACGTCGGGCCGGTTGGTGGCGGCGATGATGATGATGCCTTCATTGGCCTCGAAGCCGTCCATCTCGACGAGGAGCTGGTTCAAAGTCTGCTCGCGCTCGTCATTGCCGTTGCCGAGGCCGGCGCCGCGATGCCGCCCGACCGCGTCGATCTCGTCGATGAAGACGATGCAGGGGGCGTTTTTTTTCGCCTGTTCAAACATATCCCGAACGCGCGAGGCGCCGACGCCGACGAACATCTCGACGAAGTCCGAGCCCGAAATGGTGAAGAAGGGGACGTTGGCCTCGCCGGCGATGGCGCGGGCGAGCAGGGTCTTGCCGGTGCCCGGCGAGCCGACGAGCAAAGCGCCCTTGGGGATCTTGCCGCCCAGCCGCGCGAACTTGGTCGGGTCCTTCAAAAATTCGACGATCTCCTGCAATTCCTCGCGCGCCTCGTCGATGCCGGCGACGTCGTCGAAGGTGACGCGGCCATGCTTCTCGGTCAGCAGCTTGGCCTTGGAGCGGCCGAAGCCCATCGCGCCCGAGCCCGCATTCTTCTGCATCTGGCGCATCACGAAGAAGGCGATGCCGAGGATCAAGAGGAAGGGCAGCGACTGGTAGAGCAGCAGCATCCACAGCGAGGTGGTCGCCTCGGGCTGGCCGTCGAACGCGACCCCCTTCTCGCGCAGCCGCGCCGACAGCGTCGGATCCGGAATCGGATTGGTGCGGAAGCTGCTATTGTCGGCGAGCTTGCCGACGATCGCGTCCTTGCCGATCTGGACGCTGCGCACCTGGCCGTCGTCGACCTTGGTCAGGAAATCCGAATAACGGATCGAATCGCGCGCCGCCGACGACCCGCCATTGACCATCTGCACGACCAGCACGAGCGCGAGCACGATGCCGGCCCAGATGAGCAGCGATTTCATCCAGCTCCCGCCGGCGGGCGGCCCGCCTTCGGGGCCCTGGTTGCGGGGTGTCTTGTCGTCGGCCATCATTTTTCCCACCAAAGTGGTACTTTGACGGGGTCCCGGGGGAAGGGAACCGTCAGAAGCACCGTATCGCCGCGCCTTATACGCGGGCGCGCGGTCAAAACCTACACCAGCCTAGATAGGAAGCCCGGCGTGCGGCGCAATGTAGGGCGGTTGCGTGAACCTTGGGTTAGCGGCCGACGGCCGAGATGCCACGGGATGCGTAGGTGAGCCAGGGGGTTAGCGGCCGGCGGACCAGAGCACCCAACAGGGCCAAAGTATGTTAGGTCGACCGCTCTGCAAATCGGAAGGGCGGGCGCATGGCTGGGATGAACTTGCAAAGATAGCAACCGTTCTTGGTGGCACGACGAGGATCGCGGCGCCGTCCGGCGCGATCGTGTCGCTGTCATAGTCGAAGAAGAAGATGAAGGGGCCGGGCAGCGGCCGGACCGGCGCCGGGCGCGCGGACGGAGCCGCGAGGCCGGGCGCGGCGCCGATCATGAGCGCGCAGGCGACCGCGACGGCGGCGCCCGCCTTGAGGCGGATCGCGAAGACGCGCGCTATCCCTAGCTCTTCTTCTTGGCCCCACCCTTGCCGGCGCCGGCGGTGCTCGCCGTCTTGTTGCGGCGCGAGCGGACGACGGCGGCGGCGGCGACCGCGGCGACCGCGGCGCCGGCGGCGATCGCGGTCTTGGGGTTGTTGCGGGCGAGGCTGGCGACCTTGCCGGCGGCCTTGGCCGCGCCGCCGCTTGCGCTCTTGGCCGCGCTCTTGGCGGCGCCGCCGGCCTTGCCGGCCGCGCGCCCCACCAAGCCCTTCTTCTCCGCTTCGGGCTCGGCCGCGGGCGCACCGGCTTTGGGCATGGCGTCATTGGGGATGCTGGACATAGTCTTGCTCCGTCGCTCTTGAAGGGGTCGGACAGGCTAACTCAGGCGGACGAAGTCGGTTCCGCCGCGCCATCATGACGCTATCATGAGCGGATGAGCAATCCCCCTCGCCTTATGATTGAACCATGAGCAGGCCGCCCCGTCCACCGGACGCGGCTGCGGGCATCCGGGGGATGCCCGCACCTGCTCGTGGTCCAATCATCCTCGTCGACGCCGACGCCTGCCCGGTCAAGGAGGAGATCTACAAGGTCGCCTGGCGGCACGACGTGCCGGTCCGGATCGTCAGCAATGCCCGGCTCAGGGTGCCCGAGCACCCGCTGATCGAGCGGGTCACCGTCTCCGACGCGTTCGACGCGGCGGACGACTGGATCGCCGAGCGGGCCGGGCCCGGGGCGGTGGTGGTGACCGGCGATGTCTTGCTCGCCGACCGCTGCCTGAAGGCGGGCGCCGCCGCGGTGATCGCCGCCAATGGCCGGCTCTTCACCCCGGCCTCGATCGGCGGGGCGATCGCGACGCGGGCGATCATGGCCGATCTGCGCGCCGGCGCGGACGGCATTACGGGCGGTCCCGCGCCCTTCGCCAAAGCCGACCGCTCGCGCTTCCTGTCGGCGCTCGACGAGGCGCTGGTGAAAGCGAAGCGGGGCTAGGCCCCGCGCCGGGGCGGAGCGGCGGTGAAGCGCCAGATGGCGCCGCCTTGGCATTTGACGCCGGCGAGCGTCGCGGTGTCGCCCGCGTCGAGCGTCGCCAGCAGGCGCTGGACGGCCTCGCCGCGCGGCGGATCGGCGGGGACGAGCCTGGCGAGGAGGCGCAGCAGAGCGCGACGGCGCAGCTCGGCGGGGACATCCGCGGGGTCGAAGGCGAGGCCGTCCCGGACCGCCGCGACCCGCTCGCCGATCAGCCGCTCGACGCTCCATTCGAGCGCGATGTCGGCCTCTCCGAGCGCCTCGGCGCTGCGGGCGAGCGGCGCCGGATCGATCCAGTCGGTCGCGGCCAGGCGGCGGCGCAGGCGGGCGCGGTCATAATGCTCGTCCTCGTTGCCCGGGTCGCGGACCGCGGCGATGCCCGCCGCGCCGACCAGGGAGGCGAGCTCCGCGCGGGGCCAGCGGAGCAGCGGACGGACCACCTTGAGGCCGTCCATTTCGATGCGCGGCCGGATGCCGGCGAGGCCGGCGAGGCCGGCGCCGCGCTGCAGCCGCATCAGCAGGGTTTCGGCCTGGTCGTCGCGGTGATGGCCGGTGAGCAGCCAGCCAATGCCCTCGTCCGCGGCCCAATCGGCGAGCAGGCGGTAGCGGAGCGCGCGGGCGCCCGCCTGGATGTTGCCGGCGATCGCGGCATCGGCGGCAAGCGCCGCATGGGTGACGCCAAGGCTGGCGCAGACATCGCCGACGAAGGCCGCTTCGGCGCCGCTTTCGGGTCGCAGCCGGTGATCGACGGTGGCGGCGCGGACGTCGCCGGGGAAAGCGGCATGCGCGAGCAGCAGCAGAGCGAGGCTGTCCGGGCCACCCGAAACGGCGACGCCGAGCAATCCCGGCGCCGGTCCGGTCAGCGCCGCGAGGCCGGCGCGGAAGCGCGCGACGCATTCGGGATCGGGCAAGCGGCCGTTCATGCGCGCCATCCTAGCCAGATCGGCCCAAGCGGGGAAACGCGCTTGTGCCGCACAGCCTGCAAAGGGCCGATTGCGGGGAGAGGGTGTATGAAAGTGACGCGCAGGCTGAGCCGCCGCTCGTTCCTGGCCAGGGTATTGGGCGGCGTCGCCGCGGGCGGCGCGCTGGTTCTGGTGTCCGGCGAGGCCCGGGCCTTCCAGGAAACCGATTCGGACAGCGGCGCCAAGGCGGATCCGCCGGGCCGCGGCCGCGGCCGGACCGGGGAGAGCGACGGCGATCCCACCGATCCCGCCGGCTATGGCCGCCCGCGCACCGGCTGCACCGACGGCGACAGCGGGCCCAACGGCGATCCGGCCGGGCGCGGCCGCTGCCGCACCGGCGAAAGCGATTCCGACAGCGGCCGACGCGCCGATTCGGCGGGCCATGGCCGCCCGCGCACCGGGATCAGCGATTCGGACAGCGGCGCCGGCGCCGACCCGGGCGGACGGGGCCGCGGCCAGGGCCAGTGCAACGACCGCGATCATGGCCGGACGGGCGACCCATCGGGCCGGGGCCGGCGCTGTATTCGTCGCTAGATCAATAGCTTAGACGGCGGAGTGGATTTTTCCCGTCCGAAAGGTTTTCCCCGCCTTCATAATCTGTTACGCCTGCGGTGTCGCGGGCATCGTCCCGCCTCTGGCGAAAGGGAAGAGTCGCCGATGAAACCTACACGCAAGCTTAGCCGTCGCTCGTTTTTCGCGGCCGTCGCCGGGGGTGTCGCCACCGCCGGCCTGGTCGGAGTGGTCGGCACCGAAGAAGCCAAGGCGCAGAGCGGCTGCTCCGATTCCGACAGCGGACGCTACGGCGATCCGGGCGGGAACGGCCGTCGCTGCGGTCGCGGCGGACGCCGCCGCACCGGCTGCACCGATCGCGACGGTGGTCGCTATGCCGACGGCGTCGGTTATGGCCGCCGCTGCGGCGGACGCCGCCGCACCGGCATCACCGACCGCGACAGCGGACCGGGCTCGGATCCGGCCTATTATGGCCGCGGCCGTCGCCGCCGGTCGTGCACCGATTCGGACACCGGTCGCTACAGCGATCCGGCGGGCCGGGGCCGGCGCTGCTAGGCTAGACGCCTGACGGGCAAAGGGACGGACTCCGGCGCAAGCCGGGGTCCTCTCTTGCGTCGGCGGTTCGGGCCATTCATTCCACCTCCGCTCATCCTGAGCAGGGACTGAGCGAAGTCGAAGGCCCGTATCGAAGGATCGCTCCGATAAAGTGCGTCCTTCGATACGCCGGTTCGACAAGCTCACCGGCTACTCAGGATGAGCGGGATGGGGGCGAACCAATCAGAGACCAGTCAGTCGGCCATCGCCATGCAGTCGCGCTTGGCAGTGACCAGAGGCGCGCCGCTGATGCGCGAGGCGGGCGGCAGCGGGCGGTCGCCGGCGCGATAGGCGTCGAGGATGGCGTAGAGCAGGGCCGGCGCCCGTTCGAGCGCTTCGTCCTCCGCCTCGGCGACGAGGACGAGCTCCGGGATGTCGGGCATGGTCAGCATGACCCGATTCTCGCCCTCCGCCGCCAGCCGCGCTGGATAAGCGACCATCGTCCACTCCCCTGTCGTGCGATCCCAACGCCCGGGCGCGGGACAAAGGTCCGTATCGGAGGGGAATGAGCGGGGTTGTGGGGTACCGGCCTTCGCCGGAATGATTCCTCGGGCGGGATCAATCCGCCGTGCAGCGGGCGGTCCGGCGCGCCTCGGGGAGCTGGGCGCGGAGCTGGTCGCGCATATTGGGATAGACTCGGGCGAGCTCGGCATAGACGCGGCAGGCCTCGGTACGGCGATTGAGCTGGGTCAGCGCCTCGCCGAGATAATAGAGGCTGTCGGCGGCGCGGTCGCCGCGCGGATTGTCGGTGTAATTGGCGAGCAGGATCCGCGCCGCCGTCGCCGGCTTGCCGTCGTCGAGATAGGCGCGGCCCTGGAGGTTGCGGATCCAGCTGATCCAGCGCCCGGTCGGGTAGCGGGTGGCGGCGGCCTCGAGCGCGATCTGGGCCTCGGCATAGTGGCGCCGGTCCCAGAGCCGGTAGCCGACGGAATAGGCCTCTTCGGCGGAGGCAGGCACCGCCGCGGCGGGCGCCGGCTCGGGCGGGGTCTCGACCGCCGGTTCGGGGCGCGGCTCGACCACAGCGGGCACGGGAAGCGGCGCGGGCGCGGGCGGATCGACCCGGTCGAGCCGGGCGGTGAGATCGGTGCGCAGCCGCGCGACCTGCTCCTCGAGCTGGCGGGTGCGATAGCCGTTTTCCTCGATTTGGCCGGTCAGCGCCCGAAGCTGGGTCTCGAGCGCATCGACGCGCTGGGTGAGGCTGGTCATGGCATCGCCGCCGGCCGCGGCCGCCGGGCCGGCCGGGGCCGGCGGCTCGCCGACCTCGGGCTGGACATTGCCGTTGGGGAAGACGCGGCGCTGGACGGCGCGCAGCTGCTGCTCGAGCCGCTCGACCCGCCGCTCGACCGAAGGCGGCTGCTGCGCCTGAGCGGGCGCTTGCGCGCTCAGGCCGGCGAGCACGACCAGCCCGATAAGGTGAAAACGCATCATAGACCCCGCATGATTTCTGCCTGACGCGGATGATATGGGAGGATCGCGCCCGTCGCCAGCACTAAGCGACGGGCGGGAGCGACGGGAAGTACAGTGCAAGCGGCGCAGGCGCCTCGAACCTCCGTCATTCCAGCGAAAGCTGGAATCTCTTTTCCCTTTCAAGCCCCCAAGAAGGGAGATTCCAGCTTGCGCTGGAATGACGAATTCTCCGGAACCAACCGCGCCTAGAGCCTGGGCGCCGTCGGCGGCGGCGCGCTCAAGGGGCCGGCGGCGGCGCGGTCCGGCTGCGGGCGGCGAGGTCCTGGGCGCGCAGGCTGACATTCTCGATGAGCCGCTCTTCGGTCCCGAGCGCGCCAAGCTCGCGTCCGCCGACCGCGGCACGCAGCAATTGCGGGCGGCCGGTGCGGATCACGGGCCGCTGGGCGGCGGCCGGGACCGTATAGGTTTGGCCGGGCCTCATCACGGCTTCGAAAAGCTCCGCGCCGCCAGGGCCTTCGCTGATCCGAAGCCAGACGTCGCCGGTCGCGGTGAGGGTGACGCTCTGGCCGGCCAGGGACTCCGGCGACGGCGCGGCCGCGCTCCGGTTTTGCTCGGGCGCCGGGCCGCCCGGCGCATCGGGCACCGGGATCGAGGTCGCTTGCTCATCCGCGCCGCCGAGGCTGCGCCAGATCATGTAGCCGCCGCCCAGCAGCACCGCCAGCAGGAGAGCGACGAGAACGATCGAGCGCGGCGGCACCCGGGCGGGATCGGCGGGCTCGTAATATTCGGGGGCGGGCGCGCGCCGGCGCGGGCCGCCGATCATGTCGCGCAGCTCGACGGAGAGCGCGGCGCCATCGAGGCCGACGGCATTGGCGTAGTTGCGCGCGAAGCCGATCGCATAGGTCGGCGCCGGCAGCGCGTCCCACTCCTCGGTTTCGATATGCTGGAGATGGCGCATCGGGATGCGGGTCTGGCCGGCGATGTCGTCGAGGGACATGCCGCGCGCCTCGCGGGCGCGCCTCAGCCGATCGCCGATCGAGACGAATCCGCCCTCGCCTTCGCCCTCGTCATGCTCCGACATCGATTCGCTTTCGTTCCAGAGCCGCGCACCCGCGGTGCACCCCATCGGCACAGCGGCGCATGGCTGTCAACCGAGAGGCGCCGCCTGCCTGCCGGGGCGCGCCGACACGTGTGCGGCATCAGGCCATCGCGACCCGGTTCTTCTCCGCCCAGGCGGCGAGCGCGCCGCGGAAATCGGCCGGCGGCGTCTTCAGCATGCGGTCGAGCTGGGCGGCGGCGGCGCGGGCGTCGAGCGAGCGGATCATCGCCTTGACCGGGCCGACGCCGGCGGGCGTGATCGAGAGGCGGCGCACGCCGATGCCGATCAGGGCCATCGCCTCGAGCGTGCGGCCGCCCATCTCGCCGCAGATGCCGAGCGGCACATCGTGCTTGTCGGCGGCGCGGACGATCCGCTTCAGGAACCTGAGGATCGCCGGCGACAGCCAGTCGTAGCGCTCGGCGAGGCGCGGGTTGGAGCGGTCGGCGGCGAACAGGAACTGGGTGAGGTCGTTGGTGCCGACCGAGAGGAAGTCGAGCTTGGGCAGCAGCACGTCGAGCATCTCGGCGAGCGAGGGCACTTCGAGCATGCAGCCATAGAGGATCCGCGCCGGAAGCGTCTTCTTGCGGTCGGCGAGCCAGTCGCGCTGCTCCTCGACGATCGCGCGCGCTGCGTCATATTCCCAGGGCTCGGAGACCATCGGGAACATGATCTGCAGCTCGCGGCCGGCGGCCGCCTCGAGCAAGGCGCGGGCCTGCGCCTTCATCAAAGTGTCGCGGTCGAGGGCGAGACGCAGCGCCCGCCAGCCCATCGCCGGATTTTCCTCATTTTGGGGATTGGTGTTGAGATAGGGCAGGCTCTTGTCGCCGCCGACGTCGACGGTGCGGAAGATGACGGGCTTGTCGCCGGCCGCGTCGAGCACCGCGCGGTAGAGCCGCTGCTGGCTCTCGCGGCGCGGCAAAGTCGCCGAAACCAGGAACTGGAATTCGGTGCGGAACAGGCCGATGCCGTCGGCGCCGGTAGCCGACAAAGCGGCGACGTCGTCGCGCAAGCCGGCATTGACCATCACCGCGATGCGCACGCCGTCCTTCGTCACCGGCGGCAAGTCCTTGACCGCGGCATATTCGGCGCGGCGCTTCTGGCCGGCCGCGAGCTTGGTGTCGAACGCGTCCTGGATCGCCGGGGTCGGGCGGGCGAAGACAGCCGCCTCATTGCCGTCGACAAGCACCATGTCGCCCTCGGCGATCATCCGGCGGACATTGGCGATCCGGCCGATCATCGGCACGCTCATGGCGCGGGCGACGATGGTGACATGGGCGGTGAGCGAGCCCTCCTCGAGGATCACCCCCTTCAACTTGCGCCGGTCATATTCGAGCAGTTCGGCCGGGCCGAGGTTGCGCGCGATCAGCACCGCGTCCTGGGGCAGGCCGGTCTGGGCGGCGGTGCCGAGCTGGCCCGAGACGATCCTGAGCAGCCGGTTGGCGAGATCGTCGAGGTCGTGCATCCGTTCCTGGAGCAAAGGATCGTCGATCTGGCGCATGCGCTGGGCGGTGCGCTGGCGCACCCGCTCGATCGCCGCCTCGGCGGTGAGACCGGAATCGATCGCCTCGTTGATCCGCCGCGACCAGCCTTCGTCATAGGCGAACATCTTGTAGGTTTCGAGCACCTCCTGATGCTCGCCGACCGTGCCGAACTCGGCCTGGCCCATCATCGCGTCGATCTGCTCGCGCATCTTGGAGAAGGCCGAAACCAGGCGGTGGCGCTCGGCCTCGATATCGTCGGCCATGGTATGCTCGATGAGCACCCGCGGCTGGTGATAGACGGCAATTCCGCGGCCCATGCCGACGACCAGCCTGAGGCCGGCGATCTGGGTCGTGCCGGAGTCGCGGCCCTCGTCGCCGGCGCTCGCGGCTTTGTCGGCGAGGCCGGCATTGGCGATCAGCTCGGAGAGCACCATGGCGACGGTCTGCAGCGCCTCGATCTCGAGCTCGTCATAAGCGCGCGGATCGGCATGCTGGACGGCGAGCACGCCGATCGCGCGCTCCTTGCGGATGATCGGCACGCCGGCGAAGCTGTGGAACAATTCCTCCCCGGTCTCGGGCAGATAGATGAATTCCGGGTGGCTCGCCGCCTCGGCGAGGTTCAATACGGCGACGTCCTTGGCGATGGTCCCGACCAGCCCCTCGCCCATCGCCAGCTTGGTGACGTGTACCGCGCCCTGGTTGAGGCCGAGCGTGGCGAACAGTTCGAGCACGCCGTCGCGCAGCAGATAGATCGAGCAGACCTCGCTCGCCATCGCCTCGGCGATGATCTTCACCACCTTGTTGAGCTTCGCCTGCGCGCCGAGCTTCGACGCCATCACGTCGTGAAGGCCCGTCAGTATCTCGCGGGCGGAGGTGGCGGAGGCAGTCGGCATATCGGGCCGTGCGCTACCAGAATATACGGAGCCGTTCCAACGCCCAGTTGCGCTCACGGACCCGAGCGATGGTTCCGCCCCGGCGCCGCCGCGGGCGGCCGCGGCGGTGGCGCGCCCACCGGTCCGGCGCCGGCCTGAGCGGCGCCCGCAGCCAACGTCTCGCCGCCCTTCGCACGCAACACCACTCGGTCCAGCATGTCGGGGACGAAGCGCTCGGCGAAACCGGCGATGAACGCCCAGATGAGGAGCTTGAAGAAATCGGAGGAATCGCGAAGCCCCAGCGCGCTCTTGAGATCGTCGATCGCCTTGCAGGCCTTATTGCCCTTCTCGCATTCCCCATCGACGGCCGCGGGAGAGGCCCCCATTCCAGGCAAAGTCGCGGCACTGCCTGTCGCAGCGGTGGTGATCCTTGCGGCGCCGCGGACCGAAGCCCGCGACCCATTTACCGCGGTCGCCGCGCGAGGCCTCGCGGCCGAGGCGGCGGCGCCGGACGCGGCACTTGCGCCGCTTTCCTTGGGCGGTTGCGCCGCCTCGGTGCCTTCAACCGCGGGGGCTTGGTCGGCGGCCGGGTCGGGGACCGGGGTCTGGGCGGCTTCGGCCGAAGCCGGCGTCGGAAAGATGCCCCCCTTCAGGCCGATCGTCTCCGGGATGCCGCTGAGGAAGAAGGCGTAGAGAAGCAGCGCGAAAACCGAGCTGCTCATCAGCGCGAGGCTGACTTCGTTCTTGCCGGTCCGCAATGCCGTCAGCTCGATGATCGGATCCGCCGCGAGCACATTGGCCGACACCGCCCGCTGCAGCCTTTGGATCACGCTCAGCGTGGCGCCCGCGCGCCCGACGGCCGCGATCAGAAAAAGGCCCAGGATGAGCGGCCAATAATCCTTGAGGCCGTAGCGCTCGAGAACCATGGTCGCCTTCAAGATCCACCAGATCACGCCGAGGGCGAGGGTCAACCAGAACAGGAACATCCAGAAGCGCATCAGCAGCCAGCGCTTGAGATCGCGGATCGCCTTCTCGCGGCCGATCGTCATCAGATAGGAGGTGTGGATATAGGCCAGCAGGGTCTGTGCGTCGGCCTCGCCTTCGTCGATCACGGCCTCGGGCAGGCAGCCGTCCGCGCCCTGGCGCCGCGGCGTCCCGTCCGGATTCAACGCCGCCTCGCCCGAGGCGCCGCCGTCGCCTTCGACCGGGGGCGCCGCCCTGGCGCGCTCCTCGACCAGTCGCCACGAGGCCAGGGCCGCCGGCGACGCGATCCGTTCGAACCGCTCCCGGATCACCCATTGCCGGCGCTTCGCCAAAGCTGGCGGATAGAGCGCGTTGATCCGCGACTCAAATCCAAGCAAGGTCGCGAAATCGGGCGGCTTGCGCCTGAGCTCAAGCTCGATTTCGTCATTGAGCCGATCCGCGTCGTCTCGGCGGCTTCCGGACACAAGCGCCCGTGCCGTGAGAATCTGGACATGCAATGCGTCGCCGACGGCGTCGATCACGCCGAGCAAGTCTTCGTCGGGATGAGAATAGCCGTAGCGCCAGTAATGGATCACCTTGTACAGCCACCGGTTCCACGGTTTCGGCCGCCTGAACTGCAGCGGAAGGGGCCGTGTCGAGACCACGGAACTATAGCGAGTATCCTGGGCCTCGCCGCCGTCGCCCAGCTCGTCTTCGTCCTGCGGCTCGGCCATCTGCACCCCCGGCGATTCTATCGGCTAGACGAAAAACAGGGATAGTCGTCGATGGAGAGGCTAGGCCCGGCCGTGCATTTAGACAATCCGTTCTCAGCTTCCCATCGGCAGGCCGATGCCGCCGATCGGGACCGTCTCATGGCCGCTGTCGAAGCCGGCGATGAGCGGGCGGCCGCGGGCGATGGCGGCGCGGACCTGGGGCAATTGCAGCGAGGCGGCGTGGCTCGCCCGATTGTCCCAAACCTCGGTGATCCAGATCGCCTCGGCGTCGGCCGGATCCCTGGCGACGATGTAGGAGAGGCAGCCCGGCATCCCGCCCGTCCCTTCGAGCAGGATGGCGATCAGCGCGTCGCGCTGCCCGGGCAGGGCGCGCATCCTGCCGATCAGGCCGTGCATCGGCCCGACCGGCCTCGCCGCCAGCGCGGGAAATCCCTGCGCCGCCACGGCCAGCCCGCCGGCCAGAACCTCGCGCCTTGCCAGGGCCATGTTCCCCTCCTCCTCAACCGCCGGCGCTGACCACGATCGCCGACATCGGCGCCTCCTTGCCGTCGAGCGGCGCGAGCGCGGCGGCGGCGGCGTCGGTGGCCCGATCGAGGTCGGCGCCGTGCTGCTCGATCTCGGCGCGGAGCGGCGTGCCCTGGGTGAGGCCCATCGCGGCGTCGCGCGCGGAAACGCGGCTGGTCAGCGCGACCGTCTCCGCCGCGATGTCGGTGAAGCCGGCGGCGCGCAGATCGGCCTCGATCCGCGCCTTGTCGTGATAGCCGAACGGCACCCGCCGGTAGAAGCTGGGCGCGTCGTCCGGAAACAAAGCGGCGACCGCCGCGCCGACAGCGGCGGTGACCGGGTTCGCCTCGATCCGGTCCCAGACGTTGAACAGGAAGCGGCCGCCGGGCCGCAGCACCCGCCGCGCCTCGCGATAGGCGGCGACGCGGTCGGGGAAGAACATCACGCCGAACTGGCTTAAAACGAGGTTAAAGCCGGCGTCGGCGAAAGGCAGGGACTGAGCGTCGGCCTGCCGGAAGGTCACCTGGGGCGCGCGGACGCGGCCGGCGGCCACGTCGAGCATCGCCTGGTTGAGGTCGGTCGCGACGATCTCGGCATCGGGCAGGGCCCGCGCCAGCGCCTCGGTGACGATGCCGGTCCCGGCCGCCGTTTCGAGGATTCGGCGCGGCCCGAATATGGCGGCGCGCGCGGCGATGTCCGCCGCATAAGGCGCGAACAGCAAAGGACCGAGATATTGGTCGTAAAGAGCGGGAATCGATCCCGCGAAGGCGGCGTCGGTGTCGGGCATGGCCTCTCTCCTCGCCAGTGGGCTATCGAGAGAAAGGGGCTTCGTCCAGTTCGGTCAGGGCCGGGCGAAGGGCGCCATCGTCCCCACGATGACGTCGGCGCAGACCGGGCAGAACGGCGCGGCGGTGTTCCGCATCTTGCAGTTCCAGGCCGGTCGATAGGCGGCGCAATGGCTGTAGCGTGCGCCTTCGAACGTGCCGACGATATCCGCCGCGACCGGGTTCGGCCCCGGATCGGTGCGCGCGCAATCGGGATTCGCCCGCGTCGGACTGGCCGGGCCCGCATTGACCAGCGCCCGCCATTTGACGCGACTCGGATCCGGCTCGGCGCTGACGTTCGGCTCCGCCGGCTCGCCGCCGGGCCAGGAAGCGGGCCCGCCATAATCATATTCGTCGGCGAGGTGGAAGGCGGAGTGGCCCAATTCGTGGATCGCGACCTCGCGCCAGTCGGCGCCGCCATTGCTGAACCAGCCGACCTGGCCGCCCGCCCCGCCCCGCTCGGAATCGTTCACGAGCATCAGGATCTGGTGCCATTGGGGAAGCGCGCGCGAGACGGTTGCCATGGCGAGGGCGGAATTGCCGGCGAGCAGCCGCTGGGTGCTGCCGTCGAAGCAGAAACGGGCGTCGAAAAATGTGGCGGCCTGGGTGCCGGTGCCGCCGCCGTCCGCGCAGCGCGGCTTGTCCGCGCCCGATTGGGTCGAGCGGACGTCGAGCCGATAGACGTTGATCGCGCGGCGGACCCGGGGTTCGGTGAACGGCGGCTCCAGGAACAGGCGGTCGGCGAGCGAATGGGCATCGATCGCGAATTGCGCCAGCTCGGCCTCGCGATAGCCCTCCGCGACGATGACCAGATTCCACCTCTTCTCGGGGGAACCGGCATTGACGATCTCGGTGAGGCGGCCGACGGCGCCGTCGTCAGCGCCCATCGTCCGTCTCCCCCGCGGCCGGCAGCGCGACGCTGATCAGATCCCGCCGGACCGGGGCCGATTCAGCGGTGGGCTCCGCCCCGGCGGCGTCCCCGCCGGGGGGCGCCGCCGCCTCGACCAGGGCGACCGAGCGGCCGGCCTCGCGCGCCGGCACCAGTACCGACATCGTCGCCGGCGCGGCGGCTTCCGCCCGGCCCAAGGGCCGCTCGGGATCGCCGGTGGGATATTCCAGCCTGAGCGCCTCGGGCGGCGCGATCGGCCGTTGATAGAGCGCCGCGCCCTCGGCGTCGCGAAGCTCGACGAAATGGCCGACAAGCCCGGCCTCGGCGCCGGGGGAAACCGCGGCGATTGCCGGCGGCACCCGCATCGCGAGCTTTTCCATCGACTGGAGCTGGACCCTTTCGCCATCGAAGGAGAATATGAGCCTATAGGCTTCGTCCATACGGCCTCCGCATCGAACAAGTATCGCGGTAGAAAATAACACGATCACCCGGCCGCGGAAATGGCCCTTACATTTCCGGCCGGGGCGTCCGGGTAAGGGGACGGCTATATTTTCCGTACGCCGGCCTCGGTGCTCCGCTGCCGGTGCGTAAAATAGTAACTGTCCCAATCCAGTCAGGCGTGCGCGGACCTTCGCTCCAGCGCCTCGGCGGCTTCGTCGATGAGCTGGGCGAGGATGGAGGCGACCGGCGCCTCGTCCTTGACCATGCCGACCGATTGGCCCGCCATGACCGAGCCGGTTTCGACGTCGCCCTCGATCACCGCGCGCCTGAGCGCGCCCGCCCAATAATGCTCGATCTGGAGCTGGGCCTCCATCATCTGGACCTTGCCCTGGTCGAGCAGCAGGGCGACCTCGCGCTGCTTGGCGGCGAAGCTCTCCATCTCGCGATTCTTGAGCGCGCGGACCGGGATGACGGGCAGGCGCGGGTCGATCTGGACGCTGGTGACCGCGTCGCGGGCCGAAGCGCGGATGAACGCCTTCTTGAAATTGGGATGGGCGATGCATTCGGTGGCGCAAACGAAGCGGGTGCCGAGCTGGACGCCGACCGCGCCCATTTCCAGATAGCCGGCGATGAGTCCGCCATGGCCGATGCCGCCGGCGACGAAGATCGGCACCTCGCCCGCGAGCGGCGGCAAGATCTCCTGGGCGAGGACCGAGGTCGAAACCGGGCCGATATGGCCTCCCGCCTCCATGCCTTCGATGACGAGCGCGTCGACGCCCGAGCGGACGAGCTTCTTCGCCAGCGACAAAGCCGGCGCGAAGCAGATCAGCTTGGCCCCGAACGCCTTGACCTTGTCGATCGCGCTCGCGGGCGGCAGGCCGCCGGCGAAGACGACGTGGCTCACATCGTGGCGCGCGCAAGTCTCGATCAGGTCGGCGAGCATCGGATGCATGGTGATGAGATTGACGCCGAAAGGCCGGTCGGTGCGCTTCTTCGTCTCGGCGATCTCGGTGTCGAGCAGGTCCGGCGTCATCGCGCCGCATGCGATCACGCCGAAGGCGCCGGCGTTGGAGAGCGCGGAGACGAGGTTGCGCTCGGAGATCCAGCTCATCGCCCCGCCCAGCATCGCCACTTCGCAGCCGAGGAAATCGGTGCCCCTCTTCATCAGCCGGGCGAGGCGGTCATGGCCCACAGAAGAGGTGAGATCGTTCATCAATTTCCCGTCATTCCAGCGAAAGCTGGAATCCCTTTGCCTTTTAAAGAAGAGAGATTCCAGCTTTCGCTGGAATGACGGCTAGGCCGCGTCCTCCGCGTCCAGCCCGAACGCCGTGTGCAGGACCCGTACGGCGAGCTCGGTATAATCCTGCGGGATCAGCACCGAGACCTTGATCTCCGAGGTGGCGATGGCGAGGATTTCGATCTTGCGCTCGGCCAAGGTGGCGAACATCCGCGCGGCCAGCGTGGGATCGGAGCGGATGCCGACGCCGACGATCGAAATCTTGCAGATGTCGGTATCGGTGACGAGGGCGGCATAGCCGATCGCGGCCCGTTCCTTGTCGAGGATGTCGGCTGCCTGCGCCAAAGCGGCGACGGGGATGGTGAAGGTGATCTCGCTCGGTGAGCCTTGCGCGATCATGTCGTAATTGATCCCTCGGTGCGCGAGCGCGCCGAAGATGGCGGCGGCGGCGCCTGGCGCCTCGGGCAGGCCGGTGAGGGTGATCCTCGCCTCGCTCTTGTCGTGGGCGATGCCGGTGATGAGCTGTCTTTCCATGCTGTAGTCCTTCAGCTTATCCTCGCGCACGATGAGCGTGCCGGGCCTGTCCTCGAAGGAGGAGAGGACCTGGAGCGGCAAATTGTAGCGCATGGCGAGGCCGACCGAGCGGGTCTGCAGGACCTTGGCGCCGACGCTGGCGAGCTCGATCATCTCCTCATAGGTGACGATGTCGAGCTTGCGCGCGCGCGGCACGATACGCGGGTCGGTGGTGTAGACGCCGTCGACGTCGGTGTAGATGTCGCAGCGGTCGGCCTTCATTGCGGCGGCGATCGCGACCGCGCTGGTGTCGGAGCCGCCGCGGCCGAGCGTGGCGACGCTGCCGTCGGCGGCGACGCCCTGGAAGCCGGGGATGATGGCGATGCCCTTCTCGCCGAAAACCCGCTCGAGCACCGCGACGTCGATCCCCTCGATCAGCCCGGCGGCATGGCCCGAAGCGCGGATAGGCAGCTGCCAGCCCATATAGGAGCGCGCGTTGAAACCCATCCCCTGAAGGGTGATGGCAAGCAATCCCGACGTCACCTGCTCGCCGCTCGCGACGACCACGTCATATTCGCGCGGATCGTAGACGCTGGCGGCTTCGCGGCAGAACTGGATCAGCCGGTCGGTTTCGCCAGCCATCGCCGAAACCACCACCGCGACCTGGTTGCCGCGCTCGGCCTGCGCCCGCACCAGCCCCGCGACATGGCGGATGCGCTCGCTCCCCGCCATCGACGTGCCGCCGAACTTCATCACGATGCGAGGCATTGCTCTCCCGTTCCCCAGGCCCGCCCGTCATTCCAGCGAAAGCTGGAATCTCTTTTCCTTTGGCGCTCATAAGTTCAAGGGAGATTCCAGCTTTCGCTGGAATGACGGAGATTTGAGTGACGGCCGAGCCCACCACCATCGACCCCAAGGAAGCCGCGCATTTCGGGGCGATGGCGGCGGATTGGTGGGATCCGAAGGGCAGCTCGGCGATGCTGCACAAGCTCAATCCGGTGCGGCTCAAATATATTCGCGATGCCGTCGATCATCATTGGCAGGCCGACGAGACGGGGCTCAAGCCCCTGCGCGGGAAGCGCGCCGCCGATGTCGGCTGCGGCGCCGGGCTGCTCGCCGAGCCGCTGGCCCGGCTCGGCGCGGCGGTAACCGGGATCGACGCGGCGCCGGAGAATATCGCGGCGGCGCGGGCGCATGCGCTCGGCCAGGGGCTGGAGATCGACTATCGTGTCGGCGGGGCCGAGGCGATCGAGGGGTGCTACGACCTGGTGACCTCGCTCGAGGTCGTCGAGCATGTCGCCGAGCCGGCGGCGTTCGTGGGCGCGCTGGCGGCGGCGGTGGCCGAGGGCGGGCTGCTGATCCTGTCGACGCCGAACCGGACCTCCTGGTCGCGGCTGGTGATGATTACCTTGGGCGAGGGCACCGGCCAAATCCCCAGGGGCACTCACGATTGGGACAAGTTCATCCAGCCCGACGAGCTTTGCGCGCTGGTGCGCTCGGCGGGGCTCGAGGTCGTCGACACGACCGGCCTGGGCTGGACGCCGACGCGCGGCTTCCAGCTCACCGACGACATGTCGCTCAACTATCTGGTGACGGCGCGCCGCGCCTAGCGCCGCCCGCGCGTCAGCCTGGTGATCAGGATCGCGGCGCGCTTGGCCTGGCGGGAGAGGCTGTCGAGATCGACCCACTCGCCCTCGGCATGGGTGTTGCCGCCGGCCGCGCCGAGGCCGGCCAGCGTATCGACGTCGCCGGCGACGAAGGAGGAATCCGCGGCGCCGCGGCGGGCGGGGTCGAATTCGGCCATCTCCGCCAGACCGAGATCGCGGTTCACATCGTTGAGGCGGGCAAGCAGGGCGCGATTGCCCTCGGTCGGCGCCATCGGCGGGTAGCCGTCCTCGGCGAAGACGAGCTCGGCGCCGGTGCGCGGCAGATGCTGGGCGACGATCGCCTGCATGGCGGCGCGGACTCGGGCCTCCTGCTCGGCCGAGAGGGTGCGGATGTCGCCGCGGGCGATGGCGGTTTCGGCGACGATGTTGGTCTTGCCCGAGGCGGCGGCGCGGAAGCCGTCGGCGTCGATCGTCGCGGGCGTGCCGCCGGCGATCACGCCGACATTGTAGGTGAGGTTCGGCTCGGGCAGCTCGCGCCGGAAGGCGTCGAGGATGCGCGCCAGCTCGTAGATCGCGCCGCAGCCCAGATTGGGGCCGCAGACGCCGGAGCTGTGGCCGGTGCGGCCATTGGCTGTGAGCGTCCAGTTGGTCGCGCTGCGGCGGGCGACCGAGCCGAAATCGCGGCCGTCCTCCATGGCGAGATTCTCGAACTCCAGCGCATAATCGGCGACGCGCCCGGCCTCGATCAGGTCGCGGCGCGCCACCGCGATCGGGGCGCCGGTCCGCTCCTCGTCGCCGGTGAGGACGATAGTGACATTGGCGGCGCGGAGCGTTCCGGCGGCGTGCATGGCGCGCAAGGCGGCGACGATCACGACGAGGCCGCCTTTGTCGTCGCCGACGCCCGGGCCGGTGGCGCGGTTGCCGGTGCGGGTGAAGGCCTGGAACGGGCTGTCCGGCTCGAACACGGTGTCGAGATGGCCGATGAGAAGGATGTTGCGACCGCGGCCGCGATGGGTGGCGACGATATGTCCGGCGCGGCCGGTGGCGCTCATGTCGACCCAGCGGACCGAAAAGCCGAGCGGCTCCAACTCCTCGCGCATCATCTGGCCGACCGCGCGCACGCCTTCCAGGTTCAGCGTGCCGCTGTTCCGGTTCACCAGCCGTTCGAGCAGGGCGACGGAGCGGTCGCTTTCGCGCTCGACGGCGTCGGCCATGCGGCGCTCTTCCGGAGCGAGGCGGGCCGCGGCGGGGGCGGCGGCGAGCAGCAGCAAAGCGCCGAGAAGGGTAATTCGCATCGCCCGGCGATAGCCAGCCGGGGGGTCCGCGCGCAATAGCGCAGGCGGCCGCGGTCAGAGCGTCTTCATATATTCGACGAGGTCGAGCCGCTGCTGGCGGGTGAGGCCGGCATTGCCATAATCGTGACCGCCGTTGAAATTGCCCCAGATGACATTGCCCCCTGCGTCGCGGGTGCGGAATTCGAACCGGTTCTCGGCCGAGGGCGCCGTCACGAAGCCGACCCGGACGGGATCGAACTGGCGCGAACCGACGCGGAAGCTGGCGGGCCGGTCCGCCGGCGGCAGCAGCAGGTCGTAGAGCGTCGGCACCGAGCCGTTGTGGAGGAAGGGCGCGGTCGCCCAGATGCCGGTCAGCGGGCGCGCCTTGTAGCCGAGGATGCGGTCGCCCGGCCCCCGCCAGCCGCGGTCCACGCACAAGCGATAGCGTTCGGGCAGGCCCGGATAGGCCGCGGACGTCTCGGGGCGCCCCTCCACGGCTTCGAGCTCCGGCCGGAGCTGGGGCTCGAGCTGGGGCTCGCGGCCGAGGAAGATCGTCCAAGCGAGATCGAGCAATTGCCGCCAGTCGCCGATCAGGGCGTTGCGGACGATCACGGTGAGGAAGGCGGTGCCGCTGTCTTGCGGTCCGATCACATGATCGCCGACCGAATAGCCTTCGAGCCAGCCGCTCGCGGCGCTGAAGTTGAAGGCGTTGCAGGCCATCAGCGGATCGGTGCCCGGCGGCACGTTGACCTGGCCGGGGCCGGATGGCGGCGCGTTAAAGGCGAAGCGGCTCATCTGCGCGTGGATCGGCGTCTCGAGGTCGTCGCGCCCGAGCGGCTGGTGGCAGCCGGCGCATTGCTGCTGGAACAGCATCGCGCCGCGGGTGGCGGCGGCGCGGTCGATCCGGCCGAGCATACCCTCCGGCCAGGCCGGCGGCAGCAGCCGGCGCAGATAGACCTCCTCCGCCACGGCGAGATTGTTGACGTTGATGCTCGACCGGAACTGCCGCAGATTGTTCGATCCGCGCCGCTCGATCGCGACGTCGCCGAACACGCCGACCACCTCGCCGGCATTGCGGGCGATGGCGCCGACGTCGATCCGGCCCCAGCCCAGCCGCACCCGCTGGTTCGCCACCGAGCCGTTCCATTGCACGACATCGTGCTGCGGCACATTCCAGAGGAAGGGATAGCTGACCGGCGCGCTGGCGGGGTTGCCGACGGGGTTGGGTGCGCGGTTGAGGACGGCGGCCTTGTTGAAGATATGGCCGAAGGCGTCCAGCCGCGCGGGGCCGTAGCGGATCGGGCGGGCATTCATCCGAGCGAGCTGCTGCTCATCGGCGATCAACTGGCCCAAAGCCGTCCGCAGCAGCGCCCGGTTAGCGGGCGTGTCGGCGCCCGCCAGCACGCCGCGCGCGAAGCGGTCGAACTTGGCGGGATCGTCGCGCGTCGCGACCAGAGCCTGGTCGACCGCTTCCACGAAGCTCTGGAAATCGGCCATTGCGGGCGCGCCGTCGATGCGCAGGCGCCGCCCGCGATGGACGATCTCCCCGGTATGGCAGGCGGCGCAGGTGAGGCCGACCCAGCGCTCGCGGTCGCGCTGGCCGGCATACCAGCGCAATCGCGTCCGGACGAGATCCTTGTCGCCGCGATCGTCCTCGGCGAAGCCGACCGGAAGATGGCCCGCCGGCGCGCCCGCCCAATCGGTAAGATAGCCGAAGCCGCCAATATGTTCGGGCGCCAGGAACGGTCGCCCATTGCCCGGCTGCTCGAGCGCGCGCAGCCAGCTGGCCGGCATCAGCCGCGAGCCCTGGTTGAGGCTGTACCAGCCGGCGCGCTGGGCATCGGTCCAGCCCTGCGCCGCATTGTCGTCGGGCGGACCGAGCGCGTCCTGCGCTTGCGCGCGGGTCAGCAATAAAGCCGATGTCGAAAGGAAAATGACGCGCCAAGCCCCACCCCGCATCTTTTTCACTCCTGTTTTCGCCGATTGACCCGCGACCCACGCACCTCTTCGATGATCTGAAGACGTCCGAAGGATGACATGAATTCTACCGACGGGCAATGCGGCGGCGGTCGAGGAGCGGCCGCTGACTCACGAATGGATCGCCGCCGGTCCCCGCCGCGTTGTGGCCGGGAAAGGATGCGATCATGACCGATCCGCGCACGCCGCAGACGAAGGAGGCCCAGCTTCCCGATCCGCTCGACCAGGTTCCGGCCGAGGCCCGGCCCGAGGAGGGATTGCGGCCCCGAGGCTCCGAGGACGCGCAGCTCTTTGCCGGGGCCGAAGCCGGCGAGCAGGATGTCGAGACAGCGGACGTGCGGACGAACGACTGAGCTGAGAAATGGGTACAGTAACGTAACTGTCACCTCCGTCAGCGGCGCCCGCCGACGTTGAACTCGATCCACAGGCCGGCGCCGCCCGAAAACTGGTCGCGCGAGCCGAAAGCCCGGACGAGGGGCGAATCGGCGGCGTCTCCGACCAGCCGGTCGTAGCCGGCATAGGCCTGGAGGCCCCAATTGCGGCCCAGCCGGTGGGTCAGATTGGCGATCCCGCCGATCGCGTTGACGCCGCCGCTGGGATTATAGGCGGCGGGAAGGCCGATGGCGGGGATCGAGAAAGGCACGCCGAAATAAGCGTCGTTGTAGCGATTGTTCCCCCAGCGCACGCGCGGGCCGATCGCGAAGATGTAATTCTGCTCGTCGCGCAGGATCAGGTCGGCGCCGAGGCTGCCGACCCAGGCCTTGTGGCCGCCGAGGCCGCGGCGCAGCTCGGCGCGGAGGCGGAAATTGCGCGAGGGATTGACCTCGACGAAGCCGCCGACCTCGACCGTGAAGCCGACATCGCCGACCGGGGCGCCGACATCGTCCTCGTCGCGCTTGTTCTGGAAACGGACGGCGGGGCCGAAATTGATCACGCTGTCATAAGCGAGCAGGCCGAAGCCGGCGCCGTCGTCCGCCGATTCGAACATGATAGGCTGGCCGGGCCGGCGCAGGCCGAAGATCGGGAAGGGGGCGATATTGTAGTCATGGGCGCCCGGATAGAGCGGATAGATCTGGGCGCCGAGGCCGAGCGTAAGGGTGCGCCCGTTCGGCGCCTCGTCGTCCTGGGCGACGGCGGGCGTGGCGGCGAGGAGGGAGAGGAGGGCGGCGCCGGCGAGAGCGGCGAAGCGGGCGGCGGTGCGGTGGGACGATGTCATGGCGGGATGAACGGCCTCGGGCGCGGATCGTTGCGGCGCCAGTATAAAAATCGCCTCTTTCCTGTTCGGGCGCGGCACGCGGGTCATTCGAACTCGAGGATCACCGCGTCGACGGCGAGGCTGTCGCCCGGCCGGGCATTGACCGCCTTGACAGTGCCGGCTTTCTCGCCGCGCAGGATATTCTCCATCTTCATCGCCTCGACCACGGCGAGCGGCTGGCCCGCTTCGACCCGGTCTCCTTCGCTGACGTCGAGCCGGGTGAGGAGGCCCGGCATCGGGCAGATCAGATATTTGGAAAGATCCGGCGCGACCTTCTCGATCATATGGCGCGAGAGCTCGGCGACGTGCCTCGGCAGCGTTTCGACGCGATGGGCGCCGCCGCGCGCGGTGAGCCGCCATTGCCGGCCCCGGCGCGCGACCTGAACGATGCGGGCGCGGCCGTCGATACTTCCCTGGAACAACGCCTGGCCCGGCTGCCAGCGCCCGAGCAATTCGCGGCCCTCGCCTTCGTCGATATGGGCAATGAGCCCCCCCTCGAAGCCGTCCAAGCGGACCCCAAGCTCGCGTCCGGCGAGGCGGACCACCCGCTCCTCGGGGGGCAGGACCGGGCCGTTCAGCTGGCCGCTGGTCGAACCGGCCTGAAGGTCCGTTTCCATCCCGATCAAGGCGGCGACAACGGCGAGGTCCTCGATCAGCGTGTCGTCCGCCGGCGCGCCCTGGAAGCCTTGCGGATATTCCTCGGCGATGAAGCCGGTGGTGAGCTCGCCGGCCCGGAAGCGCGGATGCTGCATCAGCGCCGAGAGGAAATCGATATTGTGGCCGACACCCTCGATCCGGAACGCGTCGAGCGCCGCGATCTGGCGGTCGATCGCCTGCGCGCGGGTCGCACCTGACGTGATCAGCTTGGCGATCATCGGGTCGTAGAACATCGAGACCTCGCCGCCCTCGGCGACACCGTCGTCGACGCGCACACCCTCTGCGCGAGCGGGCGGGCGATAGCGGACAAGGCGGCCGGTCGAGGGCAGGAAGCCGCGATAGGGGTCTTCGGCGTAGATCCGGGCCTCGACCGACCAGCCGAGCATCGCCACGTCGCTCTGGCCGAAGGCGAGGCGCTCGTCGGCCGCGACGCGGATCATCTGCTCGACCAGGTCGAGGCCGGTGACCTGCTCGGTGACCGGATGCTCGACCTGCAGGCGGGTGTTCATCTCGAGAAAATAGAAGCTGCGGTCCGCGCCGACGATGAACTCCACCGTGCCGGCGCTGAAATAGCCGACGGCCCGGGCGAGCGCGACCGCCTGCTCGCCCATCGCCTTGCGCATCTCCGGCGTCACGAAAGGGGAGGGCGCCTCCTCGACCACCTTCTGGTGGCGCCGCTGCACCGAGCATTCGCGCTCGCCCAGATAGAGGATGTTGCCATGCTGATCGCCGAGCAGCTGGATCTCGATATGGCGGGGCGATTCGACGAACTTCTCGATGAACACGCGGTCGTCGCCGAAGCTGGCGAGGCCCTCGCGCTTGGTCGCCTCGAAGCCTTCGCGCACGTCCTGCTCGCTGTGGGCGAGCCGCATGCCCTTGCCGCCGCCGCCGGCCGAGGCCTTCATCATCACCGGATAACCGATCCCGGCGGCGATCCGGACCGCCTCGTCGGTGTCGGCGATCTCGCCCAGGAAGCCGGGCACGACGCTGACCCCGGCGGCTTGCGCCAGCTTTTTCGATTCGATCTTGTCGCCCATCGCCGCGATCGCTTCCGGCGGCGGCCCGATGAACGCGATGCCGGCCTCGGCCAGCGCGCGCGCGAAGCTCTCGCGCTCGGAGAGGAAGCCGTAACCGGGGTGGACCGCCTCGGCGCCCGTCGCCGTGCAGGCGTCGATGATCAGCTCGGCGTTGAGATAGCTCTCCGATGCGGGCGGCGGGCCGAGCCTGACGCTTTCGTCCGCCATTTTGACATGCGGCGCGCGCGCGTCGGCGTCCGAATAGACCGCGACGGTGGCGATCCCCATGCGCCTGGCGGTACGGATGACGCGGCAGGCGATCTCGCCCCGGTTCGCGATCAATATCTTCTTGAACATCATTCCCCGGTCCCCGCAAGCTCGGCGAGTTCGTGGGTGCGGGCCTCGGTCATTCGGGTGCGGCAGAGCAGCCGGGCCGAGGTCTGGATCTCGGCGCTGGCCACGGACGGGACGATGCTCTCGCAATGGGCGTCGCGATAGGCGAGCCAAGCCCGCTGGGCGGTGCGCAGCTGTTCGGCGCCGTCCGCTTGCGCGGTGAGCGCCTCCAGCCATTGCCGGCCCAGCGCCGCATCGGCGCGGGCAAATTGTCGGTCGAGGCAGGCATTGATCTCCGCCTGGGGTGGCTCGCCGGGACATTCGGGTCCGCGCAGCTCGGCGGTGCGGGCGCGGGTGCGGCTGGCGCGGCAGGTGGCGTCAATGAGCGGCTGCATCGTGCCGCCGCGCGCCTCGAAGCTTTCGAGCCGGCAATCGGCCTCGCGGAAGCTGACCCAGGCCCGCTGCGCCTCGCGCAGGGTCGCCTCCTCGCCGGGGCCGGTGTCCGGTCCGCCTGCGCCGTCCGCAAGTCCCGCATATTCGCGGTCGGCCTGGCGGGCGCTCTCGATCGCAGCGCGATAGGCGGTGCTGAGCTCGGCGTCCGCGCGCCGGTAATCCTGCGCGGCGCAGAAGTTCATCTCCTGCTGCGCCTGCGGATTCTCGCAATTCCATTGCGGGTCCTGCGCTGACAGCAGGATCAAGGCGAGATGAAGGATCATTCAGGGGCCTCCCGCGGTGTCGCGCCGACGCCGGCAAGATCGGCCGGCCATTTCTGCAGCGTCAGCGTGATCTGCCGGGGATCGTCGCTTGGGCGGCGCATCAGGTAGAGCCGCGCCACCTTGCCGGCCTCGGCCGGCCATTGCCAGAATAGCGAGCCGTTCGCGCCAAGGCGCGGCGGCACCGATCCGAGCCGCCGGGCCAGCCGCGCCTCGATCCGCGCCACGAGGAGGTCGCGCGCATGAGGCCGGCCGGTGGCGGTGTCGAGATTGCATTGCGGCAGCGACCGGCCGGCGGGAGTGGCGTCGCGGAAAAAGGCATAGCCCCGGCGCGATTCATAGGCTGAAGCCCCCTCCGGCGCGCCGCCTGCCGGCCGGAAGCGCCAGTGCGAGGCGCGAATCGCCGCCTCATAGCTGGCGCGGTCGAAGGGCGAGGCGAGGCACAAGCGGTCGAATTCGCCGATCGCGCTATCGATCTCGCTCGTTTGCACCATCCTTGGGTCCAGCCCGCCGACGGGGCCGGGCTGAGTCTGCGCCGCGGCGAGCAGCGCGATGAGCGCCAGCAGGCTCATTCGGCGGCTTCCTCCAGGGGCGGCAGATTATGCCCCAGCAATTTCAGCACCTCGCCCGCGGCCTCGACCAGATTGGTGCCGGGGCCGAAGATTGCCTGGACGCCCGCCTCGCGCAGCATGTCGTAATCCTGGACGGGAATGACGCCGCCGACGACGACCTTGATGTCGGGACGGCCGAGGTCGCGCAAATGGCCGATCAGTTCGGGGATCAGGGTCTTGTGGCCGGCGGCGAGGCTGGAGGCGCCGACCACGTCGACTTGCCTTTCGACCGCGAGCTTCGCGCTTTCCTCGGGCGTCTGGAAGAGCGGGCCGGGGACCACCTCGAAGCCGAGGTCGGCGAAAGCCGAGCTGACGAGGTTGGCGCCGCGGTCGTGGCCGTCCTGCCCCATCTTGGCGACCAGCATGCGGGGCTTGCGGCCAAGTCGCTTGCCGACCGCGCCGACGCCGTCCTGCGCGCGCGCCCAGGCCGGATCGTCCTTCCAGGCGCCGCCATAGATGCCCTCGACCGGCGTCGGCACGGTGCCGTAGCGGCCGAACACGTCCTCAAGCGCCTGGCTGATCTCGCCCAACGTGCAGCGCGCGCGGGCGCATTCGATCGACAAAGCGAGGAGATTGGCATTGCCGCCCGCGCCCTCGGTCAGCGCCTTGAGCGCCGCCTCGGCCCGGGCGGGGTCGCGGCCGGCGCGGGTCTTGGCGAGGCGGGCGATCTGGCCGGCGCGGACCTTGTCGTTGTCGATGTCGAGGATGTCGAGATGGTCCTCCTCGTCCTTGCGGTAGCGGTTGACGCCGACGATCACCGTCTCAGCCCGGTCGACGGCGGCGGCGCGGGCGGCGGCGGCCTCCTCGATCCGGCGCTTGGGCATGCCGCTGGCGACCGCATTGGTCATGCCGCCCAGGCCCTCGACCTCCTCGATCAGCGCCCAGGCCTTCTCGGCGAGCTCGTTGGTGAGCGCTTCGACATAATAAGAGCCGCCGAGCGGATCGGCGACGTTGGGGATGCCGCTCTCCTCGGCGATGACGAGCTGGGTGTTGCGGGCGATGCGGGCGGAGAAATCGGTGGGCAGGGCGACCGCCTCGTCGAGGCTGTTGGTGTGCAGGCTTTGCGTGCCCCCGAGCGCCGCCGCCAGCGCCTCCAATGCGGTGCGGATGACGTTGTTATAGGGATCCTGCTCGGTGAGGCTGACGCCCGACGTCTGGCAATGGGTGCGCAGCATCAAAGACTTCGGGTTCTTCGCGCCGAAGCCAGCCATGATCCGGTGCCAGAGCAGGCGTGCCGCGCGCAGCTTCGCCACCTCCATGAAGAAATTCATGCCGATGCCGAAGAAGAAGCTGAGCCTGGGCGCGAAGGCGTCGACGTCGAGCCCCTTGGCGCGGGCGGCGCGGACATAGTCCATGCCGTCGGCGAGCGTGAACGCCAGCTCCTGCACCGCCGTCGCCCCGGCCTCGTGCATGTGATAGCCCGAGATCGAGATCGAGTTGAACCTGGGCATGTTTGCCGAGCAATATTCGATGATGTCGGCGACGATCCGCATCGAGGGCGCGGGCGGGTAGATATAGGTGTTGCGGACCGCGAACTCCTTGAGGATGTCGTTCTGGATCGTGCCGCTGAGCTGGGCCTGCGCCACGCCCTGCTCCTCGGCGGCGACGATATAGAAAGCGAGCACGGGCAGGACCGCGCCGTTCATCGTCATCGAGACCGACATCTCGCCAATGGGATGCCGTCGAACAGGATCTTCATGTCCTCGAGCGTGTCGATGGCGACGCCCGCCTTGCCGACGTCGCCGACGACGCGGACATGGTCGCTGTCATAGCCGCGATGCGTGGCGAGGTCGAAGGCGACCGAGAGGCCCTTCTGCCCGGCGGCGAGGTTGCGGCGGTAGAAGGCGTTCGACTCCTCGGCGGTCGAGAAGCCCGCATATTGGCGGATCGTCCACGGCCGGCCGGTATACATCGAGGCATAGGGCCCGCGCGTGTACGGCACGAAGCCGGGCAGGCCCGGGTCGAGGCCGGCGGCATCCTCGGCGGTGTAGAGCGGCCGGATGTCGATCCCCTCCGGCGTGCGCCAGATCAGGTCCTTGCCGCGCACTTCCTTGGCGGCGGCAATTTCCCAATCGGCCTTGGTCGGTTTCGGATCAGCCATGCCAATCCCCTAGCCGTTCGTCCCGAGCGTAGTCGAGGGGCGCATGTGATGACTCCGTGCCAGCGCCCCTCGACTTCGCTCGGGACGAACGATCTCTTTATGCCTGTTCAATGCCCGTCGTTCGCCGGCGTCTCCATCAACTCGACCAGAACGCCGCCCATATCCTTCGGGTGCACGAAAATCACCAAGGTTCCGTGCGCGCCGATGCGCGGCTCGCCCAGCACCTTGGCGCCCTTGGCCTCCATCTCCCCCTTGGCTTCGTGGATATCGGGCACCTCGAAGCAGACATGATGCTGCCCGCCCGCCGGATTCTTCGCCAGGAAATTGTGCAGCGGCGAGGCCTCGCCCAGCGGCTCGATCAGCTCGATCTGGCTGTTCGGCGTATCGACGAAGCAGACCCGGACGCCCTGCGCCGGCAGGTCGAACGCCGCGTGGATCCTCGTCGCGCCGAGCAGGTCGCGATAGAGGGCGACACTGGTTTCGATCGAGGGGGTGGCGATACCGACATGGTTCAGGCGTCCGAGCTTCATTGCGTTGCTTCCATTCCTGGGCAGGCGACGCTGTCCTGGCCGCCGCCCGTCACCGGCTCGAAGCGGCCGTTGCGGAAAACATGGCGGCGGGTGAGGTTGCACGAGCCGCTATAGACCACGTCGAAGGATCTGTTGCGGACGACGTTGGTGATGCGGCCTTCCAGCGCGAAGGCCTGGCTCTCGTCCAGCACCGCGCCGCTATTATCGGAGCCGAGGTCGACCCGGCTTTCGATCGGCCCTTGCGGACGCAGCTCGGTGATGGTCGCATAGGTCTGGGTATAGCCCTGGCCCGTAGAGCCGCCTTCGGCGTAGACGGCTGGGTGGGTGGTGAAATTCTCGACGATGCGCCAGCCCTCCGGCGGATTGCCCCAGCCGGGGCCGGACACGGCCTCGGGATAGCGCGCCACGACCTCGAACCCGTTGCCCGTGTCGCGCAGATAATAGGCCCCGACATAGCCGGCGCAGGCGTGGCAGCCATCGGGAATGCGGCTTTCGGTCAGCAGCACCGGTCCGAATGTGGTCCACAAGATGCGCGCGGCGCGCTCGCTGCCGGGCGCGCCGTCGATCCGGCGGCTGAGCGGGCTCGCGCGCCCGAACACCGCCCGGAACGCGGTGGCGAGCTGCTCCGCTTGCGGACGGTCCCGCATGGTCGGCGTGGCGGCGACTTGGTTGACGCTTTGGACGGGCGGCTCGACAACATTGGCGGTTTGCGCCGCATTGCCGCCTTCCCCATCCGTCCGGCGCAGAAGGAGGAAGGCGAGCAGCGCGACCAGCAGAATCGCGGCCGCGCCGCCGGCGATCCAGGGCCAGGGTAGGGGTCGAAGCGTGGGCGGCAGCGGCGCGGAAGGCGGCGGCGGAACGGGGCGAAGCAGACGCTCCTTCTCCAACTCGAATTCGGCCTCGGTGATGGCGCCGCTCTCGCGCAGCTTCTGCAAACGTTCCAGGGCCTCGATGTGGTCCGTCATCCTTGCCTCCCGACCTCGCGCGGAAGACTAGCATGCCAGGGCGCGGAGATGGGAGCGAGAAGTGGCGGCAAGCAAAGGGGGGCTTAGGCCGGCAGCCCGAACGCCCCGCGCAGGCCCAGGTCGAACAAGAGATCGGCCGCGACCGTGGCGACCAGCAGAAAGCTCAGCGCGTGGAGCGCGACCAAGACGGCGAATTTCGACGGGCTGTCGGTGCGATGGTGATGGGTTCGGTAGACCGGCAGGCGGCCGTCGCGAAGCCCGCGAAACAGGCGCCAGCCGATCAAGGGCAGCAACGCCAGAGCGACTAGGCCGACGAAGAGATTCTCGCCCTGAAACGTCATCAAGGCAAAGCCTTCAGCGCGCGCGCCAGCGGCATGACGTGGGTTTGGGTGAGCGGCGCGAGCGTGAGGCCGTCGAGGGCAACGGGATCGACCCAGATCGCTTCTTCGATCTCGGCCTGCGCCCGAGCCTTGCCGGCAAGCGTCACAGCAAAGAGTTGGGCCTGGACGGTCGAACCCGGTTCATTGACGGCCGGCGCGCTGAAGGTGCCCAGCATGCGCCCCGAGCCGGCCTCCACGCCGCAACCGAGCTCTTCGCGGATTTCACGCGCCAGCGCGACGAGCGGCGACTCGCCGTCGATCAGCTTGCCGCCCGGCTGCATGAAGGCGGCCGTGCCGCGCTTGCGCACCAGCAGCGTCCTGCCCTCCTCGTCCATGGCCAGCGCGGCGACGATCCGGATGACGTTCGCCGCATCCGGATCAGAGCGGGATATTGTCATGCTTCTTCCAGGGATTCTCCAGCTGCTTGTCCCTCAATTTCCGCAAGCCCATTGCGATCCGCCGGCGGGTGGAATGGGGCATGATCACCTCGTCTATGAAGCCCTTCGACGCCGCCACGAAGGGGTTGGCGAAGCGGGCCTCATAGTCGGCGGTGCGCTCGGCGATCTTGGCGGGATCGCCGATATCCTTGCGGAAGATGATCTCGACCGCGCCCTTGGCGCCCATCACCGCGATCTCGGCGGTCGGCCAGGCGTAGTTGAGGTCGCCGCGCAGATGCTTGGAGGCCATCACGTCATAGGCGCCGCCATAGGCCTTGCGGGTGATGACCGTGATCTTCGGCACTGTCGCCTCGGCGTAGGCGAAGAGCAATTTGGCGCCGTTCTTGATGATCCCCTCATGCTCCTGGGCGACGCCGGGGAGGAAGCCGGGGACGTCGACGAAGGTGACGATGGGAATGTCGAAGGCGTCGCAGAAGCGCACGAAGCGCGCCGCCTTCTTCGAGGATTTGATGTCGAGCACGCCGGCCAGCACCGTCGGCTGGTTGGCGACCACGCCGACGGTGCGGCCCTCGACGCGGCCGAAGCCGGTGATGATGTTGGCGGCGTGGGCGGGCTGGATCTCGAAGAAGTCGCCGTCGTCGACGACCTTGGCGATCAGCTCGTGCATGTCGTAGGGTTTGGCGGCACTGTCGGGGATCAACGTGTCGAGGCTGTCCTCCTGGCGGTCCCAAGGGTCGTGGCAGGGCCGCTCGGGCAGATCGTGGCGGTTGGAGAGCGGCAGGAAATCGAAGAAGGCGCGGGTCGCGAGAAGCGCGTCGATGTCGTTCTCGAAGGCGACGTCGGCAACGCCCGATTTGGTCGTGTGGGTGATCGCGCCGCCCAATTCCTCCTGCGTCACGACCTCGTTGGTGACCGTCTTCACCACGTCGGGGCCGGTGACGAACATGTAGCTACTGTCCTTCACCATGAAGATGAAGTCGGTCATCGCCGGCGAATAGACCGCGCCGCCCGCGCAGGGGCCCATGATTAGGCTGATCTGCGGGATCACGCCCGAGGCGAGCACGTTGCGCTGGAAGACTTCCGCATAGCCGGCGAGGCTGGCGACACCCTCCTGGATGCGCGCGCCGCCCGAATCGTTGAGGCCGATGACGGGCGCGCCGACCTTCATCGCCATGTCCATCACCTTGCAGATCTTCTGCGCGTGACGCTCGGAGAGCGAGCCGCCGAAGACGGTGAAATCCTGCGCGAAGACGAAGACCAGGCGGCCGTTGATCGTGCCCGATCCGGTGACGACGCCGTCGCCGGGGAATGTCTGCTCGGCCATGCCGAAGTCGACGCAATTATGCTCGACATACATGTCATATTCTTCGAACGAGCCCTGATCGAGGAGCACGCGCAGCCGCTCGCGCGCGGTGAGCCGGCCCTTGGCGTGCTGCGCCGCGATGCGCTTCTCGCCCCCGCCCAGGCGCGCGGCCGCGCGGCGCCGGTCCAGCTCTTCGATCGTGGTGCCCATCGGGCGGTCTTATTCTGGAGTTGGAGGGGAGGCAAATCAGGCGGGACAAGATCGCCGCCGTCACCCTGAACTTGGTTCAGGGTCCACCTGGTCGCGCGCCGTGGCGGTGGAGAACTGGATCCTGAAACGAGTTCAGGATGACGGTCAGCGCCCTTCGAAGCTTGGCGTCTGCTTCTGGATGAAGGCCATGACGGCGGTGCGGAAATCGGCGGTGCGGCCGGCCTCGGTCTGGGCGTGGCGCTCGGCGGCCAGCGCATCGGTCAGCGGCCTCTGCTCGGCGTCGCGGGCGAGGCGGCGGAGCAGGCCGTAGGCGATTGTCGGACCCTCGGCGAGGCGGGTGGCGAGCGTCGCCGCTTCCGTGTCCAGCGCGTCATCCTCCACGACGCGGCTGATCAGGCCCCACTCGGCCGCCTTCTTCGCCGGGATGCGTTCGCCGAGCATCATCATCTCCATCGCCCGGGCGCGGCCGGCAAGGCGCGGCAGCAGCCAGGTCGCGCCGGCGTCGGGGACGAGGCCGATATTGATGAAAGCCTGCAGGAAATAAGCGGTGTCGCTGGCGACGACGATGTCGGCGGCCAGAGCGAGCGAGCAGCCGGCGCCGGCGCACGGCCCCCGGACCGCGGCGACGACCGGGATCGGGAGCGCGAAGATGTCCTCGATCAGCGGGTTCAGATGGCTTTCCAGCGCGGCGCCGACATCGTCGGGCAGGCCGCCGCCCGCGACCAGATCCGCGCCGCTCGAAAAGCCGCGGCCCGCGCCGGTCAGGAGCAGCGCCCGCGCCCCGGAGCCGGCCAGCCCCGCAATCGCGGCGCGCAACTCCTCGATCAGCCCGGCATTGAGGGCGTTGAGCGAATCGGGGCGATCGAGCGTGATCGTTGCGACGGCGGCGGGACTGATTTCCAGTCTGATGGTCTCATAATCCATGCCGGTTCGTAACGCGCGCCGACGCCTCTGCCTAGCGGCTGACCCGCCACACGGCGTTGCCGACGTCGTCCGCCACCAGCAGCGCGCCGTCGCGGGCGATCGCGACGCCGACGGGACGGCCCAAAGCGCGGCCACGCGCGTCGAGAAAGCCGGTGAGGACGTCGATCGGCTGGCCCGACGGCCGCCCGCCGGCGAACGGCACGAAGACCACCTTGTAGCCGCTGAACGGCCGCCGGTTCCACGAGCCGTGCAGACCGACGAAGGCGCCGTTGTCGAACGGCGGCCCGAGGCGCGCGCCGCGGCTGAAGGCGAGGCCGAGCGGGGCGACGTGGGTGCCGAGCGCATAATCGGGCGGAATCGCGCGTGCGACCATGTCGGGCCGGGGCGGGCGCACGCGGGTGTCGACATGCTGGCCCCAATAGCTCCAAGGCCAGCCGTAGAAGGCGCCGGGCGTCACCCGCGTGAGATAATCGGGAACGAGGTCGCTGCCGAGCTCGTCGCGCTCGTTGACCACTGCGTAGAGAGTGGCGGTGCCGGGCATGAAGTCGATGCCGACCGGGTTCCTGAGGCCCGAGGCCAGGATGCGGTAGCTGCCGGTGGCGGGGTCGATCTCCCAGATCGCGGCGCGCCCTTCCTCCTCCGCCAGGCCGTGCTCGGCGACGTTGGAATTGGAGCCGATTCCGACATAGAGGCGCCCGTCCGGGCCGGCGGCGAGGCTCTTCGTCCAGTGATGGTTGCGCTGGGCCGGCAGCGCGATGATCGTGCGGGGCGCGGCGGTGATCGCGGTCGCGCTCGGATCGTAGGGGAAGGCGACGAGCGCGTCGGCATTGGCGACGTAAAGCGTGTCGCCGATGAGCGCCATGCCGAAGGGCGAGGCGAGGCCGGTTATATAGGCCGTGCGGACCTCGGCCACGCCATCGCCGTCGGCGTCGCGCAGCAGCGTGATCCGGTTCGCGCTGGGGACTGCGGAGCCCGCCCGGCGCATGAACATCCGCATGAAGGTCGCCTTGAGGCCGTGCTCCTCATATTGGGGCGGCGGCGTCGGCGCGGCGCTCTCGGCGACCAATACGTCGCCATTGGGCAGCACCAGCAGCCAGCGCGGATGATCGAGGCCGGCGGCGAACGGGGAGACCCTGAGCTCGGTCGCCGCGACCGGCGCGGCCCCCGCCGGCCAGCCGGTTGCGGGGGCGACGTGGACGGTGGGGATCGGCGTGCGGACCGGCGCCGGCAGCTGCGGCGCCGCGCCGGTCGATTGAACGATGTTCAGGCGGGCGCGATCGCCGCAGCCGGCGCAGACGGCGAGCAGCGGAAGGGCAAGCAAGGTGGCGGAGAAAGGATTCATGGCGGCCTCCTTAATCGGCCGCGATCGTCTCCCCGGGTGGATGCAGGCGGAGCCGGCGGACGCGGCGAGTGTCGGCGTCGACCACCTCAAGTTTCCAGCCGCTCGGATGTTCCAATATCTCGCCGGTCTTGGGCACGCAGCCGGCGAGCACGAAGGCGAGGCCGCCAAGCGTGTCGACATCCTCCTCGATCGGGCCAAGCCGGGCGTCGACAGTCTCGGCGACCTCGGTGAGCTCGGCGCGGCCGTCGGCGTCCCAAACGCCGTCCTCGGCATGGCTCAGCAGGCCCGGCAGCTCCTCGTCATGCTCGTCCTCGATCTCGCCGACAATCTCCTCGACCACGTCCTCGATGGTCAGCAGCCCCTCGGTGCCGCCGAACTCGTCGACGACGATGGCGAGATGGACGCGCTCGGCGCGCATCCGCGCGAGCAGATCGAGCACCCCCATCGATTCGGGGACGTAAAGCGGCGTTCGCATCAAAGTGCGGATGTCGGCGGGCGGCTCGGCGCCGCTGGTTTGCACCGCGAACAGATCCTTGACGTGGATCATCCCGATCACCGTATCGAGGCTTTCCTCGAAGACAGGCATGCGGCTGTGTCCGGCGTCGGCGAAGGCGGCGACCAAGGCATCGAAGCCGGTGGTCGCTGGCACGGCGTAGATATCGCCGCGCGGCACGGCGACGTCGCCCGCATTCTTCTCGCCGAAGTGGAGGATGTTGAGCAGCATCTGCCGTTCGACGTGGCTGAGGTCGCCGCGGCGCGGATCTTCGCCCTCGCGGCTCTCGATCGCCTCCTCGATCTCGTCGCGCAGGCTCGCCTCGCCGTCGCCGCCGAACAGGAGGCCGCGCAGGCCGCCCCAGAAACTGCGTCCTTCCTCGCGCTTGCCGGGACTGTCGTCTTCCATGGGTCTAAGATTCAACCTCTGTGACGTGATAGGGATCGGCGATGCCGAGCGAAGCCAGAGCGCGCCGCTCGACGTCCTCCATCTCCTCGGCGTCGGCGTCGCTCGTTTCGTGGTCGTAACCTAGCAGATGGAGCGCGCCGTGCACCACCAGATGCGTGGCGTGGGTTTCGATGGCGACGTGTCTGTCCGCCGCCTCGGCCGCGCAGATGCCGTAAGCGAGGACGATATCGCCGATCAGCGGGCTCGCCGCGAGCTCGCTTTCCTCGGCCATCGGGAAGGAGAGGACGTTGGTCGCCTTGTCCTTGCCGCGCCAGGCGGCGTTCAAGGCGCGAACCTCGGCGTCGGAGGTGAACTTGACCGAGACCTCGCTGTCGCTGAGGGACGCGTGGCGGCTGTGCGCGACCGCGGCGTGGACGGCGCCGCGGGCGAGGGCGGGCCAGTCGATGCGAGAGTCCCACTCCTCGGACGTATCGGTCTCGACCCCGATCATGTGCCGCTCCCGAGGGGGACAGTTACTTTCAGACGCAGCGCCTGAGTGATCTCGCCAGACACGTGAAAGTAACTGTCCCTGATCACGCCGATCACGACGCCGGCCCTTCATAGGCTTCGACGATCTTTCCCACCAAGGGATGCCGCACCACGTCGCCGGCGCCGAAGCGGATGGTGGCGATTCGAGCGATTCCTTCGAGCTTGCCGACCGCGTCGTTGAGGCCGGAGGTGACGCCCGCGGGCAGATCGGTCTGGTTGGGATCGCCGCAGATCACCATGCGCGAGCGCATGCCGAAGCGGGTCAGGAACATCTTCATCTGTTGCGGCGTGGTGTTCTGCGCCTCGTCGAGGATGATAAAGGCGTCGGAAAGCGTGCGGCCGCGCATGAAGGCGATCGGCGCGATTTCGATCTCGCCCGACGCGATGCGGCGCTCGACCTGCTCGGTCGGCAGCATGTCGTAGAGCGCGTCGTAGAGCGGGCGGAGATAGGGATCGACCTTCTCCTTCATGTCGCCGGGCAGAAAGCCCAATCGCTCGCCCGCCTCGACCGCGGGGCGCGACAGGATCAGCCGGTCGACCGAGCCGCCGATCAATTGCTGCACCGCCTGGGCGACCGCGAGATAGGTCTTGCCGGTGCCCGCCGGCCCGAGCGCGAAGATCATGTCATCGCGGGCCAGCGCTTCCATATAGGCGCCTTGCGCCTTGGAGCGCGGGACGATGGTCTTCTTGCGGGTGCGGATCATCACCTTGGGCGGCTCGATCACCTCATTCTCAATGATCCCGTCGAGCGTCGCCTGGCCGGACATGGCGATGATCGCGTTGACCGTCTCGGCGTCGATGTCGTGGCCCTCGTCGAGCCGGTTGTAGAGCCCGAGCAGCACCTCGCGGGCGCGCGCCGCGCTTTCCGGCTCGCCCTCGATCTGCACCTTGGCGCCGCGCGCGGCGATATAGACTCCGAGCCGATCCTCGATCGCCACCAAATTGCGGTCGAACTCGCCGAACAGGGGCCCGAGCAGATGCGGCTGTTCGAACTCGAGCTCAACCCGGGCGCGCGGGCCGGCGGCGGCTTCGGCTTTCTTCTGGGCCATCAGGCAGCCACCGGGAGGCGCGCCGCGCCCGCCAGGCTGTTCGGGCCGGCGGAAAGCAGGTCGACCTCGACCAGGTCGCCGATCGCGGCATCGGTTTCGAGGTGCACGGACTGGAGCCAGGGCGTCTTGCCGACCAATTGGCCGGGCTTGCGGCCGGGCCGTTCGAGCAGAATCGCCGTGCGCCGCCCGACGCTCGCCTGGTTGAAGGCGAGCTGCTGCCGCCCAAGCAGGGCCTGCAGGCGCTGCAGGCGCTCGTCCATGATCTGGGCCGGAATCTGATCCTCCATGCTTGCGGCGGGCGTGCCCGGTCGCGCTGAATATTTGAACGAGAAAGCCTGCGCATAGTTCACCGCCTCGACGAGGCCGAGCGTCGCTTCGAAATCCTCGTCGCTCTCGCCCGGGAAGCCGACGATGAAATCGCCCGAAATGGCGATGCCCGGCCGAGCGGCCCGGACGCGCTCGAGGACGCGCAGATAGGATGAGGAATCGTGGCTGCGGTTCATCGCCTTGAGGACGCGGTCGCTGCCCGACTGAACGGGCAGGTGCAGATAGGGCATCAGCTTTTCGATCTCGGCATGGGCGCGGATCAGGCCTTCGGTCATGTCGGTCGGGTGGCTGGTCGTGTAGCGGATGCGCGCGAGGCCCGGCAGCGCGTCGAGCGCGCGGATCAGTTCATCGAGGCCCCTTTCGTCCTCGCGCCAGGCGTTGACGTTCTGGCCGAGCAGGACGATTTCCCTCGCGCCCGCGTCGACCAGCGCTTTGGCCTCGTCGACGATCGCCGCGAAGGGCCGGGAGATTTCGACGCCGCGCGTATAGGGGACGACGCAATAAGTGCAGAATTTGTCGCAGCCTTCCTGGACGGTGAGGAAGGCGCTCGCGCGCTGCCGGCGGCGGGCGGGAAGCGCGCCGAACTTGGAGAGCGCCGGCATGTCGGTGTCGACGGCCTTGCGGCCCGCCGCCGCCTCGCGGACCAGCGCCGGCAGGTTGTGATAGGCCTGCGGACCGACGACGATGTCGACCTGCGGCGCGCGGCGCGGGATTTCGGCGCCTTCCGCCTGGGCGACGCAGCCGGCGACCGCGATCATCGGCGCCGCCGCGCCGCCGGGGCGCTTCACGAGCCGGCCGATGTCCGAATAGACCTTCTCCGCCGCTTTCTCGCGAATGTGGCAGGTGTTGAGCACGACGAGGTCGGCGGCGTCGGCATCGGCCTGCGCCATGCCCCCGGCCTCGAGCAATTCGGCCATGCGGTCGCCGTCATAGACGTTCATCTGGCAGCCGAACGACTTGACGTGGAAGGTGGCGGGGGCGGGTTTCATCGCGGCGCCTATAGGGGATCGGCCGCTGCTTCGGAAGCGGTTGCGCTTCCCGGGAGCGCCGCGATCGGAACCGCACCGGGCAGAGCGGCGACGACCTCCGCGCGGGCGCGGGCGGTGAGCGCCTTGCGGTCGCCCGCCTCGGCCGGGTCGACCGGTGCGAGGAAGCGCAGGGTGACGTCGAGCCTGCCCGGCCGCTCGAGCAGGCGACGCGCGTTCAGCTCATAGCTTTCCTCGCCCACCCACAGGGCGTCGCCGACCTCTGGGCCGAAATCGATCACCACCGGCTGAACCATCACGCCCGGAATCGGCGGATAGAGCGCGGCGAGCAGGCTCGGGCGGAAGGGCAGGATGTCGTGGCCGCCATTGGTCGTCCCTTCGGGGAACAGGCAGACGGCGCGGCCGTCCTCCAGGCCCTGGCGGAGCGCGCCGGCCTGGCCCTTGACGCTGCTTCTGATGTCGCGGGTGATGTAGATCGAATCGTTGAGGCTCGACGCCCAGCGGATGATGCCGGTGAGATCGGCGCGGGCGACGAAGATGGACGGGACCGCGCCGCCCATCGCCAATATATCGAGCCACGAGACGTGATTGGCGGCGTAGAGGACCTTGGCGGTGAGCGGCGTGCCTTCGATCCTGACCCGCATGCCGCAGCGCCGGCCGGTATAGCCAAGGAAGATCTGCGGCCAGGGCGAGCGGGCGCCGAATATCTTCCACAGATAATGAAGCGGCACGCAGAAGGCGAAGCCCGCGATGATGGCGCCGCGGCGCCAGGTCGCCCGCAATTTCCGGATCATCTAGGCGCGATCGCAATCACAGCGCTTCGTCACCCCGGACTTGATCCGGGGTCCATCTTCTTGCGCGGCGGCGGAAAAAAGAAAGGTGGATGCCGGATCAAGTCCGGCATGACGAAGGTGGGTCAGGGTCATGCGCCTCTAATAGTCCCGGGAGACGGAGACGCCGTACAGCTCCATGCGGTGATCGACCAGGCGGAAGCCGAGCTTGGCGGCGATGCGGCGCTGCAGCTCCTCCAATTCCTCGTCGACGAACTCGATGACGTTGCCGGTCTCTACGTCGATGAGATGGTCGTGATGGGTTTCGGCGGCCGCTTCGTAGCGAGCGCGGCCGTCCCCGAAATCGTGGCGTTCCAGGATGCCCGCTTCCTCGAACAGGCGGACGGTGCGGTAGACGGTGGCGATCGAGATGCCGGGATCGACCGCGGCGGCGCGGGCGTGGAGCGCCTCGACGTCGGGATGGTCCTCCGATTCGCCGAGGACGCGGGCGATCACCTTGCGCTGCTCGGTGATGCGAAGGCCCTTTTCGGCGCAGAGCGCCTCGATGTCGATGCTGCGGGTCATGGCCGATCGTCTTTAGAGTCATTCGCGTCCCGACGCAAAGGCGGCACACGCGAAAAGCGCCACGCCCGCTCGCGCGGGAATGGCGCCTTCCGGTTTCCTCGAGCCCAGTGATGGGCTCGCCTGGCGGGACATGATTCGGGTCCCGGACCGGTCGGGCCCGAAACCGTCATGATCCGCACCGTTTATTTCTTGGCGGCGGTACGCTTACGCTTGGTGCCGAGGCCGATCTTCTTGGCGAGCGCGCGGCGCTGCTCGGCATAATTCGGCGCGACCATCGGATAGTCGGCATTGAGGCCCCACTTCTGCCGGTATTGGTCCGGGGTCAGATTGTAATGGGTCATCAGGTGCCGCTTGAGCATCTTGAGCTTCTTGCCGTCCTCGAGGCAGACCACATAGTCCGGCTTGATCGAAGAACGAATCGAAACGGCGGGCTCCGGCTTCGCGGCCGGCTCTTCCTTGCGTTCGCCGAGGCCGAAAAGCGCCCCATGCACATTGGCAATGAGCAAGGGGAGGTCCGAAACCGCGACACTGTTGTTGCTGACGTGCGCCGACACAATGTCGGCCGTCAGGGTGACCAGCGTCTCCCCGTAATTATCTTGGTTTTCCATTTTGTCGGTATCCAACTTTGCTTGAGATCAGAGGAAGTGACTGCCATTGGCCTGGCAGGCACGGGCGAGGATTGGTCCGTTTTGGCGTCTTTGACAAGGGCGAAACGAAAGAAGCAATCTGTGGATTGCCGCAGTTTTCAGATGCCCTTCGCTAAGGTGAGCGCGTCGTACCTGTCCCCTTTTTGGCCGCTATAGTAGTCGCGGCGCCGTCCGACGAGGCCGAAGCCAGCTTGCTCGTAAAGACTAAAGGCATGATTTCCTTCGCGGACTTCGAGATGCAGGCGCGAGGCGCCGCGCGCCCGGGCGGCCTCCTCGAAATCGTCGATCAGGATCCGGCCGATGCCCCGGCGCTGGACGCCGGTGCGGACCGCCAGCAGCAGCAATTCGGCCTCGTCCGCCACGAAACGGGCCAGAGCGAAGCCGAGCACGACATCATTTTCGTGCGCGAGGGTCAGCCACACGCCCGGCATGGGCAGCAGGCCGGCGCATTGCATATGGGTCCAGGCCTCGCCGAAACGCGGATCGAAGCTGTCGTCCATGACCGCCATGACCGCCTTCAGGTCGGCTTGGCCGCCCTGGCTCAGGATGATCGACGAGTCCGTCATGTCATCGGCGTCGCGTCGGGCGCCCGGCCGTAGATCGGACTCGCCGGCAAGGCGCGCAGCGCCGGCGGCAGCGTCCAGGCGTCGGCGGCGCGCGGCCAGGCCTCGGCCCAGCGGCCGCGGCCGCGCGCCGCGACCAGGGCCTCGGCGCCCGAGCCGAGCACGAGCTCGGCCGCGACCGCGGCGGCGGCGTCGCCGGGGGCGAGCGAGGCGAGCTCGCCGAGGGGCGCGATCGGATCACCGGACCAGCTTTGCACGAAAAGCTCGCCATGTCCTCCCGCCAGCGCGACGGCGAGCTCGCGCGCGCCGCTCGCCGCCGCGATCAAGGCGAGCGAGGAAAAACCGGCGACCGGCACGCGCCAGCCGATGGCGAGGCCGTGGGCGGCGGCGAGGCCGACGCGAACGCCGGTGAAGCTGCCCGGCCCGCAATCGACCAGGATCGCGTCGGGCCGGCCCGCGCCGATAAGGTCGGCGATCATCGGCAGCAGCCGCTCGGCATGGCCGCGGCCGACCAGCTCGTGGCGCTCGCCGATCAAGGCGCCGCCCGCGTCGAGCAGAGCGACGGAGCAGGCGGCGGTCGCGGTTTCGATCACCAGGAGCATGAATGGAATTTCGTGGAGGTCATTCCCGGGGGCTTTCGTCACCCTGAACCTGTTTCAGGGTCCAGTCTTCCATCCGCACTGCTGCGCGAAACTGGATGCTGAAACAAGTTCAGCATGACGGGACCGGGGTTCGGGGGAGGCTCAGATCGCCTCGACGGCCTCGACCTCGGGGACATAATGTTTGAGCAGGCTCTCAATGCCGTTCTTGAGCGTCATCGTCGAGGAGGGGCAGCCCGAGCAGGCGCCCTGCAAAGCCAGATAGACCGTGCCGGCCTTGAAGCCGCGATAGACGATGTCGCCGCCGTCCTGCGCCACGGCGGGGCGGACGCGGGTGTCGATCAGCTCGCGGATCTGGGCGACGATTTCGGCGTCGGCGGGATCGTCGTCGAGCGCAGGCTCGGGCGCGACATGGATATCGCCGGCGGCGGCGGGGCGGAAGAGCGGCGCGGCGCTGGCGAAATGGTCGAGCAGGACCTCGAGCACCTGCGGCTTGAGCGCGCGCCATTCGGCGCCCGGCGCCGCGGTCACCGAGATGAAGTCGCGGCCGAAGAACACGCCCTCGACGTCGCCGGTCGAGAAAATCGCCTCGGCGAGCGGCGAGGCCTCGGCGGCCTCCGGCGTCGCGAAATCGCGCGTGCCGGCGTCCATCACCTTGCGGCCCGGAAGGAATTTCAGGGTCGAGGGGTTCGGGGTTGTCTCGGTCTGGATCAGCATGGGAGGGATGTGGCGCTTTGGCGCGGCGCGATCAAGGCCGGCGACGATTTCCAGCTGCCTTGCTGAAAACGCATGCTATTCTCCCCCAAAGGGGCATTGACGACAGCATGATTCTGACCATGATCATGACGATGGCGGCCGCGCTGGCGCTGCAGGCCGATCAGGCGACGCCGCCGCGGCGCGCTCGCGCCAATCTCAACCAATATTTTTCCACGGACGATTATCCGCCGACGGCCGCTGCCCGCGGCGCGCAGGGCACGACCGGCTTCTGGCTCTCCATCGGCGCCGACGGCACGGTCACCCGATGCACGATAAGCCATTCGTCCGGCGATGCGGCCCTGGATGCGGCAACCTGCGCGATCCTGCTCGGGCGCGCCCGCTATGAGCCGGCGCGGGACGCGGCAGGGCGCGCGATACCCGGCAAGGACTGGGGCCGGGTGACCTGGCGGCTGCCGCCGCCCGCGCCTGGCGGACCGTTCGTGCGGTCCGTGACGATAAGCCGGCTGCGCTCGAACGGCGCCGGCCAGCTCGATTGCACCGTCACGACCGACGGCGTCGCGGAGACGGATGCCGGCCCAACCCATTGCGGAGCGCTGGCCGGGACCGGCGCGAACGAAATGCTGCGGCGGGCTCAGGCGCCGATGGAGGTGACCATGGTCTCCGTGGGCGGGCCTGCGGATACGGGCGTGGAGACGGCGGGGGAGGACGAGGCTCGCTATGGCGCACTGCAGTACGACATAGTCTCCGACCTCGTCATCGGCCAGAACGGCCGCATCACGCAGTGCAGCATCGTCACGCGCACCATCCCTCCGTCCTCGTTGTTCGAAGATGTACCCGGCCTTTGCGAGCTTCCTCCGCCGGGGGCGCCGCCATTGTTCGAGCCGGCCACCGACCCGGCGCCGCGTCACGCCCGGTATCGATACGCGCTATACATCAAGGGCCGGCTGGTGGATTGGCAGACGCCCGGGGGGCCGGCGGTCACGCCCGGGCCGCCGCCGCGCCCCTAGAAATCCGGCTTGTCGTAATGGGCCGGCGGCAGGATCACCTCCATCCGCTCGCCGAGCAGCGGGCGGAAGCTCGGCCGCGACTTCATCACCGCATACCAGTCGACCGTCTGCTTGTGGCCGCGCCAGTCGATCCCGCCGAGATAGTCGGCGACCGAGAGCTGTGCGGCGGCGGCGAGGTCGGCCAGGGTCAGCACCGGACCGGCGAGCCAGCGGCGATGATCGAGCAGATAATCGAGATAGTCGAGATGGCCGTCGATCGCGGTCATCGCCCGTCTCAGCTGCTGCGCATCGGGCGCCTCGCGGCTGACCAGGCGCTTCAGCATCCGCTCGTGCATCAGCAGGGCGACGGCGTCGTGGTAGAGCTTGACGTCGAACCAGCTGACCAGCCGCCGGATCTCGGCGCGGTTGGTGGCGGTGCCCGGGATCATCGGCGCGCGGTCGATCGTCTCCTCGAAATATTCGCAGATCGCGGTCGAATCGATCAGCACGATGCCCTTCGACGCCTCGACCAGCACCGGCGTCTGCTTGGCCGGAGTGAGGTCCGCGAAATCGTCGTCGTCGAGCCAGGGCGAGACGCGCACCAGCTCGTGCGGGACCCCCTTCTCGGTAAGCGCCAGCCGGACCTTGCGGGAAAAGGGGCAGAGCGGGAATTGATAGAGCTGCCACATGGCCTGCGTCTCTTAACGGACGCGCCGCGCCAGTCTACCGCCGATTTCGCCCGGAGCGCCTTGCCTCAATAAGGCTCGTCGTCCGTGGCTTCGTCGTCGAGGTCGAGGTCCCAATTGTCGTCGACGTCGCCGGGCGGCAGCCGGCGCGGCGGGGGGCCGAGCGAGGCGTCGACGGCGCCGGCGATCGCGTCTTCCATGTCGCGGACCGAGCGGCGCAGCGCCGGCTCCGCGGCGGCGAAGGCGTCGATCGTCCGGGACAGGCCCGCGGCGGTGCCGTAGATCGAGGCGCGCAGCCGGCGCTCGAAGCGCGGATCATCGCGGCCGGCAATGTCGCGCAGGGTCCGGTGGCGGCCGCGCCGGCCATAGGGGTCGGCGGCGTCGAGCAGCGGACCGACGTCGAGGTCGAGCATCGCGCCGGTGGCGCGGTCGATCGCCGGCGCGGTCCGCTCGATGACCTCGTGCGCGCCGCGGACCTGGTCGGCGCGCGTCCGCTCGGCGCGGGTTTGGGCGGCCGAGGGCGCAGCGGCGAGCGCGGATAAAGCGGCGGCGATCAGGACGTTACGCATCGGCATTCTCCTTGGGCGGGCGGCCCTTGCCATGACGAAGCTGAGCCGGGGCTGAACATGGCTCAGATGCGCGGCGGCGGATCGAGGTGCGCGGTGGCGTCGCGGACCGCGGCCTCGACACGGGTCGCCGCCCCCGCCATGCGTGGGATCATCAGGGTCATCATCTCCTGCCAGGCCGGATCGCGGCCCATGGTCAGCGCCAGCCGCGCATATTTTCCGCCGGTCGGGGTGGTCATGAAGGCGAGCAGCTCGCCGAGCTCGGCCCGATCGAACTGGCGCGCCATCATCGTCACCATGATCCGGCGCATGTCGGGCTCGAGCTCCGCCATGATGTCGGTCATCACGCGCTGGCTCACGTCCATCGTGATCCGCAGCCGCTCGCGGAAATGGCGGTCCCTCTGCGCGCCGCGCGCCTCGACCGCGCGGGCGCGCTCCTCGGGGCTCATCCCTTGCGTGTCGATGCCGAGCTGCGCCGCGGTCTGGGCCAGAACCATGTCCATGTCCGGGACGAAATCGGACATGAGCTGGCGCATCGATCCGGGCGGCATCATCAGATCGACCACGCGTGCGGCCGCCGCGAGGCGGGCGGGGTCGGGAATTCCAGGCGCCGGCGCGCTCGATCGAGGCGATTGGGCGGGGGGCGGCGCCTGGGAGGCGATTGCGGGCAGTGGAAGGCCCAGAAGCAGTGCCGCAAGGATGGCAGGCCGCATCGCGAATCTCCTCCTTAACTCACGCGTCTTGCACCATATTCCGCCGCATTCCGCAAGCTCGGCCGGCCGCTCGGCACGGCGCCGCCCGCGGGATGCCGCGGGCGAGATGGCGGAACCGGGCGCTGAACGCGCCCGCTCATTCCTCGTCCTCGTTCGCGCCGGCCGCATCCGGGGCGGCGGGCGGTCCCGGCGCCGGCGGCAGATGCGCGGTCGCGGCGCGAGTCCGCTCGTCGAGCCGGGAGGCGGCCTCCATCATGCGCGGCATCATCGCGCGCATCATCTCGAGAAAGGCGGGATCCTCGCTGACGCCGAGCCACATGTCGGTATATTTCCGCGCGGTGGGGGTCGAAAAAACACCGATCAGCTCGTTGAGCTCGGCGAGCGTGAGCCGGCGCGCGAAATAATTGGCATAAGCGCGGTTCATCTCGGGCATGACCTCGGCCATCATCTCGGCCATCACCTCGCCGCTGACCCGCACCGAGATCCGCATGCGCTCGCGAAAATGGGGATCGTGCGTGCTGCCGAGCTCGGCGAGGCTGCGGCCGCGATCCGCTTCGCGCACCCCCATGGTCTCGGCCACGCCGAGATCCTCGGGGCTCATCTCCATGGCCGCCGCGGTCAGCCCCGGCATGCCCTGGCTCAGCATCCGCCGCATCGCGTCTTCGGGCATGATCAGGGCGACCAGCCGCTCGGCCGCGGCGAGGCGCGCGGGATCGGCGACCTCGGCGGCGGGCCGGGGAGATGGGCGCGCGGCGGCCGGGGGAGGCGCGGGCGCGGCGGGCGGCTGCACCGCCAGCGCGGGCGCCGCGAGACCAAGCGCAAGCGCCGCGAAACCGAGCTGCCGCATTCCACTTCCTCCCCTGCTAACATCTTCTCCTTGCATCATATTCTCCTTTTGCCAAGCCTCGTCCGAGGCTCAGCGCGGCGCCGCCCGCGGGATGTTGCGGGTGAGATGGCGGAACCGGGCCAAAGCAGCGTCGAGCGAGCCGAGCCCGGTCCGCGGGACGAGCCGGTCGAGCTCGCGCCGGCGGCGCTCGGTGCGCTCGGGCTGGCGCAGCAGAGCGAGCGCGCCGAGCAGCTTGCCGCCATCATCGCCGCGCAGATATTGGGCCATGCGCGCCATCTCCGCCGGGCGCAAAGTGTCGGCGAGCAGATAAGCGGTGATCTGCTCGGCGCGCAGCCGCTCGTTCCGGCGGAAGCTCGGCGCGAACTCGCGCGCGACGGCCGCGGCCGCGGCCTGGCATTCGTTGAGATAGGCGTTGCAGGCGCCCGGCGAGGCGAGCAGCGCTTCCTGGAGCTGCTGGCGCGGGCCGCCCTCGTCGGCATCGGCATAGAGGCTCTCGTCGCGCGTCATCAGGATGCGGGCGAGCTCGAGCGCGGCCGGATCGGGCGCGGGCTGCGCCGGCGCCGCGGTCAGCGGCAGGGCGATGGCGGCGAGGGCGACAAATATAAGCCCTTTCATCATTGCGCTTCTCCTCGGGAGCAGGAAGAGGTCGACATCGGCGGCACTATCAGCGGCACCATCACCGGCGGGGCTTCGCGCGTGCGGGGCAGGTGCGCCGTGCGCTGCCGGAAGAGGATGCGCGCCTCGGCATAAGGGTTCGGAAGGCGCTCGCGCGCGCGGCAGTCGATCTCGTCCTGCCGCTGCGGCGCGCGCCCGGTCCAAAGGCTGTTCCAGGCTTGAATGAAGAGGCGGCCATCCTCGGTGCGCAAGGTCGCGGCCAGCCGGCCCAATTGGTCCGGCCGAAGCGCGTCCATCAGCGCATAAGCCATCATTCTTTCGCCCAGCTCCCGGTCGCGACGCGTTACCGCGGGCGCGAACTGGCGGGCGATCGCCTGCGCAGCCGCCCGGCATTCCCCATTGTTCCGGTCGCAGGGCCGCTCGGGAGCCAAAGCGCTGAGCAGCGACTCTTCGATGCGCCGTTCCTCTTCCGCGTCGCTGGAGACATGGACTCGCGGACGCGGAATAGAGGCGATCATGATGCGCGCGACCTCGACCGCCGCCGGGTCGGGATCGGGCGGAAGCGGCTGCGCCCGGCTGGCCGCTGAGGAGGCCATGAGGCCGGCGAACAGCAGCAGAGCGAGCCGTCTCATCATATCCTCTCTCCTCAGCGTAAGGCGAGCCAGACCAGCGCCGCGGTCCCGACCAGGATACGATACCAGGCGAACGGCGCGAAGCCCCGGCGCGAGACGATGCCGATGAACCATTTGATGACGAGGATCGCGACGATGAAGGAGACGAGGAAGCCGAGCGCGATGCCGTCCAAGCCGGCCGTGCCGAGCTGGTCGCGATGCTTGACCAGCGAGAGCGTGGTGGCGCCGATCATCGTCGGCACGGCGAGGAAGAAGCTGAACTCGGCCGCGGTCCGGCGCTCGACGCCGAGCGCGAGCGCGCCGAGGATGGTCGCGCCCGAGCGGCTGACGCCCGGGATCATCGACAGGCACTGGATCAGGCCGACGCCGGCCGCCTTGCCGAGCGAGATGTCGGCGACGCCCTTCTCGGTCCCCGGCGGCGCGGTCTTCTCGATCACCAGGATGGCGACGCCGCCGAGCAAAAGCGCCCAGGCGACGATCGTCGCGCTGCCCAGCATCGTCTCGATCCGGTCGATGAGCAGGAAGCCCAATATGGCGGACGGCAGGAAGGCGACCGCGACGTTGCGCACGAAGCGCCAGGATTCGGGGCTGTTCCTGGTGAGGCCGGCCAGCACCGCCCAGAAGGTCCGCCAGTAGAGCACGATCACGGCGAGGATCGCGCCCAATTGGATGACGACGTTGAACACCTGCCATTGCCCGGCGTCGTAGCCGAGCAATTCGGAGGCGAGGATGAGATGGCCGGTCGAGGAGACCGGGATGAACTCGGTGACGCCTTCGACGATGCCGAGCAGAATGATGGTGAGGATCACGGGCATGGGCTGCGGTCTAGCGGGGAGGGAAGGGACGGGTCCAGCGGCTTAAGTTGAGGAAGTTGAGAATATCCAGGGAACCCCCCTCCCCTTGATAGGAGGGGTCATTCATCGGCCTCCTCCTCGCCGTCGCGCGCGGCATCCTCGGCGATGCGGGCCGCCATTTCGGCCTCCTCCTCCCGCTCGATCCGCTCGAGCAGGCCGCTGCGCTCGGCGCGGGCCCATTGGTCCCGCGACCAGCGCAGGGTCCCGGCCCGTTCGAGGTCGCTTATGTCGACGTCGGCGGGATCGACATGGTCGTAGCGGTGGCGGATTTCATAGTCGTCGACCCAATCCTCGCCGGCTTTGGCCAAGCTGTCCTGCGGTCGATAGGTCCTGGGCGGCGGCGTGCGCGACAGGATGAAATCCTCGGCGTCGCCGCCCTCCTCGATGCAGTCGAGCAGCTCCTCGAACTCCTCGGCCACCGCCGTGACCAGCCGCTCGTCCTCCCGATAGGCGTCGGCCTTGCGGTCGAGCCGGGTCAGCATCCCCATTGCGAGCCGGTTGTCGTGGTAGTGGCGGGTGCCGACGATGAGCTCGTCCTTGTCGCGGAAAGTCTGGGTCTGTCCTTCCACCGAGCGATCGTGGAGCGCGTCGGCGAGCGGCCGCCGCGCGCGCCGGTTGGCGGCCTCCCAGCCGATGTTGAAGGCGCGCCCGGCGCGGCGGTTGCGCAGGTTATAGGCGGCCTGCGGACTGATCCCCGCCGCCTTCGCCGCCCGCTCGACGGTGGCGCCCTCGGCGATCAGCTCGAGGAAGATCGCCTGCTTCGGCCCGGTGAACCCGTCCCAGCGCGCCCGGCGCACGCGGCGCGTTTCGACGGGGGCGTCAGGATCGGAAGCCGGCTCGGGCGCGCCGCCGACGTGCGTCACCGCGCTCGCGCCACCCATGCGCAGGCCCGCATTGACGCCGCGCCAATAGATATCCTCCTCGGCCCCGGTGGCGAAGACCGGATGGCCGAGCGGGCCGGTCTCTCCCCGGGGGTCCAGCGGCTTGGGATCGGCCGGGACCAGCTCCTTGCGATCCTGCTTCATCCGGCAGGGTAGGCCAGACGAAATCCTACATATCAAGAAAGGAAGAATCGGGTTCACGCGAAGGCGCGAAGAACGCGAAAGGGGCCGCGCCCTGAAAAGGGGACAGTCACAGTGACTGTCCCCTATTTCTGAAGGGTTCACGCGAAGGCGCGAAGAGCGCGAAAGGCCCGTGTCGGGAAAAGGGGACAGTCACTGTGACTGTCCCCTATTTCCGAGGGAATGACGGAGTCGCGCGCGGCGCCACGATATTGACATCGCTGTAAGCGAGCGCCACCTTGGCGGGATGACCGACCCGGGTCCCATCCCGCCCCATCGCCACGCGCTCGCCATCGAGCCCGGCGACATCGACTTCATGGGGCACGTCAACAACAGCGTCTATCTCCAATGGGTGCAGGAGGCGGTGATCGCTTATTGGCGCCGGGTCGCGCCGGCGGACGCCGTGGCGGGGCATTTGTGGGTCGCGCTCAAGCATGAGATCACCTACCGGCGGCCGGCCTTCCTCGACGACACCATCGTCGCGCAGGTCGTCGCCGAGGGCATGCAGGGCGCGCGCGCCTTCTTCTCGACTCTGATCAAGCGCGGCGAGGAGGTGCTCGCCGAGGTCAAATCCTCCTGGTGCTGCCTCGATGCGGTCACCCAGCGCCCGGCGCGGCTGGCGCGCGACGTGGTGCGGCGGTTCGTGGCGGATTGAGCGTTCCCCGGCGAAAGCCGGGGTCCAGCAGCATCGGCTGACGAACTGGGCCCCGGCTTTCGCCGGGGAACGACATTCAGCCCGGCGCCTTGGCGAAGCGGCCGTGGCGCCTGAACGGGGTCAGCCAGGCCTCGGCGACCGCCGCCAGCGGGGCCGGGTGGATGCCGAAGGCCTCGAAGCCGGGGCCCGTCGCGACATTGTCGCTTTGCATCATCAGCCACTGGTCCCAAGTCATCGGCGCGCCGGGCAGCCAGCCGGTGAGGCGGGCGATCGCCTTGCCGACCGGGTCCGGGACGAGGGCGAGCGGGCGGCCCCGGCCGGTCGCTTCGCAAATCCATTTGTTCAGCTCCGCCATGGTCAGGACCTGCGGACCGCCAAGCTCGTAGGTGCGGCCGGCATGAGCGATCGGGTCGAGGGCGGCGAGGGCGACGGCCTTGGCGAGGTCGGCGGCATATACGGGCTGGAGCCGCCAGGCCGGGCGGATCACCGGAAGGATCGGCAGCATCCTCATCATGCGGGCGAAGCGGTTGACGAAATCATCCTCCGGGCCGAACGCGATCGAGGGGCGGATGAGCGTGGCGGCCGGGAAAGCGGCGCGGACCGCCGCCTCGCCCTCGCCCTTGGAGCGGCCATAAGCGCTCTCGCTCTCGGGGTCGGCGCCGATCGCCGAGACGTGGACCAGAGCGGGGACGCCGGCCGCGGCGGCGGCCTCGGCGACGTTGCGCGCGCCCTCGACATGGATCTTGTGAAAAGACCCCTTCAGGATGCCGACCAGGTTGATCGCGGCATCGGCCCCGGCGAGCGCGGCGGCGACGGACGCTTTGTCGGTGACGTCGGCGCGGACGAGCTGGACCTGGCCGAGCCCGCCGAGCGGCCTCAGGAACCAGGCGCGCCGCGGGTCGCGCTCGGCGACGCGGATGCGCACGCCGGTCTTCAGGAGCGACTGGGCGACATAGCGGCCGAGAAAGCCGCCGCCGCCGAACAGGGTGACGAGCAGATCGGTCTTGGGAGGCATATCCGGGCCTTTGCCCCCGGCTGGGCGCGTTGACAAGCCCCCGGCCGGCCCGCAAGGCCGCGCCGATGATTCAGGGCAATGGCGGCAATGGCGGCGGCGGCGCGGTGCGCGACCCGGAGACGGACCGGGCGCGGCTCAAGGCGGTGCACAATGCGCTGACCCAGGGCGACGTGGCGGGCGCGGCCAAGCTTGCCGAGGACGCGCTCGCCGACGGCATCGACCATGTCATGGTGCTGAGCCTCGTCGCCGGCCGCCGCGAGGAGCAGGGCCGGCCCGCCGAGGCGCTGGCGCTGCTGCAGCGCGCCAGGACGGCCGCGCCCGAGGCGATCGGAATCATGAACGCGACCGGCCTCACCTTCCACCGGCTCGGCCGATATGAGGAAGCGGCGGCCGAATATGACGCGGCGCTGGCGCGCGACCCGGGCTTCGTGCCGGCGCTCGCCAATCGCGGCGCGGCGCTGATCGCGCTCGCCCGGCCCGAGGAGGCGCGGCGCGATTTCGAGGCGGCCGCGGCGATCGACCCGCACCATCTCGTCGCGCTGAACGGGCTCGCGGCGCTCGTCCTGCGCGACGGCGACGCCGCCGAGGCGCGCCGCCTCGCCGGGGAGGTGCTGGCGCGCGAGCCCGGCTTTCCGAGCGCGGTGATGACGCTGGCCGGCGCCGACCTCGCCGAGGAGCGGGCCGACGAGGCGGCGGCGGCGCTGGCCGCGCTCCTCGGCGACACGCGGCTCGCCGACCCGCTCGACCGCGCGCTCGCCTGGGGCCTGCGCGGCGACGCGCTCGACGCGCTCGGCCTTCATGAGGAGGCCTTCGCCGCCTGGGGCGAGGCCAATGCGCTGCAGGCGCTCAATTACCGCGCCCGCTTCGAGGGGCGCCCCGGGACGCTGGCGCTGGTCCGCGATCTCACCGCCGCGCTCGCCGGCCGCCGCGTCCCGGCCGCCTGGGGCCATGGCGGCCGCGGCCCGGCCAAAGCGCATGTCTTCCTGGTCGGCTTCCCGGGCGCGGGCGCCGCCCGGCTCGCGGCCGCGCTTGCCGCCGACCCCGACGTCACCATCCTCGCCGACGCCGAATGCCTGATCGACGCGGCGCGCGACTGGATGGCGGACGCCGGCAAATTCGCCGCCTTCTGCGACCTGCCCGACGAGGATCTCGATTCCTATCGCGACCTTTACTGGCAGCGGGTGGCCGAGGCGGGCATCGACCCCGCCGGCCGCGTCTTCGTCGACCGCAACGCCTTCGACATCTTCAAGCTGCCGCTGATCGCGCGGCTCTTCCCCGACGCGCGGGTGCTGGTCGCCAGGCGCGACCCGCGCGACACCTTGCTCGCCTGCTTTTCCCGCCGCTTCGCGATGAGCGACCCGGCCTGGCAGATGCTGACCCTGGAGGGCGCGGCCGACCTCTACGAAGCGACGATGAAGATGGTGGCGGCGAGCGAGGCGGCGTTCGGCCTCTACACCCATGACGCGGACCTCGACGCGCTCGCGGCGGACGCCGGCGGCGCGCTGAAGGCGATCGGCGACTTCATCGGCGCCGCGCCCCCGCCGGCCCCGGCCGCCGCCCCGGACGCGGGCCGGTGGCGCCATTATCAAGCGCGGCTGGCGCCGGTGCTGCCGGCCTTGCGGGAGACCGAACCGCCGCGTTGACAAGCCCGCGCCCGCCCCCTAACGCGCCCGGCCTACCTGTTGTCTTCTTCTCTGGGCCCAGATGGCGGAATTGGTAGACGCACCAGCTTCAGGTGCTGGCGCTCGCAAGGGCGTGGAGGTTCGAGTCCTCTTCTGGGCACCATAGAGACGGCTTGAGCGCGTCCGGCACGCGAGGGCCGCGGCCCGGCCGGATTGGTCCCGCAAATCCTGGAGGTTGGCGCGCAAGAAGATGCGGGGCGATCCAAAACTGGTCTCTCCGGTTGGAGCCGGTGCGCAAATGCAACGCCGTCTCGGGCACTCGGAACCGTCGGTTCGGATGCGAGGCTGATTCGATGCGCGAGGCCAAGGCGAAGCCGAACAGGCGGCGCTGACCTTCCCGGTCGAGGGGAATCGAAGTCGTACGAGGGTCCCGCCGCCGCTCCCGCCTGGGCAAAGATGTCGGACGCGTCAGCCCCGTGTCAATCGCCCCTTGGTTTGGCACCGGACCCTCCCATGAAGAAGCCGCCAGCGGGCCTATGCCGCCGGTTCTCAAGGGCACCTTCTATGACGCCACGGTGAATCAGACGTCCTGACGCGATTGGTGCAAATACGGTGCGCGCAAATCCCCGGTCTGCCAGCTCCCTTTACGCTCCAAGAGCAGCCGGGTAGCTTTCGGCCAAATCCAGTCGTTCCGCTCTGCGCCCTGGCCCTCGCGCCCGTCACCCATCCGAACGTTCACGGGCGAGCTAGAAATTTCCGCATAGGCTCCTTCAGATCGGCTCGGCCTTGCGCGGCTGGGATCGGTCGGCATCCATGTCGACGCTTTGGTCGATTATGTCCGCGCCACGATCGACGCGGCGGGCCCCGCGCCGCGCATTCCCCCCTTGCGGCTGCTCGGCGGGATCGAGGCGCAGTCCGAGCGGTTCAATGGCCGGATCGAGGTCGAACGGGTGACCGGCCAGGACCGCGTCGCCGCTCTCGAGACCCCGACCGACGGCATCGCCAAGGCGCTCTCGGCTCGAGAGCCAGGATGTATCCCGACGGCGTCTACCGCATTCTGCGGGACTTTGAGCAGGCGGCCTTGTCCGCCGGCCTCGCCGCCGCTTCGGCGTTCAGCCTCTCTTGCACGGAGGCGGATTTCAGAATGGATCAGGCGGTTTCGAGCGCGCCTTCGATCTCGCGATCGGCGCGCGCCGCCGCCCGCTCCGCGGCGGCATAGCGGGCCGGGAAATCCAGCCATTCGCGCACCCCTTGCGGCTCGTCGATCCGGGCGAGGCCGACGTCCGGCCATTCGCCCGGCGCCGGGAAATAAGCAGTGCCGAACAGTCGGTCCCACAGAGTCGTGAAGGCGCCGAAATTCCTGTCGAAATGGCGCTCCTCCAGCGAATGGTGGATGCGGTGGTAGCGATTGTCGGCGAAGACAGCGCGCAACGGGCCGAGATTGGCTCGGGTCGGCGAATGGATCCAGACGATGTGAAACCACAGCCCGAGGCTGATATAGGGCAAAGCCGGCCCGACGTCCGACACGATCAGGCTGACCGGCAAGGTGTAGAGCAGGAGCGAGATCAAGGCCTCGCTGGCATGGTGGTAGGAATTGACCGCGCTCAGCTCGCGGATCGAATGGTGGACCGCATGGTAGCGCCACAGCCAGCGATGCTGGGCGCGGTGAAACCAGTAGAAGAAGAAGTCGTTGACGACCGCCGCCAGCACGCCGCCGGCGAGCCCGGCCAATGGCGCCGCCCAGGCCAGCCAGCCGAACAAAGGCAGGGTCAGCAGCGGCTTGATGCCGAGCGCCTGCCACAAGGAGGCGAGCACGGTGAGCGCGACCGCCGACAGCGGAATGGCGATCGTCCAGAAGGCGAGGCCGTTGATTCGGCTGCGCAGCGGCTGCGCCCCGCGCGGGTTGAGCATCTCGAACGTCGTCAGCACCAGGAAGACGATGATCCAGCCGATATAGCCGCTCCTGGCGGTTTCGAGCATGTCGCCGAGCGGGTCCATTCCGCCAGACTAGGGAGCGCGGCGCTAAGATTGGGTAAATGAGACCGGTCCCGCAGCCCAGGGGGCCGTGCGCGGGCGGCGAAAGTGCCGCTCGAGCGGTCCCGCTCTGATGCGGATCGCCGCAAGCAATTCATGTGCTTCGGACGGACCGGGGCCGCAATGTGCAAGCAAGGTGAACGTCCGCGGCGGACCCGAAGCAGATATGGGATAAGCTTGACTCTTCAGGCACAAAGGCTCCTATTCCGGGCCTCATATTTCTGAGTCGATCAGCTCGTGGGGGGCGCGGGGCGAATGGCATATCTGCCCAATTACAGCTGGGACATCTTCATTAGCTATGCCCATGACGACAACAGCAACGTTGGTCCGTCGCGGAATTGGATTACCAAGTTCTATGAAAGGCTCGTTCCGGCGATCCAGAGTGGCGTCATGGAGAAGCTGAGCGTATTCTTCGATTGGCGCGAACAAAAAACCTATAATACGATCGAAAGCATTCTCACCGAAGTCCAACGCTCGGCGATTTTCGTCATCATCGGCTCTTCCAATTGGGTGAGGAGCAATTGGTGCCAGCGGGAACTCGACACCTTTCTGACCCACAGAAGCGACACCACCAGGGTTTTCCTGGCGGAGCTCGACCCGCCCCGGGGTGAGTTCAGCTATCCGAAGTCGGTGCCCGACAACCTCCGCCTCGAATTCTGGAAGAAGAGCGAGCGGCATCAATTGCCCATTCCATTGAAATCGGACGAGCGCGCGTTCGAAGTCGAGCTGGCCAAGATGAGCAACGAAATAATGGAGCGATTGATCGCTCTGAAGGCCGGCGGCGGCGGCCACCAGAGGGACAAGCACACGGTCTTCCTGGCCTATTCCACGGACGACGTTGAGGAGGAGCGGGAGGAGCTGCGCGACTATCTCGAAGGGTTGGACGTCGACGTCGACGTGCTGCCGCGCGAAGCCATGCCGTCCGATCCCAAGCGCCTCCAGGCGATCGTCGACGAGGGCTTGAGCCGGTCGACGATCTTCGTTCAGCTGCTCGGCCGGAGGAAGGCCAAGCCGCTCGCCGGGTCCGAGATCAGCCCGACCTTCCTGCAGTCGGAAGCGGCCGAGCGGAAGGGCGGCCAGATCTTCCGCTGGCGCCCGGACGACGTCGACCCCCTGAAGAATCCGGACGACAGTTACCGGCCGCTGCTGATGAGCGCCCAGAACGGCACGCCGAACGAGCTCGGCCAGGCGATCGTCAAACAGCTGGAGGAGAGGCTCAAAGGGGACGAGCGGCTCGATTGGGTGAAGCAGCGCGAGCGGGAGCCGGGCCTGCTCAACGTCGTCATCAATGCCGATCCGGCGGATCGCGAACGCGCGCAGGAATTGTTCGACGCCTGCAAGGGCAAGAATTGCGAGGTCATGCTCGACGAGTGCGACAATAACGAGCTTGCGCGATCCCAGTGGGCCGACGCCTCGGCGGTCGCCTACATCCAGGGAGAGGTCGGCCCCGGCTGGCTGATGGCGCGCTGGTCCGTCTTCAAGAGGGCGCGGAGGAACGGCGCCGCCGGCGCCGATCTGCGGGGGCAGGCGGTGGTGTTCGCGCCGCCGCCCGAGAACAAGGCGCGGGGCAGGATCTACGGACCCCGCCTCGAGGAGATCGACCTCAGCGAAGATTGGAACGTCCTTCGGTTCGAACAATGGATCGATCGACTGAGCCAGCCGGACGCGCCGACCGACTGAGGGGCTCCGCGGGCGCAATAGGGGGAGGATGTTGCGGAGATGCCAGTGTCGAGCGCCAGCGGAATGGGATCACCTTACCCCGGCTTGCGCCCGTTCAACCGCGAAGAGGCGCATCTCTTCTACGGCCGCGAAAATTGCGTCGAGTCGATGGTCGGGACGCTCGAAGAGACGCATTTCATGGCCGTGCTCGGGCCCTCCGGCAGCGGCAAATCCTCGCTCGTCCGTTCGGGGCTGTTCATCCATCTCGAGGCCGGGCTGGCGCGCAAGGCCGGGTCGCGCTGGACCTTCCTCGACATCCGCCATCCGCGCCAGCAGCCCTATCGCGAGCTGGCTCGCGAGCTGCTTCGCGAGGAGCGCCGGCGGGCGGAAGGCGAATCGGACGAAACCGCGGCCGCCGCCGACCTCGCCGGCGGCGCCGCGCAATCCGAGGAGGATGAGGTCGAGGCACGCCGCAAGGAGCTTCGCCGCAACCCCCTGACGCTGGTGAAATGGTGGGAGGAACGCCGTCCCGACCCCGACGACAATCTGCTGCTGCTGGTCGACCAGTTCGAGGAGCTGTTCGGCTATGGACAATCCAGGGAGCGGGACGATGTCGAGGCGTTCGTCGATCTCCTGCTCAAGAGCGCGCGCAGCAACCGGGCGCGGATCTATATCGTCCTCACCATGCGCTCGGAATTTCTGGGCGGGTGCACGCTCTTTCCGGGGCTTGCCGAGCAGATCAACCGAAGCCTCAGCCTGCTGCCGCGGATGACGCGGGAGGAATGCGAGGACGCGATCGTCGGCCCCGCCGACGGCGAAAACCTGCTGCTCGAGCCCTTGCTGATCGCGACCTTGCTCAACGATATGAACGCGCTGGCGCGGTGGATGGACGACGGCCCGGACAGCGCCGCGGACGTCCACCCCGCCGGAAACGATCCGACCATCGCCGTGCTCAGGCAGGCGGATCTGATCTCCCGCCGCGCCGACCAGCTTCCATTGATGCAGCATGTGCTGAACTGGATGTGGCGGCGCGCGAACGCAAGGCGGAGCAGCGAGGACGAGCCGGTCCGTCTCACTCTCGAGGATTATGTCGCGCTCGGCGGCTTGCGCGGCGCCGTCACCAAACATGCCCGGGAGGTCATGGACTCCACGGGAGATCCCGACCTCACCGAGCGCATCTTCCGGGCGCTGACCGACCAGCCCAGCGTCGCCACGTCCGGATCGGCCGAATCCTCGGCCGTCCGCCGCCCCAGATCCCTCGCCCAGCTGACGGAAGAAACCGGCGCCGACGAGGATCGCATCCGCGGCGTCGTCGATGCCTTTCGCACCGAGGGCGTGTCGATGCTGACGCCCGGACGCGACACCCCCCTGACCGGCGGCAGAGAGGTGGACATCGCGCATGAAAGCCTGATCCGGCAATGGACCGATCTGCGCGAGTGGATCCGCGAAGAAGGCGAGCGCGGGCGCAGCTGGCTCGAGCTGGTCCGCAACGTCGAGCAGGAGGACAAGAAGGAAGCCGAGCTGCTGCGCGGACTGGAGCTGTCCGAGCGGCGCCGATGGTGGGAGAGGAGCCAGCCTCAACCGGGATGGGCCGATCGCTATGAGGGGAGGTTCGAGGAGGTCGACAATTTCCTCAACCGAAGCATTCGCGCCGAGCGCTGGCGCAAACGCCTTCAATATGGAGGAACGGGCGGCCTCGTCCTTATCGCGGGCGTCGCCGGTTTCCTGAGCCTGGCGGCCGGGCGCGACGCCGACGCCGCCGGGCGCGTGGCGCAATCCGCGCGCAATCAAGCCACGATGTCGCTGGCCGCGGCGGCCAAGTCCCGAACGGAAGCCGCGGCGGCGAGCCGAGTCAGAAGGTGGGCGGAGGCTCGCCTCGCAATGGCGAGCAACGATGCCGCGGCCGCGCGTAGGGCGGAGCAAGCGGCGCGGGTGGCTGCGGCCTCGGCCCGCGGGCAGATGCAAGCTGCCGCCGCGAGCGTCGCCCAGGCGCGGATCGAAAACGTGGAGACACGCGCAGAAACCGCGAGGATGCGGGAGATGGCGGTCGGCATGATCTATTCCGATCGCCTTGCGCCGCGAATTCGCCAGGCGTCCGGCGATCCCAATTTCAGACAGCGCCTTCCAAGCCTGCAGGGGGAGATTCAGGTTCTCGAAAACCTGGACTCCACCGCGTTCGCGGCCGCCAACATCGAATTGCGCCTGCAGCAGGCGGAGATGGAAGCCAATGAATTGAACGTCGCCACCATGCAAAGCCTGGCGCAGCAAGTGAAGGATCAAGCCGAAGCGCAACCCCCCTCGGTGGACCGGGCTTTGTGGCTCAGCCGGGCCAATATCCTGCTCGGGCGCGCGCAATTGCTTCAAAATGAGCCGGGGGCGGCGGAAGCCGCATTCCGCGCGGCGATCGAGCAATTGGGCACGCTCACGAACGCGGCGAGCGCGGCGAGCGCACCCGATGGGGCGACCGCGGCGAATTGGACGGCTGGGGCGGGCGGCTATGCATCGGCAATGGCCGATCCGCGGCATGTCGTTGCCAATGCGCGTTACGGCCGCACGCTGGCCCTCCTCGAGCTGAACAATCCCGCTGCCGCCGCGGAGGCCGCGTCCTGCGTCGCGGGCGTCGGCCAGGGCCCGATCAGCCCGGATCTCAGCCTGGCCAGGGCACAATGCCTCAGTCTTTCGTCGGCGGCAGCGGCGTCCGACGAGCAGGCCATCGGCGTGATGGAAGAAGCCGCCGAGGCGATGGTCCATCTTCCGGCCAATGTCGACCCGTTCCAAATGTCCGTGGCCAGGTCCGAGCTGCTTTTGCGGTTTCTCACGAGATATAACGCGATCCTCGCGCGGGGAGCGGATTATTCGGGTCCGACGCGGAACCTCGAGATGCTGATGCTGGGGCTCGCCATGAACTCGTCCCGATCTCCGGGCCTGAGCGTGCCAACCCCTTCCCCCGTGCCGGAGTCGGGCAACCGGATGTACATCAAGGATGCGCTTGAGCAGGCCGCCGTGATCGGCAGGTTCCTGGAGATGGAATCGGAAGATTCGCCGATCCAGCAAATTCTGCTGGGCAGGTCCGAAGCCTTGCTCGCGGTCGTGGAGACGAATTTCGGTCAGAATGGAGATCGCCGCGCCGCGGCGAGAGTATCCCAGGTCTTCGAACTGGACGCCGCCAATCGGACCAGGATGATCGCACGCGCGACCGATCTCGATTGGTCGAAAGTCCTGAGCGCGATCAACGTGATGGATCGACACCGCAGATTCCTTGCGCCGCTGTCGGGCGCTGGCGTCGAGGGGATGCGCGGCGCATTGCGGCGGCAGGCGCTGGGCCTGTTCGCGGTGATCGACATCGACAAGATCAGATATCCCGGCCTGCTTGATCTTCCCGCCGAGGTGGAAGACTTCGTATCCCGGCTTTGCCCGGCAGGGGCGCTCGAAGTGCCCGAATGCCGTGATCTCATCACGGCCGGGGACAGCTTCAGGGCTGCGGCGGGCGCAAGGCGCGACGCCCTGGCCGCGATGGTGGCGCCAGTCCGCGCGCCAGGCCTTTGGGTCGACGAGCAGGGCATCGCTCTCGCCGGTTTCGATCCGGTAAGCTGCGCCGCCCTGGCATCGTCATCGACGGACCGGCGCGGGAGCGGGGGAGCGCGGGCCCTGAGCGACGACGCCGAGCCGTCAGGACTACCCGGGGCGCGGGCGGACCCGTCGGGATGGGGCTTGCAGACGTGCGCGCTACGGCGAGGCTTCTACCTCCTCTCGACAATGTTTGAGGGTCGGGTCTGGCTCTTCGAGAGCAGCGAAAATCGACGGAGCTTCATGCGAAACCCGAACCGCTATATCCCGCGCCTCGGCGGCTACGATACGCTCGCGCTGGCGGGAGACGCGCCGGGCCGGGTGGTGGAGATCGAGGGCGATGTCTATGGAGCGGTGTCTCCGCTCGGCAATCTCTATCTCTTCAGCGACGAAGTCTCCGCCGCGACGGCGCCGCGACGGGCGATCTCCAGCGCCCGCAGAAACTGGAAGCGCGACACCGCGCGCCAGCCGGAACGCCGCCGGCCGCAATTCCTGCCGAGCACCCGCTGAGCGCCGCGCCGCGACGTCAGCGCCGCGCGCGCCGGCGATCCCGCCCGGCTACCAGATATGCACCCGCTGCTCGGGCGGCAGATAGAGGCGGTCGCCGGGCTGGATGTTGAAGGCGCGGTACCAGGCGTCAATGTTGCGCACGACGCCGTTGACGCGCCATTCGGGCGGGCTGTGCGGGTCGGTCAGCACCTGCTGCCTGAGCGCGCCCTCGCGCACATTGTTGCGCCACGACTGGGCGTAAGCGAGGAAGAAGCGCTGATCGCCGGTGAGGCCGCCGATCGTCCGCGCCCGGCCGTGCCTCTGCTGGTAGCGCTGATAGGCGGCATAGGCCATTTCGAGCCCGCCCAGATCGCCGATATTCTCGCCCATGGTGAGCTGGCCGTTGATATTCTGGCCGGCCGACTGGAAGGCGCCATATTGCGCACCGAGGCGCCGGGCCAGCTCGGTGAAGCGCGTCGCGCTATCCGCCGACCACCAGTCGCGCAGCCGCCCCTGCGGATCGAAGCGGCGGCCATTGTCGTCGAAGCCGTGGCCGATCTCATGGCCGATGATCGCGCCAATGGCGCCGTAATTGACCGCCGGGTCCGCCCTCGGGTTGAAATAAGGCGGCTGCAGGATCGCGGCCGGGAAGGTGATCTGGTTGGAGAGCGCGCTGTAATAAGCGTTGATCGTCTGCGGGGTCATCGCCCAGAGCGAGCGATCGACCGGATTGGGCAGCCGCGACAGCGCAAGGCGCTGCTGGAATTCGCTGGCGCGCACGATGTTGCCGAGCAGGTCGGCGGGATCGACCCGGATCGAGGAATAATCGATGAAGCGGACCGGATTGCCGATGCGCGGATCGAAGGCGTCGAGCTTGGCGACCGCGGCCGTGCGGGTCGCCTCGTCCATCCAGGCGTTGGCGCGCAGCCGCTCGCCGAACGCGGCGCGCAGGTCGCCGACCAGCTCGGTCATTTGCCGCCGGCTGCTGTCGGGGAAGTGGCGGCGGACATAGATCTCGCCGAGCGCCTCGCCGAGCGTGCCGTCGAGCACGCCGAGGCCGCGCTTCCAGCGGTCGCGCTGCTGCTCGACCCCGCGCAACGCGCGCGAGTAGAAATCGAAATTGGCCTGATCGAAGGCGCGCGGCAGATATTGGGCATAGGTGCGGATGAAATGATAAGCGAGATAGTCCTTCCAGGTCTGCAGCGGCACCTCGTCGAGCAGCCGGCCCTCGGCCTGGATGGCGGTGGTCTGGCGCACGACGATGGTCTGCACGTCACCCAGGCCCTGGGTCTGGAGCAGCAGCGGCCAATTGAACTGCGGCGCCAGCCGGGCGAGCGCGGCCGGCGTCATCGGATTGATCGACTGGGTGACGTCGCGGCTGCGCTCGGGCGCCCAATGCGCCTCGGCGATGCGCCGCTCGAGCGCGATGATCGCGTCCGCCTTGGCCTCCGGCTCGGCGATGCCGGCAAGGCGCTGCATGGTGATCACATAATTGCGATAGGCGGTGCGATAGGCGTCGAACGTGGCACCCTCGCGCAGATAATAATCGCGGTTGGGCATGCCGAGCCCGCCCTGGACGGCGCCGGCGACATAGCGGGTCGGATCGGCCGGATTGGGCGTGATGCCGACGCCGATCGGCGCCGGAAAGCCCGGCGTCGCGAACAGGCGGATGAGGTCGTCGCGGTCGCGCACGGCGGCGATCCGGTCGAGATAGGGAGTGAGGACGGCGGCGCCGCGCGCCTCGATGCCGGCCTCGTCCATCCAGCTCGCATACATTGCGGCGACCTGGCGGCTGACCGGGTCGGTGCCGCGATTGGCGCTCTCAACGATGGCGCGCAGCTGCGCCTCGACATCCTCGCTGAGCACGGTGCCGACGCCCCAGGCCTGGCGGTCGGCCGGAATCGGATTGGCGGCGAACCAGCGGCCATTGGCGTAGCGCCAGAAATCGTCGCCGGGCTTGATCGCCAGATCGCGGGCGCCGAGATCGACGCCCCAGCGGCCGTAGCGCGACGCGGCGGGCGGCCGGGCCGCCGGCGCCTTGGCGGCGGGGGCGCGCGCATTTTGGGCGGCGGTCTGCGCGACGAGCGGCGCCGCGCCGGCCATGAGCAGCGCCGAAATCAGCGCGAAGCGAGTCTTTGCCATGTAGAATTGCCTCCAGGCGGCGTGGCCCCAGGCGCGCCGCTTCCCGATAAAGTGTTCCCGGCATCGCCGTTGTCGCGGCCAGCAATGAACGCAAGCCCTTTTTCGACGAAACGCTTGATCGGTCTTGCGAAATTCACGCCGGCCACAAATGTGCGATGCGCCGGGCGGACGGCCGCAACCGGCGGCGCGTTCATCCATGTTATTGCGCGGCGCGTGGCGACCGGCCGATAGCGGCGCGGGGGGGCGTGAGACGAGAAAGCCCGCGATGCTGTTCCGCTTCGGCCCTGAAGATCTCCATGGCGTCCGCATCCTGATCGTCGAGGACGAAGCCTATCTCGCCGCCGATCTCGCCGAGGCGTTGCGCGCCCGGGGCGCGATCGTGATCGGGCCGGCGGCGACGCTCGAGGAGGCCTATCGCGCGGTCGCCACGCACTGGATCGACCGCGCCGTGCTCGACGTGAACCTGGCCGGCGAGATGAGCTTCCCGATCGCCGAGCGGCTCGAGGCCGCCGGAATCCCCTATGTCATCGCCACCGGCTACGCCGCCGACGCGCTGCCCGAACGCTTCCGCGGCAAACCGCGGCTGGAAAAGCCCTATCGGACGGAAGCGCTGGCGGCGATGATGGCGGGGGCTGGCTAGGAGAGATTACTCTAGAAACGCCGTTCGCCCTGAGCCTGTCGAAGGGCTTTTCTTCTTCCGGCCAAAAGGAAGGAGAGGGCTTCGACAAGCTCAGCCCGAACGGGTTGGATCGCTGTAACCCTTCCCGATTACCTCGGCACCTCGGCGATGCGGTCGGGCGTCACCGCGAACAGGCGCTGAGGGTCGCCGGCGACGACGACGAGCGGGTGGCCGGTCCAGATCGACAGGAAGACGTGGACGTCCTGCGGCAGCGGGTCGAGCAGGTGGGTGACCGCGATCGGCGCCGGCCGCGCGCCCGCCACCGGGTCGGCGACCGCGGTGTCGAGGCAGGCGTTGGTGAAGGAGCGCCGGGCCGCGACGCTGCCGTCGGGAGCGATGCTGGTCTTGAAATGGCCGCCCAGGAAATAGAAGCCGCGCCGGGTCTGCGGGCTGATCTGGTAGACGTCGATCGGGCCGTCGGCGGTCATCGGCGGGACCACGAAGACGTTGAAATCCTCGCCCGCGCAGGGCCGGTTGTCGAGCCGGCCGGTGGCGGCGCGCGCGGCCGCCATCCGCGCCTGGAGCGGGTTGAGCGGCGGCCGGGAGGCGACGGCGACATGGACGTCGCGCGAGACGACGCGGCCGCCAAGGATATTGACCCGGTAGACGGTGACGGGGCCGGCATCGCCGTCGGCGTAGAAGGTGACGGCGACTCCATTGCCCTCGGGCTCGGCGATCCAGCCGCTGATGCCGGCGGCGCTGGGGTCGGAGATCCGGCTCAGCATGTCCTGGGTGGCGAAGCGGCCCGAACGGTCGATCAGGCCGAGCAGCCGGCCACGCTGCACGGCGGCGTCGAGCGCGGCGAGATCGGCCCGGCTCAGCGGCTGCGGCGGACCGGTGAGGACGGGGCGGGGCTGGGGCGGGACCGGGGGCAAGCGCACCCCGGTGGACGGCTCGGGCTCCGTTGCCGGCGCAGGCGCCGGTGCAGCGGCTTCGGGCGACGGACTGTCCTCCAGGCCCTCGATCGTGTTGCCGAGCCCGGAAAGGCCGTTCTCGGGCGGCGGCGCGGCGTCTTGCGCGAGCGCGTTGACGGCGAGCAGGGCCGCGGCGGACGCGGTCAGGAAGAGGGGAGCCAGACGCATGCACTGATCCTCGATATTGGCCGCGCGGCCTTGGACCGGCGCGCGGCGGCGATCAAGCGGGCAACGCTCAGGCGAGCATGGTGCGCGCCCGCGCGACGAAGGCGGCCTCGTCCACCTCGGGCCGCGGCGGCACGACGAGGCCGCGCTGGACGGCGGGCCGGGCGGCGATCGCGTCCATCCAGCGGACGAGATGGTCGAGGCCCTCGATCGAGACGCCCGGCCATTCGTGGATCCGCGCCCAGGCGAAATTGGCGATGTCGGCGATCGAATAGTCGCCGGCGAGATATTCGTGGTTTGCGAGATGGCCGTCGAGCACCTCGAGGAGCCGCCGGCTCTCGCGCCGGTAGCGGTCGATCGCGGCCGGGATCGCCTCGGGGAAATAGCGCGAGAAGACGTTGGCCTGGCCCATCATCGGCCCGAGCCCGCCCATCTGGAACATCAGCCACTGGACGACGCGGCTGCGCCCCTTCCCGTCGGCCGGGATCAGCCTGCCTTCTTTCTCGGCGAGATAGAGCATGATCGCGCCGCTCTCGAAGATGGGGAAGTCGCCATTGCCTTGGTCGACGATGGCGGGGATGCGGCCGTTCGGGTTGATCGCGGTGAACCAGGGCTCCTTTTGCGCGCCCGACGACAGGTCGATGGCATGGACCTCGTAGGGCAGGCCGAGCTCCTCGAGCGTGATCGAGACCTTGTAGCCGTTCGGCGTCGGCGAGGTGTAGAGCTGGATCATGCGGGGCCTCCAGCCGGGGACAGTTACTCGTAACTGTCCCCATTTCCAGCCCTCAACGAGAATGGGGACAGGTACAAGTACCTGTCCCCGCAACCGCGGTTCAGCCGATCACCAATTCGCAGCCGAAATTGAGGCCGACGCGGCCGTCTCTGGCCCAGCGGACGAAGGCGTGGATCGGGCTGCAGCCCTCGAAGCGGATGATCACGCTTTCGCCGAGCCGGGGTGCGAGGTCGCTCTCGATCATCGTCCCGCGCGAGGAGATATTGATCACCGGCACGATGTAGGAGGCGCCGCGGAAGAGCAGGGTCGAGCATTCGCCCGCGGTCTCGCGGCGCGGCTCGCGGCGGCGCTCGATGGGGCGGGGTGCCGTTTCCTCGCGCAGTACGGGCTGAGTCGCCATGGCCAATCCCCCCGATCGTTGGGAGGGGAGGATCGCAGAGAGAGGTTACCGAAAGGTGAGGAACGAGGCCGTGACCCCGGGCTCGACCCGGGGTCCACTTTCTTTCGACGGCATTGGGAAGAAGGTGGATGCCGGATCAAGTCCGGCATGACGAAGCGGGTCAATCGACTGCGCTGCAATTCAATCCTCGTCCTGCCCGATCGTCGCCGCCGGGGCGCCGCCGCCATCGCCGTCCGCTTCCCAAAAATAAGGCAGGCGGCGGCGATCGCCGGTGACGGTTTCGTTGAGCGTGGCGGCATCGTAGAGGCGGCCGTTCAGCATGACCTGGGCGATCTTGTCCGAATTGCGGATGTCCTGGGTCGGGTCGGCGTCGAGGATGACGAGGTCGGCGAGCTTGCCCGGCTCCAGCGTGCCGATGTCGCGGAATCCGTAGACACGGGCGGCATCGACGGTGCCGTGCCCGAGCGCCTCGATCGGAGTCGCGCCGCCGCGGACGTGGCTCCACAGCTCCCAATGCTCGGCCATGCCGGGCTGCTGGCCATGGCCGCCGATCGTGACGAGGACGCCGCGCTGGGCGAGGCGGTGCGATTCGCGCGCGCTATATTGGTCGACGAACTGGTCGGCCGGCGCGCTGACGTTGCGGACTCGGGCGGCGAGCTCGGACGGCGGCGTATGGCGGGTGAGCAGGGGGTGGTTCCAGACCGGCGTCGCCTGGCTCCAATAGGGGTCGCCGGCGAGGCCGCCATAAGTGACGACGAGCGTCGGATTGTAGCCGACCTGGGTCTGCGCGAAGAGGCTGATCACGTCCTCGTAGAAGCGCTGCTGCGGGATATTGTGCTCGAGCGTCGAATTGCCGTCCTGGATGTGGGTGATGTCCATCTGGAAGAGCGAGCCGCCCTCGGGCACGACGAGGATGTTCTCGGCCCGCGCGGCGGCGACGATCTGCTGGCGCTGGTTGCGGCGCGGCTGGTTGTAATTCTTGATCGAATGAGCGCCCTCGCGGTTGAGCCGGCGGACGTGATTGAGCGCATCCTCGTAGGAATCGATCAACGCATAGCGGCCCGGCGAGCGGGCGCCGTAGACGATCTCGCCCGAGGAATAGGTGCGCGGGGCGACGATCAGGCCGGCGCGCTGCATCTCGCTCGCCGGGAAAACCTCGGTCGCCGTGCTCGACGGGTCGTGGACGGTGGTGACGCCCATCGCCAGGTGCGCCATGGCCGACCAGTTCTGCTGCGGGATGAGGTCGTCCTCGCCGTACGCGCCGTGGGCGTGGCCGTCGACCAGGCCGGGAATGATGGTCTTGCCGGCGACGTCGACCGTCCGCGCGCCCGCCGGGATGGCGACCGAGGCGCGGGGCCCCACTGCACGGATGCGGTTGCCCTCGATCAGGATCACGCCGTCGTCGATAATGCCGCCCTCGGCATTGGCCATGGTCACGATGCGCGCGCCGACCAAAGCGGTCCAGCCGGCCGGGACGTCGGCGGGGACGGTCATCGACAGCGAAATGCCGGTCGCCGGCGGGCTGTAGGCGGCGGCGCCCGGCGCGTTGCGCAGCAGGTCCGAAACATTGGCGCCGTAGAGCGTCGGGCCGAGGCTCCAGGACAGGCGATTGCCGGCCCAGCCCGGATAAACGGCGCCGCCGGTGGAGACGCGGGTGACCGGCATCTGCGCGCCGCGCGCCGACAATTCGAGCAGCCGCGCCGCGCCGAAGAAGGGGGTGACGAAGAGATTGTAATTCTCGGTGAAGGCGAGCGCGCGGCCGTCGGGCGAAAGTTCGTAGCCGGTGATCATCTCGCCCACCGCATGCTCGCGCCGGTTGCCGCCGTTGAGGTCGACGCTGATCAGCTTGCGCTTCTGCTGCTCGACGATCTCGACGAAGACGCGGTCGGACGCGGTGCCGAATTGCGGGTTGCCGCCCTCGGCGACGATCCGGGTCGCCGGGCCGCCGGCCGAGGGCACGCGGAAGATGCCGGTTTCGGCCGACCAGCGGTTCGAGGTGATGCCGCCGCCGCCGCTCACTTCATAGACGATCGTCGCGCCGTCGGGCGAGAAGCGCGGGCGGCGGTAATGGCCCGGATTCTGGGTGATCGTGCGCGGGTTCGAGCCGTCCGCGGCGACGGTTCGGATTTCGCCGAGCCGCGCATCGTTCCACGAGACGAAGGCGATCCGCGAGCCGTCGCGCGACCAGGCCGGGAAGAGCTGGAAATCGCCGTCCGCCGCGGTCAGCAGGCGCGGCGCGCCGCCCGTCGCATCGGCGAGGTAGAGCCGGCCGAGCGTTTCGAACACCATCCAGCGGCGGTCGGGCGAGACGGCGGCGAAGCGCGGCATGCGGGTGGTGATCGTCGCCGGCGCGACGTCGACCACGGGCCGCGGCGGATCGATGACCGCGCGGGTGTCGCTGATCTGGAACGGGATTTCGGCGGCGCCGGCGCCATCGCGGCCGACCCGCCTGATCTTGCCGCCGGCCCAGAACAGGACCGCCTGGCTGTCCGGCGTCCAGGCCATGTTGGGATAGACGCCGTGGACCGCCCAGGTTTCCTGCAAATCCTGGTCCAGATCGGCATAGACCTGGCGCTCCTCGCCCGAGCGCAGGTCCCTGACGAAGAGCCGGGCGCGGCCGCCGGTGCGGTGGACGTAGGCGAGCCAGCGGCCATCGGGCGACGGCGTCGGCCGGACCGCGCCGCCGGGCCCGCCGGCGATCTGGCTGCGCTCGCCGGTGGCGATGTCGAAACGCTCGATCGCGAACACCTGCTGGTTCGAATCCTGGGCATATTCGAACGTGTTGCCGGGGGTGACGTTGCGGCTGAAATAGATGGAGCGGCCGTCATGCGCATAAGCGGGCTCGCCGAGCTCCTTCTGGAATTGCGGGTTCGGCCGCTCGACCAGGGGCACGCCCTCGCCGACGCCCGAGACGTGGTAGAGCCAGATCTCGCCGGTGCCGAGCGAGCGGGCCGTGGTGAAATGCTTGCGCGCGGCGATATATTGCCCGTCCGGGCTCCAGGTCGGCGCGTTCAGGAGGCGGAACGTCTCGCGCGTGATCGCCCGCGCGCCCGTCCCGTCCGCGTTCATCACCCAGATATTGTCGCCGCCGCCGCGATCCGAGGTGAAGGCGATCTGGCGGCCGTCGGGCGAGAAGCGCGGCTGCATGTCGAAGGCGAGGCCCGAGCTGATCCGCGTCGGCCGCCCGCCCGCGATCGGCATGGTGTAGATGTCGCCGAGCAGGTCGAAGGCGATCGTCCGCCCGTCCGGGCTGACGTCGACGTTCATCCAGGTGCCCTCGCTGACGTTGATCGGCACCTGGCGGACGCGCGCGCCCGGCGGCGCGTTGACGTCCCAGGCCGGCGCATCGCCGCCGCCGCCGCCGCGGGCCCGCGGCTGCGCGAGCGCGCTGGTCGAGACAAGCAGAAGCGAAAGCGCGGCGAAGCTGCGGATCATGAGAAGAAACCCCCGGGACTCAGGCGTCGGAAAGGCGCGGTGGTGCACTATCCGACCAAGACAGGCAAGGGAGCCCGGCGCGCGGAGAGGACGCTCGTCGAAACGACATGCGGTTCGTCGATGACCGTGGCGGCGAGCTGGAGCCAGGAGATGCGTTAGAGCCGGGTCGCGTCGAGGACGATGAAGGGGCAAGGGGCATTTTCCCGTGCGGCGTTCGTCGGGCGGCGGCGCGAAACGATACAAGCTTACACGACGGGGCCCCTTTTCATGCCCAGAGGCCCGGCGGGCGGCCCGGGTGAAGGTGACAAAGATGACAGCTCCCATTGGCGTGTCATCCTCCCGAAAAAAAGCGGGCGCGCGCCGGGGCGAAGGCGCCCCGGGGCGAGCGTCGCGTCAGGACCGACGCGAACGGCACGAAGGTCACGAGTGGCACGATTGCACGAATGTCACATGGAATCGCGGGGGGACCCCTCCCCGAAACGCCGCCCCGGCGCTTGCGGCGCTCCCCAACGCGCGAGGCGGGGCGGGCGGAGCCGTCGTCATAGTCGAGGGCGCTCTGCTTCAGACGCTGCCGAGGGGCGGTTGAGGGACCTGCTCATCGACGAGCTTAGGCCAGATGAAATCCTACATTTCAAGAAAGGAAGGCTGGCTCACGCGAAGCCGCAAAAGCGCGAAGGAAGAAGGGTGCGCGGAAACTGTTGCGCCATTCGGAAAACCGTGACTGTCACTATTTACCGGGCTGCCAGAGCAACCGCTCAGCGGCGGCGGCTGCGCGAGCGCGGTGGTCGAGACGAGCAGAATCGAAAGCGCGGCGAAACTGCGATCATGGCGAAGAACCCCTGATGGATGTGGGCAACGGGACGGTTGTGGGGCCCTATGCGGGCAAGACAGGTCAAGCTGCTCTAGACGAATGCAGATGGGCGCCTTTAGACCGGTGGTCCGGGAGAACTGCGAATGACATCGCGATTGTCGAGTTGCAGTCTGGCGGGAATATTGGCGCTGATTGGATGCAATGCGCCAACCAGCAACCAGTCATCCCATCGTGCTGCTGACGCGACGGTGCCTGATGTGACCGTGGCTTCGAAAGCGGGCTTCGAAGCCCGTGGCGAAAGATGGCCACTCACGGTGTCCTCAGGGACACTGGGGTGCACGGGCGAAGCGAGGTGGATTGAGGTCGATGGCGTCCGCTATGGCCTAAACGGGTTCGCCACGACCGCGCGAGGTTATAGGGACATTGAATCAATATGGGCCTTCGACGAAGAAATGGCCCGTCAGATGACGGAAGCCGGGGCTGGCGAAGCACCCGCGACCCGAATCAATATCGGTGAACTCATCGAGGCAGCAGGGCGCCTTTGTTGACAGGTTCACGCCAATCCTCAGCCTTGCTTCACGGTTCACGGGGCCACGGTCGAAAATCCGAGAGTTGGATTCGATCAGGTTTGTACAGCTGTTCCCCGGCGAAGGCCGGGGTCCAGGCCGGCGCTGGCCGGATCTTGGCGCGATAACATGGCGAAGCCTCCGGCTCCTGGACCCCGGCCTTCGCCGGGGAACAGCATGCGCGGACCAATCGAATTCGACTGGCTGCATCCGACGGCTTGTTTCCAACCTGACCCACTAATCCTCGAACGCCGCCTTCAATTCCTCCAGCCACGCCGCCGCATTGCCGTCGCTCGGCGCGCGCCAGTCGCCGCGGGGGCTGAGCGCGCCGCCGCCGGAGACCTTGGGCGAATTGGGGATGGCGGAGCGCTTGTACTGGCTCAATTGGAAGAAGCGGAAGCAGAAGACCTCCAGCCATTTGCGGATGGTGGGGAGGTCGTATTCGCGCTTCAGCGCCTCGGGATAATGGAAGGGCCAGTCGCCCGCCGCCGCGTCCTTCCACGCCTTGTGCGCCATGAAGGCGACCTTGGATGGCGGCAAACCGTGGCGCAGGATGTGGTAGAGGAAGAAATCGTGGAGCTCGTAAGGGCCGATGCGGTCCTCGGTCGATTGCATGCCGCTCGCGCCGTCGGCGGGGATCAGCTCGGGCGAGATCTTGGTGTCGAGGATCGCCTGGAGGACGCGGTCGGTCGGCTCGTCGAACTGGCCCGATTCGATCGCCCAGCGGATCAGATATTGGATCAATGTCTTGGGGACGCCGGCGTTGACGCCGTAATGGCTCATCTGGTCGCCGACGCCGTAGGTCGACCAGCCCAGAGCGATCTCGCTGAGGTCGCCGGTGCCGATGACGAAGCCCGAACGCTGGTTGGCGAGGCGGAAGAGATAGTCGGTCCTGAGGCCCGCCTGCACATTCTCGAAGGTGATGTCATATTGGGGTTCGCCCTTCGCGAAGGGATGCTCCATGTCGGCGAGCATCTGCCTGGCGGCGGGGCGGATGTCGATCTCCTCGCCGGCGATGCCCAATGCGTTCATCAGCGACCAGGCATTGCCCTTGGTCTCCTCGCCGGTGGCGAAGCCGGGCATGGTGAAGCCCAATATGGTCGAACGCGGCAGGCCCAGTTCGTCGCAGGCCTTGGCGGCGACGATCAGCGCATGGGTCGAATCGAGCCCGCCCGAGACGCCGATGACGAGATGCTGCCCTTGCGTCGCCTGGAAGCGGCGGACCAGGCCCTGGACCTGGATGTTGAACGCCTCGTAGCAATCCTGATCGAGCTGCTCGGGCCGGTTGGGGACATAAGGGAAGCGGCGCAATTTCCGCTCGAAGCCGATGTCGGCGAAGGCGGGCTTGTGCTCGAAGCCGATGCGGCGGAAGCGAAGCTCGGGATGGCCGGCGGCGCGGATATTGTCGTTGAAGGTGCCGTTGCGCATCCGCTCCAGCCGGAGGCGCTGGACGTCGACATCGGCGATAGCGAGCTCGGAATTGCGGTCGAAGCGGCCGGTTTCGGCGAGCAATTCGCCAAGCTCGTAGACCGAGCCCTGGCCGTCCCAGGCAAGGTCGGTGGTGCTCTCGCCCGGCCCGGCGGCCGAGAAGACGTAGCCGGCGATGCAGCGGCTGGCCTGGCTGGCGCAGAGCAATTTGCGCTCGTCCGCCTTGCCGATGGTGATGTTCGACGCGCTGAGGTTGGTGAGGATCAAGGCTCCCGCCATCGCGCCCAGTGTCGAGGGCGGCTGCGGCGCCCAATAGTCCTCGCAAATCTCGATATGGAAGATGAAGTCGACAAGGTCCTCGGCGGCGAAGACGAGGTCGGTGCCGAAGGCCACGTTCTGGCCCGCCACCTCCGTCTTCAGCCCCTCGAGCCCGACCCCCGAGGCGAACCAGCGCTTCTCGTAATATTCGCGGTAATTGGGCAGGAAGCTCTTCGGCACGACGCCGAGGATCTGGCCGCGCGCGATGGCGAGCCCGGTATTGTAGAGCCGGCCGTTGCGTCTGAGCGGCGCGCCGACGACGAGCACGGTCGCAAGGTCCGCGCTCGCCTCTGCCAGCCGGCCGATCCCGGCCTCGACCGCGTCGAGAAAGGCGTCCTGGAGGAAGAGGTCGTCGACCGCGTAGGAGGAGATGTTCAATTCGGGAAAGACGGCGAGATCGACGCCGCGCGAATCGGCCTCGCGCGCCAGCTTCAGCGTCTCGGCGACGTTGAAGGCGACGTCGCCCGCCGACGCGCACGGGCTGGCGGCGGCGACGCGGACGAAGCCGTGGCGGTGGATGGCGCCGAACGGGGGCCGCGCCGCGGCATCCGCTTGCGTCTCCGCTTTCGCCTTCCTGCCGGCCTTCGCCATCTACAGCATCTCCGTCATCATCGCGATCGCCACGTCGAGCGCCTTCACCCTTACGGCGCCGCGCCCGATGCCGCCGAAATGCTCCTCGCGGTGCGCGGTTATACGTCCGTTCCGCGCGCAGGCGAAATGAACCAGCCCCGGCTCCTCGCCCGTATCGGCGAAACCGGTAATGGCAAGCGCGATGTTGGCGCGGCTGCGGGACAAGGCGCCCTCGGCCATCGCCACCGCGACTTCCTTCGAAACCGCGCCTTTGTCCTCGATCAGCGCCGCGGGCACGCCGAGCATCTCGGTCTTGGCCTCCTCGCTATAGGTGACGAAGCCGCGATCGAAGGCGTGGGCGACGCCCTGGACGTCGGTCAGCAGGCTGGCGAGCATGCCGCCCGTGCAGCTCTCCGCCGTGGCGACGACGAGGCCGCGCTCGCTGGCCTTGCCGAGCAGCAGCCGAGTCGCTTCCTCGACCCGGTTCGGCAGCACCGGCGAAAGCGTCTCGGTGTCGTTCAAATTTCTTGTCCCGGCGCTTGTCCGAAGACGGGAACCGGTCGCTTGCTCCGAATGTTCCAAACGCGCAATCAACGAGGCCGTCGCCGCTGCGGCGCGCGCCGCCAAAAGCAGGAAGCGAACCGTCATGGCCTGGAACCGCAAGACATCGATCATCGCCACCGGCGCGGCCGCAATCGTCGGCCTCGGCGCCGCCTTGTTCGCGCGCCGCTGGTGGCGCGGCGACAATGAGGAGCGCCCAGCGCCCGCCACCGCGCGCGGCAAGACCGCCCCCGGCCCGGTCGGCCAGTCCGGCGCCGCCCGCTCCGCCGGCCCCGACGCGATGCGCGATCCGCCCGCGACCTGGGAGCGGACCGACCAGGCCTCGGACGAAAGCTTCCCGGCCAGCGACCCCCCGGCGGTCAGCCCGCACGTCGACTAGATTGGGTGGAAAGGGGACAGTCACTGTGACTGTCCCCTTTTCTTGTCCCCTTTTCTTCAAGGGCTTGGCCGTCGCTGAGGCCCGTGCTCGCATCGAACAGGTTGGAACGCGCGCCGTCGCGCATCTTCTTGATCCGCTGCGCGCAAACGCACGGCAGGTGCCTGTCAGGTTCACCGCCTGTCCGGTGCGGCTTGCGCGGAGCTGAAAGTCGGTTCAAGTTCCCCGCCCGGAGGGGATGGATGAGCGATCTGGGCCAAGCCGCGGTTTCGGCCGACAAAGCGCCGCGCACCGAGCGCGGGCGCAAGACCGTGCGCAAATTGCTCGAAGCGGCGGCCAAGGAATTCGGGCAGCGCGGCTATCACGAGGCGGCGATCACCGGCATCACCCAGCGCGCCGGCGTCGCATTGGGCACCTTCTACACCTATTTCGAGAGCAAGGAGGAATTGTTCCGGGCGCTGGTCCGCGACATGAGCCATGCCACCCGGCTCCATGTCGCCGAGGCGGTGCGCGGCGCGCCCGACCGGCTGGCGGCGGAGCGGATCGGCCTCGCCGCCTTCATCGCCTTCACGAGGGGCCATCCCGAGCTCTACCGGATCATCGAGGAGGCCCAGTTCGTCGCCGAGGACGTCTATCGCGAACATTATCTCACCTTCGTCGAGGGCTATCGCCGCAACCTCGCCGCCGCCGCCGCGCGCGGCGAGATCGCCGAGGGTCCCGACGAATTGCGCGCCTGGGCGCTGATCGGGATGAGCGTCTTCCTCGGGATGCGCTACGCGATCTGGAACAAGGACATGGATCCGGCCGAGGTCGCCGACCACGCCATCGACCTGGTCTCGGAGGGGCTGAGGGGCCGCGAGTCGTGATCGCCGAAATCCCCGACCTGATCGCCAAGCGCGCGGAGCTGACCCCGCAGCGGATCGCGTTCGAGGACTTGGCCACCGGGCGGACCCTGACCTTCGCCGAGCTCGACGCGCGCGCGGCCCGCGCCGCCGCCTTGATGGCGGCGCGCGGGGTCGCGAAAGGCGACCGCGTCGCCATCCTCACCCGCAACCGGATCGAATTTTTCGAAACCCTGTTCGGATGCGCCAAACTGGGCGCGATCCTGGTGCCCCTCAACTGGCGGATGCCGCCCGCCGAGCTCGACGGCCTCGTCGCCGACGCCGCGCCGGTGCTGCTCTTCCACGGCGCCGAAGAGGCCGCCGCCGCCCGCGCGCTCGCCGAGCCGCTGCCGGCGATCGATTTCGACGAGGATTACGAGGCCGGGCTCGCCGAGGCCGCGATCATTGCCTGGCGCCCGCGCTGGCCGGCCGGCTCGACCTGGTACCTGCTCTACACGTCGGGGACGACCGGGCGGCCCAAGGGCGTCATCTACACCTATCGAATGGCGGTCGCGAATTATGTCAATGTCGGCACCTGCATCGACATCGCCTCGACCGACACCACAATCAGCTTCCTGCCCGTCTTCCACACCGCCGGCATCAATTTGCACGCGCTGCCGACCCTGATCGCGGGCGGGCGCGTGATCGTCATGGACGGGTTCGACGCCGAGGCGCTGGTGCGGCTGATCGAGGCCCGACGGCTCGACACCATCTTCGGCGTGCCGACCGTCTACCAGGACCTGCTCGATCATCCGCGCTTCGCCGGGGCGCCGCTCGATGCGGTGCGCCACTGGGGGTCCGGCGGCGCGCCGCTGCCGGACGCGATCGCCTTGCGCTATCGCGAATTGGGCGTTCGCATCTGCAATGGCATGGGCATGACCGAGACCGGCCCGACCGCCTTCCTGATGGGCCAGGCCGACGCCTGGGAGCGGATCGGCTCGGTCGGCAAGCCGCAAACGCTGGTGAGCGCCCGCATCGTCGACGGCGAGGACCGCGCGCTCCCCGACGGCGAGGTCGGCGACCTCCAGTTCGCCGGGCCGGGGGTGACGCCGGGCTATTGGCGCAACGAGGAGGCGACCCGCGCCGCCTTCACCGCCGACGGCTGGCTGCGCTCGGGCGACCTCGCCCGGCGCGACGCCGACGGCTTCTTCTACATCGCCGGCCGGCGCAAGGAGATGTTCATCTCGGGCGGCGAGAACGTCTACCCGGCCGAGGTCGAGAATGTGTTGTCGGCCCACCCCGCCGTGGTCGGCGTCGCGGTGCTCGCGGAGGCGGATCCCAAATGGGGCGAGGTCGGCCGCGCCTTCGTCCAGCTCGCTCCCGACGGCGGGCATCCGGACGGCGCCGAGCTGACCGCCTTCTGCCGCGCCCGACTCGCCCCTTACAAGGTGCCCCGGCGCTTCGAATTCGTCGCCGAATTCCCGCGCACCTCGGCCGGCAAGATCCAGAAGCATCTGCTGGCCTGAGCGCGCGCGGGCCGCCGCGATTTTTATACGCGACCGTGACGACGGTCACACTCGCCGCCCGGGAGACTCGCTAATGTCGGCGCGACGGCCCGAGAGTCGCGCCATCCAGTATGCGCACAATGAAGCCAGCAGGAGGGAATGAACATGGCTACCGCGCTCAACTATCTCGACTATATCAATGGCAATGCCGCCGCCCCGCGCAACGACCGGGCCGATTTGAGCCCGAACATGCCGGCGGTGCCGACCCGCTATGCGATCCGCGAAATCGGCTTTTCGATGATCAACGGCAAGCTGCAATTCGCCTTCAAAAGCAACGATCTGGCGCAGAACCTGCCGGCGGGCGGGATCGACGAGGTCGTTGCCGGCCTGCTGGTTCCGCCGCCGGTCATGTCGGCGAGCGTCTTCGCCGCCTTCGCCGCGCCGCCGGCGCCGACGACGCCGCTCGACCTCGACGTGGCCAAAGGCCCGATCTGGCTCATCTACATGCTCTCCGAACCCGGCAACATGCGGTTCAGCGCGGCGCTGAAGGCGATGACCCACAAGGAGGTCAAGCACCGGCCTTTTTACGGTCACCTGCGGCACGCGACCGCGGCCGGACCGAGCAGCCGGCCGCTTGCCGACTGCAGGCTGATCTACTTCGCCGCGGCACCGCCCGCGGGCAGCTATCGTCACGGCTTCAACATCAATGTCGAGCTGGATCAGGATCCCGACAGCAACGGCAATCCGCGGGTGCTGCCGATGGAGATCGATCCGGACGTCCGTCATCCGGGCGGGTCGGAAACCTGATCTTCCAGCCTCGGCCGGGGCGACCGGGCAAAAAAGCGGCGGGCTCGCATCGCGAGGCCCGCCGCCGCCCGATCGGACCAGAAACACCAGGCAGAAATTCTGCTTAGAGCACAGGCGTTTCCTTGTGCTTTTCCGAGCCTTGCGGGTTTTACGGTATACGGCCCGGTAAGGATGATCGCGCCGTGCGGATCGCGGTCCGAGTCCGGCGGATTTTCCTATGCCAAGGACGCCCGACGTCCTTGGCATAGGAAAATGGTCGGGGAGAGAGGATTCGAACCTCCGGCCCCTGCCTCCCGAAGACAGTGCTCTACCAGGCTGAGCTACTCCCCGACCGATACGCGCGGCCTTGTGAGGGCCGGCGGGGCCCGGCGTCTATAAGGAGGGGGCGGGGGGAGTTCAAGCGGCCTTCTCGGGCGCCGCGTCACTCGTCGGGCGGCGGCGCCTGCTGGGTCTGCTGCTGCTGCTGCTCCTGTTCCAGCAGGGACATGCTTTCGTCGAGCTGGTTGCGCAGCTCGTCGAGCCGGTTGGCGGTGGCCTCGTCGATGACCGGCTGCTGCGTGACGACGTTGGTTTCGGTGCCGGTCGTGCCGAAGGCCGTGCTCCTGTCGACCGTTGTCGAGCTGTCATTGCCGAGGGCGGGCTCATCGCCGGAGGTCGCGCCCTCGAAGAAGGGATCGCCGCTGACCGGACGGATGTTTCCGCCGCGCAGCAGCACGAACGCAATCGCCGCCGCGGTGGCCGCCAGGGCGACCGCCGCGACGATGAGCACCGCCTTCGGGGAGGCGCCGCCCCTCGCCTTGAGCTGCGCCATCGCCGCCTCCCGGTCGAGCCCGGCGGTGCCGGCGACCAGCTTGCCGACATGCCGGCGGTAGAAGGAGGTGCCGAGCGCGCCGGTCGCGAAGGTGGCGGCGACCGAGAGGAAAGCGGCGGCGATGCCCAGCGGCCGCGACAGCAGGCCGAGCACGTTGAGCAGGATGATGAACACCGCCAGCGCCGCCACCGGCACCCACATCTTGCGATAGGCGAACCACAAGATGTTGGCGAGGCAGGCCGGCCAGTTCCACTGGATCTGCGACTTGCGGCCGTCCATCTCCCGCCAGCGCTCGAGATACCAGGACGCGTTCGGGCCGATCGCCGCGGCCAGCCGCTCGGCGTCGGCCGGCGCGGCGGGCGGCGCGCTCGGGGCGGGCGGCGCCTTGGCGAGGTCGGGCGGCGGCGCCGCGGCCGCCGGCTCCGGCGCAGGGGGCGGCGGCGGTGCCGGGGCGGGCTCGGCCGGCGGCGGCGCTTCCGCCGGAACCAGGCCGCTCAGCGTCCGCAATTCGAGCGCCAGCCGGTCGAGGCTGGCGTCGCGCTCCTTGCCGTAAGCGTCGGTCCAGTGGCGGATCTTGAGGAAGAAAGCGAGGCCGGGCGCGGGACTGATGTCGGCGAGGCGGACCGGGAAGATCGGCTTCGAATTGCTGAACGCCATCTCGGTCTCGGCGCGGACATAAGGCGATTTGTTGGCCATCTCGGTGACCAGGACGACGAAGGCGGCGCAGCCCTCGATCGCCGCCTGCAGCGCTTCCGAATAGTCGATGCCGGGGCGCACGTCGCGGGGCGCGATCCACGCCTTGACCCCGTGCGATTCGATGAACGCGACGAGATCGTTCGCCTCGTCGCGATTCTCCGAACCGTGGCTGATGAAGACGTGGCCGGCCATGGGCTCCCCTGTGATGCGGGGAGGCTATAGCCAACATGGCGGCTGGGGCAAGGCGCCGGGCGGCGAACCTATGTGAGGGAGGAGCAGCCTCGCGCCGCGGAACATGCGCGCGGGCCGCACTCGACACGAAACGTCTCAACCCATGAGAATGGCTCCGCGTGGGCCGGCGCAGCTCCTATTGCGGGATGAACTCCCTTCTGTAACTGTAAATGTCCGGCAACGCATTAGGGCTCTCACGCGGATCGTCCGGGGCGGGGTCGTCCGTTCCGGGCGACGTGCGGTTCGTCGGCTCGGCGCGGCCACCGGACTTGCTCTGGCGCGACGCGGCGCGGCGGCGCTCGTTCCACCCAAGACCTGCGCGGGGGCGCTTCGGGCCGCCGGCCAAGCATCGGCCTTGGGGGCGGGCTTTTGTCCGCCGCCCGGTTGCGGCGTCACGCCTTGGCTTACCGGTTTTGCGATGGCCGACGCGGCATCGCCCCGGTCCGCCACGAGCGACCAGGCCAGGGTCAGTGACAGAAGCAGCGCCGCTGCGGCCGCCGCGGCCAGACGCGGCCGCGTCAGAAATGGCTCGCGCTCGGAGAGGGGGGGCACGTCGAAGGCATCCGGCCCGGCGTCGCTCGGCGGCTGCTCCGGCGGCGTCGTCGTCTTTGGCACTGCCAAGGCGATGGCGGGCGGCGCTGCCCCCGGCGCGTCCGCGACGCCGGACAATGCGGCGAGCTCGGTCGCCAGCCGGTGCAGATTCTGCTCGCTCCCGGCTCCGAAGGCATTGGTCCAGTGATGGATGTTGAGGAACAGGCGCAGGCCCTTGGCCGGCTCCATCTCGCCGAATCGGACGGGAAAGATCGGGCGTCGCGAGCTGAACGCCATCTCGGTCTCGGCGCGAACGAACAAGGAGGCATTGGCCGCCTCGGTCACGATGACGACGAAGGCGGAGCATTGCTCGATGGCCTCCTGAATCTGCTCCGAATAATCAAGACCGGGCCGCACGTCGCGCGGCGCTATCCAGACGAAAATGTCGCGCCCCTCAAGGTAACGGACCAAGTCGTGGACGCCTTCATGGTCCCTTACGCAATGGCTGATGAAGACCCTGCCCGCGGCCATGTCGCCCATCGACTCCCGAATATACCGAAGCAGCTATCCACCCGACCTACGCGCAAAGCAACAGTCCGTTCTCTATTGCTTACGCGCGCCAAGCATCTCCTCGATCGCCACGAACTTTTCGCGTGGGGAGCCCTCCCGCGCCCGCGCGGCTTCGGCGGCTTCGATGCGCTGCCAGTCCTGGAAGGTGACGACGTCGACGCCGCGCGCGGCCAGCAAGGCGTCGAGCCCGTCGCGGCCCTGCTTGCGGCCCCTGGCCGAAACGAGATCGGCGGCGATCTTGTCGGCGACCTCATAGCCGTCGGGGCGGTTGGTGCCGATCGTGCCGGAGGGGCCGCGCCGCGCCCAGCCGACCGCGTAGAGGCCGCCGCCGATCACCCCTTCGGCATTGGCGAAGCGGCCGCGATCCTCCTCATAGGGCACGCCTGCGATCGGCGGCGTCTTGTAGCCGATGCAGGTGACGATCATGCCGCAGCCGATCTTATAGGTCTCGCCGGTGCCGACCGCCGCGCCCTTGTCGTCGAGCCTGGTCTTCTCGACGATCAGACCCTCGACCCTGCCGTCGCCCTCGATCCCGACCGGCTTGGCGAAGAAATCGAAGACGATGGTCTTGGGCTTGTCCGGCGCGAGCGAAGCGAAATCGCGCAAATGGGTGACCGACTTGCGCTGGCCGGGCTCGAGCAAGGCGTCGTCGAGCAGCGGCGGGAAATCGTCGGGATCGACGCGCGGCACGGCGCCGTCGAGATGGCCGAGCTCGCCCAGCTCCTTGGGCGTCATCGCGATCTGATGCGGCCCGCGCCGGCCGAGGACATGGATGGTCCGGACCCTGCTGTTGCCGAGCGCGCCGAAGGCGTGGGCGACGATGTCGGAGCCGACGAACTCGCCAGGCGTCTTGGCGAGGATGCGGGCGACGTCGAGCGCGACGTTGCCGTTGCCGATCACGGCCGCCGCCGCGACATCGAGCGGCGGATCGAGATCGGCGAATTCGGGATGGCCGTTATACCAGCCGACGAAGGCGGCCGAGCCGATCACGCCGGGCAGGTCGCCGCCCGGAATCGCCAGCGGCTGGTCGTTGGGCGCGCCGGTGGCGAGGATCACCGCGTCGTAGAGGGCGGTGAGCTCGGGCACGGTGACATCGCGGCCGACCAGGACGTTGCCGATGAAGCGGACATTGTCGGAAAGCGCGACCTTCTCGTAGCGCCGCGACACCGCCTTGATCGACTGGTGGTCGGGAGCGACGCCGAAGCGGATCAGGCCGTAGGGCACCGGCATCCGGTCGATCATGTCGATCCGGACCTCGTCGCCATAGAGTTTCTGGAGCGCCTCGGCGCTGTAATAGCCGGCGGGTCCCGACCCGATCACCGCGATATGCCGCATCCCGCCTCCTCTCCCCGGAGCGAAAGATGCTTAGCGCGCGTTGAGACGGAGGCAAGCCCGCCGGTCAGGCCGGGTTCACCCTGATACGGCCAAGAAGTTGATATGAAACGCCTCATCCTTCCACTGCTCGCGCTCGCCGCGACCGCTCCCGTCCCCGTTCTCGCCGTCCAGCCGCCGGCCGGCCGGGAGGTGCGGATCCCGTTCGTCCAGTTCGGCGCGATCCGCGGCTTCCGCGCCGACGGCGACGATGTGGTCTATCTCCAGGGCCGCCGCCGAGCCTGGTATCGGGCGCAGCTGAACGGGCCGTGCATCAATCTGCCGCACGCTTTGCGCATCGGCCTCGACCAGCGCTATTCGAGCACGCTCGACAACAGCTCGAGCCTCATCGTCGAAGGCGAACGGTGCCGGATCGTGTCGCTGGTCCAGGCCGATCCGCCGCCGCGCCGCCGCCGCCGCTAGCGCTTCGTCCCGTCCGCGAGCAGGGCGCTGCCGGACCGGCGCAGGGCGGCCTCGATCGCACCGCCGAAGAAGGCGAGCGCCGGCGGCAGCAGGACGGTGACGCGAACCAGCCTGTCCTGGATGTCGAGCCGCGCATCGATCCTCTGCCCGAGCGCGCCGACGTCGAGCTTGAGCCGGTCGCCGTCCCAGGCCGAAGAGACTTCGGCGCCACCCGGCAGCCGGCCGGCGAGCGTGTCCAGATTGCCGGCGATCCGCCTTTTCGCTTCGGCGGCGCCGAGATTGTGGGGCAAATCGACGACGATCGGCGCGCTCATCGCGCCAGTCTAGCCGAGCGGGGACGCTTGCGAAACCTCAGGCCGCGAAGGAATTGCAGCTCCGCGGCGTGATCCGTCCGCCATTCTTCAGCACCTGATCGCTGCGCTGGCGCACGTTGAACGCGCTTTCGTAGCGGATCTGGCGGCCGGCCAGGAAGCTGTTCGGGATGATCGGCTGGTAGTTGTAGACGACCTCGACCACCATCACCGCGCTGCCGGACTGCGCCGAGATCGACGTCCCCGATCCCATGCCCAAGATCACCGGGGTGGCGGACGCGCTGCTCGGAGTGGTCGTATTCGGAGTCGTCCGGTCGGCATTGTAGATTTCGGTGCCGTTGGTGATCGCCGCGCCGGCCGCGGTCCGCGGCCGCATATTGGCGGTCGGATTCGAATAGTTGAGGGCGCCGTCGCAGCGCTGCCAGCGGATCCACTGGGGATTTCCGCTCCCCGACCCCGTCGGCTCGAGGTCCGACAGGATGATGCGGCCGTTCTGCGCGAAATTGATGCTGGCGCCGCTCATCTTGGCGCCGGTGAACAATTCGACGATGTCGGATTCGTCGATGCTTTCGCGCACGCGCGCGGCATTGTCGGCGGTGAGCATGGCGATGTTGCTGACGCGCAGGTGCGCCATTGCGTAATTGGCGGTTTCCAGCCCCATCAGCCCGAGCGCGACCACCACGGGCAGCGCGAAGGCGAATTCCAGCATCGCCACGCCGCTCGTGCAGTCGCGCAGCGATGCGCCGCCGGCGCGGGCACGTCCGATCCTGGTTCTCAGCATTGTGTCACCGTCCCGTTCGCCGCAACGCTGATCCGGTTGATGTTGATGGAGCGTCCCGCGAAGGGCTGGTTGCGCAGCACGGTGTTCTGGGTGACCGTCTGGGTGTTGCCCCAGCCCATGAAGCCGCCGAGCGGAACGATGCGCGGATAGGTGATCGAGACCTGATAGCGGACGATGTCGTCCGCGCCGCCGGTGCTGTCCCGGCCGCGGTCGGTATTGTAGGTGTTGTTGCCGTTGGCGTCCTCGAAACAGTCGCCGGCATTGTAGCTGTTGAGCGGCGCGGTATCGCCGACGATCTTCTCCGCCTGCGCGACTCCGGAGAAATCGTAATAGCTCGTCGTCGTGGTGGTGACCGTCGAACGGGCGGCGAAATTGGACAACCGCGCTTTGACGCGCGCGTCGATCTGCGCGAGCGAGTAGCTGCCGACCGTCGCCATGCGCGAGGCGTCGTGCAGCGCGCCCTGGACCACGGAGGTCGCGTAGGAGCGGTAGCCGAGATCGAGCAGGCCCAGCAGCAACAGGCACAGGACCGGCAACACGACGGCGAACTCGACGATGGTCGCGCCGCGCGCGTCGCGTCCGAGGCGCGCTTTTCGGAAGGCGCCCCCGAGGCGCGCGGCGAAAAGGAGGCGCCTCATTGAGTCAGCCTCAGCGCGCCGATGTTCGAGCCGATCTGGCGGAAGCGGGCGATCAGGTCGGCGCTGCTCGACGAGGCCGCCGCCTGGTTCGGATTGCTCGCGCAGGCCGCCATCTCCGGGGTCAGCGTGGTGCCGAAGGCGATCACCCAGACCGAGAAGCCCATGCCCCTGGCCGCGTTGCAGGTCATCTGGAAGCGCTGCATGTGACGGTCGTACTGATCGGTGCAGGTGTAGCTGCCGGTGACGCGCCGGTCGTTCCGCTCAAGGCCCCAGGAGCTGTAGACGCTGCACTGGGGCAGCAGCGCGCCGTCGGTCATGAAGATGATGTGACGGGTGACCGGCATGGAGTTGAACGTGTCCGGATTGTCGGCCGAAAAGATGCCGGCATTGGAGAGCATCCGCGCGCCCCAGATCATGCCGATATCGTGATAGGTGTAGCCGCGCGGCGTCAGCCCGTTGACGTAGGTCTGCAGGTTCGCCTGGGTCCAGGCCTGGAGCCGGCGCGCTTCCGCGGGGCAGGCGACGCTGTCGTCCGTGTGGTCGCCCATATATTCCACGTCGCTGGAATTGGTCGTCGTGCTCTGGTTGACGTCGCGCCGGTAAAGCACGTCCGGCCAGTGCGGCCGCCAGCGCGTGGCGTCGCTGTTGGGGATGAAGTTGATGTTGAGATCGTAGGCGGCCGCCGGGATCGTGAGATCCGTGGACTCGACGATGGTCGAGACCGAATCGCGCTCCTCGATGCAGCCGTTCCAGGTGACGCTCGTGGTGGTCGCGCCGACCGCATTGGCCGCGATCTCGCGCATCGTCGCCTGGGTGTCCTGGCTCGCCATGACGCCGTTACCGGAATTGCCCAGCGTGACGGCGGTGCCCAGCTTGTACTGGCTGGTGTCGATCAGCGCCTCCCGATAGGTCCAGCCCGACGACCTGTAGCCGGTCTGCGTGACGAGCGTGCGCTTGTAGCGCCGGCAGGTGCGGGTGGTGCCGGAGGTGTCGCCGGTGGCGCCCCAGTCGCGCAGCGAATAGGTGATCGCCGTGACCGGGGCGGGTGCCGGGCCGCCGGTATTGGCGGGCTGGCCGTTCAGGGTCGGATAGCCGGCATTGGCCGCATAATTGTTGCACTCGGTCTGCGAGATCGACGAGGCGTAGGTCTCGGTAATGGTATTGTCGCTGACCGTGGTCGTGCCGTAATTGTTATAGTTGGCGGTGCGCGTCTGATAGGGCGAGGAATCGCGGATATAGGCCGCGTTCACCGCGGTGATCTGGTGGCCGACATTGACCGAGCTCGAATAGGGCACGATGCCGTAGCGCAGCCGAAGGCCGTTCGCCTCGAGCTGGGCCTGGGTCGGCTGCAATTCGGTATAGAGCGCCATCACCGCGGCGCGCAACGCGGTGATCTTGCGCAGCGAATCGGTGGTGGTGCTGTTGCCGTTGATGTCGTCGTCCATCGACCCGGTCGTGTCGAGCACCAGCATGACGTCGGTGTTGACGAAATTGAGCGCGGCGTCGCAGGTCACGCTGAGCGGCAGCGTCGTGAAGCCGAACATCCGCATCACCGAGGTCGGGATCGTCGTCGAAGCGGTGACGCGCACGGTCCCGGGGGCGGGCCGGGTCACGGTCGGGTTGACGATCTCGGCCGTCTGGTAGGGGCCGGTGGTGACGCCGTTGGTGGTCGTCTTGGGGAAGTTGAAGTGGAAGAAGCGCCTGGCTTCCGGCTCGACGTTGGTGCCGAGCGAGTCGTTCAACATCACCCGTCGGCCGGCCAGGGCGGCGGCGTCGCAGGCGGATTGCAGGCGGGTCTTGGCCATATAGGCGCGGCTCATGTCGACGCCCGAGCCGATCATCGCGGCGAGCGGAACCATGGCGGCGCCGACGATGGCGAGCGTATTGCCGCGGCGGTCGCGGAACAACCGTGCCAGGAATCGCAGACGCGACGTCGCGGCGTTCCGGCTGGCGCATTCACTCATGCTTCTGGTCCTCCAAAGGCCTTTTCGGCTCTTCGCTGACCGTGCATCTGCCAGATTAAAGCTAAGGCGCGCTCAATCGGAATGGTTACCGATGCCTTAGCCACGATACCGCCATTTGGAGGCGCGCGAGGGAGCGCCCGGCATCGAGGACGGAGCTAAAGGATGGGTCGGCCGAAGACGATGATGCTGGCGGCCGGGGGTTAAGACAGGAGGCAGGCGGCTTGAGCGCTTCCCTCGATGGGGCCGGCTTTGCTAGGCCTGTGCCATGACTCCGTCGATCGCGCGCGCCGCCCTCCTCGCCTTCGCCCTCCTTTCCGCCGCGCCCGCCGCCGCGCAGGAGCTCCCCGTCGGCCAGGGGCGGGCCGAATATGACGCCTGGCTCGCTTCGTCGCCGGGGGTGCGCGGGCAGGTGCTGTCGTTCGAATCCTGGCAGGAGGCGGCGGGCGTGCGCGGCGTGGTGCCGACCTACCAGCTCGTCCGCACCGCCTCGATGTGGCGCGAGTGCAACGGCCCGGCCTTCGAGGTGCCGCCGTTTCGCCTCTGGCCCGGCATGGTCAACACGCTCCGCTTCATCCGCGACCATGTGAAGGGCGCGGTCGGCGAGGTCGAGGCGGTATCGGGCTATCGCAACCCGGCGCTCAACACCTGCGCGCGCGGCGCCGAGCGCAGCGCCCACCTCGATTTTTTCGCGCTCGATTTGATTCCCAGCCAGCCGCTGACCCGCCGGCAATTGTTCGAGCGGGTCTGCCCGATGCACAGTCGCGAGGGCCGGGCGGCGAATGCGGGCCTGGGCTTCTACAGCTTCACCCGGTTCCACATCGATACGCGCAGCTTCCGCCGCTACGGCTCGGCCGGCCCGGCTGGCAATGAGAGCCCCTGCGCGGTGCTCGAGCGCGGCGAGGATCCCGAAGCGCCGCCGCTGCCGGTGCCGGTGGTGCCGCCGGTGGTGGGGCCGATCACGCCGCCGCCCATGACGCCGCCGGTGGTTCAGCCGCAGCCGCAATAATCAGCTACCGTCATTCCAGCGAAAGCTGGAATCCCACTGCCCCTTCCGGCCGCCGCGAAGGCAGGGAGATTCCAGCTTTCGCTGGAATGACGGGAGTGGCGCGACCGAACCTCTCCTGGCTGCGCTGGCAATGTTCCTCAGCCCGCCGTGACTTCGGCTCGGCTTGCCGCAGTGCAGCATTTTCGCGGTTGAAAGCTCCAGCTGCTCCCCTATCTGGCTGAAATGCTACAATTTATTCGTAGGGCCGCTTTGGCGGTGACGCTCCTTTTCGTGCCGCACGCGGCCCAAGCCGATACCGCGGCGCCCCCGTCGATCGCCGCTTTCGTCCGCGAGACGGCGCCCGTCCGCGCGGCGGCGGCGCCCCGCCTGCCGCGGCTGCAGCCGCATGGCGAGCTCGCGCCGGGCCAGTCCAAGGCGGATTATTACGCCTGGCTGGCGCGGGCGCCCGAGAACCGGGCCCGGGTCCTCGCCTTTCGCGACCATCTCGCCGCGCAGGGGCTCGAGGACGTGGTGCCGATCTGGCAGCTGATCCGCACCTCCTCCTCCTGGCGCCAGTGCGCCGCCGACCGGTTCGAGGTCGCGCCGCGCGACAAATGGGATCATATCGTCACCACCTTGCGCTTCGTGCGCGACGAGGTCGTGCCGGCGGTCGGCGAGGTCGAGGCTTTGTCGGGCTATCGCAACGAAGCGCTCAACCGCTGCTCGGCGGGCGCCCCGCAGAGCGCCCACCGCCTGTTCTTCGCGCTCGATCTCACCCCGCTCTCGCCGGGCATCACCCGGGTCGGCATGATCCGTTCGATCTGCGCCGCCCACGCCCGCGACGGCCGTACCTACAATACCGGCCTCGGCTTCTACACGGGCATGCGCTTCCACGTCGATTCGAACGGCTTCCGCCGCTGGGGCGCGAACGGCCGCAGCGCGACCAGCCCCTGCGGCGGCACTTACGTCTGATGCGAAACGGCGGTTACGGCTAACCGTCCCTCCGCCAGCGCCAGATTGGGGACAGTTACTGTAACTGTCCCCGTTCAGGCGCTAGTGACTCTCCCCAAAGGAGAGCAGCAATGGCGGGCAGCATCTTTCCGGGCGCGCGGATCGGGCCGGACGATCCGCGCTACGACACCCTGTCGCGCGGCTTCAACCTCAGATGGGTCGGCGCGCCGGCCGAGATCGCCTTGTGCGGCAGCGCCGCCCAGGTCCGCGCCGCGGTGCAGCGCGCCGTCGACGAGGGCCGCCGGCTGACCGTCCGCAGCGGCGGCCATTGCTACGAGAATTTCGCGGTCGGCAACCAAGACGGCGTCATCGTCGACATGGCGCCGATGAACCGCGTCTCTTTCGACGACCGCCGCGGCGCTTATTGCGTCGAGGCGGGCGCGACTTTGTGGAACGTCGTGTGGACGCTCTACAAGGAATATGGCCGCGCCTTGCCCGGAGGCTCATGCTATTCGGTCGGCGCCGGCGGCCATATCACCGGCGGCGGCTACGGCCTCCTGTCGCGCAAGCACGGCCTGATCGTCGACTGGCTCGACGCGGTCGAGATCGTCCGGGTCGACAGCGGCAAGCGGGCGCGGATCACGATCGCCGAGAAAGACGGCCGCGCCGCGGATCTGTTCTGGGCCTGCCAGGGCGGCGGCGGCGGCAATTTCGGCATCGTCACCCGCTTCTGGTTCAAGGAGATCCCCGAGGCGCCCGCCGAGGCGCACCTCGTCAACCTCGCCTGGGACTGGGACGGGATGACGCAGGCCGAATTGGCCGAGATCATCGCCCGCTACGGCCGCTTCTTCGCCGGGCACAGCCGGCCCGGCGGCCCCGACGACGGCCTGTTCGCCTTGCTCCACCTCTCGGCGAAGGCGGCCGGGCAGATCGTGCTCACCGCCCAATATGTCGGCGACCGGCCCCGCCGCCTCGCCGATTTCGTGCGCTTCATGTGCGGCGCGGGCGTGCGCGCGCCGGTCGCCCAGCGTCACCCGGTCGGCCAGAATTTCTTCCCGCTGCCGACCACCAATGTCCAGCGCCTGCCCTGGCTCTACGCGACCCAGAGCCTCGACCCCTCCGGACCCAATCGGCGCGGCAAATACAAGTCGGCCTATATGAAGCAGCCCTTCCCGGAGGCCCAGATCGCCACGATCTGGCGCTGGCTGACCGGCGACTTCCAGAACAGCCAGTCGCTGCTCCAGGTCGATTCCTATGGCGGCGCGATCAACGCCGTCGCCAGCGGCGCCACCGCCATCCCGCAGCGCTCCTCGATCCTCAAGCTGCAATATCAGACCTATTGGGTCCACGAGAAGGACACGCCGGCCAACCTCGCCTGGATCAGCGGCTTCTACGACGAGATGTACGGCACGGAGGGGCCGCTGCCCGACGCGGTCATGGACGGCTGCTACGTCAACTATCCCGATTGCGACCTGAAGGACTGGGCGCGCCTTTATTATCTGGACAGCTACAAGAAGCTCCAGCGGGTCAAGCGCCGCTGGGACCCCCACGACGTCTTCAACCACGCCCAGTCGATTCGGCCGTAGGCGCGACCAGCCCCCGCGGCGGGCGCTATGCCTCACCGGCGGTCGAGCCGGGCCGGCTGCCGGCTCTGCACGGATTCTCCTTCAATTTCGCAAGACAAATCAATTGCGCGGTGTATGATATTACTGATACACCTTGGTCAGTCTTAACAGTGAGAGTAGCGCAAGCGTGACCAAAGGGTGGGGAAGCAGCCGCAGGCTGTTATTGTGCGGCAGCGTGGCGCTTGGCCTGCTGGCGCCGGCGACGAATGCATGGGCACAGGCGGTCAATCCACCCCCCGGGCCCACTCCGCCGCCCCGGCCCGGTCCAACACCAGCGCCCAGTCCACCGCCCGAGGCCGAGCCCGAGCCGCAGCCCGGTCAGGACGACATCGTGGTGACGGCGCCCACCCAGCAGAGCTCGATCGACCGGCAGACCTATATCGTCCGCGACACGCCGGAGGCGCGCAGCACGACGACGACCGACATCCTCGCGCGCATCCCGTCCGTCGAGGTGCAGGCGGATGGCACGGCCCGGCTGATCGGCGCCGGCCAAGCGACGATCCTGATCGACGGCCGACGGGTCGCCGATCCGCAGACGATGCTGCGCAACATGACGGGCAACCAGATCGAGCGGATCGAGGTGCTGACCAATCCCGGCGCGCAATTCCCGGCGCAGGGCACGGGCGGCATCATCAACATCATCACCCGGCGCAACACGCAGAACGGCCTCGGCGGCTCGGCGACCGTCAGCGGCGGCAGCTATGGCAGTTACGACGTCAGGGTTTCGCCCACCTACGGCGCCGGCAACTGGACCTTCACCGGCAATCTCGGCCATGGCCGCTTCGAGCAGCGCGCCGACTTCGAGCGCGACCGCTTCGCGCTGACGCCGGGCGGCCCTGTGCTGATCAGCAGCGAGGATGGGGAGCAGGTCGACAAGGGCCGCTATTATTACGGCAACGGCTCGGCCAGCTACCGGCCCAGCGACCGCCACACCTTCACGCTCAGCGGCACTCTCGCCCATACCGACTTCGTCGGAACCCGGGACTCGCTGCTGACCGCCGCTTCCATTCCCGGTGGCAGCGCCGACGTGCTCTCGACCAACGAGGCGAACTTCAACTATCGCGACCTGGGGCTCGACTATCGTGCGACCACGTCGCGGCAGGGCGAGATGCTGACCGCCTCGGTGAAATGGGCGCGCTTCTCCGGCGATTTCGACCGGATGTTCTCGTCCGATCCCCTCGGCGGCCCGGCAAACCTGTTCCAGCAGGTGCAGACCATGTCCGACGAAAGCTGGACGGCGAAGGCGGATTATGTGCGGCCGCTCGGCGGCGCCAACCGGCTCTCCGTCGGCGCGCAGCTCGTCACCACCAGCAACCGGCTGGCCCAGACCGCGACCGGCACCCTGCCGTCGGGCGCGCCCTTCGCCGCCAGCTCGCTGGTCGAGGGCTCATGGCTCGAATATGCGGGCTACGTCACCTACCAGTTCGCGCTTGCCGGCGTCACCATCATGCCGGGCCTCAGGCTTGAGGGCCGCGAATATGATCTGGGCGGCACCACCGGAGTGCCCGACCTCAAGACCACCCGATTCTTCCCGAGCCTGCACATGGAGCGGCCGCTCGCCGCGTGGCTGACCGGCTCGGCCAGCTATTCGCGCCGGATCACCTATCCGCCGATTCAGCTGCTCAACCCGGCGCTGAACTTTCAGGACGCGACCACCGCCCAGGCCGGCAATCCCCTGCTGCAGCCGCAGCTCACCGACTCCTGGGAGGTCAGGCTCCGCGCCAATGTCGCCCGCCACAATCTCGAGCTCACCGCCTTCCGGCGGACGACCGAGGACATCTGGTCCTTCCGCGGCGAGGTCGATCCGGACGGGGTGCTGGTCACGCGCCCGTTCAACTTCGGCTCGCAGGCGCTGACCGGCGCCGAGCTGTCCGCGCGCGGGCCGATCCTCGAGGGCCTGCGCTACGTGCTCACCGCCAACGTCTCCGACCAGAGCCTCGATCAGGACGCCGGCGGCCCGCTGCCGAGCCGGCACAGCGCCACCTGGTCGGGAACCGGCCAGCTCGAATATAAGGACGGCCAGGACGGCCGCCGCGGCGCCGACCGGGTCAACCTGACTTTGCGCTATTTCGGGCCCACCGACACCGGCTTCACCCGTGTCAACGCTTTCGCCCTCGCCACCTTCACCTGGTCGCACGCCTTCACGGACCGGCTGTCGGGCGTGCTCACAATCGCCAATCTGAGGCTGTCGGAGGGACGGGAAACGGTGACCACCGGCCTCACCAGCCAGTCGCGCGACCTGTTTGCTCCCCCCTCGCCCCAGCGCGTCACCCTGTCCCTGACCTGGAGCTTCCGCCCGCCGGGCCAGGGCCCGCGGGTCCAGCAGCAGCCGCAGCAGGCGGGGCCGCCGATTCCGGTGCCGCAATAGCGCTCGCTGCCAGGCGTAGAGCGTCGGTCGCCATCAGCTATGCCGCGACCTTCTCGACGAACGCCAGCGCATCCGGCGTCGCGCGCCCGAGAGTGGTATTGTCGAAAATCGCCCAGACCGGCGTACCTGCCTCAACGAGAGGCCGGATACGCCCTGCCCATTGCGCCCGCGCCTCTGGCTCGTAGCCCGAGCGATAGATGTTGGGCGACCCATGCAGCCTGAAATAAGCAAGGCCGGGCCACCCGCCGGGCATGGCCGCGACCGGCACCGGCGCCGGATCGGCGGCGACGCGCGCGATGCGGTGGGTCGCGAGGAGGGCGTCGGCTTTCGGTTCGAACCAAGCCGGGTGGCGGGGCTCGCAGACGATCGGTCCTCCGAGTGTGGCGCTGAGGCCGGTGAAGAAGGCCGCGGCCAGCACCGCGTCGAAGGCGAGGCTCGGCGGCAGCTGGACCAGCACCGGGCCGCGCTTGTCCCCGAGCCCGCCGATCTCCTTGGCAAAGCGGGCGATCTCCGCCTCGCAACCTTGGAGCTTCAGCCCATGCGTGATCGCCCTGGGCAGCTTGACGGCGAAGCGGAAATCCTCCGGCACGCTCGCCGCCCAGCGCTCGTAGGTGGCGCGGCGGTGGGGGCGGTGGAAGCAGGAGTTGATCTCGACGGCGTCGAAGCGGCCGGCATAGCGCGCCAGATTGGACGGCGCCGCCGGGAAGGCGTCGCGCACCGGCGCCGGCAGCGCCCAGCCGGCGGTGCCGACGCGGACCTTCTCGCTCATGAGGCGGGCAATCCCCGGGCCCGGTCCCGGTTCCGCCCCTTTGCCGGAGTGTAGGCCCCCGCGTCCTTTTTTCTTGGAATAGTGCAACTATTGCACTACAACACACGCGTGCCCCGACTGAAGCGCTTCTCCTCGACCGAGATTGCGATGTTCTTCGCCGATCACAATCCGCCGCATTTCCACGTGCTTGGCAAGGAGGGCGCGGCGCAGGTGCGGATCGATACGCTGGAGGTGATCGCGGAGAGCGGTAAGGTCGACCTGGTCGAAGCGTTGGCATGGGCGGCGGAGAACCGCGCCTTTTTGGAAGCGAGATGGGCGGAATATAGCGGAGACTGCCAATGAGCATCGGCACGATTGAGGACGTCAAGGTGACCGGACCATTGCGGGTGGCAATTACCTGGGATGACGGGCGTAGTGCCGACATCGATCTCGCCCCGATCATCGCGGCGCACCCGCAATTGGGTCCGCTCACCGATCCCGCGAATTTCCCCCAGCGGTCCGAGGACGGCTGGTCGGTCGAGTGGCCGCGGTGCGGGATCGACTTCGGCGCGGCGCAACTCAGGCGCTGGGCCGACGAGCAGGCGGGCGAGGCGATGCCTGCAGCGGCTTTCCGCGCCTGGATGGAGAGTCACGGCTTCACCCTCGATCGCGCCGGGGACGCGCTCGGCCTGTCCCGCCGCACCGTCGCTTATTATCTCAGCGGCGAGCAGCCCGTGCCCAAGACGGTGATGCTGGCGACCGAAGGCTACGACAAGAGGCAGGCAGCGTAGGCGAAGCCGCATCAACTCCGGTTGGCGTCCCGCGCCCTCAATGCTAGGGCGCGCCCGCACCGCCCAGAAAAGCGCCAGATGACCGATCTCAAAAAAATACGCAATTTCAGTATTATAGCGCACATCGACCATGGGAAATCGACCCTGGCCGATCGCCTCATCCAGTCGACCGGCGGGCTGACCGCGCGGGAGATGACGAGCCAGGTGCTCGACAATATGGATTTGGAGCAGGAAAGGGGGATCACGATCAAGGCGCAGACGGTGCGGCTCGATTATCGCGCCGGCGATGGGCTGGATTATGTCCTGAACCTGATGGACACGCCAGGGCACGTCGATTTCGCCTATGAGGTGAGCCGTAGCCTCGCCGCCTGCGAGGGCGCGCTGCTGGTGGTCGACGCGGCGCAGGGGGTGGAGGCGCAGACGCTGGCCAATGTCTACCAGTCGATCGAGCACGACCATGAGATCGTGCCGGTGATCAACAAGATCGACCTGCCCGCCGCCGACGTCGACAAGGTCCGCCGCGAGATCGAGGATATCGTCGGCCTGCCCGCCGCGGGCGACTGGAAGGATGGCGGGGCGGTGCTGACCAGCGCCAAGACCGGCCTCGGCATCCCCGACGTGCTCGAGGCGATCGTCCAGCGCATCCCGCCGCCCGCGGGCGACCCCGCGGCGCCATTGAAGGCGATGCTCGTCGACAGCTGGTACGACCCCTATCTCGGCGTCGTCATCCTGATCCGAATCATCGACGGCACGATCCGCAAGGGCCAGCAGATCAAGTTCATGGCCGCCGGCACCACCCATCTGGTCGATCGCGTCGGGGTCTTCCGCCCCAAGATCGAGCAGTTCGAGGCTTTGGGCGCCGGCGAGATCGGCTTCATCACCGCCCAGATCAAGGACGTCGCCGAGACCCGCGTCGGCGACACCATCACCGATGCGCGCCGGCCGACGACGACGGCGCTGCCCGGATTCAAATTGGTCCAGCCGGTGGTCTTCTGCGGCCTCTTCCCGACCGACGCCAACGATTTCGAGAAGCTCCGGGATTCGCTCTCCAAGCTGCGGCTCAACGATGCCAGCTTCTCCTTCGAGATGGAGACCTCGGCGGCATTGGGCTTCGGCTTCCGCTGCGGCTTCCTGGGACTCCTCCACCTCGAGATCATCCAGGAACGGCTGACCCGCGAATATGATCTCGACCTGATCACGACCGCGCCCAGCGTCGTCTACAAGATCCACCTGTCGCATTCGAAGGAGGAGCCTGCGAAGACGATCGAGATCCACAACCCGGCCGACATGCCCGATCCCAACCGGATCGAGACGATGGAGGAACCGTGGATCGAGGCGGTGATCTACGTGCCCGACGAGCATCTCGGCGCGATCCTCAAGCTCTGCCAGGACCGGCGCGGCATCCAGAAGAACCTCACCTACGTCGCGGGGCGGGCGCAGCTCACCTACGAGCTGCCGCTGAACGAGGTGGTGTTCGATTTCTACGACCGGCTGAAGAGCATCTCGCGCGGCTACGCCTCGTTCGACTATCACCAGATCGGCCACCGCGAGGGCGACCTGGTCAAGATGAACATCCTGGTCAACGGCGAGCCGGTCGACGCGCTCTCGATGATCGTCCACCGCGCCGCCGCCGAAGCGCGCGGGCGGCAATTGTGCGAGCGCCTCAAGGACCTCATCCCGAGGCATTTGTTCAAGATCCCCATCCAGGCCGCGATCGGCGGCAAGGTCATCGCGCGGGAGACCATCGCGGCGCTGCGCAAGGACGTCACCGCCAAATGCTATGGCGGCGACATTTCGAGAAAAAAGAAGCTGTTGGAAAAGCAGAAGGCCGGGAAAAAACGGATGCGTGAATTTGGCTCGGTGAGCATTCCGCAGGAGGCGTTTATCGCGGCGCTCAGGATGGGGGAGGAGTGATTGGCCTTGACATCCTATGTCGGAACTACCATAACCTGCCATGACTGAGGAAGTGAAGCCGCTATTCTGGATCGGTGGAAGCCGCAAGGATCTCAGCGGCTTTCCCGAGGATGTGAAGGACGTCATGGGTTACGCGCTGCATCTGGCCCAGGCGGGTGAGAAGAGCCCCGCCGCCAGCCGCTGAAGGGGTTCGGCGGCGCCGGCGTGCTCGAGATCGTCGACGATCATGACGGCGACACTTTCCGCGCCGTCTACACGGTCAGGTTTGGCAACTCGGTCTACGTGCTTCACGCCTTCCAGAAGAAGTCGAAACGCGGGATCGCGACACCCGCGGTGGAGAGCAAGACCATCAGGTCCCGCCTGAAGCTGGCGGAAAATCACCATCGGGCGGGCGGAGAAAAAAGATGAGCAAGGTCGAACGGAGCAGCGGCAATGTGTTCGCCGATTTGGGCTTTGCCGATGCCGCGGGCCATCATGCCAAGGCCGAGCTCGTGCGCAAGATCGCCGCCGTCATGGCCGAGCGCGGCCTGAGCCAGAATGCCGCGGCACCCCTGGTCGGCGTAAGCCAGCCCGATATCTCCCGCCTGCTTTCCGGGCGCTTTCGCGATGTCTCGGTGGAGCGGCTGCTGCGCATGCTCCAGCGGCTCGATTGCGAAGTCGACATCATCGTCCAGCATGCCGGCCACGAGGTCGGCGAGGCTGTCCACCTGCAGCGGGAATATGCTGATCGGCCGCCGCTTCGGTAGGCTCACGATAGGGCTCGGCAAGGTCATCGCGCGCGAGACGATCGCGGGGCTTCGGATGGGACAGGAATGAGCGCATTTTTGCCGTCCACCGGTTTTTGATGTAAGCCACGGTCCGTGAACGAGCATTCGCCCATCGTCTCGGAATTCGAGACGCCCGAGCAGGAGGCCTCCTACCTGGAGTGGCTGAAGCGCAAGGTCGCGGAGTCCCTGGCCGATCCGAGGCCGCCTGTGCCGCACGACGAAGTGATGGCGGAAATGCGGGCGATCATCGAGAAGGCGAAAAAAAAGCGGCCGTGCTGAGGCTGATCTGGCGCCGAAGCGCGCGGGACGACGCCGCCGCCATCTTCAACTACATCGCCGAGCGGAATGCGGCCGCGGCCGAACGGCTGCAGGGCGCGATCGAGGCGTGCGCGGAAGGTCTGAGGGACCGGCCCTTCATGTACGGCCCCGGCCGCGTGGAGGGGACGCGCGAAGCGGTGGTGCATCCCAATTACATCGTGGTTTATCGCGTGACCGCCGATGCCGTGGAGATCACGGCCGTGGTGCATGCCAGACAGGAATATCCTTAGGCCCTCGCGGACGCGGGACGGGCAGGGACCGTCAGCGCGGGGCGCTGACGCAGCCCGGAGCGGGGAGCGTGAGCATTCCGCAGGAGGCGTTTATCGGCGTTGCGGATGGGAGAGGAATGGCGGCGTCTGCCAATGGCTGTCGGCTCCCAGTTGCCACCTACGAGAAGGTCGGAGGCTCCGGCGGCGTTTTGCTCAGTGGGTTAAAATTCTAGAGCAGCCGCCCGTCCATGACGACGCCGCCGTGCGCCAGCGCCACGCCGGGGTGTAACGGGCCCTTCACCTACCGCAGCGCTATCGGGGCCGCGATAGCTGGCGAACCAGCTTCGCCTGATTTCGAGGGCGAAGAATTGCAGTTCAGTGCCAATCGAGCCATATCGATGGCGGAGGGGCCATGATACGCCGAATCCTGTTTGGGCATAAGTCACGCGACAAATTGTCGGAGAAGGAGGCGAGCCGGATTCGGGACGCCGCTTATGCAGCCGCTTGTACAGGCAGGTTGGAACTCCCTGACGTGCGGGGCGCCGAACATATCCATGTAGCCGACATTCAACGCGAAGTAGCGCAATATTCTTATCAGACCGAGCTGCTCAGTGCATTGGGGGCAGCCGAACTCTGCATTGGAAGTTCGGCCGGCGAGACTCTGGTTAATGTTACGGATGCGCTGGCGATCGCGGGCGACAGGGCTATATTGTCGCACGATCATCCTCAGTCCATCGGCACCGCTTTGCGCGATATCGGGCAAGAGTTGAAAGATTCCGGTCTTCGGGTGATGACATGGCCCCCGGGATGGATGGAATTTGAATTCGTGAGGGGCCTCGCGAGCTTCCTCAAAGTCAGGATCGCGGCCGCCCGGCGGTTCGTTGCCGGACCCGCACCGCCTGATCCGGCCCACCCCGGCTTGCACGTTACTGTGAACTCACGGACCCACGGCGTTAAGATACTCTGTTCCCCGGCCTTTTTCTTCAATCAGCACGCAGCGTTCGGATCGACCCTTTCCTCTCCTGTCAGCTGCCATCTCCATCCCGGCATATACTATTTCGGAGCCACCGGCCCGGCGCTCGGAGGGACGCGCTGGGAGACCACGGAGGAGCCGATACCGCCCAATACCACAATACATCTGGTGAATCTGTGATTGCCGACCCTTTCGTCGATATCGTGAAGCTCGCCGGGTTCCTCGTAACGGCGGCAGTAGCGATTGGCTTCACTTGGCGGCGACGGGCAAAATGGGAGCCGGATATTTCGGACGTGCCTAAGGCACCCGAAAAAGTCGCAGGCCTACTGACAGCGGTCCTATTAGGCATCTTGTGGTTCGACGCGGGCCGCAGCGTCGGCTTGCCCCCGCTGCAACAGACTGCGTTGATCGCCGCGATCGGCGCGGTGATCGGGCTGCTCGTCTACGTCTTTCTAACGACCGTCTTCGTCTACGAGCGCCAAGAGGCGGTTTCGGACAGCAAGACCAGGAAGGTGAGAATCATCGGCGGGCTGTGGCTCTCTCCCATGGCGCGAGCGAAACGTCGACAGGGACACGACATTCAATCGATGCTGTCGAAGGCTGCCAACAATCCCGACGTCATCTGGCCCCGGTCGGCGCGCGGCTTGGCGCAAAGCCTTTTCATAATTGCCTATATCTCTCTCATATGTGGTGGCTCGCTGGCTCTCTCCGCCGTGGCTTTGCTGGTTAGGAGCGCTATGTCTTGATCCAGGCTCAGAGCAGGCTTGATAACGGCATCGCGTGGACCTCTCTTACTCCAGCCTCGTAAAATCGCGGCAGCCCCGCTCGCTCCGCGTCCGAGGTGCGTACCTCATCGGTCAGACCAGCGACGGCTCAGCCCTTGAATTTTAACAGACAGCTAGCTGAGCAGCGCCTCTCGCAAGATCCGCCGGATCGCCTCCGGCCGCGACGGCTTCGGGTCCGGCTGCTTCGCGATCCAGGCGTCGAGGGCGGCGTCGAGCTCGGGGTAGAGGCGCAGGCCGATGTTCGGGCCGATGCCCGTCTTCGGCCGGCCTCTGCTTCTTTTTTCGGTACCGGCTATTGCCTTGCTCCTTTTTACCTGGTACCGGGAAACATCATGTCCGTGGCCGAGCATAACCCCTCGCGCCGCGCGCTGCTAGGCGCGGCGGTTGCGCTGCCCTTGATTGGGGCGTCTTTGCCTTCGTCATTCCCGCGAAAGCGGGAATCCACCTTCCCCGCCGGTTCCGAAGAAAGGTGGACCCCGGATCAAGTCCGGGGTGACGACCGGCGGGTTCGGCGTGACGGCCGATGGGCTCGCGCGTTCGCGGCATATGAGCGCGCCGAGGCGACGGTCGCGGAGGTGGAGCGGCGGACGGCGGGGACGCCCTGGGAGGAGCAGCACGCGGTCGAGGCGGAATATGGCGATGCGCTCGACGGGCTTTATGCGGCGTTGCGGCGGCTGTTTCGCGTGCCGGCGCCCGATGTCGCGGCGCTGGCCGTGAAGATCGAGATCGTCGTCGCGCATGAGGTGGCGACGCTGAACGAGGGCGAGGCGTGCATGGCGGCGCTTCGGCGCGATGCACGTCGGCTGGCGAACGCTTGAATGGGGACAGTTACGAGTAACTGTCCCCGGCGGAGGGGCTAGTCGAAGTCTTGGATCAGCGTCATCTCGTCCCGGTGCACCAGCCACGGATAATTGCGCAGCACGCCGCGATAGGGGAGGCAGACGTAGAACCAGTCGCCGCCGACCCCTTCGAGGATGACGAAGACGGTGCAGCGGATCGCGTCATTCTCCTGGCGGCCGTCGACGGGCTCTTCGTCCTCCATGCCCGGATGATGGCCGCCGACCTCCAGGTCGAAATGATCGCCGCGGTTCCAGAAGGCGATGCGGCGGATGCGGCGTTCGGTGGTGCGGAAGCCCTGGTCGGCGAGGAAGCGGCGGACGCTCGTCCAGACCCGTTCCGCCTGGGCGGCGTCCTTCGCGCGGGGGATGAAGAATTTCATTTTTCGGTCTCCTCAAATGGGGACAGTTGCGAGCAACTGTCCCCGCTTTCGCTGCCTGAGCTGTCCCCTTTGCTGGCGGGCCCCATCGGCGAGGTTTGTGGGCCGTCACGAACTGAATTCGTGACGTCAGTCCTGTCGCCTGAGGGCGCAGGCTGGCCGGCCCCTTCGGCATCGCTCAGGACAGGCGGGCCCGGCTCTTGATTATGCGCGGCCCTTCGACCGGGCTCAGGATAGGCTCCGCTTTCGCGTCGGCGCTCATAATCGCGGCGGGCTTCGGCTTCCCATTCGATGTGGGCCGCGGCGTCGCTTGCGTGTCGCTCCTCGAAAATCCTCTGCTGCTCCTTGGGGGTGAGCGTCTGGCCGCCCTCGGTGCATTCGAGCGGCTCGGTGCTGAAGCCGTCATGCGCGACGAGCAGGTGCCGGGGCGGATGCTCGGGGCGGGGCGGCTCGCCGGCCTGCTCCCAGTGCAGGCGCCGGGCCGCGTCGAGCAGCCTCGACATGTCGGTCTCGGCGATGTGGAGGAGATCGTGGCCCCGGCAGCGGAAGTCGCGCATGATCTTCATGCCGTCGCCGCTCACCATGTCGAGCGAGACTTCGAGGCAGGTGATCTGGCGGACGTAGAAATCGGCCTCGGCGATCCGCCCGTCCAGCCGCGCCCGGCTTTCCTGTTCGAGCTTGCTCAGATATTTGTCGAGCAATGCGCGGAAGAACGCCTCCGCCTCCGCGTCGGCCGAAGCGAGATCCGCCCCGGTCGGCTCCGCCGGCTCCGCTTCCGCAGCGATCCGGCCAGGCGGGGCGTCCGCCTCGATCACCGCGCTGATTCCCGCGGCGAGGCGGTGGCGGCCCTTCTCCTCGGCCATCGCCATCGCCTTGTCCCAGGCGGCGGAAAAGCCTTCGGCGCCCTCCGCCTCGCGCAGCCGGTCGACGCCCCATTGCGCCTTGCCGACCGCGCGGGCGGCCTGGCGCGGCGAGCCGGTGACGGCCAGAGCGGCGATGAAGGCGCGCTGGCGGTCGGCCGTCCAGCCGTCGACGCGGCGGATCTTGCGCGGGACTGGCGCGAAATCGAGCAGGTCGCCGAGGCCGGCGAAGGCGTCCTCGCCGGCATTGCCTTGCGCGCGGCAGCGGTCGCGGACGACCGGGATCGGACTCGGCATGGCATCGCTCCTTGGTCAGGAGCGGAACGAAGCCGGAACGAATCCTACATTGCAATACCCATCAACTGGTACTTCGATGGGGACCCGGCCAGAAGGCTGGAGTCAAAAGTCGGCAGCGCGCGATCCGCCCCCCGGCCGGGGCCGGGAGGCGGGGCGCATGCGCCGGCGCTAGCGGCGGTAGCGGATGATGCGGCAGACGCGCTGGCGGTGGCCGTGGCGCCAGTAGGTCCGGCAGACGCGGCGGTTGTACCAGCCGCGATGCCGGCCGCGATTGTTGCGCCAGCCGCGATGGCGGCCGCGATCGTCGCGCCAGTCGCTGCGGCGGTCGTCGTCGCGGCGCCAGTCGCCGCGCTGGTCGGTGCTGGCGGCGGCGGCGCTGGCGGCGGCGCCGGGCGTGCTGGCGACGCTCAACGTCCCGAAGGCGAGCGCCGCGGCGATGGCTAGCTTGATGAGTCTCATCTCATTCTCCCTGGTCGACCCCTGTCGGGCGGCTCAACGGACGAAAGGCGCTCATGGGTCCGCGAGCGGCGCGGCAATGCCGTTTGCATTCCCGCCGCGGCGCGCCCGGCGCGGGCCGGCGGTCCTGAGTCTAGAGCCTGATCGTCTTATGACGAAACGCCCTTGGCGTTTCGGCGTAGGGCGTGAATCAGGCTCTCACTATATCGAGACCATGATTCACGTTTCAGGCTGATTCAGCCTGAAACGATCATGGTCTAGGCGGCGGGGGGCCGGGACATTCGTGTCTGCAGCCGGATCCACAAGGGGATGGTCGCCATCCCCGCCGGCGCGGCGAGCGGCGCGAGCATGGCGATCAGCAGAGCGGCCACGGCGCCGAGCAGGACGGCGCGGCTGCGCCGGGGCACGGCGCGCGCCGCCTCGCCGCCAGCGCCGCCGTCCTCGCCGACCATCGCCGGGCCGGTCGCGATCGAATTGACCTTGAGGTTGAGCAAGGCGGTGAGCACGATCCAGCCCCAATAAAAGAGCGCCGGGACGACCATGTTGTAATTGACGCTCATGAAGGCGGTGACGAACGGCACGAAGGCGATCGCGCCGAGCAGCGCCAGATTCCAGATGACGACGCCGCCATGATAGCGGCGGGCCAAGGTGAAGGCGCGGTGATGGCCGGCCCAGAAGGCGCCGATCACGCCGAAGCTGACCGCGAAGCCGATGAAATTGGGGGTCAGCCGGGCGAGCGCCGCGAGATGGCCGGCCGCGCCTTCGCCGCGCCTGAGCTCGGGCGGGTGGATCTCGATGACGAGCAGGGTGATCGCGATCGCGAACACCGCGTCGGAGAAGAAGACCAGCCGCTCCAGCGCATGGTCGGCCTTGCCTGATGCCATGTCCGATTTCCCCTTGCCTCCGAGCGAGACTATCCGGCGCGCCGGATTAGGCAAGACGGTAGCGCAGGAAGACGCAATCCTTCGCGATCGGCCTCGCCTCGACGAGGGCGAGCGCGACGCGGCGGGCCATCGGGCGGAAGAAGGGGATGCCGCCGCCGAGCAGCAAGGGATGGACGTTGAGCCCGATCTCATCGACGACGCCGCCCTCGATCAGCGCGCTCGCGAGCTCGCCGCCGCCGAGGACGATGATGTCGCCGCCATCCTCCTGCTTGAGCTTGCCGACGAAGGCGGCGGGGTCGCTCGTGACGAGCGCGGCGCCGGCGGGCGCCTCGGTCATGGTCCGCGAGAAGATATAGGTGCGGATCCCGGAGGCGCCGGCACCGCCGCCGCCGCCGCCGCTGCTGGCGGCGAACTCATAGGTCTTGCGGCCCATCAACAAGGTGTCGACGCCCTTCCAGCTTTCCGCGACGATCGAAGTGGCGTCGTCGCTCCATTGCAACCAGTCGAGCGCTTCGTCCGGCGCGGCGAGATAAAGATCGAGGCTGACCGCGGCGCTCCAGGTCACCTTGCGCATCGGCGTGCCTCCTCCCTGCCGTCAGCCGTCGATCAGGATCTCGCATTTGAGGCTGTTGGCGATGAAGCAGCGTTCGTGCGCCTCGTGGTGCAGCCGCTCGAGCGCGGCGGCCTCGGGCGCGGCGCCGGCGAAGGCGATGCGGGGATGCAAGGTGATCCGGGTGATCGCGAGCTTGCCCGGCCCGACCCGGCCGAGCTCGGCCTCGGCCCGGTCGGCATAGGACGCGACCTCCAGGCCCGCGGCCTGGGCGAGGTTGAGGAACCAGAGCATGTGGCAGGCGGCGGCCGAAGCGGCGAGCGCCTCCTCGGGATCGACGCCGGCCGGGTCCGACATCGGCTCGGGCACGACCGCGGGCGAGGAGGATCCGATCAGGGTCGCGCCGCCGTCGAAGCTTATTTCGTGGCGGCGGCTGTAGCTATTGTCGGCAAAGCCGCCGGCGCAGGTCCAGGCGATCTCGGCGATGTGGCGGCTCATCGAACGCCGCGCCTCAGCCGCCCGATTTGGCGAAGAGGGGGCTCGCCTCGCCGGCGTCGGCGCCGGCCGCCTTCTCGCTTTTCGCCGGCGAGAAGGAGACCGGCGTGGCGATTAGCGGCGCGCCGGATTCGTCGGCCGTGCCGAGCGCGGAGCGGCGGGCGAGCCGGCCCTCGATCTGGGCGCCGGCGTCGATCGAGATCGTCTCGTAGGCGACGTCGCCCATGATCCGCGCGCTCGCCTCGACGAACAGGGTGCGGACGTTGACAATGCCCTCGACCGTGCCTGCGAGCCGCGCCTCGTCGGCATATATGTCGCCGGCGATGGTGCCGGCCTGGCCCTGGACGAGCTGGGCGCAGCGGACGTTGCCGTCGATGCGGCCGTCGACATGGAGCTGCGCGTCGGTGGCGAGATCGCCGCTGACCAGCACTTCGGGGCCGATGAAGGAGAGGCCCGGCGGGCCGGCGCGGCTCCCCTTGGGCAAGGTGATTGCGGCGGTCTTGTCGCGTGAGAACATGGGCGGCGCCTCCTCAGCGTATCAGCGCGGATTGTGGCGGCGGGGCCGGGGGAGTCAAGCGGGAGACGCCGCTCCAGGCGTTCGGCGGGAGGGCTATCGCGGATATCTGCCCTACGCCATCGCGAAGTAGCCCGCGAGTCCTGACAAAATGATCGCCGCCGCCAGATTGAGCTTGGAGCGCCAGAGATAGAGCAGGCCCAACGCGCCAGCCAATATGAGCAGCGCCAGGGGAAGCGACGGAACCCGTCCCGTCAAAGCCGTCGCGAGCTGGATGGTTGTCGCCGCGATGAAGCCGATAACGCCGGCTGCCACGCCTTCGAGAAAGCCGCGCAACCGCTCATTCTCGACGACTTGCTCCAGCCGATCGTAGAACAAGAGGGAGAAAGCGAACGCCGGCAGGAAGATGCCCGCCGTCATCGCGACTGTGCCTATCGGACCGCCGGCATAATAGCCGACGAAGGTCGAGAAGATGATGAGCGGCGCCGGCAATATGCCTGAGAGCGCGACGCCGTCGAGAAACTGGGCATCGGTCATCCAGCCGCGCGCCACGGCGTCGCCGCGAACGAACGGGATCACCGTATAGGCGCCGCCGAAGGTGAGCAGCCCGGCTTTCAGCCCTGACAGGAAGAGCAGGGCCGGAGTGACGCTGCCGGCTTCGATCAGCGGCGCGGCGGCCACGTGGGTCGCAATGCCCCCGCTTTGGGCCTGCAAGGACAGGAGGGCCAGCGAGGCGGCCAACGCAGCCACCGCCGCCGCGAGCCAGGAGTTGCGCTGTGTCAGCGAGAGATAGGTCAGCCCTGCGGCGGGGAGGACGATCCAGAAGCCGACGCCGACATAGGCGGCGGCCGCCGCGACGATGCCGATCGCCCAAAGCCCGCGGTCGGTGAGCACATGGCCGCCGATCCGGTGCACAGCGCGTATGATGAGCGCGATCACGCCGATCTGCGCGCCCAGGAAGACGGCACCCAAAGCGGATTGGGTGAGGTCGAGCCGGAAATAGAGCCAGGAGAGCGCCAGCATCAGCACGAAGCCGGGAAGCATGAAGCCCAGGCCCGCCGCCAGTCCGCCCCGCCTGCCGCCGGCGACGATGCCGAGATGGACGCACAGTTCGTGCGCCTCCGGTCCGGGCAGCACCTGGTAGATGGCGAGCAGTCGATTGAACCGCCCGCTCGTCACCCACTGCTCCTCGTCCACCAGCTCGCTTCGAACCATTGCGATCTGGGCGACCGGCCCGCCCCAGGCAAGCATGCCGAAACGCAGGAAGCGCCAGAATATCTGGAGCGTGGTCTGCGACGGTGAGGCCGGCCGTTTGTCCATGCTCATGCCGCCAGCGCGACGCTCCGCCGGCGCCCGCCGGCGGCGCGCTCATAGACGATCGCCGCTGCCGCCACGTCCTGCAGGCCGGTTCCGGTCGAATCGAAAATGATGATTTCGTCGACGGACGTCCGGCCCGGCTTGAGGCCGCCGACGAGCTCGGCGAGCTCGCCATGAACCGCCTCGCGCGTCATCGCGCCGGCGGCGATGGCATGCCGGAGGTCGCCCATCACGGCGCATTGATCCAGGACGTCGGCGACGATTTTGGCGCCTGCCATCAGCGCCGGGCTGATCTCGTTCTTTTCCGGGCTGTCCGCGCCCACCGCAGCGACGAAGGTGCCGGCGCGCACCATGCCGGGATCGAGAAATGCCTGACGGGCGGTGGTGCACGTAACGATGATGTCGCTCGCCAAAGCCGCGGTCGCCAAATCCTCTGAGACCTCCGCCCGGAATTCTTCCGTCGATACCGTCGCGGCAAATGCCGAAGCCCGCGCGCAATCGCGATCCCAGGCGAAACAACGCGCGAGCGGGCGGACGTCGCGCAGGGCCTCGAGCTGCGCTCCGCTCTGCGCCCCGCAACCGCAGATCAGGATGCTCGCCGAGTCCGGCCGGGCGAGATACCGCGCCGCGACGGCGGTCGCGGCAGCCGTCCGGCGCAACGTAATCTCGATCGAGTCCATGATCGCCAGAACCGCGCCGGTTTCCCCGTCGCAGAGCAGGATCGCACCCTGGATGGTCGGCAGCCCGGGTCCCTGCGGGTTGCCGGGAAAGTTGGCGTTGAGCTTGAGCGCCACATAGTGATTCTGGCCGCGAAGTCCGGCCGCCTTGGCGTGGAAAACGCCTCCCGAGCCGGGGATGGCGAGCGGCGGCGGCGCGTCGACACGGCCCTCCCCCGCCGCGCGGAAACCCGTCTCGACGGCCGCGAGCCAATCCGCTGGCCGCATCAAAGCCGAAATCTCGGTGCGGGTCAGGATCAGGCTGCGTGGGTGGGCGGCGACGCTGCTCGGCGCGCTCATGCGCGCACCGTCTGGCGCGGCTGGTGCGAAACCCAATCGTGGGTCTCGTCCACTGCATCGCGGCACCAGCGGAAGAGCGCGTCATAGACGAGCATGCCCGCGTCGAGCTGCGCGACGTCGTCGGCATATATGCGCGAGAGGCCAAGGGAGACGGCAAGCAGCCCCGACGCCTGCGGGGCAAGGTCGGGTCTCGCCGTGTCCGCGCCGCGCACGATCGGAGCCAGCCGCTGGAGGGCTTTGACGTCGCCCAGGCCGAGCTCAGCGACCATGGTATCGAAGGTACAAAAGTCGCCCCGATGGCTCCAGAACACGCCGTCGCCCTCAATGTCGAAGGGCGCGGCCTGGAACCTCTCGGCCACACCGAGCACATCGGATGGGGACACGAACAGGAACAGGGCATTGGGATCAACGAAGCGGCGGATAAGCCAGGGGCAAGCGATCCGGTCCACTTTGGGCCGCGCCCTCGTGACCCAGATGGTGCGGCCCTGCGCGTCGCGCGGCGGCAAAACGGCTACCGGCACCATCGGCAGACCGGCGGCCGCCCAGCCCGACACGCCGCCTTCCAGGGCCTCGGCAGCAACGCCCTCATGGCGCAGTAGGGCGGCGACACCCTGACCGAGTTCCTCGCCCTTCTTGCAGATCACGACCGCTGATCGGCCCTTCAGCTCCGGCGCCCAACGCGAAAGGTCGGTCTGCGACCGGCGGACCGCGGAGGGGATGAGACGCGGATCCAGGTCGAAAGCTTCGTCCGGCCGAACATCGATGATCATCGGGCAGGTCGGCGTTCCCAGGAGCCGGAACAATTTGTCATGTGAGATGGCATTGAATGCAGGCATGCGGCGTCCCTTTCATATGCAGGACGCGATGCTTCGGCTGTCGCCTCATGGGGCGATCGCAGGCCCCATGTACCAATTACACGCTTGTGGTCGGGTCCTGTCAAGCCGGTCTCGCGAACGGCTGCTTTCCACCCAAAACGGACAGTCCCTAGCCCCATATTCGCAAAGGCCGCGATCGCCCAAAAATAATGGGGGCCGGCATCGCTGCCGGCCCCCACTGTCCCTTCGCGCTCGATCCTGCCGAAGCAGTCTCTCCCGCGACGGGCGGTTTCGAGGGGCGGAGACCTCGGCCGAAGCCCCGAAAGGCCAAACCAGGGTCCCGCGTCCTCCGGGGTCCATCCGAAGCCGAAGCCTCTTCCGGTTTCCCCGCGGGCTCCCCGTCAGGGCCGAAGCCCTGGCGGTTCGCCGTTGGCGAAGTCGAAGCCGAAGCTTCTATTCCCGCTTTGGCGGGCACCTCCGGCCGAAGCCTTCGGGTCCGCGTCCGGCAGGATCCAGGGCCGAAGCCCCGGTTCCGCCTGGCAAGTCCATGGACCGAAGTCCTGGGTCATTGCCGGGTTCGCAGCTCCCGGGCCGAAGCCCGGTCCTGCCCGACCCTGTCGAGGCCGAAGCCTCTCTCGGATCGGTGGCAGCGCGCCGACCGAAGTCCCGCTTTCTGCCGGGCTGGTCCTGGACCCGAAGGTCCGGTGTCCGGCCTGACGGTTCCGCCGGTCCGAAGACCCTTGGTTCCGATGGGCGCTTCACGAAGCATGCCGCTTTCGCATAAGCCAAAGGGCAAGCCCGCAGCTTCCGCCTGGCGGCGGCTTCGTCAGCCGCCCCGCCTTCCGCTTCCACCTGGCTTGCCGCCCGAAGGCGACCGGCCCGATTTCCGCTTGGGCTGTGGCTGGGAAGGCTATCCTCCGTTGCCGGAAGATCGTCTCGGCCACATCCGAGACCTGTCATGATTGTTCGGGCGATCCAAGAGGATTCGACCTGTGGATAATGAGGATAACGTGCATAACTTGGCCGTTCCCGATTTCGCCCGAAACACCGCGCGCCGCCGCGCCCGAGCCCCCGCACGGACCGCTTGCCCCGGGCGCGCCGCCCGCATAAAGGAAGCGCCATTCGGAGCGCGACGCTCCTTCTGAAGGGTCTCGGCGGCATGGACGGTCGGTTCAACACGATTGCGGGGTGGGTGCTGGGCGCGGGCATCGTCTTCCTCGGCGCGAACCTCGTCACCCACGAAATCTTCAAGGAGGAGCGCCCCGAAAAGATGGGCTATCCGATCAACGGCGTCGAGGAGGAAGGCCATGGCGGCGCCGCCGCCGCCGAGCGGCCGATCGCCTTCTACCTGCAGACCGCCGATGCCGGCCGCGGCGAGCGCGTCTTCGCCAAATGCTCCGGCTGCCACAATGCCGACCAAAGCGGCGCCAACGGCATCGGCCCCAATCTGTGGTCGACGATGGGCAACGCGATCGCCCACCGCGCGGATTATACCTATTCCGATCCGGTCAAGAATCATGGCGGGCGCTGGGATTGGGAGACGATGAACCAGTGGCTGCTCTCGCCGACCGATTTCATACCCGGCACGAAGATGACCTTCAATGGCCTCAGCAGCCCGCAGGACCGCGCCACGTCATG
>Ga0307503_10000034_pt1 | contig 111830 bp, 113 predicted proteins | sample 17_S_MG_FD_194514 | JGI IMG/M metagenome (GOLD analysis project Ga0307503, IMG submission 194514) | Soil microbial communities from Populus trichocarpa stands in riparian zone in the Pacific Northwest, United States - 17_S | ecosystem: Environmental > Terrestrial > Soil > Riparian zone >... | reverse complement strand
AGGTCGGCGAGCATCGAGGCCCCCTTCGGGTCGGCGCTGATAATTGAGCACCGCCGACTTCGACCCTGTTGCTTATCTCCCCTGCGTGGCGCTCTTGGGCGTCGTGGTCGTGGAACTACTCATCTAGGCGCCGCCTTCGCCCAGTTCGAGATGGCCGTCGTCCTCAAGGAGCTGGTCAGGCGCCACCAGATTCGCCCGGCCAACCCCAAGCCCGAGCGAGTCTTTCGCCGCGCGATAACCGAGACCCCGCGCCACGACGCAGAGGTCGTCTTGGGCTAGCTGCGACCCACGTTCGGCGTCGTTGTACGTTTATGGGCGTGAAGCCGCCAAAGCGCACAGGGAACTGGACACCGGACGGGAGCCTGGAGCGCGCGATCTTGCGCCGGGAATACAAGGAACAAACCCCGGCAGAACGAGTTGAACAGGTCTCTGAGCTATCACGGGTTTTGACTCAGCTGGCCCGGGACGGACTCCGTCAGCGCAGTGCTTGAGCTCGATATCCAAGGGATTTTCGAGGCGCTCGACCGGGGAGACATCGAGTTCCTGGTCATCGGGGGCGTGGCAGTTGGCTTCCACGGTTTCGTGCGAGGCACAAAGGACGTCGACATTGTGCCCAGCCCCGAACCCGAGAATCTGGCAAGGCTCGCCGGGGTGCTCTCGGCACTCGATGCGCAAATCGAGGGCGCGGACGATTTTGGGGGAGAGGAGCTCCCGGATCCGCTCAACCCCAAGGCGCTCGCCCTCGGTGGCAACTGGGTACTGAGCACGCGACTGGGGCGTTTCGATGTCATGCAGTGGATTGGTGACGATGCTCTATGGGACAAGCTGTCGCCAACGGCAGTTGAGGCCACAGTAGGCGGCCTGACGATCAAGTTCGCAAGCTACGAGAACCTCGTCTCTCTCAAGGAACGTGCGGGACGACCACAGGACCTGATCGATCTTCAGCGCCTACGAGAGGCGCGCGGCGAGGAGTAGTGAGCTTGCAGTCCTAGCGTCGGCCGTCGGCTCAGCCGCAGCCGGTGTTGTTGCCGCACGAAGAGCACGTGTAGCAGCTGCCCGTGCGCTGCATCATGCCGCCGCATTGCTCGCAGGCGGGGCCGAGGTCGAGGCCGGACATCTTGGCCGGGACCACCGGGGGGGTTTCGGTGAAGGCCGATGAGGCCGGGACGGCCTGGCCGCCGCTTGCCTTGGCCTTCTCGGCGCCGCTGCCGTTGGCCGGCTTGGAGTGGCCGTTGCCGCCGTTAGCCGGGCCCGCGGTGCCGCCGCTGGTGTCGATCCCGAGGCCGAGCTGGGTTATCTCAGCGTCGCGTTTGGCACGCACCTCGGCGGTGAGGATGCCGAGGTCCTCGAGCGTTTCGGTGTCCTCGATGAAGCGGCTCGCCACCCAGCGCATGATGTAGTCGGGCAGCGATTTGGCGAAGGGGATCTCCGGGTTGCCGGTGATGCCCTCCGGCTCGAAGCGCATGTAGCTGAACTTGCGCACGAAGGTCTCCAGCGGCACCCCGTACTGGAGGCCGATCGAGATCGAGGTGGCGAAGGCGTTGAGCAGCCCCCGCATCGTCGAGCCCTCCTTGCCGATGTCGGTGAGGAAGATCTCACCGACGTTGCCGTCCTCGTACTTGCCGGCGGTGATGTAGCCCTCATGGCCGGCGATCGAGAACTTGTGGGTGATCGACTCGCGCTCGCGCGGCATCTTCTTGCGCACCGGGACGGGCGCCGGCTCGTCTGCCTCGGCCCCCTTCTCCTCCTGCGCGTCGGTGCGCAGGGCCTGTGCGGTCTTGGAGCCGTCGCGGTAGATGGCAAGGGCCTTGAGGCCGCCCTGCCAGCCGCGCGTGTAGGCGTCGGCGATGTCCTCGACCGTGGCCGTCTGCGGCAGGTTTACGGTCTTGGAGATCGCGCCGGAGATAAAGGGCTGGGTCGCGGCCATCATGTCGATGTGGCCGGTGTGGGAGATCGCCCGCTCGCCGACCGCGACGTCGAAGACCGGCAGGTGCTCGTCCTTCAGGCCGGGCGCACCGATGATCGTCGCGTTCTCGGCGATGTGGGCGTCGATCTGCTCGACCTGGGGCTCGGCGTAGCCGAGCGTGCGCAGCGCCAGCGGCACCGACTTGTTGACGATCGTCATCTGGCCGCCGCCAACCAGCTCCTTGAACTTGACCAGGGAGAAGTCGGGCTCGATCCCGGTCGTGTCGCAGTCCATCAGGAAGCTGATCGTCCCGGTCGGCGCCAGCACCGTCGCCTGGGCGTTGCGGTAGCCGTGCTCCTCGCCGAGCTCGACCGCTTCGTCCCAGGACCGCTGCGCCGCCTCGAGCAGCTCGCCCTTGATCCCGGTCCCGTCGATGTCATAAGAGGCGTCGCGGTGCATCCGCATCACGCCGTTGTGCGGCTCCCTGTTGCGCTCGTACTCCTCGTAGGGACCGGTCGCCCCGGCGGCGATCAGCGCAGACTGGCGGTAGGCGCGGCCGGTCATCAGCGCCGTGATCGCGGCGGCGACGTTGCGGCCCTCGGTCGAGTCGTAGGGCAGCCCGTCCGACATCAGCAGCGCGCCGAGATTGGCGTAGCCGAGGCCGAGCTGGCGGAACTTGTTGGCGTTCTCGGTGATCTCCTCGGTCGGGTAGCTGGAGAAGCCGACGACGATCTCCTGGGCGAGGAAGACGATGTCGACGGCGTGCTCGAACTCCCCGGCGTCGAAGCTGCCGTCGGCGCGGCGGAATTTCATCAGGTTGAGCGAGGCCAGGTTGCAGGCCGAGTCGTCGACGTGCATGTACTCGCTGCAGGGGTTGGAGGCGTTGATCCGGCCCGACTCCGGGCAGGTGTGCCAGCGGTTGATGATCGTGTCGTACTGGATGCCCGGGTCGGCGCAGCGCCAGGCGGCGTCGGAGATCTGGTTCATCAGCTCGCGCGCGTCGAGCGTCTTCACAGTCTCGCCGTCGGTCCGAGCGGTCAGGTGCCAGTCCTCGCCGGCCTCGACCGCCTCCATGAAGTCGTCGGTGACCCGCACCGAGTTGTTGGCGTTCTGGTACTGGATCGAGGTGAAGCCCTCGCCGTCGATCGACATGTCGAAGCCGGCGTCGCGCAGCGCCTCCGCCTTCTTCTCCTCATCGGCCTTGCACCAGATGAAGTGCTCGATGTCGGGATGGTCGACGTTGAGCACGACCATCTTCGCCGCCCGCCGCGTCTTGCCGCCGGACTTGATCGTGCCCGCCCAGGAGTCGGCGCCGCGCATGAAACTGACCGGGCCGCTCGCGGTGCCGCCCTTGGCCAGCTGCTCCATCGAGCCGCGGATGTTGGAGAGGTTGATCCCCGAGCCGGAGCCACCGCGGAAGATCTTGCCCTCCTTGGTGTTCCAGCCCAGGATCGAGTCCATGTTGTCCTCGACGCTGAGGATGAAGCAGGCCGAGCACTGCGGGCGCTCCTCGAAGCCGACGTTGAACCAGACCGGCGAGTTGAAGGCCGCCTTCTGGTTGAGCAGGATCGAGGTCAGCTCGGCCTCGAAGGTATCGGCGTCCTCGTCGGAGGCGAAGTAGCCGCCGGTGCGTCCCCAGTCAGAGATCGTCCCCGCGACCCGGCCGATCATCTGTTTGACCGAGGACTCGCGCTGCTCGCTGCCGAGCTGCCCGCGGAAGTACTTCTGGGCGACGATGTTGGTCGCGTTCTGGGACCAGCTCTTGGGGAACTCGACCCCGCGCTGCTCGAAGGCCGGGCTCTCGGGATTGCCGATCACCGCGTCGCGGATCTCCCACTCGATCTCGTCGAAGGGATGGGTCCCGGGAGAGGAAAAGCGGCGTTCGACCGCGAGGCCCTTGAGACCGGTTTTCGGGGCACTGGTGGCGGTCTGGGACATCAAACTTCTCCTCTCGCAGCGACTTTCAGGGGTAACACAGCAGGATCGCTAAAGCCTCAGACGGAAAAGTGGCGAAAAGCCCAAATAAGGGACTCGATTCGCCGAACGCGCTGCTCTTACATGGTGGCAATTCCGCAATATCGGCACAAACTCCAAGTACCCTTGGGGACATGGTCGATGATCTGCGCGGGAGCGCGGAACGGATGGGCGAGCGAGCGACCGACGCGATCGCCGCGGTCAAGCCGAAGCTGCGCGGCGTCTCCCACGAGTGGGCCTTCTTCGTCTCGCTCTTCCTCGGCGCCGGGCTGATCCTCGCCGCGAAGACGCCGAAGGCGACCCTGGCCGTCGCGATCTACGCGGTCAGCCTCTCCGCCCTGCTCGGCACCAGCGCCCTCTACCACCGGGTCAACTGGACCCGGCCCAACGTGCGCCGCTGGATGCGCCGGCTCGATCACTCGATGATCTTCTTCCTCATCGCCGGCACCTACACGCCCTTCGCCCTGCTCGTGCTCAAAGGCCCGCTGGCCGACGCGATCCTGGTTGTGGTCTGGGCCGGCGCGATCGCCGGCGCGATCGTCGAGATGGTCTGGATCGAGCACCCCAAGTGGGTAGCGGCGCTGATCTACATGTCTTTGGGCTGGGTCGCCGCGGCCGCCTTCCCCCAACTCTGGAATGACATGGGCGTCACCGGCACCCTCCTGGTCGCCGCCGGCGGCCTCCTCTACACCGCCGGCGCCGTTGTCTACGCGACCCAACGCCCCAACCCGAACCCGCGAGTCTTCGGCTATCACGAGGTCTTCCACGCTCTCGTCATCGCAGCAGCGGCAGCCCACTTCGCGGCCGTAGCCTTTTTTGCCCTGCCGGCTTCCTGAGCCCACTCGCTTTCGGTGTGCCTCTCCTTTCCATAAGGGACACATGTCTATCCGGTTCGTTCAGGTAGTTCAGCCTGAGCCGCGGAACCGGCCGTCGAAGACTGCGTAGCCGACATTCGCCCCCCTCTGGGGTGGTCAAAGTCGGATGCGTTCGCGCTACGGCGCGTATAAGCGCACCGGAAACGGTCAGGCGGCGACCAGCTCGGCCTCGCGCTCGGCTTGGGCGACCAGCTCGGCGAGGATCTCCTCCAGCTGCTGCGACTGCTCTGGGGAGAGCTCGAGTCGGTCGCCGGCGAGCAGATCCTTGGCGTGGCCGATGGGCAGCTCGGCCTCGACCACGCGGCCGCCCATCGCGCCGAGGACCTTGCGCAGCTCGGCCTGGGCCCAGACCGCGCCGAACATCCCGGTCGAGGCACTGACGACCGCTGCCGGCTTGCCGTTGAGCGCGCTCTGTCCCGCCGGGCGCGAGGCCCAGTCCAAGCCGTTCTTGAGCTGGCCGGGGATCGAGCTGTTGTACTCCGGCGTCGCGATCAGGATCGCGTCGGCCTCGCGGACCGCTGCCCGCAGCTCCTCGACGGCGGCTGGCGTACCGGCCGTTTCAACGTCCTCGTCGTAGGGCGGGATGTCGCGCAGACGGTCGAACTCGACCAGCTCGGCCCCTGCGGGCAGCCGCTCGGCGGCGGCCCGCAGGAGGGCGCTGTTCAGCGAACCTCGGCGCAGGCTGCCGGAGATGCCGAGCACCCGCATCGCTACTCGGCCTCCTCGACCAGCTCCAGCTCGACCGCGATCGCGACCTCGTAGTCGAGCACCTCGCCGCCGCTCGGCAGCTCGGCGTTCCAGTCGAGACCGAAGCTGCGGCGGTCGACCGTGGCTGCCAGCGAGAGGCCGACCCGGGAGTTGCCGGCCAGGTCGGCGCCAAGCCGCCCGAACTTCCCGCTCGCCTCCACCTCGCGTCGCTCGCCGCGGATCTCCAGCTCACCCCGCAGCGTCACCGAGCCGTCGTCCTCGACGTCCAGCTCGCTTGACTCGAAGCGCAGCTGGGGGAAGCGCCCGGCGTCGAAGAAGTCGGGGGAGAGGAGGTGGCCCTTGAGCTGTGCCTCGTCGATCTGGATGCTGCCGACGTCGACGCTGCCCTCGAGTCGCGGAGCCTCGCCGCCGCTGAGCCTGGCCTCGTAGGAGCCGAAGCCGCTGCGGAAGGCCGCCACGCCGTTGTGGGTGATGGCGAAGCCGATCGACGAGTGGACCGGGTCCACCGCGTACGTGCCTGCCTGAACCTGCTGCTTGATCGTCTCGGTGCCCATTGCCTACCTCCTATAGTTGTCAGTTCAATGATTGACGCAGAAACAATCATAGCAGAAAAGCTTGTATCTACAACTATTGTCAGGTCAACATTCATCTGCGATGATGTGGGAGTGAGCGAGCAGGCGACGACAACCAAGCCCAGCCGCAGCGCCCATGGCGAGGCCTGGGGCACGCTTACCCGCACACACGCGGCGATTACGGGACGGCTGCAGGAGGCCCTCGCAGCCGCTGACTTCCCGCCACTGCCCTGGTATGAGGTACTGGCGACGCTCGCCGAGGCTCCCGAGGAGCGGATGAAGATGGGGGACCTGGCCGAGGCGCTGGTGATCACCCGCGGCGGCTTGACCAAGCTGGTCGACCGCCTGATCAAGGCCGGCCTGCTGGAGCGGACGTTCTGCGAGACCGATCGCCGCGTCAGCTACGCGACGCTGATGCCGGCGGGCCGCGACCTGCTGGACGAGATGCGTCCGGTCGTCGTCGCCGAGCTGAAGGTCGCCTTCGCAGCGAAGCTCAGCGCCGCCGAAGCCGACGCGCTGCGCACGACGCTCGAGCGCGTCCGCGTCTCAGCCTGCGGCACCGAGTAGAAGGGCTTCCAGTGCGACTTTTGCCGGCTATGGGCACATAAACCGCACCGGAACGATCAGGCCAGTGCCGCGGCGGCACGCTCTTTTGCCGCCTCGATCAGGGCCAGCAACTCGATCTCGTGGCCTTCGCGTATGAGGACGACCGGGTCGGGGTCGCCGTTGACGATCCCCTCGAAGAACTCCTTGCGGTCCTGGTAGGTCGGCAGCGTGCCCTTGGCCCAGCCGCGGGCGTCGTTGAGGATGACCGCGAGGCGGGCGTACTCCTCGCCGAAGAGCTCGGAGATCTCCCGCTTCATCCGCTTCGCCAGGGCGGGGGAGGCGCCGGCGGTGGAGATCGCGATCGCCAGCGGGCCGGTGCGCACGATCGCCGGCAGGATGAAGTTGCAAAGCGGCGGCACGTCGACGACGTTGACCAGCATCGCCCGCTGCTCGGCGTCGTCGAAGACGCCGATGTTGACCTCGCTGTCGTCGGTGGCGGCGATGACCATGAAGACTCCCTCGAGGTCGACGGCGCCCGCGTAGGCCCGCTTCTCCCACTGGATCGAGCCCTCCGCGGCGAGGCTCTCCAGCTCCGGGTGGGCGACCGGCGCGATCAGGGTCACGCCGGCATCGCAGGCGAGCAGCCCCTCGACCTTCTCGAGGCCGATGTCGCCGCCGCCGACGACCAGGCAGCGCCGTCCCTTCAGCTTCAGGCAGGCGATGTAGAAGGGCGTCTCCAGCATGTCGCGCACGCAGGACTGGTCGCAGATCCCCTTGCGCAACTTGCAGACGCACTCCTTGCCGGCATAGGCCTGGGCGGGCATGACCAAAGCCTAGTGATCCCCCGGAACCGCCCGCCGACGGGCCTAAAACCCCACTCCGGCTCCGGTTTTAGGCCCGTCGGCGGCTAGATCGAGTCGAGCGTGACGCGCAGGCCCTCTTTGAGGCCCATCTGCGGCTTCCAGCCCAGCTCGCGCTCGGCGCGCGACGGGTCGATCGAGATCCGCTGCACCTCGCCGGGTCGTGGCGGCGCCAGCTCGGCCTCGAAATCGCCCGAATCGCCCAACTCTCCAAGCAGACGGACGAGCTCCAGCACGTCGGTCTCGATCCCGGTGCCGATGTTGACCGGCCCGGTGGTCTCCGATTCCGCCGCGGCCAGCGCCGCCGAGACCACGTCCCCTACATATATGTAGTCGCGGGTCTGCCTGCCGTCGCCGAAGACGGTCGGACGCTTGTCCTCGCGCAGGCGACCGCAGAAGATCGCGATAACGCCGGCCTCGCCGAGCGGATCCTGGCGCGGCCCGTAGACGTTGCCCAGCCGCAGCGGGATGGTGGAGAGGCCGTAGAGGCGTTCGAAGAGTGACAGGTAGCCCTCGCCCGCGAACTTGCTCTGGCCGTAGGGGGCCTCCGGCGCCAGCGGCGCGTCCTCGGAGAGCGGCAGGCCCTGCCCCTCGCCCTCGCCGTAGATCGCTCCTCCGGTCGAGGTGAAGACCACGCGGCGAGCGCCGCCGGCCCTCGCCGCCTCCAGCACGTTGGCGGTGCCACCGACGTTGATCGAGGCGTCGAAGGCCGGGTCGGCGACCGACTTGCGCACGTCGATCTGCGCCGCCAGGTGGAAGACGACCTCGGGCTTGGCCTCGGCGGCGACCTCCTCGATCGCCGAGCGGTCGCGGATGTCGGCCTCGGCCAGCGTCGCGCCGGCCGCAAGCGCCCCTGCCAGGTTCTCCCGTCGCCCGGTCGAGAGGTCGTCGACGACCGTGACCTCGTCGCCCCGCGCGAGCAGGGCGTCGACCAAGTTCGAGCCGATGAACCCCGCGCCGCCTGTCACAAGTGCCTTCATAGAGCGCGCCGATCCTAAGCCTTCACGGCCGCCGATGGGCCGATACGTCGAGGCAGCCTTGACGTATCGGCCCATCGGCGGATTTTCGAGGTCGCCGAGCACCCCTGCTACCCTCGCCGCCCGATGCGACTGATCGTCACCGAGAAGAACAACAGCGCCGAGAAGATCGCCACCTTCCTCAGCAAGGGCAGCGCGACCAGCGACAAAACCTTCAAAGTCCCGTTCTACACCTGGAGCGACGAGAACGGCGACGACCAGCGCACGATCGGGCTCAAGGGCCACGTGCTCGGTCCCGCCTTCCCAGAGGGCTACTCGAACTGGCAGAAGACCGACCTGCATGACCTGATCGACGCCGAGCTGATCAAGGAGCCGACCGACAAGAACGTCGTCAAGGCGATCCGCAAAGTCGCCAAAGAAGCTGACGAGCTGGTGATCGCGACCGACTTCGACCGCGAGGGCGAGCTGATCGGCCTCGAGGCGCTCGAGGAGATGCTCGACGCCAACCCGGAGTTGGGCTCCTGCGAGGAAACCCGCGCCGGCACGCTGCGGGTCAAGCGTGCCCGCTACTCGGCCCTGACCAGGGAAGAGATCGAGCGCGCCTTCAACGAGCTCGACGAGCTCTCCTACCCGCTCGCCAACGCCGGCGCCGCCCGTCAGGACATCGACCTGCTCTGGGGCGCGACCCTGACCCGCGCCGTCTCTCTCAGCACCCGCCGCTTCGGCTCCAACTTCCTCTCTGTCGGCCGCGTGCAGAGCCCGACCCTGGGCCTGATCGTCGAGCGCGAGATGGAGCGCCGCGCCCACGTCGCCAAACCCTTCTGGGAACTCTTCGCCAAGTTCCAGCACCCCGACGGCAGCTTCGAGGCCCACCACGAGACCGACAAATTCTGGGAGAAGGCCGAGGCCGACGCGGCGCTCGCGGGCACGGCCGGCCCGGGCACGGTCAAGTCGGTGACGGCGCGCAAGAACACGCGCAAGCCGCCGACGCCCTACAACACGACCGCCTTCACCACCGATGCCTCCAGCCGCCTCGGGATCACCCCGGCCAACGCGATGCGGGTCGCCGAGGACCTCTACATGGACGGCTTCATCTCCTATCCGCGCACCGACAACACCGTCTACCCGGTCTCGCTGCCGCTGCGCGAGCTGGTCTCCTCGCTGGTGCGGATCAAGGAGTTCTCCGCCGCCTCGGGCCTGCTCGACGGCGAGCTGAAGCCGACCCGGGGCAAGAAAGAGACGACCGACCACCCGCCGATCTACCCGACCCAGGCGATCCACCCGGGCGCCCTCGACGGGCCCAAGCTGCGCGTCTACGAACTCGTCGTGCGCCGCTTTCTCGCCACCTTCAGCCCGCCGATGATCACCGAGTCCACCCGGGCCGACATCGAGGCGGGCTCGCAGACCTATTTCGTCCGCGGCTCGGTCGTCGTCGACCCCGGCTTCGCCGGCATCTACACCTACGCCCGCTCCTCCGACGAGGAGATCCCGGCCCTGGCGGAGGGTCAGAACCTCGACCTCGACGGCGAGCCCTGGATCGTCGACAAGGAGACCCAGCCGCCCTCGCGGATCTCGCAGGCGAAGCTGGTCGAGATGATGGAGGAGCGCGGGCTCGGAACCAAGGCCACCCGCGCCGACATCATCAAGAAGCTCTTCGACCGCGGCTACGTCTACAGCAACCCGCCGATCCCGACCGAGACCGGGATCGCGATGTTCGACGCCTTCAAAAAATACGTGCCGCGGATGGCGACGCCGGAGATGACCGCCCAGCTGGAGGCGGAGATGGACCAGATCGCCGCCGGCGAGATGACCAAGGACGGCGTCGTCGGCGACAGCCGCGAACTGCTCCACAACACCTGGACCGAAATCGACGCCAGCCGCGAAGACCTCGCCAAAGTCGTCTGGGCCGGGATGGACCAGGACCGGATCCTCGGCCCCTGCAAGGTCTGCGAAGAAGCCGGCCGCAAGAAGGAGGACGGCTCGCCGCACATGCTGCGGGTGATCCGGGCGAAGAAGTCGGGCAAGCGCTTCGTCGGCTGCAGCGGCTGGACGCTCGACGATCCCGAGTCCTGCGACCAGACTTTCCCGCTGCCCCAGCGCGGCGACGTCTTCAAACTCGAGGAACGCTGTTCGATCTGCGGCGAGACGCCGCGGCTGAAGGTCCAGCCGTTCCGCGGTCGGCCCTGGAACCTCTGCCTCAACGACGACTGCGAGTCGATGCAGGAGATGAAGAGGAAACGGGCCGAACGCGAAGCGGCGAAAGCGGCCAAAGAAGCGATGGCGAAGCAGCCGCTGCCGACAGGCGATGAGGACAAGGCTCCGGCGAAGAAAAAGACGAAGGTCGCGAGCAAAGCCGACACCGCCACCCGCGGCCGCAAGCGCGCCAAGGCCGCGGCCAAAGGCTGAGGTCCCGGAGCGTTGTTCGTCTCCTTGGAGGGGATCGACGGCTCCGGCAAGAGCACCCAGGCGAAGCTGCTGGCCCAGGCGCTCGGCCCCGAGACGCTTCTGATCCGCGAGCCGGGCGGGACCGAGGCGGCGGAGCGGATCCGCGAGCTGCTCGCCGACCCCGAGCTGGCGCTCGACCCGCTGGCCGAGTTGCTGCTCTTCCTGTCCGCCCGGGCGGACCTGACCGCACGGGTGATCCGCCCGGCTCTGGAGGCGGACCTCGACGTCGTCTCCGACCGCTTCGCCGATTCCAGCGTTGCCTACCAGGGCGCGGCTCGCGGCCTCGGCGCCCCCGAGGTCATCTCCCTGACCGATGCCGCCACCGAAGGCCTCTGGCCTGACGTGACGGTGCTCTTGCGAGTCGACCCCGAGGTCGGTCTTGGCCGTGCGGAGGGCAGCGACCGCTTCGAGTCCGAGGGCCTCGACCTACAGCGCGCCGTCGCCGAGGCCTACGAGGAAATAGCCAAGATCGCCTCGGACCGCGTAGTCGTTGTCGACGGGGCCGGGACGGTCGAGGAGGTCCACGAGCGGGTTATCGAGGCGGTCAGGTCGCACGGATGAGGGACTGGCCGCACTGGCCCGCGGGTCCTGTCGTGGGGCAGGGGGGCCTGCGGGCAGTCCACGGGCTGTCCTCGACCCCCCTGCCCCACGCCACCCGCGGGAGGGACGGATAGCCTCAAGCTGTGATCGCTACCACCCTCGAAGAGAGCACTGAGCATCAGGCGCGGGCGCGGGTTGCTTTGACCGCGGCGCTTTCGTCGGGGCCGAGCCATGCGTATCTCTTCAGAGGTCCGCGGGGGGCGGGGAAGGCGAGCGCCGCGCGTGCTTTTGCGGCTGAGCTTCTGGCTGTCGGGGCAGCGGACCCTGGCGACGCGCAGCGGCGGGCTCTGCTCGATCCGTCTCCCCATCCCGACCTCGTCTGGCTCGCCCCCCGCGGCGCCCAGCACATGGTCGAGGAGGTCCGCGAGAAGGTGATTCGCTCCGCCTCCTATCGCCCTTTTGAGGGTGAGAAGCGAGTCTTCGTGATCGAGGCGGCAGAGCAGATGCGCGACGAGAGCCAGAACGCGCTCCTGAAGACATTGGAGGAGCCGCCCGGCTTCGTCCACCTGATCCTGCTCACCGCTGAACCATCCATGCTCCTCGAGACGATCGCTTCCCGCTGCCAACCGATCGACTTCGCACCGCTCCCTCCGGAAGCTGTGGAAGCTGCCCTCGCCGCCGGCGGCTCCCCGGACGATCTGGCCGCCGCAGCCCGCCTATCCGCCGGCGACCTCGCCCGCGCCCGCTACCTCCTCTCGGACTCCGGCCGCGCGCTCCGTGCCGCGGCGCTCGAAATGGGAAGGGCCGCCGGGGGGGACTCGCCGGACACTCAGCGCGAAAGCGCGTCCGCCGAGTCCCCCCCGGCGGCCCCCACCGCCTCGAATCAACCCTGGACCCAACTGATCGCAGCCGCAGAATCCGCAGGCGAAGAAGCCGAAGCCGAGACACGCAAGCTCCTCGAAGAAGAAGCCGAAGCCGGAGTGAAACGCAGCGCCAAGGACATAACCGACGAAGCCAAACGAGCCGGCCGTCGCCGCCGCACAGAGATGCTCGACCTCGCCCTGGAGCTGAGCGCGACCTGGTTTCGCGACCTGGCCGCTGTTGCCTCGGGCGCACCCGAGGTGACCTACAACAGCGACCGTCTCGCCGACCTCAAGAATCGCGCCGTTGCCCTCGACCCGTCCCGTCCCCGACGCGCCGCGGAGCTCGTCCAGGACACGCGCCGCCGCCTCGACCTCAACGTCTCCGAGGAGCTAGCTCTGGAGGCGCTCTCGTTTCGCCTCGCTGCCGTTTTCTCCTGAGCTCGCCTGCTCGCGCGCCTTCTCCAGGGCTTGCTCCTGGGCCAGGCGGGTGATCTGGGTCGCCTGACGAGACATCGTCACGCTGAAGTTGAGCGCCAGGCCGAGCAGGAAGAGCAGCACGATCGAGAAGAGCGCGACGTTGGTGTCCCGCACTCCCATCGCGTCGGCGACCAGGCTCAGCAGGCCGGGGAAGGCGGCGCCGATCAGCATCCCCAGGCCGGCGACGAACCAGACCACGCTGAAGCGCTCCTGCAGCCGGTTGCGGCGGATCAGCTCGAGGACCAGTGCCATGAAGGCGAGGGCCAAGATGGCGGCGATAATCCGCGTCTGCGAGGTGAGGTGGACCTTGGGGCTCTGGCTAGCCGCCAGCACCAGCACGCTCATCGCTCGCTCGCCCCAACGTGGCGAGGGCGGAACTGCCCCACCAGCAGCACGATCAGTCCCTTGAAGATGAAGAAGGCCGAGCGCACCGGAGTGAGGAAGGACGAACCGCCGGCCCGCTCGAGCATCCGCACGGGAACCTCCTCGACCCGCAGGCCTTCGCGCACGGCGAGCTGCAGCGATTCGATCTCGGCGAAGTCGGGCGAGTAGCGCTCGCTGAACATCGCCATCACGCGTCGGTTCGCCGCCCGCATCCCGCTCGTCGTGTCGGTGAACCGCTGCCGCGTGGCCAGGGTGAGGAAGAAGCGGAAGACGCCAATCCCGATCCGCCGCGAGATCGTCGGCTTGTAGTCGTCGCTCTCGGCTTTGCCGGGGTCGCGGTAGCGCGAGCCGATCACCAGATCGGCGCGGTCCGCGTAGATCTCCTCCAGCAGCCGGGCCACCTCGGCCGGCGGATGCTGCCCGTCGGCGTCGAGGTGGGCGCAGGCCTCGTAGCCCTCGCGGAGGGCGTGCAGGTAACCGGTCTGCAGCGCCGCTCCCAGCCCTTGGTTGAAAGGCAGCGAGGCGACCAGCGCACCAGCCTCCCGCGCCCGCTCATCGGTCGCATCGACGGATCCGTCGTCGATCACGAGCAGGTCGGCCCCCGGGATCGAGGCACGCACGTCCGCGATCACGTCTGCGACCGAGTCCTCCTCGTTCCAGGCCGGAATGAAGACCAGTGTCCGCACCGATCGATTCTCCCACGAAGCCCGGCCGCCCCACCCCCAAGGGGGTGTCTGAGTTTTCCCACGACATACCGTGGCTTAGCTCAGACACCCCTATTCGGGTGGCGTTTGTGTTAGTAACTGCTCATGAGACGAATAGGCATGCGGCTGTGGCTGTCCGGGGCTTTCGCCGCCGTATCGCTGATCACCGCCTTCGCCGTTTACCTCTTCGGCGACAACCAGCGGGCCCTTGTCGTCGCCGTGATCGTCGGTGTCCTCGCCGGCTTCCTGATCGCGGTGGCCATTTCCCATCGCGTCTCGCGCCTGGCGCAGGCGGCGGGGGAGATGGCCGCGGGTTCCTTCGACGCGCCGCTGACGGTTTCCGGCCCGGGCGAGATCGGAGACCTCGCCCGGGCCCTGGAGTCGATGCGGGCATCGCTGAAAGAGAGCTTCGGCGTGCTCACCGCCGACCGCAACAAGCTGGAGGCGATCTTCGACGGCCTCACCGACGCCGTGATGGTGGTCGACGACGACGGTCCGGTCCGCTTCTCTAACGGTGCCGCCGGCGAGCTACTCGACGACGGCCGTCCCCCCGAGGCGATGCTGCCGCAGCTGCGCCGCGCCGCCGAGGTCGGTTTCGCTGCTCACCCCGCCCTGCGGATCGGGGACCGGGCCTACACGATGCAGGCCCGCGCCCTGCCCGACGAGCGGGCGGTGCTGGCGGTCGTCCGCGACCGCACCGACGAGATGCGCCGCGAGTTCGCCGAAGCCGACTTCGTCTCCAACGCCGCGCACGAGTTGCGCAACCCGCTGGCCGGGATCTCGGGGGCGATCGAGGTCCTCCGCGACGGGGCCAAGGACAACCCGCAGGCGCGCGACCACTTCCTCACACGCCTGGCCGAGGATGCCGATCGGATGAACCGGCTTACCCAGTCGCTTCTGACCCTGGCCCGGGTCGAGTCGCTGGGGGCGGGGGAGACCGAGGTGGTCGACGTGCCGATCGCGATCCGCGACGTCGTCGCCGCGGTCGAGGCGCCCAAACACGTCGATCTCGTCGTCGAGTGCGAGCCTGAGCTGACCGCCAAGGGGGACCCGACCCTGCTGCGCCAGGTGATGATCGGCCTGGTCACCAACGCCTTCAAGAACACGCCGCCCCCCGGCACCGTTACCGTTCGCGGCCGCCGCGACGGCGAGACGAACGTGATCTTGGAAGTCATCGACACAGGAACGGGCATTCCCGCGGCGGAGATCGAGCGCGTATTCGAGCGCTTCTACCGGCGCAGCGAGACGCGCAAGCAGGAAGGCTTCGGCCTCGGCCTGGCGATCGCTCGTCGCATGGTCAGCGTGATGGGGGGAGAGATCGGCGCCACCTCGGTCCAGGGGGAGGGCAGCACCTTCTGGGTCCGCCTCCCCGTCGTCGAGCCGAGCCCGACCCCGGTGGCCTGACGATGAGCAGCGGACGCATCCTGGTCGCCGACGACGAGCCCTCGGTCCGCGAGTCGGTCGGCTACGCCCTCGCCCAGGACGGCTTCGACGTCGACGTTGCGGCCGACGGCTACGAAGCGACCGAGAAAGTCGGCGGCGACGGAATCCCCTACGACCTCCTGATCCTCGACATCATGATGCCGGGGCCGAGCGGCCTCGACATCTGCCGCGACGTGCGCTCGCGCAGCGCCGTCCCGATCATCGTCCTCACGGCGAAGGACGCCGAGGTCGACAAGGTGGTCGGCCTCGAGGTCGGCGCCGACGACTACGTCACAAAGCCCTTCTCGGTGCGCGAGCTGCTCGGCCGCGTGCGCGCCCAGCTGCGCCGCCGCGAGCTCGACCGCGGCCCGCTAAACCAGGCCGTGCGGATCGAAGCCGGCCCGGTGGCGATCGACCTCGTCCGCCACGTGGCGATGATCGAGGGCGTCCCGGTCAACTTGACCCGCTCGGAGTTCCAGCTCCTCCGCCTCCTGGTAAGTCGTCCCGGCGAGGTCTTCGCCCGCCGCCAGATCATGGAGGAGCTCTGGCAAACCGAGTTCGACGGCGACGAGCGCGCCTGCGACGTCCACATCTCCAACCTCCGCCAAAAGGTCGAGCGCGACCCCCAGCGGCCCGAGCTGGTCGTCACCGTGCGCGGCTTCGGCTACAAGTTCGAGGGCGAGAGCGGCTGAGGCTCCCACAGCGCCTGCCCATGCTCGGTCGTTTATCCGCGCGAAACCGCGCGCGGTGTGTTCATTTACTGGAAACCTGCTTAGCGCTCCCTGATCCGGGGTAGGGCAGGCTCAACCCGAAAAGCTCGGGCAGGAATTGGCGCCGAGGCGTTCCTAGAAAGCCCCGGCGCCAACGCTACTCAACGCCGGCGGAGATACCCGCCGGAAGGAGAATCCTAATGCGATTACCCAAGATGTTTGGCCTCACCCTCCTCACGGCGTTTGCGATGAGCGCGGTGGGTGCCTCGGCGGCCTCGGCGGCGGAATTCTTCCATGAAGCCGAAAGCTCGGCGAGAGTCATAGGACACAACGAAGGTGCCAATCAATTCACGGCGGGTCTCATCGGCACCATCGAATGCAAAAAAGCCACATTTACGGGAACGGAATATGTCACGTCGCCGCAGACAACGGTCACAGTGACACCCAATTACGAAGAATGCTCCTTCCTTGGGGTTTCTGGATTTAAAATTACCGTCAATAAATGTACGTTCACCTTTAATCAGCCGACAGGGTCTGTTCCCTTTACGGGAACGCTCAATATTAATTGCCCAGCAGGTAAATCAATTGAATTCCAAGCGAACGGATGCAAGATAGAAGTCGGCACACAAGGGCCACTTTCTTTGGTTACGTACACAAACCTGGCAACTACTCCCAAGTCGGTCAAAGTCGCTGCCAGCGTATCAAAAATCACATACACGGCATCCGGCCTAGGCTGTCCTGTCATCGGTGAAAAAACAGACGGGTCATATTCCGGCACGTCCTTAGCGGATGCTGAAACTGAAACCGAAGAATTAGGCGGGGCTTTTATTAAATAGGTTATGACGTGTGACGCTTGCGGTAACGTGCCAGCCGGCCGGCCGGCTGGGCTGCGGGTGCGAGGGGCCTGATCTAACGGTTGTCTTGCTCTCCCTTGCGGCTCTGGCTGGCGTCCCAGCGGTCGGAGCGGCGGCGGGTCTGAGTTCCTCGTGCAGTTCGGAGCGACGGTATGGGAGCCAGTCAGACCACCAACCCCGCGGCGGGCTGGGTTGGCCAGAAGTTTGCGGTCATGTCGCTAAAAGTGGTGTAACCGCCACGTAGGGGCCGGAACGAAGTTCCGGCCACCGCGGGCTCCAGACTCGTCGGTTGACCTGCAAGTCGACTGACGAAAGGAAGCACCACGATGGCCGAGGAGCCAAAGCATGACGAGCGCCGGGGTCGTAGCCAGGGCCCTGATCGAGGAGCACTCCGACTTCCTGCGCGAGAGCGTGGTGATGATCGCCCCGAGATCATGGAGGCCGAGATCGAGCGCCAGATCGGGCGCCCGCAGGGGTGAGGTCAGCGGGGGGGCGCTCGACCCACCGAAACGGCCCTAGCTTCCTGGAGCCCGCAAGCGCAGCAAGAAGGCGCTGCTGGGCGTGGTCATGGAGGCCTATGTGAACGGCGTCTCGACCAGGAAGGTCGACCACCTGGTCTCCGAGCTCGGGATCCAGATGAGCAAGGGACCAGGTATCGAGGATCTGCCGCGAGCTCGACGGTCAGGTCGAGGCCTTCCGCACCTGCCCGCTGAAGAGCCTACCCCGACCTGTGGCTCGACGCCAAGCACCTCAAGGTCAGAGACGCCGGGCATGTCCATTCCAATGCGCTGATGGTCGCCTTCGCGGTGCATGAGAGCGGCCGCCGGGAGGTGATCGGCATCGAGGTTGCGGAGCCTGAGACCGAGGCCGGCTGGGCCGCCTTCCTGCGCGAGCTGCGTGCCCGCGGCCTCGGCGGGGTAAAGCTTGCCGTCTCCGACGACCACCTCGGCCTCAAGACCGCGATAGCCAAGGTGCTCAGCTGTCCCTAGCAGCGCTGCACGGTGCACTTCTTTCGCAACATGCACGGCCACTACAAGAAAGGGACAGCGAAACATGGTCGCCGCGGCATTGCGAGAGGTCTTCAACGCCGAGGATCTCCAAGACGCCCGCGAGCGCTCGGCCTCGGTGATCGAGCGCCTGGGCAAGGCGGTGCCGAAGGTTGCGGCGCTACTGGCGGGGGCCGCGGAGGACCTGGTCGCCTTCTACCGCTTCCTGTCGGCCCACTGGTCAAAGCTGCGCTCGACCAACAACATCGAGCACGTCAACAAGGAGATCGCACGCACGTCGCTCTGACGTCGTCGGAATCTTCCCCAACGACCGCTCGGTGATCCGCCTGATCAGGGCGCTGCTGATCGAGCAAAACGACGAGTGGCTGCTGACCCGCGGTTACCTCTCAAAGGAGTCGATCGGCCTGGTCCTCGAGGACCAGGCCAAGGCGAGCGAAAGCGAGGTGGCGGCCCTGGAGCGTTTAAGAAAGTGCCGGCGAGTCCGTTGCTGGCCTCCGGTATCCGCAAGCGACGCCGCCGGACCGTCCTCGTATCACCGTGCGCCCGGCATCGCCTACAAGTTCGAGGGCGAGAGCGGCTGAGGCTCCCACAGCGCCTGCCCGTCCTCGGTCGTTTTATCCGCGCGAGACCGCGCGCGCGACGACGCTGCTTGTAGTGATTTGCAGAGCAAAATCGAGCAATGCCGACTATTTGGAAGGTTCTGTTTAGCGCCCCCTGATCCGGGTAGGGGAGGCCCAACCCGAAAGGATCGGGCAGGAGTTGGCGCCGAGGCGTTTCCTAAGCCCCGACGCCAACGCTACTCAACCCCGGCGGAGATACCCGCCGGAAGGAGAAATCATAATGCGATCAGTCAAGATGTTTGGCCTCGCCGTCCTCACAGCGTTCGCGATGAGCGCGGTGGTGGCTTCGGCGGCTTCGGCGGCGGAATTCTTCCACGAAGCGGCAGGCACGGCGAGGGTCACGGCGCACAACGAAGGTGTCCATAAATTCACGGCGGGTCTCATCGGCACCATCGAATGCAAAAAAGCCACATTTACGGGAACGGAATATGTCACGTCGCCGCAGAAAACGGTCACAGTGACACCCAATTATGAAGAATGCACGTTCCTTGGTATTCCTGGCGTGAAAGTCGAAACCCATAAATGCGCGTACAGGTTCAATCAACCGACGGGGACCGGTCCGTTCACGGGGACGGTTAACATCTTGAACTGCCCGGCGGGCGAAGAGATCGAATTCGAAGCAACTGGATGCAAGATAGAAGTCGGCACACAGGGGCCACTCTCATCGATCACGTACACAAATCAGCTAACTAGCCCCAAGTCAGTCAAAGTCGCCGCGAGCATCTCGAAATCCATCACATACACGGCCTCCGGCACCTGCACTGTGCTTGGTACAAAAACAGACGGTACATATTCCGGCACGGCGATCGCGGATGCCGAAACCGAACTCCTTGAATTAGTGGGAGTCTTCATTAAATAAGTCGCGCATTATGGTGTTCATCGAGAAATAAGTCAGTGTGTAGTCAAGCGTGAGGCTGTGAGCATTCATGGCCTCACGCTATTTGATTCCTATTTCCCGCGAACCTACCACGAGATTGATACAGGGAGCATTGACAAACACGTATGCGTACCGTAATGTGACTCGGTAAGGACACAAGTGGGCTTGCAGCTGGATACCAAAGGAGGGACAGGAAGCATGGTGCGTGGCGCTTACCGATATGACGTCGCCTGGCTGCGGACTAGCGTTCTGACGGTGGTCTTGGCCTCCCTTGCGGCTCTGGTCGGCATTACGGCGGTCCCAGCAACCGCGTCGGGCGGCCCGGAGTTCCTCACGCAGTTCGGGGCGACCGGCACCGGGGCCGGTCAGACCACCAACCCCCGTGGCATCGCTACCAATCCGACCACCGGCCATGTCTACGTTGCCGACCTCGGGAACCAGCGGATCAGTGAGTTCACCGCCTGGGGCACATTCGTAAAGGCCTGGGGCTGGGGTGTCGCCGATGGCAGCACGGCTGCCTTCCAAACTTGCACTGTCACTTGTTTCAAAGGTCTCAACGGCAATGGCGCGGGACAGTTCAGCAATCCACTCGGGATTGCGGTCGACTCCAGTGGCAACGTCTACGTTGCCGAACTCACCAACCACCGAGTCCAGAAGTTCAACTCTTCCGGCAATTTCCTTCTCATGTTCGGCGGTGAAGTCAACAAGACGACCGGAGAAAACGTTTGCACCAAAGTCCAGCTTGAAGCGGGCAATGTCTGCGGCGCCGGCGCCACAGGAACCGGGCAGGGCCAGTTCGGCGCTTGGAAAATCGGCAGTCTCATCGCGATCGGGCCGTCGGACACGGTCTATGTCGGCGACAACAATCGGATCCAGCAGTTCAACCCAGACGGGACCTTCAACTCCGAAATCGAACTGCCCGGGTCCGGATTCGTCGAAAGCCTCGCCGTCGACCCATCCGGCGACCTCTATGCCGCCAACGAGCAGTCGCTGGTCCCCGGCATCCGCAAGCTTAGCTCCTCCGGCACTGTCCTCAATACCATCACCAAAGCTGTCAATGGCAAAGGGGAATCGGTAGCCGTCGTCCCCAAGGCGCTCGTCACCGACTCGTCCGGCAACCTCTATGAGATCGACGACCAGCCGGGCGAAAGCCCTCCCGAAGTATTCAAGTTCAACACCGGCGGGGAACAGAAGGCGAGCTTCGGCGAAGGCGAGTTCACAGCGTCGACTGGCATAGGCACGAACACGGCCGACGATGTGTACATCACCAACGCCACGCCGAGTAACAGCTATATCCGCGCCTACGGCCCGCTGCCGACGAAATTCGAACCGCCCCCCTCCGCGCCTCCGACAATCGGCGCCGAGTACGCCGCCTCGGTTGGCACGACCAGCGCCATCGTCAAGGCCGAGATCAACCCCCATTTCTTCCTCACGACCTACTACGTCGAATACGGCAGCGTCGATTGCGAATCCAGCCCCTGCGCCCAGAAGCCCGCATCTCCCGGCGCTCCCCTCAACGGGGAACGTGACAAGCTCTACCCGACCGCTGGCGTATCGCTCGAAGGACTCACGCCCGGCGCCACCTACCACTACCGCTTCGTCGCGGTCAGCGAAAGCGGCGTCGTGTTCGGTCCGGATCGAACCTTCAGGACCTACAAGCCGGGCACCCTCGCGCTGCCCGACGGCCGCGCCTTCGAGATGGTCTCGCCGCCGGAGAAGAACAGCGCCGAGCTCGGGGCCCCTGGCAACACGGGCGGCCTTGTAGATCCCGGTTTCAGCGTCACGCCGTTGCAGGCATCGGTGACCGGTGAAGCGATCGCCTATCCCTCCTTCACCTCGTTCGGCGACGCGCAGAGCGCACCGGCCGCCAGCACGTACCTGTCAAAACGCAGCGCCACCGGATGGTCGACCGAGAACATCACTCCGCCGGACCGGGAAGGCTACACGCGCGATCCCTTCCGCGGCTTCTCCGCGGACCTCTCCTTCGGCGCCGTGATCCAGAAGGAACCCGTTCTCGCTCCCGGAGCGGTCGAAGGCTTCGAAAACCTCTACATGCGTGACAACGGCAGCGGCGAGCTGCTCGCCCTAACTACGGAAACGCCGCTCACCCCGGATCCGGAACACTATTGCGTCAGCTTCGCGGGCGCCTCCCCGAACTTCGATCACGTCATTTTCGTCGCCACCGGCGCGCTCACGCCGGTGGCTCCCGAAGCGCCCGGGGTCAGCCTCTACGAATGGTCTGCCGGGAAATTGAGACTGGTCAGCGTGCTGCCCGGCGGGGCTCCCGCCCAACCTGCCCCGCAAACCAGCTTCGGGGCGGTCGGCACCGGACAGGGCAACGGGTGTGAAATGAACGGGAACATCGTCCGCAACGCGATCTCCGCCGACGGCTCGCACATCTTCTGGACCTACGCTCCGCCGGGTGAAGCCACCCAGCTGCTAGCACGTCTCGACGGAACCGACACCATCCAGCTCGACGCACTGCAGGGCGGTCCCGGCCCGAGCGGCGAAGGCAGATTCTGGGCCGCGAGCGACGACGGCTCGAAGGTCTTCTTCACCGACCCGAACGAACTCACCTCCGGTGCGAGCAACGCGAGCAGCGGCGGCGGAAGCCTGGGGGATCTCTATGAGTACGACTTCGACGCCGAACCGGGCGAAGAGCTCACCGACCTCACCGTCGATCCTACGCCCGGCACCGATCCCCCCGCCGTCCGGGGGGTGCTCGGAGCAAGCGAAGACGGCTCCTACGTCTACTTCGCCGCCAACGGTGTGCTCAGCGGTGAAGAAGAAAGCAGTCAAGGAGAAAAAGCCGAACCGGGCAAGCCGAACCTGTATGTGTGGCACGCCGGCGATGGGGTGCGCTTCATCGGCACTCTCTCAGCGACCGATAGCAGGAGCTGGAGCGGCGTACCGAAGGAACAGGTCGCCCGCGCCACGCCCGATGGTCGTCACTTGGCGTTCGTGTCGGCGGCGAGCCTGACGGGATTCGACAATGTTGACCAGAACAACGGTGAACCCGTCAGCGAGGTCTACCTCTACAGCGCAGAGGGCAACGAACTGACATGCGCTTCCTGCAACCCTTCCGGGGCTCGGCCGATCGGCTCTTCCGGACTACCCGCGTGGGCCACCCCGTACGAACAGCCCCGTTACCTCGCGGACGGCGGCGAACGCCTCTTCTTCTTGAGCTCCGACGCGCTTGCCCTCGGCGACGTCAACGGCAAGCAGGACGTCTACGAGTTCGAGCTCGAAGGCGTCGGAAGCTGCAGCTCCGAAAGCGCCGCGTTCACCCCGAGTTCGGGAGGCTGCCTCTACCTCATCTCCTCCGGGCGCAGCGGCGACGAATCCTATTTCCTCGATGCCTCCTCCGACGGCCGCGATGCCTTCCTTTCCACCCGCCAGAGGCTATTTCCGGCCGACGAAGACGAACGCTACGACGTCTATGATGCGCGGGCCGGCGGAGGCTTTCCGCCTCCGCCTCCACCACCGCCGGCCTGTGCCGGCGAAGCGTGCCGGCCCGCCCAGGTCGCTCCCGGCACCAGCTCGCCCTCCACCTCCGGCTTCGTCGGCGAAGGCAACGTCAAGATCTCCCCCCGACACCACGGTAGACGCTGCGCCAAAGGCAAGCGCAAGGTTCTCCGCCACGGCAAAATCCACTGCGTTCCCCGCCACGCCCGGAGAGCGGCACGATGACCGGGCGAAGGAGCATGCTCGGAGCCCTTGCCGTTGCCGCGATCGCCGTCGGCGCTTTCGCCGCGCCAGTATCCGCGGCGAGCCCGGCTCCCGCGTGGAGCATCCGCTCGCTTGCGGTGCCGACCAACTTCACGCCCGGAGACGAAAGCGGGATCTACCGATACGAAGTGATGGCCGTCAACATCGGGGGCGCCACCACCGATGGCAGCTCGATCACGCTGACCGACACGTTGCCGGCCGGCCTGACCGCAAAAGAAGTGGGAGTGAAGCTGCCCGCCGCCGGCACCACCGCGGTGGAATCCGTGTGCAGCACAGAAAAACCCGGCGAATCGGAAATCGTCCGCTGCACGATCCCCGAAGAACTTCCCAGCACCTCGAACCCCACGCTGATAGGACCGAACGAAGCGCTCCGCCTGCTGATCCGGGTCTCGACGCCGACGGAAGCGGAAGGTACAACGCTCACCAATCATGCCCAGGTGCAGGGCGGCGGTGCGCTGTCAGTCTCCACCGTCTCCGAAAACGCGGCGAGCGCAGAACCTGCCTCTCCGGGGCTGATGGACTTCCGCGCCGCTCTCTTGGGTGTCGACGGCTTGCCCGCCGGACAGGCCGCCTCGCATCCATTCCAGTACACGACCAGCTTCGCGGTGAGCACGACGCACGGCGCACCTGGCGGGACTGCGGAATTCGTGCCGGCTGGGGGCGATATCAAGGACGTAAACGTGGCACTGCCGCCGGGCCTGATCGGCAACCCGACCGCGGTCTCTCGCTGCACCGCGCAGCAGTTCAACACGTCTCATGCCATTGAACCCCTCGGGGCGGTGGTGACCGTGAACGAATGCCCGAACGGCTCCGCCGTCGGGCTCGTCCTCGTCCAGCAGCTCGAAGGCCGAGGAAACACCATCCCAGTGCCGCTCTACAACCTCGTCCCGCCGAAGGGGATGCCGGCCCAGCTCGGTTTCCAGGTGCTGGGCGCCCCCTTCTACATCGACACGGCGGTGCGGACGGGCGGGGATTACGGGATCACCGCTGAGCTGCGCAACACGACCGAGGTGCAGCGGGTGACGGCGGCGGACGTGACCGTGTGGGGAGTGCCCTCGGACCCCAGCCACGACCGGTTGCGCGGCAGCTGCCTGAATACGAACGGCAACCCCACCTACTCGCTCGGCAATTGCCCAGCCGACCTGACCGCAGAGCCGTTCCTGAGGCTGCCGACCTCGTGCGAATCGCCGCTGGGCACGAAAATGAGCTTCGACACCTGGACGAACCCGGGTGCCTTCGTTGGCTCGACCTCCACCGAACCGGCGCCGGTCAACTGTGCGCCGCTCGATTTCAGCCCGACGATCTCGGCGGTGCCGCAGAGCACGGTGGCCGACAGCCCGAGTGGGCTGCGCTTCAACCTGCACCTGCCCCAGAACGACGACCCGAACCTGCTGGCCGAGGCCGACCTGCGCGACGCGGTCGTGACCCTGCCCGCGGGCGTCACCGTCAACCCCGCCTCGGCAAACGGCCTCGCCGGATGCTCGCCGGCTCAGGTCGAACTGAACGGCCCCGAACCGGCCAACTGCCCCGACGCTTCCAAGATCGGCTCGGTCGAGATCGACACACCGCTGCTCGACCACTCGGTCAAAGGGGCCGTCTACGTGGCCACCCAAACCGACAATCCGTTCAACTCCCTGCTGGCCATCTACATCGCCGTCGACGACCCGCAAAGCGGCGTCGTGGTGAAGCTGGCGGGCCACGTCGAACCCGATCCGGCCACAGGTCAGCTCACCACCCGCTTCGCCGATAACCCGCAGATCCCCTTCGAAGACTTCACGGTCGAATTCTTCAACGGCCCGCGGGCGCCGCTCCGCACCCCTGGCACCTGCGGCAGCTACGCTACGACGACCGACCTCGAACCCTGGTCGGCGCCTGAATCGGGCCCAGGCGCCACCCCGTCGGACTCCTTCGGGGTCAGCACCGCTCCCGGCGGCGGCCCATGTGCCGGAAACGAAGCTGCGCAACCCCATGCACCTTCGTTCTCGGCGGGCACGCTCGCACCGCTCGCCGGCTCCTTCAGTCCGCTCGTGACGCACCTGGCGCGCGAAGACGGCTCACAGAACCTGCGTGCCCTGAACGTCGCGCTCCCGCCGGGCCTGGTCGGCAAGCTGGCCGGAGTCCCCTATTGCCCGCAGCCGGCAATCGAACAGGCCGAAAGCCGAGAGAATCCGGGCGAAGGCGCACTCGAGCAGGCCGCTCCGTCATGTCCGAACGCCAGCCGGATCGGCACCGCCAATGTTGGCGCCGGCGCCGGTTCGAGCCCCGTCTACGTCCACGGCGACGTCTACCTGGCCGGCCCCTACAAGGGCGCGCCACTCAGTCTGGTGGTCGTCACCCCCGCGGTCGCGGGGCCGTTCGACCTGGGAACGGTGGTCGTAAGGGCGGCGCTCTACGTCGACCCGGAGACGACCCGGGTTACGGTCAAGTCGGACCCGATCCCGACGATCCTCCAGGGCATCCCGCTCGATGTGCGAAGCATCTCGGTCGAGGCGAACAGGCCCGGCTTCACCCTCAATCCCACCAACTGCGAACCGATGTCGGTCGCCGGCGAAGCCCTGTCCCTGGCAAACCAGGTCGCGCCGCTCGCCGATCGCTTCCAGGTCGGCGGCTGCCGCGGCCTCGACTTCGCGCCGAAACTGGACCTGCATCTCTTCGGCGGGACGAAACGCGCCAAGCACCCGAGGCTGAGGGCCGTGCTCCAGGCGAAAGGCGGCGAAGCCAACATCGCCCGCACGGCGGTGGCGCTGCCCCGCTCGGAGTTCCTCGAGAACGCTCACATCAAGACCATCTGCACGCGGGTGCAATTCGCGGCAAACGCCTGTCCGGCGGAATCGATCTACGGCTATGCCAGGGCGATTACGCCGCTTCTGGACCAGCCCCTGGAAGGCCCGGTCTACCTCAGGTCCTCGAACAACACGCTCCCCGATCTCGTGGCTGCCTTGCGTGGCCAGGTCGCAATCGACCTGGTGGGCAGGATCGACTCCGTGAACGGAGGAATCAGGACCACCTTCGAGTCGGTCCCTGACGCCCCGGTGACCAAGTTCGTGCTGACGATGCAGGGCGGCAAGAAGGGACTCTTGGTCAACAGCATCGACCTTTGCGAAAAGGTCAATCGGGCGACGGTGAGGATGGATGGGCAGAACGGCAAGGCTCTCGCTCTGCACCCGGCAGTGAAGAGCGCTTGCGGCGGCAAAGGCGGGAGCCACCGTCGCACGACAGCACGTAAATCGGCTTCCAGGCATTAAGTGACTGCCAAGCCGCCCGACGGCCAGAGCCCCTGAGCCGAGCGCCAGACAGGGCGGTTCATCCGCATCGGGCGGCATGCTTTGCGCACCTTGAGGCGAGATCCGTCCTATTTCCTGGTTGCAGGGGTGGCCCTCCGCGAGGAGATGGAGAGGCTGCGGGGGCTGCCGGCGTTCGCCGATGGGCCCCTGCCCGGCCGCGAGCCCGAACTCAAGGTGCGACGAGCGCACCGGCGGCCGAACCGGCTCGGCTTTGCCGTACCCGGTCAGTTCCGACTCTCAGTCACCGCATACCCGGGGATCCGGCCCGGCGACGTTCTTGAGACGCTCCTCCACGAGCTGGTCCACCTGCATGTCGGGCGGGCGGCCGAGCCCCACGGCTGGCACGGCAGGACCTTCAAGCGGTCGCTCGCGCGGGCCATGGACGAGGGGTACGGGGTCGCCGGGCTGAGGCCCCGAAGCACCGTCCACGGGGCCTACGCCGAGGCGATCGAGCAAGCGAGGCTCGTCAGGTTCGAGCCGCTGCAACTACAGGTCTGACGTGATCGCCGCCGGGGAACCCGTCCACCCCTCGTCGATCGTCCGTCCGCGCGAAGAGGCACGCGCGGTGACGCCGCTGGAGCTCTTCTTCGACCTCGTCTACGTCTTCACCGTCAGCCAGCTCGCGCACAACCTGTTCGAGCACGTCGATGCGCGGGGGATGATCGAGACGGTCGTCCTGACCCTGGCCGTGATGTACGCCTGGTTCATGACCGTGTGGACATCTAACTGGCTCGACGGCGACCGTCAGTCGGTGCGGCTGCTGCTGCTCGGCCTGATGTTCGCCAGCCTGCTGATGTCCACCTCGGTGTCGGAGGCGTTTGGCGGCCGCGCGGGCCTATTCGTAACCGGCTACCTCTCGATCCAGATCGGCCGGACCGCCTTCGCCGTCTGGGCCTTTCGCGGCCACCGGTTGCACATGCACTTCGTCAACGCCTTTGTCTGGGAGATCGGAACCGCGCCGATCTGGATCGCCGGGATCGCGGCCGACGGCGACGCCCGCCTCGCGATTTGGGGAGCCGCGGTCCTGATCACCTATGCCGGCGTGATCGCGGGTCACCCGCTGCCCGGTCGCAAGAGCCCCTTCAGCTCCGACAGCCAGATCTACGCCGAGCACCTGCTTGAGCGCTTCCGTCTCTTCTTCCTGATCGCTCTGGGGGAGACCGTCCTCACCATCGGCAACGCCTTCGCCGATCAGCCGCTCCGCGCCGACCGCCTCCTGGTGCTGGCCATCGCCTTTGCCGGCGCCGTCGCGCTCTGGTGGTGCTACTTCCACCGCGCCGAGGACATCGGCCTGAAAGCGGCGGCGGGCGCCGCCGACGCCTCGCGAATAGTCGGGCTCGGCAACTACACCCTGATCCTGATGGTGATCGGCATCGTCGCGATCGCCGTCGGCGACGAGCTGGCAATCGTCAACCCCCACGATCCAAGCACCCTCAACACGGCCATACTCATCTTCGGCGGCCCAGCGATCTTCTTGCTCTCGCAGCTGGGATATATGCGCCGAGCAACGGGGCGCATGCCACGGTCCCGGCTCGTTGCTTGCTTCGCACTGTTCGTACTGGCCATCGCCACTGCTCCGCTCAGTCTCCTGGCCGCGGTCGCAGCGGCAAGCGCGACGCTGTTCGCGGTAGCCGTAGCCGATACCCGGGTCGACGCTCAGAAGTCGGTGCTAAGTCGACGCCACTCCTTGCGGCCTCGACCGGGGGATTCGATGGAGCCGGCGTCCCGCAGCTTCCGCAACTCGGAACGTATGTGATCCGAGCTGATGTCTGGAAGCGCTTGATGGACCTCGTCGAAGGTGAAGACATCGGAGGTGCGAGACCGCACGAACAGCTTGATACGCATTGCCTTTGACCCACGACCGCTACGGGAAGGATCGGAGCGCCGCGTGCGTCTTTGCCCATAGACGCACTCGATCGTCACAGGGCGGTCGTGAATTCGATCCGGAGGTACTCCCAGATGACTACGTTTCCCCGGCGGGTGGCGCTCATTGCCGCGCTGGCATCGATCGGTGTCATGTTCACCGTCGATAGCTCAAGCGCGGCTGTCGCACCCCCAGAAGTCAACGGCAATAAACTGACCGTCACAAGCGACGCCGAAGGCGACGCGATCACACTTACCGTCGCTGCGGGTGCCGTCACCGTCAACGGCACGGCGACGGCGCTCCCCGCGGACGGCAACGCCCAGATAGTCGTCAACGCCGGTGGCGGCAACGACACCGTCGACGCGACGGCTCTCGGCACGAGCTACGGCTCGCTGACGATCAGCGGCGGTGAAGGCGATGACCTGCTGACCGGCGGGGCGAAGGCCGACGTGCTCCACGGCGACTCAGGCGAAGACCGCCTGGTCGGTTTCAAAGGAGCGGACGAAGTCAGCGGCGGCGACGGCAGCGACGTGATGGTCTGGAACAACGGCGACGGCACCGACCGCAACGACGGCGACGCCGGCACCGACGAAGCCGAAGTCAACGGATCGCCGACCGTGGGCGACGAGTTCACCGCCCAGCCGATCGCGGCGTCTCCGGGTCGGGTGCTGTTCAAGCGAACCAACCTGGTGAAATTCGAAATCAACCTCAGCGCCGAGCGCCTCACCGTCAACGGGCTCGGCGGCCCCGACCATTTCACGCCGGATCCCGAAGCTCCGACCGGCCTAGCGGGCCTGACCGGCCTGACCCTCAACGGCGGTAGCGGCGGCGACAGGCTCGTCGGCGGCGACGGCGCCGACCAGATCAACGGTGGCACCGGCGCCGATGCCCTCGGCGGCGGAGAAGGCGCCGACCAGATCAGCGGCGGCGACGAAAACGACATCGTCGAAGCAGACGGCGGCGACGATCGAATCGTCGGCGGCACCGGCGCGGACTCCCTCTCCGGCGGCACAGGCGATGACGCGATCGTCTGGAACAACGGCGACGGCAGCGATTCGGTCAACGACGGCGGCGCGGGCTTCGACCGCGTCGAAGTCAACGGCTCCGCAACCGCCGGTGACGTGCTGAAGCTCACCGCCAACGCATCTGGGGCGACCTTTCAGCGCACTAACCTGGTTCCGTTCACGCTCGCGATCCCGCCCTCCAGCGAGGCCGTCGCGGTCAACGGCGCCGGCGGCGACGACGTGTTCGCCGTTTCGCAGGAAGGGTCCGGTCCGCTCGTGGCCGCCGACGGCGGTGCGGGCAACGACCAGCTGAGCGGTGCGAGCGAGGCCGACAGCTTCTTCGGCGGCTCCGGCAACGACACCCTCACGGGGGGCGGCGGAAGCGACGTCCTCGACGGCAACGAAGGCGACGACCGGCTGTTCGCCCGCGACATGGCGGGCGACCTGGTCCGCGGCGGGGCCGGCACCGACAGCGCCCAGACCGACCAGGTCGCCGTCGACGTGGTCGACAGCGTCGAGATCCTCGACGCGACCCCGGCGCCGGCACAGCAGCCAGGCGACACGGTTGCCACGCTGCCCACCGTGGGAAGGGTCCAGGTGGTCCGCAGCCACGGCAAGCTCCTCGCCCGCGCTCCGGTCTCCTGCCCGGCCACCGAGGCGGGCGGCTGCCACACGACGCTCACCCTGGAGACGGCGAAGCCGGTCCACGTTGGCAAGCTGCGCGCCAGGCTGGTGCTCGGCTCGGCCAGGGTAGACCTCGCCCCCGGCGAGAGGCGGACGGTTTCGCTCCGCCTCTCCGGCACGGTCGCCCGCCTCGCCGTCCACGGCGAGCTCGCGACCCGTGTCCAGGTCGCCAGCTCCGACGCCGCCGGGAACTCCGCGGCGCGCTCGCTGGCGGTCGGCCTGCGGATCCCGCGCCCCTAGGGATGCGCAACCCCGGAGAGGGCCCCCGCGCGCGGGGGCCCTCTCCGGCGCTCACCCGAGGCTCTCAAAGGCCATGCCAGCCACTGCGACCGCTGATACGCTCGCCACGGTGCCCGCCGGCCGGATTCTCGATCCCAGTTCGCTGGGAGATCACATCGATCGTCTTTTCCGAGCCGCGTGGGCGCTGTCGGGCTCGCGCGCCGACGCCGAGGATCTCGTCCAGGAGACCTTTGCGCTCGTGCTTGCGAAGCCGCGCACGGTCCGCGGCGAAAACGACGTCGGGTACCTGCTCGGCGTGCTGCGCAACACCTTCATCAGCTCGCGGCGCGCGGCGGCGCGGCGCCTCAGCCCCGAGCCGCTCGCCGAGGGGTTCGAGCCGGCCGACCCGAGCCCCGCCTCGCGGCCCGACCTCGCCGCCGAGGCGCGCGAGGTGTTCGCCGTGATTGCCGGCCTGTCGGAGCCGTTTCGCGACGCCCTGGTCGCGGTCGATGTAGCGGGGCTGAGCTACGGTGAGGCGGCAGAGCTCCTCGGCACAAAGGAGGCGACGATTACCTCGAGGCTGTTTCGGGCCCGCGCGCAGGTTGCACGTGGGATGGAATCGCCTAAGGAAAGCGTCTAATACAAGTAGGGACTGATCATGCGCCACGAAGACGACATCCCGCTGAGCGACGAGGAGCGAGCGCTGGCCGAGAAGGGCGAGGCGGTCGTCCTCGCCGCCGTCTCGGAAACCCACGCTCCGCAGTCGCTGCGCGAGGCGATCGAGCGCGAGCGGGAGCGCGCCCAGGCGAGCAGCCCGAGGGCGTCCTTCCTGCGCCGTCACCTGCGGGCCCTGGCCGCGACGGCCATGGCCACGGCGGCGCTGGCGGGAGTCGTCACGGCCCTTCAAGTGGGATCGGAGTCGGCGGCGCCGTCGCTGGCGGCCGTCGAGGCGGTCGCCGGGCTGGAAGCGAGCCAGCCTCCGCCGGCACCGCGGGGGGGCGAACCCCCCGTCCTCGCTGCCCGCGTCGACCCCATCTCGTTTCCGGACTGGCGCAAGAGCTTTGGCTGGACGGCCGTCGGGAGGCGCTCCGACAGCGTCTCCGGCCGCGGGGTTGAGACCGTCTTCTATCGCAATCCCGAAGGCGCACGGCTGGGCTACTCGATCGTCGACGGCGAACCCCTCGGCGAGCGCCCGCCCGGGCGCCCCGTGACCCGGGCCGGCAAGACCTACCACGTCGCCCGCTCCGGTGAGAGCACGCTCGTCACCTGGACCCAGCAGGGACACACCTGCGTGATCGTGGCCTCCTCGGCGGTCCCGGACGAACGTCTCGTCGACCTCGCCGCCTCGCGCAATACCTGAAAGAGCCAACCCGTGGCTCTCGCCTAGCCCACTCGGGGAAGGAATCGCCTTCTCCCGGCGTCTACTGATTCGTAGCCCCCGAATCCCACGGCGAAAGGGCGAGCATGCAGGCCAGCAGCACCCACCGAAACAGAATCTGGAAGGCGGCGGCCCTGGCCCTTGTCGCGTTCGCGGCCGTCGTCGCCACCGCAACCGAGGCGGGGGACTCGCCGCTTCCCGTCCCTGTCCACACAAGGGCGTTCGCCTGGCTGCGTCCCGGTGCCCTCCCAGCTGCCTGGTCGGCACGGCTCCTTCCGGGCTCGCCGGCTCGCCTGCCGGTGCCGCCCGGCTGGCGATCGGCCGCCGGCGACCCGGGCACCCAGACGGTTGTCTCGAGAGGGCCGTCGGGCCGCATCGCCGGCTACCTCAACGCGACGCCTCGCCAGGGCGCCGAGACCACGGCGAACTGGACCGTCTTCCGGGTCGCTCACAACCGGGATGAGGGCGACCGCGACGTGAGGCTCCTGGCCGCCGCGGCGGGCCTCCGCTTCCGGGGTGCGAGTGGCTCCTGCGTGCTCGACTCCTACCGGACCGCGAGCGGTGCTTCCTATCGCGAGGTGGCCTGCATCGTCTCCGGGCGTTCGACGACCGTGATCGTCGCGGCTGCGCCGCCGCAGCGCTGGCCCGTGGAGGCCCCCACGATCGAGCGCGCCATTGCCGACTTCGCCACCTGACCCACAACATCGAGAGAACAACCACACCGAAAGGAAATGCAGATGCTCCCCATACAGGCAAAGAAGATGGCGGCGTCCCTGGCCGTCGTGGCGCTGATCGCCGGCGGGGCCACTTCCGTGGCGTTCGCCGGACACCATCACCATCACCATCACGGAATCCCCCAACGCGGCGGGGGCGACCACGACGCCGACAACAACGGCGGTCCCAGCGACGGTGACGGCAACGTCTAGGAAGAAGCCGAACAAAATGTGGGATCCGCACCGCGCCTCTCGTAGTCTCCCGAGAGCCGACGCCCGGATTCGAACCGGGGACCCCTTCATTACGAGTGAAGTGCTCTACCAACTGAGCTACGTCGGCGGGTCGGTGCATTGTAGGAGCGCGACGGGGGCGTTGGGTTCGTCGCGCCCGTATGAATGCGCCGCTTAGCGGCGCTTGACGGCGAAGGAGATCGAGCGGCCAGGCCGTGCGCAGCTGACCTCGATGCCGCGCTCGGCGACTACCGACAGACAGCGGTAGGCGCCGACCGTGCAGGACGTCCGCGAGGCGCCGGCTGGGGTTGCGCAGGGGTTCTTCGCGATCCAGGCGGTGACTACTTCGCGCCCGGTGGCGCAGTCGACACCACTCACCCGCAGCGCTCCGACGCCTGCCGCCGCTGTGCAGACCGGCGCCACGGCACCCGGTGGAGCGGCGGTCTTCGTCGATCCCTCGCCCGAGGAATCTGTGCTCGAGGAACCGCAACCGCCCGCCATGGTGGCGACCAAGGTCACGGCGAGCAGGCCGGCCGCAACTGAGAGTGCTGGGTGGCGGGCGCCCCTCATCGCCCGCCACCCTATCTATGGCGTCGCACTCCCCTGTCGGAGCGTTTTCCGCCCGCCCCGCGGCAGGTCCCCGCAGATCGGGCAGTCTGGCTCTGGCACCACCGGCTCCCGCTCGACCTCCATCGTGCGCAGGTCGTAGATGTGGCCACAGCCGAGCGTGGAGGGCTGGGCTAGACCGGTGAGATGGTGCATCACGTCGAGGCCGATCTGGCCGCCGATCAGGCCGCAGGCCGGGCCCAGGGTCGCGGCCGGCGATTCCTTGCCACGCTGCTGCTCGATCGCAACGTCGAAGAGCGGATAGGTGCGTCGGTAGCCGATCTCCTGGCAGGCGAAGCAGCCCGTCCATCCCGGCACGTAGAGCGGGCCCACGCGGGCGACCGGCGGGAAGTGGCTCATCGCTATGAACGGGATGCGCGCCGCGAAGCAGGCGGAGTTGATCCAGTGCTCGATGTCGTGAGCGGGCCAGTCGCAGGCGTCGATCACCATGTCGTAGCCCGCGATCGTCTCGGCGATCGCCGCCTCGCTGTCGAGCTTCTGCACCCGTGCCTCGACCCGGATCGAGGAGTTGAAGGCACTGAGCCGCTCCGCCGCCGCCTCCGCCTTAAGCCGACCGATGTCGGACTCGCTGTAGAGGACCTGGCGGTTTAGGTTGCTCAGCTCGACCCGGTCGAAGTCGACGAGCAGCATCTCGCCGACGCCGACGCAAGCCAGATTCAGCGCCGACCAGCCACCGAGTCCGCCGACCCCGAGCACCGCGATCTTCGACTTTTCGAGGCTTTCTTGGCACTGCGACGCGGTCGGCCCCGACGAGATGTCGCTGAAGTAGCGCAGCTGGCGGTCGAAGCGCGCGACGACGACCTCGTCGATCCGGTCGTCGTCGGAGGCATCCTCGACCACTCCGAGCTCCTCCAGCTGGGCGAGCAGGTCACAGACCTCGTCCTCGCCAAACTCCTCGATCAGCTGCTCGCGGGTGCGCTCTCCGTCGAGCGCGTTGAGGAGCCGTTCCCCCTCCGCATCGGGTTCCTCGATGTGGATGTCAGCTCCGGCGCTAGGTCTCAGCAGGTAAAGGTCGCCGTTGGGCGCGTGCATCTGCTGGGTGGTGCGCTTGATTCGCGGTCGATCCATCGAGCGGGCCTCCTTTTCGGCTTACATCGATACAGACCAGGCTATTACTCGAATGAGTTTCGACTAAAGACTATCGGTCGGACCTAAAGGTAAATTGGGTACGGACACGGCACTATTTTGGAACTACAAGATGTCCAAACGATCAGGAGGACGAGTGCCATGCCGAACAAGCGCCAGAGCGTCAAAGAGGTGATCGACGGGGCCGTCTGAAGAACTCGTGACAGTGCTAGACGAACTGGTTACGAGTCGGCCAATTCGTGAGCTCGGGTGAATACCGCGTCGAGCATTGGTTCGGTTAGGCGACCTGTGAAGGTGTTCTGCTGGCTCGGGTGGTAGCAGCCGAGCAGAGTCCAGCGGCCGGCAACGGCCTCGGCGCCATGGCCGAAGCGCGGTTTCGGTCGCGGAATCTCACCGCCGAGGGCCGCGATCGCTCGCAATGCCCCATCCCAGGCGAAGGCGCCTAGAGCGAGGATCGTGCGGCAGCGCTCGAGCAGGTCCAGCTCTCGCTCCAGATACGGCAGGCAGTTGTCGCGCTCCCCTGGCGCCGGCCGGTTGGCCGGTGGCGCACAGCGGACCACGGCCGTGACGTAGGCATCGCGAAGGCGCAGCTTGTCGCCGCGGCGCTCTGAGGTCTCCTGGCTTGCGTATCCCGCTCGGTGAAGCGCGGCGTAGAGCCACTCGCCCGAGCGGTCGCCGGTGAACATGCGGCCGGTGCGGTTGGCGCCGTGGGCGGCCGGCGCGAGGCCGACGATCGCCAGCCTCGCGGCGGGGTCGCCGAAGCCGTCGAGGGGACGAGCCCAGTAGTCCTCGCCGCGAAAGCGGCGTGGCGGGTCGGCGGCGCACGCCTCGCGCCACCCGACCAGGCGCGGACAGCGGTGGCAGGCGTGGATCTTGTCCGCCAGCGCGGCGAATGAGTCCGACTCGCGAGGCTGTTGCGCCCTCTTCACCTACAGAACTGAATCACGCATTGCGCATTCGAGATTCGTGGGCGGACCAATCTTTCGGCAACTAACGATCGGTCCGCCCGGTACGGCAGCGCACCTAGCGCGTCTTCGTTGTCGACAGCAAAGGTACGACGTTGTCCGTCTTCCCGATCTTCACCCTGCCTCACCTCCCCTTCGCAATCGTTAGCTCTTGCGGTGGGAATTGCGACTCCCGGTCCAATACTTTTGACCAATCGATTGCTCGAGAAAGTTCCAGTAATGAAGAAACGACCTGTAAAAACCTCGTTTTCGGTTTGCATAACTGGCTTTGCGTTCAATAGGATGGAGTGGTTAGAGGCCACACAAACGAATCGGAGGAGCCGCTTTGGCTGCAAAGGCAAAAACCAAGACCAAGGCCAAGAAGAGGGGCACTGGCGTCGACCAGAAATTGGTCAAGGCACTTGCGCATCAACTACGGGTTGAAATCTTGACCATCCTCAACGAGCGCATGGCAAGTCCCAACGAACTTTCCAAGGAGCTCGGAGAGGGCTTGAGTCAAGTCAGCTACCACGTCAAAGTCCTCAAGGACTTCGAATGCATCGAGATGGTCAAGACTGAGCCGCGCCGTGGGGCTGTCGAGCACTACTACCGGGCGACTGCGCGGGCATTCCTCACCGATCGCGACTGGCGGGCGCTCCCCGAGTCGGTCAAGGTAGGCGTTAGTGCCTCGGCAATTCGGATGATCGTCGACGATGTGGTTGGCGCCCTGCAAGGAGGGGCATTCGACGCCCGCGACGACCGCCACGTCAGCTGGACTCCCGGTCTCGTCGACGAGCAGGGATGGAAAGAAGTAGTCGATCTCGTCAACGAAACACTTGAGAAGATCATCAAGATCCATAGTGCAAGCGCTAAGCGCTTGGCAAAGTCCGGCGAGGAGGGCATTCCGGGCACCGTGGTATTGATGAACTACGAAGGGCTCCCGTCCGGGTCGAAAGTGGCTCCGAAAGCCACAAATAAACGCAAAGCGAAGAAAACCGCGAAAAAGGCTTAGCGACTCCGCACGAGGAGTCCATAAGCTTCGTGCCCTTGATGGGCACGAAGCGCGATCGACTAGGTCTCGGCGGACAGCGGCGTGGCGTTAGCCACGCCGCTGTCTTTTTCGTTGCTTGCGCGCTGGCGATTCTCGCCAGCGGATGTGGAAGTAGCGGGGGCAGCTCCACCACCGAAGCGGAAAAGGCCGCCGACGTGGAAGTCCTCAATGACGCCCTGGCGCAGGAACTCACCACGGTTGCCGCCTATCGACAGGGGCTGGCCCTGCTGCGCGGCTCGACCCTCGCCCTCGCTGGCGAGTTCCACGGTCAGGACCAGGCTCATGTCGATGCCCTGACGAAGGCGATACGGGGGCTGAGCGGCGAAGTCGAAGCCGAAGCGAGCGAACTCGAATCGCCGGGCCCAAAGAACCGGGCGGATGCGCTCGTGCTCGCCTACGAAGAGGAGAACGCGGCGCTTGCCGCGGCTCTCAATGCGGCCCCGAGCCTGCATACGTCAGCTCCCCGCACCCTCGCCGCGTCCCTAGCGGCAAGCCACGCCCAGCACCTGGCAATCCTGCGCCAGGCCCTCGGCGCCAGCCTCGCCGAAGCAGCCCCGGCCGCGTTCGAATCCGGCTACCTGTCGCCGCCCAGCACCCCCGCCGGCGGGGCTGAAACGTCCAAGTAGCTGGACGTTCGGGACCGACGGCCGGACGAAGGGGGATGATGCGGGCGTGACTGGGGTCCTCTACGCGCTCGGGCGCTTCTGCTCGCGGCACCACTGGTTGACGATCGGCGCCTGGATCGTCCTCGCTGTGGGCCTGGTTCTCGTCGGCCAGGCCGGCGAGAGCAAGACCAACGACAACCTGACGCTTCCCGGCACTGGCTCGACCTCGGCCACCGAACTGCTCGAAGACAACCTGCCCGAACAGGCCTATGGCAGCAACCCGCTGGTCTTCCAGGCCGGGGCTGGGGCGGCGCTGACGGCGCCCAAGTACGCGGCGGCGATCGGGCAGGCCGTGAGCCGGCTGAACGAAATGCATGACGTCAACTCGGCAATCAGCCCGCTCAGCCCGGAGGGCGCGAACTTCCTCAGCAAGGACCGCTCGGTCGCCTACGTGCCGGTCGTGCTCGGCACCGGCCCGGGGGAACTGACGGAAGCGCAGGCCCAGGCTGTCCTCGACGCCGGCAAGCCGGCCGAAGCCGCCGGCCTCAGGGTCGCCGTCGGCGCCTACGTCGGCCAGGCGCTCTCCAAGCCCGACACCGGCGCCAGCGATGCGATCGGCATCGCGGCGGCGATCGTCATCCTCCTCTTTGCCTTCGGCACCGCGACGGCGATGGTGCTGCCGATCTTCTCGGCGATCCTGGGCCTCGCCTGCTCGCTCTCGATCATCCGCCTGCTCGAGCACGTCGTCCAGGTGCCGAGCGTGGCCTCGACCCTGGCGACGATGATCGGCCTCGGCGTCGGCATTGACTACGCGCTCTTCATCGTCACCCGCCACAAGCTGCAGCTGAAAGACGGGATGGACCTGCGCGAGTCGGTCGCCCGCGCCACGGCGACCGCGGGCGGGGCCGTCGTCTTCGCCGGCTTTACGGTCGTGATCGCGCTCTGCTCGCTCGCCTTCGCCGGCATCCCGCTGGTCAGCACGCTCGGCTTCACTGCGGCGATCGCCGTCGTGATCGCGGTCGGGGCAGCGACCACGCTGCTACCGGCGATGCTGGGGGCGCTCGACTTCCGGATCGACTCGCTGCGAGTGCAGTTCGGCAAGACCCACCCCGACGACAAGGAGCCGCACGGCTGGACGCGCTGGGCCCGCGGCGTCGCCGATCGCCCCTGGCGCTCGGCGCTGGCCGCCCTCGCGGTCCTGATCGTGCTCGCGATCCCGCTCCTCCAGCTCGAGCTGGGCCAGAACGACCTCAGCGCCCTGCCCAAATCGACGACCGCGCGCCAGGCCTACGACAGCCTCACGCTCGGGTTCGGGCCGGGCGTCAACGGGCCGCTGCTGATCGCCTCCGAATTCGACAGCCCGGCCGAAGCGAAGCAGGTGCTGCCCGGGCTGGAGGGGGCGCTCGCCAAAGCGCCCGACGTCGAAGGCGTCTCCGAACCGACCCTCGACAAGGCGGGGACGGTGGCGGTCTTCACCGTGATCTCCAAATCGGCGCCCTGGGCGGACGAGACCGTGAGCTTGGTCGAAGACCTGCGCGACACGACGATCCCGGCGGCTCTGAAGGGCACGGGCGCCCACTCCTACGTCGGCGGCCAGACCGCCGGCTACATCGACCTCGCCACCCAGATCGGCGACAAGCTGCCGCTGATGATCGCGATCGTCGTCGGCCTCAGCTTCATCGTCTTGCTGCTCGCCTTCCGTTCGCTCTTGGTGCCGATCAAGGCGGCGGCGATGAACCTGCTCTCGGTCGCCGCCGCCTACGGCGTCGTCACCGCGGTCTTCCAGCTCGGCTGGGGCTCCTCGCTGATCGGACTCGACCACCCGATCCCGATCGTCAGCTTCGTGCCGCTGCTGATGTTCGCCATCCTCTTCGGCCTCTCGATGGATTACGAGGTCTTCCTGCTGACCCAGATGCGCGAGCACTTCCGGCAGAACGAAGATGAGAAGGAGGCCGTGATCCAAGGCCTGGCGAACACCGGGCGCGTGATCACCTCGGCCGCGGCGATCATGGTCTGCGTCTTCACCAGCTTCGTCCTCAACGGCAACCCGATCGTCAAGGAGTTCGGGGTCGGCCTGGCGGTGGCGATCGCGATCGACTCGACCCTGGTCCGCTGCCTCCTGGTCCCGGCAATCATGGTCCTGATGGGCAAGTGGGCCTGGTGGCTCCCCAGATGGATGGATCGCCTGATCCCCCACATCAGCATCGAGGGCGAGGACTACTTCGCCCAGCGCGCCGCCGCCCTAGCCCCCGCCCCCGACGGGCCGATACGTCAAGGTCACCTTGACGTATCGGCCCGTCGACCTCCGGAGGAGGGGGAGTGAGGGGTGTTTCCGCTTAATTTGCCCAACGCGCTGACGTTGGCTCGCATCCTTGCAGTGCCGGTCGTGGTGGTGGCTCTGCTGGGGGAGACGCCCAACGGGGACGCCCTCGCCGCCGCCGTGTTCGCCCTGGCGGCCCTTACCGACGGGCTCGACGGCTACTTTGCCCGCTCGCGCGGGGCGGTCACCACCTTCGGCAAGCTGATGGACCCGATCGCCGACAAGCTGCTGATTGTCGCGGCGCTTGTATCGCTGGTCTCGCTCGACCGCCTCGAACCCTGGGTGGCGATGGTGATCATCGCCCGCGAGTTCGCCGTCACCGTGATGCGGGCGATCGCGGTCGAGCGCGGCATCGTGATCTCGGCCAGCTGGCTGGGCAAGGTGAAGACCGTCCTGCAGATCGCTGCCGTGATCGCCCTGATCGCGGCCAACCCCGCTCCGGCCTGGGTCGACGCGCTCGTCTATCTCGCCGTCGCCGCAACCCTGATCAGCGGCGCCGACTACTTCTTCGGCCTGCGCCGCCGGATCGAGGAAGAGCGGGCAGCGCGCGCGGCGCCGAAAACGAAGCCGAGCTAGGCGCTCGGAGCCTCAAGCCACTCGCGCATGGTGGTGTGGCGGGACTGGTGCTCGCCCGAGCCGAGCTCGTGGCGGAGGTCGCCGAGGGTGCCGTAGCGCTCGGCGACGACGTTGTGGCGGTGGATCGTCTCCAGGTTCTCCTGGCGGGCCATGACGAAGGCCTCAGCCGGTAGGTCCGGGTAGCCTTCGACCACGGCGCGCACCATCTCCCGCACGCAGTCCTCGACGAAGCGCGGGTGTTCGTGCGCTTTCGCCACCACGGCGAGCTCGTCGGGACGCTTCATCAGCTCGTAGATCTCCGAGCTCATCGATCCCTCGACGATGCGCAGCAGCTCGGGCGCGTCGATCCAAGTCGCACCGCCCTCCGGGCAGCCGATGTAGAGCGTGCCGATGCCGCGCTGGTTGTGGGTGGCGACGGGCACTGCCTCGATCGCCCGCTCGACCTGCTCGGGGTCGAAGCCCGCCGCGGCCAGCCGTTCGCGGCCCAGCTCGGCGACCATCTCCTGGGCGCACGGGCAGGCGGTCATCCCCTGCGCCTGCACCCCGGTCAGCGTGCGCGTCCCCCGCTCCGAGGCGACTGCAGTGCCGAAGAGGCCGTAGATCTCCTGGGTCGAGTGGCCCGTCGCCGGCGTGCTCACCGTCTCCGGGTAGCGCGCTGCCACCGAGACCTCGGCCCGGCGGCCCCGCTGGCGTTCCCGCACGCGCTGGGCGATGTGGGCGGCTAGGACCTCGGCCCGAAACGCCTCGCCGAGCACGACCTCGTCGATCGCCTCGCTCACGTCCTCCTCGAAGCGCGACATGTGGACGCCGGCCTGGCGCGGCTCGAGGTCGACGAAGCACTCGAAGTTGGCGTGGTAGAGATTCTCGGTGCCGTCCGCCTTGACCCGGATCACCTTCTCGACGCCGGTCACGCCGACCCGCGAGAGGCTGACCTGGGTCGCCGGGACCGACGCTTGCACGTCGGGGGCGCTCAGTGGAACTGTCGGCGTCGTTGGGGTAGCCACGCCTAATGAAGAGTAAGCAACCGCCGGTCTCGGGGGCGGCCGCGTGGCAAGGCAATTCGTTTTTTCTGCCTATACTTGGCCGCGGTCGGAGCGATGGGGCCGACCCCCCGGTCAGGGGAGAGGGTTGCACCGGAGGCAGTGAGATCGAACCGTTGGAGACGGTCCCCCAGGGACTGGATCGGGATTCGGATGCGCGGCCGTTTGCGGAGCCGGAAGAGCTGCGTGGGCTGATCGCGCTGGGCCGCGAGCGCGGCTACCTGACGTTCGAGCAGATCGCCACCACCCTCGAGGAGGCCGAGGTCACCAAGGAGCAGATCTCGGGCTTGCACGCGCACCTCCTCGAGCAGGGTGTCGAAGTCATCGCCGAGGAGGGCCTCGACGCGTACAAGGAACAGCGCGCCGAAGCGACCAACGGCGGCGGCAAAAAAGCCGAGCTCGACCTGACCGTCGAGCCCAGCCTTGACTCGCTCCGCCTCTACCTGCGCTCGATCGGCCAGGTCGAGCTGCTCACCGCGGCCCAGGAGGTGGAGCTGGCGAAACGGATCGAGCGCGGCGACATGCTGGCCAAGCGGCAGATGGTCGAGGCGAACCTGCGGCTCGTCGTCTCGATCGCGAAAGGCTATCTGGGGCGCGGACTCAGCTTTCTCGACCTGATCCAGGAGGGCTCGCTCGGCTTGATCCGCGCGGTCGAGAAGTTCGACTACCGGCGCGGCTACAAGTTCTCTACCTACGCGACCTGGTGGATCCGCCAAGCGGTGACGCGGGCGATCGCCGACAAGGCGCGCACGATCCGCATCCCGGTCCACATGGTCGAGAAGCTGAACCGGGTCGCCCACGTCGAGCGCCAGCTCGTCCAGTCGCTCGGGCGCGAGCCGGAGCCGCAAGAGATCGCGGCCGAGCTGCGCTGGCCGCTCGACGAAGTGCGGGACATCCTGCGCGTCTCGCAGCTGCCGGTCTCGCTGGAGAAGCCGGTGGGGGACGAGGACGAATCCGAGTTGGGCGACTTCGTCGCCGACGACGAAGTCGCGGAGCCGTTCGAGGAGGCGAGCGAGCACCTGCAGCGGGAGGGGGTGCGGAAGGCCCTCAACTCGCTGCCCGAGCGCGAGCGCCAGGTGATCGAGTTGCGCTATGGCCTCTCCGGCCTGGAGCCGCTGACGCTCGAGGAAGTGGGCCGCAACTTCGGCGTCACCCGTGAGCGGATCCGCCAGATCGAGACCAACACGCTGAAGAAGCTGCGCGGCCTGCCCGAGGCGCAGATGCTGCGCGACGTCACCTGAGCGCCGAGCGCCGGCTCAGCGCGGCTCGAGCACGATGACCGCGGCTTCGCGGTCGAGCTTCACCTGGTAGTCGTCGAAGCCGGCGTACTGCTCGTTGTGCCGGCGCCAGAGGCCGGCGCGCTCCTCGCCCCCGGCGATCCTGGCGCGTACCCCGTAGCGCCGCCGCCCGCGCTCTACTTCCGCCTCGGGGTTCGTCTTCAGGTTGAGCGACCAGGCGGGCACTTTGGCGTTGCCGGCGTTGGTGTTGATCACGACCACGTTCTCGCCGTCGGCGAGATAGACGACCGGCGCCGTGCGCGTCTTTCCGGACTTGCGGCCGGTCGTCGTCAGCAATAGGACCGGCGCCCGGCCGACCCGACCGCCGACGCGCCCGCCGCTGAGCCGGTAAAGCGGCACGTTGAGCTTGCCGGCCCAGCGCAGTCCCCTCGCCCCTAGCGAGTTCGAGATGCGCGCGATCGCGTGGTCGCTGGGCACGCCGCGAGTATCCCAGGCCATAAGGTTGTGGCGATGGCCGACCCGCACCCGTTTCGCCGCGCCGCAGAAGCCAAGGACCTGGACCTGCTGGCGGATGCCCTTCGCGAGGACGTCGAGTTGCACAGCCCGGTCCTCTTCCGCGGCTTCGAGGGCCGCGAGGTCGTCAGCCAAGTGCTGACCCACGTCGCGGCCACCCTCGAGGACCTCACCTACACGGATGAGCTGTCCGAAGGCAACACGGTCGCGCTCCGCTTCAAGGCCCGCGTCGGTGACCGCGAGCTGGAGGGAATCGACTTCCTCGAGCTCGACGACGAAGGCAAGGTCGAGGTCCTCACCGTCTTCATGCGCCCAATGTCCGCCCTCACGGCGTTCAACGAGCAGATGAAGAAGCGGCTCGGCGTCTAGAATCGCCAGCGTCTCCGGGGGAGTGCCCGAGTGGTTAAAGGGGACTGGCTGTAAACCAGTTGGCTATGCCTACACAGGTTCGAATCCTGTCTCCCCCATTGCAGTCCGACTGAGTCGTCTCCCACGGCAACTGAAGTGGTTCAACGGCGCTTGAGCCACTCGGCCAACAGGGGGTCGGGCAGGTACGGCTTACCGTCCGCATCGCGTTTGAGGTGACGTTCGTCGGCAAGCAGCCGTTCGAGTGCCTCTTGAAGCGTGGAGCGCGCGACGCGGTGCTCACTTGCGACGACGCTGCCCGTAGGAGCTTGGCCGTCGCCAACCGTGAGCAGGACCAGGCGTTCGTTCCTGTTGAGGCCGTCCCACAACGCCTGGTGTGCGTCTCGGGTCTCCGCGAGTGCCAGCTCGAGCGCCGCGGGCGCGGGGTCCGAGTGATCTGGCTGTTGCTCGAGCAGGTTGTAGAGGTGGTGGGCAAGCAGGATCGTGCGCTGTGGATGCCCGCCCGTGTAGGTGAGCAGTTCGTCAACGGCGCCGCCGGGGTCGAGCCCGCCGGCGACGAGCAGAGCCTCGATGTCGTGCGCGGCCTCGGCGATGGGCAGGGCGGGAAGCTCGAGCGGGCGAGCCTGGCCATAGAAGGGCCGCTCGTGCTCGGCGAAGAGCGCGTGCATGAGCGACGGCTGGCTTCCGGCAAAGACATAGGCCGCGGCCTCGCCGTGATGCTGGATCACCGAGCGCATCAGGCCGTCGAGTGCGTCATCGGCGATCAGGACGTCCTGGAACTCGTCGAAGCAGACGACCGTGAGCCCGCCATCCGCTTCATGCAGCGCCCGTGGCACATCGAGCAGCTCGAGAAGCGCGGCACGCGCTTCGTCTGCCGGCGGGCGCGCAGCCACGCTGACTCCGAGCCCGGCTACCGAGGCGCCGACTTCGAGGCGTGCCGCCCAACGGCGAACACTGCGTCCCGGATCGTTTGGCAGGTCGCTGAAGGAGCCCGCGACGCGCGCTGCCACATCGCCCAGCGTTGCGACCTTGGAGAAGTCGACGCGAACCGCGCGATGGCCTGCTTCGCGCATTGCGAAGATGTGGGCATCCAGCAGGCTGCTCTTGCCAAAGCGGCGTGGAGCCGCGAGGCGGACGGCGATCCGGTCGGCCGCCGCACGTTGCAGGTCATCGAGCTCGGAACGGCGGTCGATCAGCTGAGCGGGACCGACCGGGCCTTGATAGTTAAACGGATTCACCGTACATAAGTGTACGGCATTAACGGACAGGATTTAGGGTTGGGTAGGCTCCCGGGCGGCTACCAATGACGAAAGGCAACCCGGACCGGCTACAGCTCCGCATGCAGACGCCCGATGGCCTCTGCTCGCGCGGGGTTGGAATGCCGTCCAGCTAGGCCCATATGAGCGAACTCGACGGCCGAGTGGTTGCGATCGCCGGGATCGCCGGTGGGCTCGGGCCCGTGGTGGCTGAGCGGCTGGCCGCAGCCGGGGCCACAGTCGCAGGAGCCGATGTCTCGCAAGAGCGGATCGATGCCGTCGGGTCCGGGCTGGGGCTGCCTCCCGAGCGCTGGGACGGTCGCGCCGTCGATCTGCTCGACGAGACGGCGACGCGGGAGTGGTGCTCGGCGCTGCTCGAGCGCTTCGGCCGGGTCGACGCTCTGCTGCACCTGGTCGGCGGCTGGCGCGGCGGGCAGCCGCTGCATGAGGAGCCCCTGGCCGACTGGGACCTGCTGCATGACCTGCTGATCCGCACCGTCCAGCACACGACCCGCTCCTTCCACGACGCCCTGCTCGCCGGCGAGCAGGGACGCTTCGTGCTCGTCTCCGCCAAGCAGGCGCAGGCGCCCTCTAACACGAACGCGGCCTACGCTGCTGCCAAGGCCGCTGCCGAGGCTTGGACCCTCGCCTACGCCGACGGCTTCGAAGGCACCGCCACCACCGCCAACATCGTCGTCGTCGACGCGATCCTGACTCCCCGCATGCGCGAGGAGAGCCCCGGCGAGGCTTTCCCCACCTTCACCCCCGCAGAGCAGATCGCCGATGCGATCGCATTCCTCTGCTCAGGCGCTGCCGAGAAGATGAACGGCCAGCGCCTGCCGCTTACGATGCGAGGGTGAGCAAGAGCCCTTCTAAGCCCGCCAAGGGCGAGATGACGATCCGCGAGCTGGCGGAGCGGACGGGGATGACGGTTCGCAACATCCGCGCCCACCAGACCCGCGGGCTGCTGCCACCGCCGTTGGTGCGCGGGCGCACCGGCTACTACAACGAGGAGCATGTGGCGCGGATCGTGCTGACGCGCGAGATGCAGGCCGACGGGCTCAACCTGGAGGCGATCCGGCGCGTGCTCGAAAGCGGCGACGGCGCCGCCACCGAGATCTTCGACTTCACCCGGGCGCTGCGCGCTCCCTTCGAGGACGAGGCTCCGGAGATCGTCGAGGCCGAGGAGCTGGCTAGCGTCTGGGGAACGGGGGGTACTCCCGATCCCGAGCTGATGCGCCGCGCCGAGAAGCTCGGCATCCTCCGCGCCCTGCCCGACGGGCGCTTCGAGGTGATCAGCCCCCGCCTGGAGCGCGCCGCCGTGGCGCTCGCCGAGCTGGGGGTCGGTCCCGAGGGCGCGCTCGTCACCGCGGAGAAGCTGCGCCGCCACGCCGACGGCGTCGCCCGTGCCTTCGTCGACCTCTTCGTCAAGGAGATCTGGCAGCCGTTCGACCGCGCCGGCCGCCCGGAGGCGGACTGGCCCAAGGTTCGCGAAGCGCTGGATCGCATGCGCCCCCTGGCCTCGGATGCCCTGCTCGCGGTCTTCCAGATCGCGATGGGCGAGGAGGTGGAGAAGGCCAGCGAGCGCACCCTTCGCGTTGCGGGCCGCCGTAAAAAGACCCCCGGCAGGAAGAAAAGTCGCAGCCCTCGCTTGACGCCCTAGAACAGGACATATATGGTTCCGGCCTATTGATGTACTGCTGCGTTTAGCAAAGTACGCAAACCAAATCGGGTACGACGGTGGGGCGGCGTCGGGGCATGGATGACATCCCGGATTCTTCGGGCGACTTTCCGGCTGTCTTCTCGGGCGCGGTCGGGCGCCTCCAGGTGGCAGTCCTCGAGGCCTGCGGGGAAGTGGAGGAGTGGCCTGCGAAAGTGGCTGCCGGAATCGCCGCGGCGATCGATTTTGCCGCAACCGAGCCCGAGAGCGTGCAGCTGCTCACGGTCGAGGCGCTGATACAGAGGCCCGACGGGGGCCGCCGGTATGTGCGGACGATCGAGCATTTCGCCGAGCTGCTGCGGGCCGAAGCGCCCGTCGACGAACGGCGGCCGAAGAGCACCGAGCAGGCGCTGGTCGGCGGTGTCGCAACGACGATCGCCGATCGGATGCGACACGACTTGCCGAGCAAACTTCAGGCCACTGTCCCGGAGCTGGTCGAGTTCGTCCTGCTTCCCTACGTGGGAAGTGCGGAGGCCAAGCGCTGGGCGGGCTGGGCGCAATCGCGTCGCGCATAGCTTGATTGCGCCACTCCGGCGTTATTGTGCAGTCGGTCCGGGCCGTGCCTTGACTGTCCCTGGCGTGTTCAGGTGGGGACCGGGGCGAGATGACGATGAGAAAAACCAAGCGGGCGATCCCTGGGTTGAGCGTATGCGCGGCAGCGCTGGCGCTCTTTGCACTCTCGACCTCGGTCGGCTCCGCCGAGAAAATACGCAAGGAAGGGGTGACGGTCTCCGTGAGCGGAAAGCTGACGCCGACAGCGCTGCCGCGACGGGGGACGGCGCCGATCGGGATCAGCGTTGGCGGGACGATCGCTGCGACTCCTCCCGCCGGGCCTCCCAAATTGACCAAATTGACGATCGCGCTCAACCGCAACGGGTGGCTTGACACACAAGGAGTGCCACGCTGCCGGCTCGGGCAGATCAGGCCCTCGACCACCCGGGAGGCGCTCGCCGCCTGTGGCTCCTCGCTCGTAGGCGAAGGCAGTTTCGCCGCTAACGTGAAGATCCCCGAGCAGTCGCCATTTCCTTCGAATGGCAAGGTTCTCGCCTTCAACGGGCGCCTTCATGGTAGGCCGGCAATCTTCGCTCACATCTACGGCCTCAGGCCGGTGCCGACCTCCAACGTCCTGCCATTCACGATCAGTAAGAGCGCTGGCACCTACGGTACGCAGTTGGAAGCCTCGTTTCCCCGGGTGACCGGGGAATGGGGCTATGTCAGAGCGATCTCGATGAACCTGAACAGACGATTTTCGGTCCATGGAAAGACCCGGGGCTACGTCAACGCCAGCTGTCCGGCGCCGAGAGGCTTTCCGGGTGCGTCCTTTCCGCTCGCCCGCGCGACCTTCGTCTTCGACACCGGGTTGACGATCGTCGCTCCGCCGATGATCCGGAGCTGCACGGCGAAGGGCTGAGGGGGATTCAGCTCATCGCCGCGGCGGTCATCTCTTCGTTTGCCGCCTCATACCCCTCGTACGGAAGGACTGCGAAGTACATCAGCGATGGCAGGAGGGACCAGAGGTCGCCGTGCTCGCCGCGCTGCAGCCGTGAGTAGAGGACGGCCTCGATGCCGCCGACTATGCCTGCTGCTGAGATCGCCGACGGCGGGGGCAGCTCGGGGAGCCCCTCGCGCACCTGCCGATCGATGCAGGCGGCGAAATGGTCGAGCAGCTCGTCGCGACGCAGCAATGCATCCGGGCATGCTGCCCGGGCGTCGACGACGATCGCGATCGCGGCGTCGGGTTCGTCGGCGACGAAGCGCAGGAGCTCTTCCAGCTCGAGCCGGAGCCGGTCGCGCCAGCTCTCCGTTTCCTCTTCCGCAACGGCGTCGAGCCGCCTGCGCAGGCGAAGCGCCGCAGCGTCGAGGGCAGCGAGGAAGCAGTCCTCCTTGTTCGCGAAGTGCTCGTAGAAGGTTGGGCGGGAGACGCCGGCCCGGACGATCACATCCTTGACGCTGAACTCGCGATAGCCGAACTCCGCCGTCGCTCTGAGCGCTGCCGCCAGCAGTCGCTCGCGCTGGACGGCGATCACGAGATCCGAGGGAAGGGATCTGATCCCGGAAGGGAACTTCCCGTCGCCTCCGGCGAGCAGCTCGGCCACGGCGCTGACTTGGTCGGCGGGCCAGCTGTCGCCAAGAGCGGCAAGGAGCCTGTCCTGGCTGAGTTGGATCCTGCTCGTGGCCATAAAGAACCTAGGCGTTTTTGTTAAAAACCCACCCGGTTGCCGCAAGGTACCATCTGGGTGGTTGACCTGCAAGGGCCTGCGGCGATCACGGGTATTCTCCGCCGATGCCGCCACGGGCACAACCGGCGCGGGCCAAGCAGTTCGGTGGCCCGGCTCGGCATGAGCTGCCACGCGAGTTCGTCGCGCTTCACAAGCGCCGTCGCATCACCGACGCGATTGCCCAGCTGACCGCTGAGAAAGGCTACGAAGCCACCAAAATCGGCGACATCGTTCGTAGCGCCGGCGTCGCCCGGAAAACGCTCTACGACAATTTCGAGGGCAAGGAGGAGGTCTTCCTGGCCGCCTTCGACGCCTCCGTCGAGGAGGTCATGAAGCGGGTCGAAGAGGCATGCGCCGAGTTTGACGGCGATTGGGAAGGCCGTGTGGAAGCGGGCGTAGGCGCGTTTCTCGCCTATGTCGCCGAGGAGCCGGCGCGGGCTCGCATGTGCATGATCGAGGCGATGTCGGCCACACCTGCCGCGACCCGGCGCTACGAGGACGCCGTGCAGCGTTTCGTCGAGCTGACCGGGCGCCACGTTCCCCGCTCCGACCGGCTCCCTGAGACGATCGAAGAGACCCTCGTCGGCGGTGTCGCCTGGATCGTCCACCAGAAGATCCGGCGCCACGAAGCCGAGAAGGCGATGGAGCTGCGGCTCGAGCTTGCGGAGTTCATGCTGGCCCCTTACCGAGGTGTAGCGGAAGCGGAACAGGGGCGGGTACACGCCTAGGTCCGTGCGCTGGCAGACTCCAGCGCGAAGTGGAACGACTTCCCCGTGGCCGCCACGGCCTTACCCCCGAGTTCGTCGCGCAGAACCAGCGCGAGAGGCTCCTTACTGCGCTCACCGACATTCTTTATGAGCGGGGCTACGCGGAGACCACCGTCGCGATGATCGGCAAACGCGCCGGGGTCTCCAAGAGCGATTTCTACAAGCGCTACGAGAGCAAGGACACCTGCTTCATCGCGGCCTACGATGACGCGGTCGAGCGGATTCACGAGACGGTCCGGGCCGCCTGCGCGAAGCGGAGCGACTGGGTGGGGTGCGCCCTCGACGCACTCGAAGCGTTGCTTGCCTTCGTCACCAACGAGCCGGCGAGGGCACGGCTCGTGCTGGTCGAGGGACTGCGCGCAGGCAAGGGCGTCTACGAGCGCTACCAGGAGGCGTTGCAGAGCTTCGTCCCCTACCTGCGCGACGGCGCGCCCGCGCCCGCCGGTGGGCCGCGCCCTCCCGAGGCGACCGACGAGGCGGTCGTCGGCGGCATCGCTTCGCTGCTTGCGCGTCGCATGCTCGCCGGTGGGATAGAGCCGGTTGGCGAGTTCCTTGCGGAGATTGGGGAGTTCGCTCTCACTCCCTACCTCGGCGCAACCGAGGCTCGCCGCATAATCTCCGAGCGATGAGCGAGTCGGCCGCAGCGGCGACGGATGCGCCCGGGGGCGCCGCCACCGAGGCGTTGCAGGGCGTGCTTCCCTCGCAGGCGCTGAGCGAGGCGATCGAGGCAGAGTGGATCAGCTCGGGCGATTACCGCATCCGCCCCGAGGCGATCCAGCCGGCGAGCATCGACCTGCGCCTCGGGGATTTCGCCTGGGCATTGCGATGCAGCTTCCTTCCCGATGTCGGCTCGACCGTCGAAGAGAAGATCGAGGGGCTCGCCTTCCAGCGGATCGACCTCCGCGACGGGGCCGTGCTGGAGCGCGACAGGCCGTACCTGGTGCCGCTGATCGAGGAGTTGGCCCTGCCGGAGGACGTGCGGGCGAAGGCCAACCCGAAGAGCTCGACCGGCCGCCTCGATGTGTTCACCCGCGTGCTGACCGACCGCCACCACCGCTTCGACGAGATTCGCCCGGGGTACCGCGGCAAGCTCTACCTCGAGGTGGTGCCGCGCTCCTTCGCGATCCAGGTCAAGACCGGCCTCTCGCTTAACCAGCTGCGCATGGCGCGCGGCGACGTGAGGATCGCCGACGAGGAGATCCGGCGCATGCAGGCCGAGGCCCCGCTGGTCTACCTCGGCTCCGAGGCGCTTGACGAGTCCGAGCTTGCGCTCGCTGACGGGCTCTTTCTCAGCGTCGACCTCTCCGGGCCTGCCGAGCGCATCGTCGGCTACCGGGCGAAGAAGAACAGCCTGCCGATCGACCTCTCTCGCATCCGCGCCTACCGCTGGACCGACTTCTGGGATCCGGTCTTCCCGGAGGCGGGCGAACGGATCGTGCTCGAGCCGGAGATCTTCTACCTGTTGCTCTCGGCCGAGGGCGTCTGCATCCCGCCCGGGATCGCCGCCGAGATGATGGCCTACGACCCGACCGCGGGCGAGCTGCGCACCCACTACGCCGGCTTCTTCGACCCCGGCTTCGGCTACGACCCCGCCGGGGGCCGTCCGGGCAGTCGTGCCGCGCTCGAGGTCCGTGCCCGCGACGTCTCCTTCATGGTCGAGCACCGCCAGCCCGTCTGCAAGCTGGCCTTGGAGCGGACTAGTGCCCCGGCTGAGAGGCTCTATGGGGCCGATCTGGGGTCCAACTACCAGGGGCAGGTGACGATGCTGAGCAAGCATTTTGAGGAGCAGGGGGCTGGGGGAGGAGGTCGGTGACCTCTCCCAAAACGCGCGGCGGGAGCCGCGCTTGAGTGTTTTGGGAGAGGTCACCGACCCCCTCCCTATCCGCTAACGCTTGGGCAGGGTGCCGTTGATTACGTAGCGGAGTACGTCGACCACTTGCTCCGCGGTGCGAGCAGTTGCTTGGGCGGCTCGGTCTAGCTCCTTTAGGGCGTGGTCCAGCTCGGGGTCGTGGAGGGTGATGGTTGGCTTGCCGAGCGCGGCTGCGTAGCCGGCGTCGAAGGCTGCGTTCCACTGGCGGTATTTGTCGCCGAAACGGACGACTACGACATCAGCGGCGCGGATCAGGGTTTGGGTGCGGATCGCGTTGACGCCGGCGCCCATGTGGTCGCGCCAGAACGGCGTGTTCTCCTCGCCGAGCGTGCCGGTGCCGGCGTCGTCGGAGGCAGCGTGGTCGGTGACGGGTGCCGAGAGCTCGACCGGTAGCCCGGCCTCCCGTACCCCCGCCTCGATCCGCTCGCGCCAGTCGGAGTGGATCTCGCCGGAGAGGTAAACGCGCCATGTCTTCTCGGCCACGGCTTGAGATTAAACCTCTCGGGAGGGGGAGAGAATTAGTGGCCCAGCCCTCTATAAGGAGCATGGAGGCTGCAATTGAATTGCTACACTATAGCCCTATGGCTACAGATATTCCGCAGAGGGAATTGAGGAACCGAACAGCGGACCTGCTGCGGCGAGTGGAGGCGGGGGAGCGGTTGCGGATCACCGTGCATGGGCATCCGGTTGCGGAACTCGTGCCGATCGAGAAGGACACCCGACGGACGTTCGTCCCATTCGAGGAGATCCGAGAGGGCCTTGCCGGCTTGCTCGACCACGATGATCCATTTGCAGAGGAAGTGCGCCAGTGGAGAAATGAAGACGGGCCCGCACTGGACGCATGGGAGAGATATGAGAAGAAGCGCGCAGAAGGCAGAATCGGTCCGCCGGAGGAATCGTGACGGGGGCGCTGCTCGATACCTCGGTGGTGGTGGCCCTGGCGCAGGAACGTCTTCAATTCGACCCGCCGATACGGGCGGCGATTTCGATCATCACCCTTTGCGAGCTGCACTATGGCGTTCTTAAAGCTGATGATCGGCGGCGGCCAAAGCGTTTGGCGACGTTGGATTGGGCGATTGGTCGGTTCGACGCTCTCCCAATAGGCAACGAGGTCGCACCCCGCTTTGGTCAGCTGATGGACGCCGCTCGACGGGCGACCGGCGCGAAGCCGGATGTCAGGGACGCGCTGATTGCGGCGACGGCAATGTCGCGACGCATTCCGGTTCTAACGCGGGATAACGATTTCAAGGCCTTCGAGGGGGTCGATGTCGTCTTCGTGTAGCTGGCCATCCCGTACGCATGCGAACATATGTTCGCATGCGATGGGACGAGCAGCGAGTCGAGGCAGAGGATGCGGGCAGGCTATTCGGCCTGGCCGAGGAATCGGTCGTGCGCACGTTCGACGCGCCGGAGGCGATGGGAATCAATTTCCATGAGGTGCGGGCCCGTTCGGCGCTGAACCGGGTGCCCGGCGGGCGGTACGGATTCGGCTGGACGATCAATCCGTATCGGGGGTGCACACATGCCTGTGTCTTCTGTTTTGCCAGGCGGACGCATACGTATCTGGACATGAACGCTGGGCGGGACTTCGAGCGGGAGATCGTGGTCAAGGTGAACGTTCCTGAGTTGCTGCGGGCCGAGCTGGGGCGACCGAGCTGGCGGCGGGAGCTGGTGGCGCTGGGGACGAACACCGATCCCTACCAGTGGGTCGAGAGCCGCTACCGGATGATGCCGGCGATCCTCGCGGCGCTGGAGGAGGCGAAGACTCCCGTCTCGGTCCTGACCAAGTCGCCCCTTGTCATGCGCGACGTCGAGATCTTCGAGCGGATGTCGAAGCGCCTGCCGATCTCGGTCAACCTCTCCGTCCCCACCCTCGACGAGGAGGCCTGGCGCGCCACCGAGCCGCACACCCCGAGCCCAAGCGCCCGCCTCGACGCGGTCGCCGAGCTACGCCGCCGAGGCATCGACTCCGGCGTCCTGATCGCCCCCCTGATGCCGGGCATCAACGACAGCCCCGAGCAGGTCCAACCGATCATCGACCGAGCCAGGGAAGCAGATGCAAGCTTCCTAGGCGGAGTCGCACTTCACCTCAGGGATGAGGTCAAGGACGTCTTCTTCGCCTGGCTAGAGCACAAACGCCCAGACCTCCTCCCCCGTTACGAAAAGCTCTACAAGAAGAGGGTGTACCTCCCTCCTGGACAGCGCACGCAGATCAGCAATGTCGTGTCGGGGTGGGGGAGACGGCGGTCCCCTCCTCTGACAAATCGCGGCCGGAGCGGCCGCGATTTTGAGTATCCGTCAGCTGAGGGGACCGCCGTCTCCCCTTCGCAGGACGCGCTGTTCTGAGAGCTTCCCGGGTATGTCGGCGCTGGAGCTTGAGCGTCTCGGAGAGGGAGGGCGGGAGTCCTCTGGACTGGCGGATACTCAAAATGGCGCGCTCATTAGCGCGCCATTTGTCAGGCCAGAGGACTCCCGCCCTCCTACCCCTGATCGAGCAACTTGAACAGGCACTCCCGCGGGTCTTTGTCGTCCCTGAATCTGCGGAACCTCGCCCCGTGTCTGATGCGTCCCGCGGCAGCGTGGTCGTAGCCGACTTCGATCACAAGCTCTGGCCTGAGCGCTACCCACTCGAGGTCGCGCCCTCCCGTCCAGCGGCTCGGCTCCGCGGTACCGCTCTCGCCGGTCTCCAATGGCTCCAGCAGGGTGCGCAAACCCCGTTTGGCGTCGGCGCTGAAGCCGGAGATGTGGCCGACCGAGCGCAGCTGGTCGCCGTCGTAGAGGCCGAGGATCAGCGAGCCGACCGTCCCCTCCTCCTTGCCCGGCCGCCAGCCCATCACCACGCAGTCGATCTCGCGTTCGCGCTTGACCTTGGCCATCCCTTTGCGCTTGCCGGGGACGTAGGGAGCGTCGAGCTGCTTGGCCATCGTGCCCTCGGTCCGGCGCAGCCACTCGTTGGCCTGGGCGGTGTCGTGGCTGAGCGTGCTGACCTCGAACCCGGCTGTGGCGGCGAGCGCGTCCAGGCCTGCGCGCCGCTTGCCGAACGGCGTCTCCAGCAGCGACTGGCGCTCTTCGGCCAGCAGGTCGAAGGCGATGTAGTCGGCGGGGATCTCCGTCGAGAGCAGCGCGATCCGCGACTCGGCCGGGTGGATGCGGCTCTGCAGGGCGTCGAACTCGAGGTTGCCGTCGGCGTCGCGGATCACCAGCTCGCCGTCGAGCACGTAGCGGCCGGGAGGGAACTTCAGCTCCGGGAAGTAGCGCGCCAGCGCTTTGCCGCCCCGCGACTGGATATAGGAATCCGCGCCATCGACGAAGACGATCGCGCGGAAGCCGTCGAGCTTCTGCTCGTAGGCCCACTCCTCGCCCACGGGTAGCTCCTTGCGGGTAAGGGCAAGCTGGGGTTTGATCGGCGGTTCGAGCGGCAGGGTCACCCTGCCCCGACACTACCCGCCTCGTGCCGCAATCTGCTCTCGCGCGGGTCGGGGATCGGTACGGCCGCGAGCAGCTTCTTCGTGTAGGCGTCCTTGGGCCGCTTGCAGACGTTGTCGGCAGCGCCCTGCTCGACGATCTTGCCCTCGTGCATCACCGCGATCCGGTCGGACACGTGGCGGACGACGCCGATGTCGTGAGCGACGAAGAGGTAGGTGAGGCCCAGCTCGTCCTGGAGGTCGTCGAGCAGGTTGACGATCTGGGCCCGGATCGAGACGTCGAGGGCGGAGACCGGCTCGTCGGCGACGATCAGCTTCGGGCGCAGCGCCAGCGCCCTCGCGATCCCGATCCGCTGTCGCTGGCCGCCGGAGAATTCGTGCGGGAACCGGTCGTAGTGCTCGGTGGCGAGGCCGACCCGCTCGAGCAGCTCCTGGACCCGCCGGCGCAGCTCTCTGCCGCTCGCCTCCCGCTGCAGCTTCAACGGCTCGCCGACGATCTGGCCGATCCGCTTGCGCGGGTTGAGCGAGGCGTAGGGGTCCTGGAAGACCATCTGCATCTCCCGGCGCAGCGGCCGCATCGACCGCCGCGAGAGCCCGCAGAGCTCACTCCCCTCGAAGCGAACCGAGCCCGATGTCGGCTTCAGCAGTTGCAGCGCCGCCCGGCACAGGGTCGACTTGCCGCAGCCCGACTCACCGACGAGGCCCAGCGTTTCGCCGCTGTTCAGGGAGAAGCTGACCCCGTCCACGGCCCGCACTCGGTCGACCTCGCGGTCGATCAAGAGCCCCCGCTTGACCGGGAAGTGCTTGACGAGATCCGTCACCTCCAGCAGCACCCCCTCCCCCGAGGACCGACGGGCCGATACGTCAAGGCCACCTTGACGTATCGGCCCGTCGGCGGCGCGCTCGTTGGTCACTTGGGGGCCTCCAGGCCTATCTTGCCCTCGATTACGCGGCGCTCGCGCTTGGTCTCGGGGCCGAGCCAGCAGCGGTCTTGGTGCGCAGGCGCCTCGGCGAGCCTTGCATCGAGCCCGGGCAGCTCGGCGCAGCGGCCGAAGGCGTGGGGGCAACGAGGGCGGAAGGAGCAGCCCGCCGGCAGGCTCAGCAGCGAGGGCGGGGCGCCCCCGATCTGGGGAAGGCGGTGGGGGCGGGGGAGATCGAGGCGCGTGAGCGAACCGAGCAGTCCCCAGGTGTAGGGGTGCTGGGGGTCGTAGAAGATCTCGTCGAGCGTTCCCTGCTCGATGATGCGTCCCGCGTACATCACCAGGACCCGGTCGGCGACCTCGGCGACGACACCGAGGTCGTGGGTAATCAGGATCGTCGCCAGGCCGCGCTCGCGGTTGAGCTGCTCGAGCAGGCGGAGGATCTGCGCCTGGACGGTGACGTCGAGCGCCGTCGTCGGCTCGTCGGCGATCAGCACCTCGGGCTCCAGGGCCAGCGCCATCGCGATCATCGCCCGCTGCCGCATCCCGCCCGAGAACTCGTGCGGGTAGTCGTCGACTCGCCGGGCGGCGTTGGGGATGCCGACCGAGTCGAGCAGCTCGACCGCGCGCTCACGTGCTTCGGCCTTCGAGGAGTCGGGCCGGTGTGCCCGGATCGCCTCGACGATCTGGTTGCCGATCCGGTAGACCGGGTTGAAGGAGGTCATCGGGTCCTGGAAGACCATCGCGATTCGGTCGCCGCGCACTCCTTGCAGCAGCTGCTCGCTGGCGTCGACCAACTCCGTGTCGCCTAGCCGCACCGATCCCTCAATCTGCGCGTCGGCCGAGCGGGTCAGGCCGATGATCGTCTGGGCGGTGACGCTCTTGCCCGAGCCCGACTCGCCGACGATCGCCAGCACCTCGCCCGGGGAAAGGTCGAAGGAGACCCCGTCGACCGCCTGTAGCCGCCCCGCTTCGGTGGCGAAGCCGACCCGCAGGTTGCGCACGGTGAGCAGCGACTCGCTCACGGTGCTGGGTTCCTGAGCTTGACCCGCGGGTCGAGGTAGGCGTAGGCGATGTCGACCAGGGCGTTGAAGAGGACGATGAAGAAGGCGCCGAAGAGGACGATCGCCATGATCGGCGGCAGGTCGACGTTGATCAGCGATTCGTAGGCGTACTGGCCGATTCCGTTGAGGCTGAAGATCGCTTCGATCAGGATCGCGCCGCCGAGCAGCGCCCCGAAATCGAGGCCGAAGAGGGTGACGATCGGGATAAGCGAGTTGCGCAGCACGTGACGGGACATCACCCGTCGCTCGCTCAGCCCCTTGGCGCGCGCCGTACGCACATAGTCCTCGTTCATCGCGTCGAGCATGTTCGAGCGCAGCACTCGGCTGTAGAAGCCGGCGTAGAGGATCGCCAGCGTGATCCAGGGCAGGATCAGGTGGTTGGCCCATTCGAGCGGGTCTTTGGTGAGTTCCACGTATTCCCCCGAGGGGAAGATTTCGGTCTTGTAGGTGAGGTAGTTGAGGAGGATCGCCGCCAGCCAGAAGACCGGCATCGAGATCCCCGCCACGGCGACGACGGTCAGCGCTCTGTCGAGCAGACCGCCGGCCCTGACCGCCGAGAGATAGCCGAAGAGGATCCCGAAGAACATCCAGATCACCGCGGAACCGATGCAGAGAGAGAAGGTCGCGGGAATTCCTTCGACGATCCGTTCGTTGACATTTTGCTGCCCAAAATAAGAGATCAAGTCACCCGTGAAGACCTTTCGCATCATCGTCAGGTACTGCTGTGGCAGCGGGTCGTCGAAGCCCCATTCCTTGGTGATGCTGGCGACGAGCGCGGGGCTTGCTGCCTTGCCCGCCATACGCTGGGCTGGGTCGGAGTTGGGGATCACGTTGAAGATCAGGAAGGTCAGCACCGAGACGGCGAAGAGCACCGCCACCATGCCGGCAAGGCGGCGGACGATGAAGCGCCCCATCAGACCGCCGTCCCCTCCGGCGCGGCGAGGCCCGCGTGTGCCTCGAGCCGCAGCTTCGAGTTCGGGTCGAGGGCATCGCGCAGGCCGTCGCCGAAGACGTTGACCGAGAGCACGGTGAGAAGGATCATCGTGCCGGGGATGATCGTCAGCAGCGGCGCGCTGGTGAGCAGCTCGAAGCCGCCGGCGATCATCGTCCCCCACGAAGTGCCGGGCGGCTGAACCCCGACGCCGAGGAAGGAGAGTGCCGCCTCGAGCAGCATGTTGTTGGCAATGGTGAGGGTGAAGAAGACGATGATCGTCGACCAGAGGTTGGGCAGCAGCTCGCCGAACATCACCCGCAGGGGGCCGGCCCCCTGGGCAGCCGCTGCCTCGACGAACTCCTTCTCGCGCAGCGAGAGCACCTGTCCTCGAAGCGGCCGCGCGATGTAGGGCACGGAGACGCAGCCGATGATCAGGATCGGGATCCAGATCGAGCTGCCAGAGATGTGAAGCGGACCGATCTGCAGCCCGCCGACCGCCAGCACGAGGCCGAGGGCGATCGCCAGCAGCATCACCGGAAAAGCCCAAATCACGTCCATCGTGCGTGAGATCACGGTGTCTGTCCACCCCCGGTTGTAGCCCGACAGCAGGCCGAGAATCGTCGCCAGCACGGTCGTGATCAGCGCCGAGGCAAAGCCGATGAAGAGCGAGATGCGCCCCCCGTACATCAGCCGCACCATCTCGTCGCGGCCGAGGCGACCGTCGGCGCCAAGGAAGAATTTGCCGCTGGCGCCAAGCCAGACCGGACCGATCGGCTTGCCTTCGCGGGTAACGACTTCGCGCCGCTCGCCGTTTACCTCGATCTTTTCCAGCGTGTGCGTCGCGTTTGGACCGGTGTGGGCGACCTCGTTTGCCCAAAGCGGCGCCGCGAGGACGAAGACGACGATCAGCGCAAAGAGCCCGAGGAAGCCGAGTGCCACCCGGTTACGGCGCAGCCGCCTCCAGGCAAGGTGCCAGGGCCCGCCGGCCGCTACGGGGGTGACCTCGGCATTGGGCTCTGAAGCCACCCCCGTAGTGTGAAGCAGCGCCTCGGCGCTTACTTGAGTTCGAAGCTGGTCAGGTCCTGCCCGAAGGTCGGGTTGAAGATCACGCTGGCCAGTTCGATTTCGTTGTCGACAAAGGTCGAGACCGTGTTGGATCCGTAGGGCACCATCGGCGCCTGTTCCATGTAGGCCTTGTCCAGCGCCGCGTATTCGGCTTCCTGTTCGGGCCCGAGCGGTTCTTCCCCGAGCTTGGCGATCTTCGCGTTCAGCTTCGGATCGTTCATGCGGGAGAGGTTCGTGTTGCCGGTGGGGGCGATGCTTTCTCCGGCCAGCATCGGCTGGAAGAAGTCGTTCGGGTTCGGATAGTCCTCGAAGAAGCTGAGCCAGCCGGTGTCGAGGTCGGGCGTCGATTCGTTGCCGATGATCGTGTAGTAGTTGTCGGCGTTGATCGTCTTCAGCTTGGCGTTGAAGCCGAGTTCGTTCAGTACGCCTTCGTAGTAGGCGCCGGCTTCGCTGTTGGGGCTTTCGTTATCGGTCCAGACCGTGATGTTGCGATCCGAGGGGTTGGCTTCTTCGATCAGTTCCTTGGCCTTGGCCATGTTGTGCGGGTAGAGGTCGAACTCCTGGTGCCCGGGCATGCCTTCGGGGAGGATCTGGTGGGTCGCGGCGAGCGAGCCGGCGTAGATGCGTTCGAGGGCCTTGCTGTCGACCGCGTAGTTGACCGCCTGGCGCACCTTGACGTCATTGAAGGGCGCCTTTTCGGTGTTCATCCAGAAGAGGTAGAGGTTGATCGGGTGCTCGACCCGGAACTGGGTGCCTTCGTATTTGCCCTTGACTTTGCCGTAGAGATCGGCCGATACCGGCGTCTGCATCCAGTTGGTCTTGTTCCGTTCGATTTCGTTGACCTGGGTCGCGTCGTTGCGGACGACCGAAATGTCGATCTTGTCGAAATGGCCGCTGGGCAATTCCGGCATCAGCCCTGAGTTGTTCTTCGCCCACTGTGGATTGCGCACGTAGGACCAACCACGCCCCGGTTCGGAGCTGGCGATCATGTAGGGACCGGTCGCGGGCGGCGGGTTGGCTGTGAGGTTCTTCGCCGGCGTGCCGGAGGGCAGCAGGGCCGCAAACAGCATTCCCAGCTCGTTGGTGAAGGTGCCCCGCGGGTCGGTCAGGTCGATCGTGATCTTGCCGGTCTTGTCGTCGGTCTTTATCCCGGAGATGCCGCCCTTCTTCGTCTTGGCAAACTTTTCTGCACCGACGATGCTTTCGTAGAAGAACGAGCCGGGCGAGCTGATCTTGAACAGGCGTTCGATTGTGCTTTTGAAGTCGGAGGCCTTGACCGGCGTGCCGTCGGAGTACTTGAGGCCCTTGCGCAGGATCAACGTGTAGGTCTTGCCGCCGTTCGTGATCTTGGGCAGGCTCTCGGCCAATGCGGGGACGACCTTGCTGCCCGCGGCGCCGCTGGCGTGCGCGTAGGTGAGCAGCGGCAGGTAGGTGTCGTACATCGCCGTCCAGCCTTCCACGGTGTATGAGAGCCCCGGGTCCAGGTAATCGGGAAACGATGCGTAGCTTCCAGTCAGCGTCCCCCCTTCCTTACCGCTCGAGCCACCGCAGGCGGCGAGGCCGAGGGCAGAGCCCGCGACGAGACAAAGGGTCAGCAGAACAAGGCCAAGCTTTCTCAACTCACGACCTCCGATTTAGACCGGGCAGGCGAACGATTCCCTCCCACTGGAATCAACTCCACCATAATCTCTGCGTCGGCGGCATGCCGACCTGATTCCTCTTTTTCCCCGCTTTCGGGCCAATTCCTACCCAGCGCCAGGGAAAAGATGGCGACGATCGCCAGCACGCCGACGCCGGCGAAGAGGAAAGTCGCCCGCGGGCTGGCGCCAGTGGCCACCAGGCCGCCGAGGAGGTAGCCGACGCCCGGCATCGCGGCCCCGACCGACTCGAGCACGCTCATGACCCGCGCCTGCATACCCGCGACGGTCAGCTCCTGCACGGCGCTGACCGCGCTCACCCACTGCACGCCGTTGCCGGCTCCGCCGACGATCGAGGCCATGCAGGCGAGCACTAGCGTCGGCGCCGCGGCAAGGCCGAGATAGCCGGCGCCGACCGCCAGGGTGCTGAAGAAGAGCAGGACCGGCAGCGAGGCTTTGCGCACGGCGGCAAAGACGATGCTGCCGAGCACCATGCCGACGCCCCAGCTCGCCAGTAGCAGGCCGTAGCCGGAGTCGCCCGCGCCGAGCGTCTCCTTCGCGTAGATCACCTCGATCGGTATCACCGCGGCGAAGAAGACGAATGCGGCGCCCTGGGCGATCAGGAGTCGCTTCAGCGTCGACTTTTCGCGGATGTAGGCCAGGCCGGCGCGAACCCGGTCGCGGACAAGGCCAGGATCGGGCTCGGCCTGGGGCAGCGGCCCGGCCGTGAGGAGGATCCAGGCGATTGCATAGAAGGAGGCTGCGTCGAGCAGCAGGGCGGTCTGGACGCTGAAGCCCGCGACGACCAGGCCCGCCAGGCCCGGGCCGATCGCGGCCCCGCCGGTGAAGGCGACGTTGAGGACGGCGTTGCCGGCGCGCAGTTCCCCGGCGGGCTCCAGCAGGGCTGCGACTACGGCCCGGGTCAGAGCGCGTCCGGTCAGGGCGAGCGCTCCGTCGACGGCGGCCAGCACGATCACGCCGGCGAGCGCGAAGTCCTTGCCCGCCAGCAACGCCAGGGCGCCGAAAGCGGCCGCCTCGCCGCAGTAGATGACCGGCAGGGCGAAGCGGGGAGGCGGCTGCTCGACCCGCGCGACCAGGATCGGCGCCGCCAGGGCGGGCAGAAACCGGGTGCCGATGAAGAGCGCCGCCGTCGCCAGGGCGCTCCCCGTGCGGTCGAAGACGAGCACCGAGAGGGCCACGATCCCCATCCAGTCGCCCAGCTCGTTGACCGCGTAGCTGATGGCCAGGCGCCGGAATTGGGGCCTTCTCAAGGGGTCTGTCAGGCGTGGATTACGCATTGTTGGGCGTGCGTACTACTGCATTTATGCACAAGTTTTCCTGCAGATGCACAAGTTTTGGGCAAGCTGTGCTACAAAGTTGACAGGCAATTGATGAGTTTCAGATCGCTGTGCGCAATCTGAGGGTTTCAACGAGCGAAAGGGATAGAGGACATGGGCTTCCGTAACTAAGTTCTTCAAGTTCTTCAAGCGAGCGACTATCGCTCGCCCAATCTAAGAGGGGCGTCCCGTTTGTGGGGCGCCCCTGTTTGGTTTCGGGGCTCCCGGGTACGAACCTGCCAGCTTCGTACCCCGCGGTTTTCGCTGCAAAACCGGACCGGCCGCCCGCTTGCAATCTTCGCAACTGGCTTGCCGGCCAGGCCGAAGGCCGCTACCTTCGTTTGACCAATCCCCGCACGATGCGAACCTGAGCCGGCCTGGCAAAGGGAATGGGCAGCGCCCCATGAACCTTTAGCCAAGGTCGCGGCCCGGTCGGCGCGTCCCGGTACGAGAAGGCCGATGGTCGAACAGCGCCCCACCCGCGCAGCACTTGTAGTCATGAGCGTCGCTCTGGCGGCGACGGCTGCCTTCACCGTCTGGTGGGCGCCGGAATGCGACTGGAACCTGCCCCTGTTCGCGGTCCTGCTCGCCTTCTCGATCTTCAGCGACCTGACCGCGGTCTCGACGGAGTCGAAGGTCAAGGTCTCGGGCAGCTTCCTCGCCTTGGTCGTGGCGATGGTCTTCCTCGGGGGCAGCCCGGCCAGCCTGATCGGCGTGGCCACGATCGGGGTCGGTTGGCTGCGCTGGCATGACAAAGGCCACTACCTGCTCAACAACGTGCTCACCTATGCGCTGTTCCCCCTGGTCGGGGGGATCGCCTTCAAGGCGGCGACCGATGCCGCCGGGCTGACCCAGGACGACGCCTACTTCTACCTGCTCGTCTTCGCCCTCTTCCAGTTCTCTCTCGCGATCAACTTCGTGCTCGTCGCCGGCTACCGCGCGTACGTGGAGCGGACGCGCTTCTCGAGCCAGCTGCGGGTCCTGCCCCCGGTCCTGCCGTCCGAGTTCGCGAGCGCGATGCTGGCGGTTGCCGTCGCCTTCATCTACCACGTGATCGGCATCTCGGCGATCGCCCTCTTCGGCGTCGTCTTGGTCACCTTCCAGTACCTGCTCGGCCAGCTGCTGCTCTCCCAGCAGCGCGCCCTGGAGCTCGAGCGCCGCAGCAAGCAGCTGGCCAGCTTCCAGGTCGGCATGTTGAGCGCGATGCTGCGCACGCTCGACCTGCGGGATCAGATGACCGCCCGGCACTCGGCGGCGGTGGCGCGCTACTCGCGGGCGATCGCCCAGCGAGCCGGCTACTCGCGCCAGGAGGAGGAGCTGGTCCATATCGCCGCCCTCCTGCACGACATCGGCAAGTTCATCCTTCCCGACCGCATCCTCAAGGCGAACGTGCCGCTCACCGACGAGGACTGGATGCTGATCCGCCGCCATCCCCAGCAGGGCGCGCGGGTCGTCTCTTCGCTCGACGGCTACGGGCCGGTGGCGGAGATCATCCTCGCCCACCACGAGCGGATCGACGGCAAGGGATACCCGCGCGGCCTCGTCGGCGACGCCATACCTGAGCTCGCCCGGATCATCTCCGTGGCGGATACATACGACGTGATGACCGCGCGCGACTCTTACCGGACGCCGATTTCCACCCACGAGGCCATGCAGGAGCTGCGCCGGGTCGCCGGCAAACAGCTCGACCCGCGCTTCGTCGAGGTCTTCATCGAGCTGCTCGAGGGCAAGGACGTCTCCTTCCAGCACGGCGAGGCCGCCGACTTCGAGAAGGAGCTGGCGCTGGAGGCGCGGATCGAAGAGACCGCCGACCCCCTCGGCCACGGCAACCGCTTCGGCGTGCCCGGCGTCACCGTCGGCTAGAACCGCCCGCCGACGGGCATCGATACGGTTCCGCGCTATGCGCGCTGTGACTTTTCAGGCGCCCGGCGAGGTTCGGGTCGAGGAGAAGCCCGCCCCCGAGCTGGTTGCGGCCGACGATGTGGTGGTCCGGGTCGAGGCCAGCGGGATCTGCGGGTCCGACCTGCACATCTTCCACGGGCGGGTGCCGGTCGAGCAGGGGTTCACTATCGGGCACGAGTTCGTCGGCACGGTGCTCGCCGCCGGTCCCGACGTCGAGCGGGTCGCCGTCGGCGACCGCGTGCTCGGCTGTTTCCACACCGCTTGCGCGACCTGCGTCGCCTGCCTGCGCGGCGACTATCACCGCTGCGATCGCGGCCGGACCTTCGGCCACGGCTCCCATCTGGGCGACCTGCAGGGCGCCCAGGCCGAGCAGCTGCTCGTGCCTCGCGCGAACCTCACCCTGCGGCGGGTCCCGGAGGGGATGTCGGACGAGGTGGCGCTCTTCGCCGGCGACGTGATGGGGACCGGGTACCACGCGGTCGCCCATGCCGGGATGCGCTCCGGCGACACGGTCGCCGTGCTCGGCCTCGGCCCGGTCGGCCTCTGCGCCGTGCAGGCGGCCCTGGCTGGCGGGGCGACCCAGGTCTTCGCGATCGACTCGGTGGCGCAGCGGCTGGAGATGGCAGCCGGGTTCGGCGCCACGGCGGTTCACCTGACCGAGGAGGACCCGAAGCGTGCAGTGCGGGCGGCGACGGAGAAGCGCGGGGTCGACGTCGTGGTCGACGCCGTCGGCGATCCGGGGCCGCTGGCGATGGCGGTCAGCCTCGCCCGCGACGCCGGCACGGTCTCAGGGATCGGCGCCTATGCCGGCAAGGGCGAGGTCCCGCTCGGGCTGGCCTGGCTCAAGGGCCTGACCCTGCGGCTCGGCCTCGCCAATGTGATCGCCAATGTCGACCGGGTGCTGGCCCTGATCGAGGCCGGCAAGCTCGATCCCTCGCCCCTCGTCACCCACCACATGAAGCTCGACGAAGCGGCCGAGGCCTACGCGATCTACGACCGGCGCGAAGCGCTGAAGATCGTCCTCACGCCCTAGCGCCTACCGGCACCGGCGCGTCGCGGTGGCGCCTGAACGTCTCTTCGACCCACCGATAGCCGGGTCGCTCTTCGAGCGGAGCGCGGAATTCCGCCAGCCCGGCCGGCGGCGGTTCGTCCCCGGCCAGCGGTCCCTCGTCGGGGAGGACGAGCGGGTAGAAGAGGGCCGCCGCGGTGAGGTCGGCGACGCCGAAGGAGTCGCCGACCAGGTACTCGCCGGAGTCGAGCTCTGCTTCGAGGCGATCGAGGGCGGCGACGATCTTGGTGCGGGCGAGCGCGGCAGCCTCCTCGCTGCGGACGCCGAAGCGCAGGCCGGTGTAGGTGCGGGCGTAGGCGACGGCGCCGCTGCCGATGCTGGTCAGCGGCCCCGGCGTCGTGCGCTCGATCACCGCTTCGAAGCGCTCGGGATCGTTGCCCAGCTCGTGGAAAGCAAGCAGGCGCAGGTGCGGCCCCAGCTCCTCGTCGAAGAAGTCCTCGAGCTCGAGCGCGCGCCGGCGCTGCTCGGGGTCCTCCGGATACAGCGGTCGCTCGGGGAAGTGTTCCTCCAGCACCGCGATGATCTCGGTCGAGTCGCCGATCCGGCGCCCGTCGATCTCCAGCACCGGGTAGGTCTTGCTGGCGCCGCGCGTCATCCAGATCGAGGCCAGGATGTGCAGGCCCGGGACCGCTACGGCGCGGCGGCTGTGCGGGATCCGCTTGTGGTCGAGCGCCCAGCGCGCCTTCTCGCTGTAGTGCGAGACGGAGATGTGCCAAAGGGTGGGGTGGGGCTCGCTCGTTGCGTCCACGGTGTCGTCGTGGCAGCATAGCTCCGGATGGCGCTCCTCAGCGATGTCGAGATCGAGCAGCGGCTCTCCGGCCTGCCGGGCTGGGAGCGGCAGGGGGAGGCGATCTCGAAGAGCTTCGAGTGCGGCGACTTCGTCGGCTCTGTGCGCTTCGCCGAGGCGCTGGTCGAGCCGGCCGAGGCGATGAACCACCATCCCGACCTCGCGATCTCCTGGAGCACGGTGACGGTGACGATCTCCACCCACTCCGAGGGCGGTCTGACCGAGGCTGATTTCGAGCTGGCGACCAGGATCGAAGGCCTGACGCCCGCCGATTGAATTCCTCCGACCGGATCGGTTAGGTTCGGCGCCATGTCCGCCGTGCGGAGGCGCTGAGGTGGTTCTGCCTCGGGGCGATGCTCTCGGCCTGACGGCTACCTTTGCCCAGTGGCAGACGAGTTGAGAATCGACGACCGGCTGGCGATACCGCTGGCTGAGATCGAGCTGCGCGCGAGCCGCTCTTCCGGCCCCGGCGGGCAGCACGCCAACGTGACTGCTTCGCGGGTAGAAGCGGTATTCGATGTCGAGGCCTCGCAGGTGCTGGACGAGATGCAGAAGGACCGCCTGGTCGGCCGGGCGGGGCCTGTCGTCACGGCCGTGTCCCAGGACGCGCGTGGCCAGGCGCGTAACCGCGAGCTGGCGCTGCGGCGCCTGGCGGAGAAGATCGCCGCCGGCCTGGCGACGCCACGCCGGCGCCGTCCGACGAGGCCGACGAGGGCGTCGCGGGAGCGGCGCCTGGAAGAGAAGCGACGGGCGGGAGAACGCAAGCGGACGCGGCGGCGGCCGAGCGGCGATTATTGAGCGATGGCGAAGCGCAGGAAGCGGCAACCGCGGCAGAAGGTTCCGACCGTCGACTACGTCGACGCTGAGGGCAATACGCTGAGCTTGCGCGAATCGCTCAGCCGGGGCACGATCGCCAAGCTCGAGGAGGGGCCGGCGACGGCGGCGACCACCCAGGACGACGCCTGGCACCGCCGCTCCGAGTTGCTCTTCGAGCGCCTCGCGGTGAGCTGGGAGATCGCCGGCCTTCCCCTCAGCGACCAGAAGATGCTGCTCGGCCGTTACCGGATGGCCGACCCGCTGACCCAGCAGTGGGTTCGTGAGAGGATCGCCGAGCACCTGGACCGGTATATCCCGGAGCTCTCGGGGTAACAGCAGGCAGGAGACGAAAGGAGCCGCATGTTCGCGAACACCAAGGCAACCAACAGCTTTGCCGTCGACGACGTCGAGAAGGCGCGCGAGTTCTACGGCGAGACGCTCGGCCTGGGGACGAAAGCGCTGAGTGAGGAGTTCGGCGTGATGTCGGTCGAGATGGCCGGCGGGCGCAGCACCCTCGTCTACGCCAAGCCCGACTTCGCCCCGGCGACCTACACGGTCCTCAACTTCGAGGTCGACGACATCGAGACCGCCGTCGACGAGCTGGCCGCCCGCGGCGTCAGCTTCGAGCGCTACGACGGCTTCGACCAGGACGAGAAAGGCATCGCCCACGGCCCCGGCCCCCAAATCGCCTGGTTCAAGGACCCGGCGGGGAACATCCTCGCGGTGCTGCAGCAGCCGGCGGGCTAGACCCGCGCGTAACTCGTCACGGTTTCGTTTCTCCCTGCGCGCCACGTGCGCGTCGCGGCTGCCTAGGGTCGAGTCGCAATGGTGCACAGGAGAGAACTGGTCCCGCGCTTCGAGTGGCTTGCCGGCTCGCAGTACTACGAAGACGTCCTCGACGAGGCGCTGGTCTCGATCGCCCTCACCGCGCGCGGCATGGGCTACGTGCTGGTCGAGTACGGCGCGGCCTGGGCGATGGCCAGCTACGCGGTGGAGATCTTCGGCCTCGAGGACCTGGTGGAGAAGGCTCGGGCGGACCTGGGCCCGTTCGCTTCGCAGGACGCGGAGGCCGATGCCGGGGATCCGTCGTGCGGAGGCGCAACGATCTGACCGTGGCAAGCCAGAAGACAGCAGTCATAGAGAACCTCTTCTTCGAGCGCTACGACCAGGCGACCGGCACCCTGAGCGATCCGGTGGTGACGCTCGAAGAGGTGTCGGATGCGATTCGCCAGTGGGCCGGGGGGCTCTCCGATCGCAACCCGGCCAACTTCATGAAGGACATCGTTCGAACACGTACCCGCAACGAGACTTTCCCCGCCGCGGTCGTGGAGGCCGGCTGGACCGCAATCCAGGAGCCGGGCGAGGGCAACTGCTTTCGCTTCGTCGAGCTGCCGGCCGGCCAGTCGACCGCCTTCACCGTCAACGCGCCCAGCCCGGAACTCCTGCAGCGCCCCCATCCTGTCCAGAGCCTCAGCCTGCCGCCGGCTTCGCGCGCCTTCGGGCGTTCTGACGAGACCTGGCTGACGCACGTCGTCACCAACCTCGACATCGTCCATACCCACCTGAGCTTGTGCAGCCCGGTCGAGCTGTTGGGGCTCGAGCTGCTGCAGTCCAATGTCAAGCTCGGCAAGGCCGAGGTCGACGCCGTCTATCTCGGGGCGCTGGCAAACGGGAAAAACGTCTTGGTCAGCTGTGAGATGAAGGGCCCGACGGAGGAACTCGACCTCGACCAGATCGCCCGCGGCTCCGAACGGGTGGCTTCGACCTCGCCCGACGCGGACTTCGTCCTGCCGCTGGGAGTGCAGGCCCTCGCAGGCGGGCTCGTCTGGATCGTCGAGTTCGACACCAGCTTCCCGCCGCTGCGCAAGGTCAGCGAGGGCGTCTACTTCCTGTCCCCGCCCGTGCCGGGGATCGGTTAGGCGGCGACGAGCTCGCGGGCGCCGGGCCCGGCCGCCGCGACGGGGGACGCGCCACGCGTCCTGGGCGCTGGGATGGACGCCCTGTCCGCTCCGAAGTGGGCCGTCGCTTCGCTCATGCTGAGGCGGATCAGGCGGGGCTCTCCGAGCGCCAGGCTCTTGCTGGGAACGCTGGGTTCGAGGTCGAGCGCCACGACAACCTCGTGCCCGACCGCCCGCCCGACCAGCGGTGCGACCGCGTTGCCGATCTGGCGGAAGCCGTGCCACTTGGTCACGTGGAGGCGGAACCAGTCCGGGAACGAGTGCAGCCGGGCGGCCTCGCGGTTGGAGAGGACCCGAGGCAGGCGGGGGTGGAGGGGCCGCGGCGAGGTGAACGCGCCGCGCTCGCTGCCGCTGCCGGCGCGCAGGGTGTTGCAGAGGCCGTCCGGGTCGAGCTTGTAGTAGCGGCTGACCGGCTCGGTCTCCCCGGGCTTGGTCGCCTTGAAGCGCCGGATCGACTTCTCGGTGTGCTCGGTTCGCATCGAGCTCGTCAACCGCCCCGGGTCCCATTCGCGGCGATGCGAGAGGTCGGTGGGGTCGGCGTCGAGTCCCCGCAGGCGGCGGGCGTAGGCACTGGCCGCGCTCTCCATCGCCTCGACCGCTGTTCCGGAGAGCTGGGTGGTGTCGGAGGCGAAGAGGGACGCGTAGCGGTTCAAGTTGGGCAGGTCGCCGATCGCGTCCCAGACGGTCGGCCCGGCGGGAAGCTCGGAGTCGGCCTCCGCTTCCGCCTCGGTCGAGCGCTTGGGCACGTGGCGGACGGTCGGTTGCGGAGGGCTGGCCGTATTCGCCTGGTCCTCGCGCGTGCCGATCAGGAAGAGGCGATTGCGTTCCTGCGGAACGCCGAAGTCGGCGGCGTTGAGGATGCGATGCTTCTCCTCCTCGTCGCTCGGAAAGCGGTAGCCCGCCTCCTCGAACTCGGCGATCAGCTCGTCGAGGATGCTCGCGTGGCCTCCCCGGGCCATGCCGGGAACGTTCTCCATCACGAAGTAGCGCGGCCGCAACTCCGAGACGAGGCGGAAGAAGTGGAAGACCAGCCGGTTGCGCTTGTCGTCGACGAGCCTCTTGCCGATGAAGGAGAAGCCCTGGCACGGGGGCCCGCCGGCGATCAGGTCGATCTCGCCGTCCCAGGCCTCGGGGTCGAGGCCGTGGGAGACCGCTCCCTCGCGAGCGGCTGTCTTCAGCCCCTCCGCGCTCAGCTCGGAGATATCGGCGCAGAGCACCTTGGTCTGGGGGAAGTTGAACTCGTGGGCAGCGGCGTGGACCGGGTCGTACTCGACCGCCGCGACGACGTCGAAGCCGGCCTGCTCCAGTCCCAGCGAGAGCCCGCCGGCACCGGCGAACAGATCCACGGCGAGCGGGCGCCGCGAGTGAGATCGTCGGCCGGCCCCCTTCGGATCGGAGTCGGTCGGCATGAGCCTGCAGGCTAAAGCGTGACTCGGCGGCCTTCCCGGGCATAGCATCGGCAGCCGATGACCGATACGCGCACACCGGAGCAACGCAAGCGCATTATGTCCGCGGTCAAGGGCAAGGACACGACGCCGGAGCTGGCTCTCCGGTGCGCCCTCCACGCCGCCGGGGTGCGCGGCTGGCGGAACCACTACAAGCCCGCGCCCGGCACTCCCGACCTGGCCTGGCCCGCCCTGCGCGTGGCCATCTTCGTCGACGGCGCCTTCTGGCACGGCCACCCGTCCCGCCACAAGCCCGGCCGATCGGGCGCCTACTGGGACGACAAGATCGCCCGCAACGTAGAGCGAGACCGCCGCGTCGACACAGAACTCCAGGCAGCCGGCTGGTCCATCCTCCGCGTCTGGGACTTCGAGATCCGCAAAGAGCTACCGGCGGTTGTCGAGCAAGCCCTAATGCTGCTGCGGGCGAGCATGCCGGTCGAGCCCACGGTCGATTGGCAGCGCGGGCTCGCGGTCCCTTGATCGGCCAGGCACTGGACCGATGATCGCTAGCCCTAAACGCCGCAACCAGCCAGCCGCGAACCGCTCCGTCGCCTGCGGGCAATAACTAGCGGTGGACCAAACGACTCTCGACAGCGACGCGGTCTCCGCCTCGCTTCACACCCCCGCTGGCTTCGCGACGATCTTCGATCGTCATTTCGACGCCGTCCATGCCTACCTGCAGCGTCGGGTCGGCCCGGACCTGGCCGACGAGCTGTCGGCGCAGACCTTCCTCGTCGCCTTCGACAAGCGCGGCGGCTACGACCCGGCCCAGCCCGACGCGCGGCCCTGGCTCTTCGGCATCGCCACCAACCTCTTGCGCCGCCACCATCGTGACGAGGTGCGCCAGTTTCGCGCCTACGCGCGGAGCGCCGCCGACCCCGCGCTCGATGCCTTCGACGGCGTCGAGGCCAGGCTCGACGCGTCGCAGATGCGCCGCGAGCTCGTCGACGCCCTGGCCGACGTCCCGGCTGAGGAGCTCGACGCGCTTCTGCTCTACGCCTGGGCCGAGCTCTCCTACCCGGAGATCGCCTGTGCGCTGGACATCCCGACCGGGACCGTCCGCTCGCGGCTCTCACGTGCACGTGGGCGGATCCGCGCAGCGCTGGATGCCGGCTGGCCCCCGGCCATTGGCCAACCCGTCCCCGAGGAGGGAGGATCGCGATGAACGAGATCGACTTGCTGCGAGAGCTTCGTGCGGGTTTGCCCGGGCCCAGGGCCGAGAGCCGGGCCTCGGCTCGGGGCACCCTGGTCGCGCGGATCGAGGATTCCCAGCGGCCGCCGTCGCGGGCGACCGTTCCCGCCTGGCGGCGGTCCAGGCCCCGTCTCGTCGCCGTGCTGGCGGCGGTCGCGGCCCTGCTCGTCGCCCTGCCAACCCTGATTCTCGGCGGCGATGGCAAGGTGCAGCCCGCCCTCGGCCAGGTGCTTCGCGCAGCGGCGGCGACGGCGGCGACTCAGCCCGCCGAACCGCCTCCGGGCCCGGGCCAGTACTTCTATACGCGCTCCCGGGAAGCGTATTTGACGACCTCTATCGGCCCCAACCCGCGCTGTGCGACGAATCCATGCAACCCCGAACACCCCTGGGAAGCGACCCGGGCGTGGAGCGTGCTCGTCCCCAGGATCCGCCAGACCTGGATCGCGGCCAACGGCACCGGCCGGGCGCGGGCGGTCGCCGCCAAGCCGGAATTCCTCACTGCCGGCCAGCGCCGGGCATGGAAGGCCGCCGGATCGCCTCACCTCGGCTCCGGCGGGGTCGAAGACTTCGCCCTCTCCGGGCAGCCCTTCCTCGACACCTCGAACCTGCCGACCGAGCCCAAAGCGCTGCGCCGGCTGATCGAAGCCCGCAAGATCCCGCGCGTCGACGGACCCCCCGGCGAAGCCGAGACCTTCACCCTGATCGGCGACATGCTCCGCGACACCTACGTGCCGCCCGCCTTCCGGGCCGCCCTCTACCGGGTGGTGGCGGAACTGCCCAAGGTCGAGCTGCGCGGAGAGGTGAAGGACCCGGTCGGCCGCACCGGCATCGGAGTCGCCTACACCAAAGGCAGCACCACCCACGAGCTGATCTTCGACCCCGAGACCTCGGCCCTGCTCGGCGAGCGCGAAGTAGCGGCCCACCGGATTCCCGAACTCCAGGTCCCAGCCGGAACCGAAACCGGCTCGGTCACCTACCTCGAATCGAAAGTGGTCGACTCGCTGGGCAAAGGAGCGCCCCCCGGAGCCGGCCACCTGCGCCAGAGCATCGGCTGCTACGAAAAACCGTCCCTGCACGCCAGCGCCGCAGTCCTCCACGGCCCCGACCCGATCGCAACCTGCACCAAGCTCTGGCACGAAGGCGCAATGGGCACGACCCTCAAGCGCCTGGAACGCGAAGGCAAGATCCCCAAACGCCCAGACAAGACTCCCAACCTAGTCGCCTGCGAAGGCGACTACCCGGCGGTCACCTACGTATTCCCGGGCGACGGCCCGTCCGTATGCCGCCGGCTCGGCATGCGGCCCGCTGCGGACGGCGGGGGATAGCCGGGTCAGTCATGTCCGAGCAGGCGTTCGAGTGCTAGTCCGACCTGGCGATAGATCTGCTCCTCGTCGCCATAAGGCACCTTGAGCCCAATGCGGATGACCTCTGCCTTGGTCGGTTTGTCCTCGTCCGGGAGCAGGCGGTAGATGATGCGGTAGCGCGGGTCCATGTCGCGCTGCTCATCGAAATAGAGCTTGCGGCAGTCGGAGAGATTGCCGGTGCTGAATGCAAAGCCGCACGGCTTGCCAAGGCTCGGGTCCTCCTTCGAGACTTGGGCGAGCAGCTCAAGCGCCCGGCGCTTCAGCTCTTTGGAAGGAAGAGCGAGGAGCTGTTGCTTGGCCGTGGGATCGAAGAATTCGACCGGGAGACAGGCCGAACTCCGCCGGAGCGAATCCAGCCTCCTGAGCGACATCGGCCAGCTCAACCCGTTTGCCGGTGTCTTTGGCCAGAGCCTCGCGGACCTCCTCAGAAGCGACCAACTCGTCCAGAACCTCGGTCAACCACTCGTATCGCTCGTAAGAGAGGATCACGCCCTCCGGCTTGCGATGGGAACCGAAGACGACCGGATCTGCCTGCCCTCCCTGCTCACGAAAAAGCTTCAGATAGCCAGAGAGATGCTCTCTGGCCTCGGCGCTGGGAACAACGGTCTGCGGAGTTGCCATGGCTGAACTCTAGCAAAAATTGTACGGGTTTATGTACAAGTTCTAAAATTGAGATGGGCGGAGGCGGGGGCAGCGAACTCTCATCTAGATCAGCAAGTCCCCCATAGGTCCGTAGGTTAATGTAGATGGTCTACACTGGTGTTTGTGCCTATATGACGAACTGGAGGTTGAGAGATATGCCTACGTTGGAACTCACGTTGACCGTGCCGGAGGGGACCAAGATCGTGATCAATGGCGTTGAGAACGCGGCAGTCGCTTCCGATGAGACCACAGCCGAAGACGGCATCGAGCGTTATTGGCGCGAGTACCTCAGCGACAACGGGCGCAAGGTCTACGGTGCGGCAGCCCGCATTGAGACCTTTAGCGGGCCTGGGTACACACTGGAGGACATTGCTCAAAACCTGAGCATCGACTACTCGAGCGTACGAAGCATGCACCGCACAAGCGGCCGAACAGCTCGGAAGTGGCGCGAGGACACTGGCACCGAGCCGCCCATCCGCCTTTTGGACGGACCGTATGAGTGGAGCGAGGCGCATGGGGGAATGCGTACGTCGTATCACCTGCCGCCAGGTGTGGCCGAGGCGATCGAGCATGCACCAGTTCATCTGGGAACCCCTGGGGTTTGAGACACACCTTTACGAGGCGCCACGGCGAGGTTGAATCGCTGAGACTGAGCCTGACCCGAGATCCAACTAGAGATGCAAGGAGTCTGATGAAAAGAGCCTTTGGCTCTCTCTATAGACCCACTTTGCTCTCTACATAGCGCTGGAGGACGGAAAGGGCAGTCTCTTCTGCCTTGCCGCTGAGTTTGTACAAGAACCCCTTGAGTCGCTGCTTCGCGCTGAGCCGATCCGCTGGGCGGGCATCGACATCTTCCAGCTCATACACAGCAGATTGCAAGCTGGACACATCTTTATCGCCGAACTGGTCGATGAGCCTAATCAACTCCTTGGCCTCTACCCCTAGCTCCGCCGATCCATGTAGCTCTTGGAGTACCATTCCTTCCACCGAGCCTATGATCTGCTGGTTAACGACCACTAGCGGAGTCTCTCCCTTCGAAGTTGTGGCCGCGGTCAAGGGCGGGTCGAGAGCAGCTTGAGGCGATGATACGTTAGGCACGAGCCAGTCTATCAAAGTCGCGAGGTCACCATAGCCAGGGCCGTCACCGTCAATAACGTCAACGAGCTCCGATTCAAGACGATGTTGAAGGGACAAGAGCTTCGCCTCACGGGCATGGCGAATGTCTAGGTGAAGCCGCTTGGTCTCCTTGCCATACCGCCTCACGAGATCATCCGCCGTCTCTTTCGCGACCCCCATCCTCGCAAGTAGATCGAGCGCCTTGTCTGGCGTAGACACGCAAAGATCGAGGAACTGAGAAAAGTCATCAAACTGATCTGCCAAGGCTGCTGTGCTTATGTCGTCATCCCCAAAAAACTCGTATACCTGACCGCGACCTGTCGAGTAGCCGTCTTCCCTGATGTGAAGTTTCTTGACCTTTGTGAGCCAGTCCCGAAACATCGAGAGCAACTTATCCGCCTCTGCGGCATAGATACGCCCTGTAGGAACGTAGATTCGAAAGAGAAGATTGTTCTCATTATCCTCGACGAATGCTGCTGCTAGAACGGCCAGCTCGGCGTTCGTGCGGTATGGGACGACGTTGACGCCATAGTCTTCTAGTTGCGTGAGTACCTTGCGGCGGGTTTTCTCACTAGGTGGACCAAACCGCCGAGGGTTATATTGAGGCGGAGTATCGCCATCCCATTCGGGGGGCGGTGAGCCATAGTCATACTCCCCCGACAGCCCTGACTCATGAATGAAAAGCAGGTGCTCTGTAGCCGCTAGAGACTCAAGCATTTGTTTCGCCGTAGACTCATAGTCAGGTTGTACCATGAGTTCAAAGTTCCTCGACGTGAGCTTGGCAATAACGCCAATTAGGTTAGGTGACGTGATGAAGCCAGTAATCGTCCTCCAGTTCTCGACGCCGGACTCAAGCATCTTGTGTTGGTAGTAAATGCCGGCCGTCTTCAGCTTGCTCACAGCTGCCTCGGACGTTGTGGTTCCGATGAAGAGAAAGAACTTCTCCCCAGGCTTAGGGCCTTGGCGTGTGTCTCGGTCCATGTTCGAAGACTACTTTGCGCGACTTACTACGGAAGTGGATTTTGTTCCCGAATCCCCAGCGATTGCGGGGGATTCAACCGATGGGCGCGGCTGGGCTCGAACCAGCGACCTCTCCCGTGTGAGGGGAGCGCTCTCCCGCTGAGCTACGCGCCCGGGAGATGGGTCAATCATAGGCGGGGAGCGGGGCTTGGATCAGGCGGGGGCTGGGGCCTGGGCGATGCCGGTTGCCGGGGGCTCGTCGCTTTGCTCGGCCTCGGAGCTTTTGCGCAGGGCCAGGCCTACGAAGGGGAAGACGAGGGTCGAAAGCATGGCGGCGCCGACCAGGCCCGCTGCGGTCGAGGTCTTCATGTGGCCGGTCTCGGTGGCGATCGTTGTGATCGCCACGACCAGGGGGAGCTCGGTCGCCGAGTAGAAGGCGAGGGCGGCTCGGTCGCGGGCGCTGAGGATGCCGCGGTAGAGCAGCATCGCCGGGGTGCCGCGGACGATCAGGAAGAGGAAGAAGAACATCACCAGCTTGAGCAGGGCCGTGGTTGAGCCGAGGGCGGCGAGGTCGAACTCGATCCCGCTGGTAACGAAGAAGAAGGGGACGAAGAAGCCGAAGCCCACGGCCGTCAGCTTCGACTCGAAGACCTTCAGCTCGTGCCCCTTCAGGGCCATGCGGACGATCATGCCCGCTACGAAGCCGCCGATCAGGACGTCTAGGCCGAGCTTGCTGGCGAGCAGGACGAGGCCGAAGACGAGCACTACCGTGATCCGCACCGCCAGCTGGCTGCTTGCCTCGAAGGTTCGCTCCAGAGCCGGCCAGCCACGCCAGGCCAGTTTCACCGAGACCAGCGCCATCACCAGCGCCAGCACGATGAAGGCGACCAGGATCGCCGCCTCGTGAAAGGGGTTGGCGGTGGAAAGGACGAGGGTGACGAGGAGGATCGGGCCGAACTCGCCGACCCCGCCCGCCGCCAGCAGGTAGGTGCCGAATTTGGTCTTCAGCTCGCCGTTGTCGCGGAGGATCGGGATCAGCGTCCCGATCGCCGTCGTCGCCATCGCCGAGCCGGTGTAGAGGAAGGAAAGGATGATCCCGGCGGCGGCGAGGATGCCGCCGATCCCGTAGGCCAGCGCAACCGAGAGCAGCCAGCCCCAAGCGCCGAGCTTCAGCGGCGTCCCCTTGATCCGCTCGAAGTCGATCTCGTAGCCGGCGAAGAAGAAGAGCATCCCCAGGCCGAGGTTGGAGAAGAATTCAATGAACCTGTCGGTCCCGGCGATTTCGAGCACTTCCGGGCCGATCAGGATCCCCATCAGAAGCTCCACCACGACCACCGGCGGCGCGAAGCGGCGGGGCACGATCGCCACCGTGACGGCAGCCAGCGCCGCGATCACGACGATGGCGAAGAACGATTCTGTATCGACGTGGATCACGGGTCGCGCCGATCCTACGCCCGCGACCGGGTAGGATCGCGGACGGACCGTGCTAGGCGGGGAATCAGCGGTGCCCTGTAACCCGCAATCCGCTCTAGCGGGGCCGAATCCCGTTCCGAGGGGCTGGCCGTCGGGGTCAGTGCGCCGCGGGCGGCGTTGACGGTCGGGTCCTGCGCGACGTGGGCACGCGAATCAGGTCAGGTCCGGAAGGAAGCAGCCTTAAGCGGATGCCGCGGGTGCCGCAGGAGAGCCCGGCTCGAGCCAATCGCGACGGACACGCCCGGTGACTTCGTCTCGGAGGACGGGGCGCACGGTCCATTTTTCACCAAATCGCTGACTTCCCGTTTCGTTCCGCATACCGGAACGAAACGGGAAGTCAGCGATTTCGAGGGTCAGTCGATCAGGCGGGCTTCCATGCGGTTTACGGCTATTCGCCACATTACGAAGGCGAAGACGACGAGGCCGGCGAAGCGGATCAGGTCGATCTCGTCGTAGCCGAAGGCGCCGCCGCGGACCAGTTCGACCAGCTGGTGAAGGGGGTTGAGCTGGGCCAGGATCCGGAAGCCCTCGGGCAGTTCGTTGATCGGGAAGAAGGCGCCGGAGACGAGGAAGAGCGGTGTGACGAAGAGCGCGGTGACGTAGTTGAACTGGTCGATCTTGGCGACGATCGCCGCCATCGTGACGCCGAAGCCGGCGAAGCCCAGCGCGGTGAAGAAGCAGAAGATCGGCACCAGCAGCATGCCCCAGGCGGGGTCGAGGCCGAAGCCGATCGTGACCAGCAGCGGTACGCAGCCGTAGACGCTGGCGCGGGCGCCGATCCAGAGCATCTCGGCGCTGACCAGCTCCTCGACGTCGACCGGGGCGGCGAGGATCGCGTCGTAGGTGTTCTGGAAGCGGTGCTTGACGAAGGTGCCGAACATCGCCGGCATCGCGCTGGAGAAGATCACCGCAGTGGCGACCATGCCGGTGCCGACGAACTGCACGTAGGGGACGCCGTTCACTTCGTCGACGAGGGTCGCGCTGAGCCCGAGGCCGAAGGCGATCAGGTAGACGATCGGTTCGAGGATGCTGGAGAAGGTCGTCCCCTTCCAGTAGGTGCGGAAGTTGGCGACCTCGCGGCTCATCACACCGCTGATCGCCGCCGGTTCGAGCCGCCGCAGCCGTCGTCCAGTCGGCGTGGTCATTCCGCGTCCGTTCCCGTGAGCAGGACGAAGACGTCCTCCAGCGAGGCGGCGCGGATCACGGCGTCGTCGGGGACGGCCCCGTCGCCGGCCCGCTCGGAGCCGACGATCGCGATCGCCGGGCCGGCCGGGCGCACCGCCAGCCCCTGTTCCTCGGCGACGGCGCGGACTTCGGTCAGGCGTTCGGGCGGGCCGTAGACCTCGGCGGTATGGGTGCCGGCGTGGGCGGCGATCAGTTCTGCCGGCGTGGCGCGGGCGATGACCCGTCCCTTGTCCATCACCGCGACCTCGTCGGCAAGGCGCTCGGCCTCCTCTATGTAATGAGTCGACATCAGGATCGTGGTGCCGCGCGTGCGCAGATCGTCGATCAGCGTCCAGAGCTCGGTGCGGATCTGCGGGTCGAGCCCGACGGTCGGCTCGTCGAGCAGGATCAGCTTCGGTTCGTGGACGAGCCCGCGGGCGAGCAGCAGGCGCCGGCGCATGCCGCCGGAGAGCTTGTCGACCGCCTCGCGGCGGCGCCCGCGCAGGCGTGCGAGGTCGAGGCCGCGATCGACGGCCGCGCCGACGTCCGCCACCCGGTAAAGCCGTGCGTACACGGCCAGGTTGTCTTCGACCGTGACGTCGACGTCGAGGTTGTCGAGCTGCGGCACGACGCCCATCTCGGCCCGGGCGGCCTTGGCGTCGCCCGGCAGCTCGTGCCCCAGCACGCGCAGCTCGCCGGAGTCGGCGATCGCCTGCCCGGTGAGCAGTCGCATCGTCGTCGACTTGCCGGCGCCGTTGGGGCCGAGCAGGCCGAGGCAGATGCCCTCGGGCACCTCGAGATCCAGCCCGTCCACAGCCGTGATCGGGCCGAAGCGCTTGACCGCGCCGCGGAGCTCTATCGCCGCCATGCATCGATTCTCAATGATCGGCGGCGCCGGCGGCGAGCTGGCGCTCCAGCTCCGCCGCGCGCGGCGCGTCGAAGAGGCTGAGGGCGATCGCCGTGGCGACCGAGCGCAGGCCCGAGATCGCCAGCAGGCGGGGGTCGTTGGGCAGTCGCCTTGCGGTCTCCGGCAGGAAGAGCTCGGCCAGGACCGGCAGGTCGCGGCCGCCGGCGGTGCGCAGGACATGGAAGACCGAGAGCGTCGCGGTCGCGTCGGAAGCGCGCTGGTCCCAGCTCGCCGGGCTGGGCGTGACGAGGACTACGTGCGGCCTCGACTCGATCAGGCTGCGTGGCAGGTGGCTGCTGTCGGTCGGCCGCGACTCGACGAAGCGGATCGACACGCCCGACGGTTCGGCGCTGCCGAGGTAGCGCTCGAAGGCGTCGCGCGGCGCGATCATTGTCACCGCGAAGAGCTCGGCGCCGACCTCGGCCAGATCCTCCATCAACGCCGGTGCGTTGATGCCGCAGCCGACGATGGTCAGCCGCAGCGGCCCGCCGGTGCGCGCCGACGCCGCCCAGGCCTCGTCGACCAACCTGGCGAAGGGGGCGATCTCGCCGTGCTCGGCGACCCAGCCGGGCAGCTGCTCCAGTGCGGGGGGTCGCGTGATCGCCAGGCGCAGCACCGCGGAGACCGTGCGGTCGCCAACCACCGCGTCCCACTCGGGTGGGAACAGTTCCCAGCTGGCATCGACGTTGCGGCCGCGGCGGAAGAGGAGGCGGACCTGCGGCGAGGCATCCGTCTCCTTCAGGTAGTCGAGCAGGGCGAGGCCGCTCTGGGTCACCTCGACGTCGGCCGACTCAGCCGCCACGGGTCCGCTGCTCGACGGCATCAGCAGGATCGCACGCGCTCGCTCCGCCGCCGCCAGCTCGAAGCCCGAGTCGCCGGCGGTGTCGCCGAAGACGAGGTCGATCTTGAGGCCGCCGCCGGCCTCCTCGAGCTCGGCGCGGATCTGCGCCCGAGACTCGCGGGCCGCCTCCGGCGCCAGCACGACGAGCCGCTCCAGCCGCGTCTCCAGCTGCGCCTCGGCCGCCACCGACGTGGCCACCCCGACGAGGTCGAGGCCGCCGACGACGAGCAGGTGGTCGCGGGCGTGGACCGGACGATCCGACTGGCCGAGCTGCTCCAGCGAGCTGGCGAACGACTCGGCGACGAAGGTGAAGAGCAGCCCGACCAGGAGGACGAGGCCGGCGATCACCTGGAAGATGCCGATCGCCCTTTCGGCCCCGTCGCCGTCCTCGTGCAGGCTCGACGGGTCGAGCACGTGCAGGATCGCCGACCACAGTGCCTCGCCGAAGTCCCCGAACTGGCCGAGGACGAAATGGGCGAGCGCCGCGCTGCCGACCAAGACCAGCGCCACCACCGAGACCAGCAGAGCGAGGCGTCCAGGCGTCGTCTGCATCAGCCGTCTAAGCATCGGGGGTGTCTGAGCTTATCCACGATATGTCGTGGATAAGCTCAGACACCCCCTTGGGGCGGCCTGGGAGATAGGCGGCGTGCTGGGCGAGCGCTGGATCGCCCGAATCAGGCGGCGTCGGCGAGCCGCTCGGCGAGCCAGAGGTCGCAGAGCCAGTCCGCTTGGGCGCCGCCCTTGCGAGCGAGGACGATGCCCGCCGTCCCGCCTTCGACCGTAAGTTTCTTCCACCGGGTCGAGCTGGGGATGGCTTGGAGGGTCGTGGCGAAGGGAGCCGGCACCTCGTCGCCTGGGCGCACCTTGCCGTCGCGCGATTTCGCCTTGAATTCAGGTGTCGCCACGTTCACCTTGACCTCGCTACGGGGGCTCGTCGCGCCGCTGTCGAGTCGCACCGAGACCGCTCGCCCGTGGCGCTCGCCGCTGAGCACGAGGGCGCCATGGACCTTTGGGCCCATCCGACCGGTGGTCGCTTCGCGGACCTCGATGTTGGCCTTTGGCCGCTCGGTCACCTCGAAGCCGAGCGGCGCCATCGCCACGCCGAGCTTCTCGTACGCCCGGTCCATCTCGCCGCCCGGCGCCAGTGTGCGGATGCTGCCGTAGATCGCGGCGATCGCGATCAGCGGCCCGCCGATCAGCAGGGGCACGAAGCTTTCGAAGAGGTAGATCGAGGGCACGGTGAGGAAGATCAGCAGCATCACCACCCAGCCCAGCTTCTGGCTGCGCCGGCCCGTGTCCCACATCGCGCTGCGTGCCTCGATCGCCTCGTTGTCGATCGGCTTGACGGCGAGAGCGGCCCAGAGTTGCGCTTCCTCCATCGTCGTCGGGTTCTCGATCTTGCCGCCGCCTTCGGCGACGGCCCGCAGGACCGCCTTCGCATCGCCGCCTGCGACCTTCTCCAGGTCGGCCCGCTGGAGGACAAAGAGGACGACGACGAAGACGGCGATGACACCGAAGATCAGCGCCATCGTCCCCTTTGGGTTGGCTTCGCCGCTGCCGCTCGACTGGGCGATGACGGCGACCGCGATCGCCACCACGACGACGCCGATCAGCCCGAACAGCCCCGAGCGCTGGAACCCTCCCATCAGCAGCGACGGTATAGGAGCCAGGAGTCGTTGGCCGCGACGCGGTGGAAGCCCGATGGGACGGCGCGGGAGAGGCGGGTCGGGTCGTTGGGGTCGAGGATGAAGTTGTGGATCACGAAGGAGCTGGCGGCGTCGAGGAAGTAGCCGGCGTGGCGGGCGTCCTCCTCGCTGGTGCTGACGATCTGCGTCGGCTTCACGTCGAGACTGAAGGCGAGGCGCGGGATGGCGCGGTGGTTGGGGACTGCGATCGTGCCGCAGAGGGGCTTGGCAAAGGCGCCGGTGTCGGCGAGGTCGGAGAGGTCGCGCTCGATCCCGCCCTGGTCGGAGAGGTCGCTCTTCACGGTCGAGTCGAGGTCCCACTGGTTGGGGAGCCAGAGCAGGAACATCGCCAGGACCAGGCCGGCGAATGCCTGCCAGCGACGCCGCCAGGAGTGGCCGGGCTTGAGCAGCCGCCAGCCGAGCAAGGCGACGGCGACGAAGATCGCCAGCAACGCGGCGCCGAGCATCGTGTAGCGGGCGATGATCGCCAGGCCGGCGGCGGCGAGGAGCGCAAAGGCCCCGATCGCGAGCGCCGCGGCGACCAGGCCAAGGGCCGAGCGGCGGCGCAGGAAGGCGAAGGCGAGGACGACGCCACCGGCGGCGCCGACCATTCCCGGCCACTGCAGCACTTCGCCGAGCGCCCGTGGGCCCCAGAGAACGAGGTCGACCGGGCCGGTGTGGCGGGCGAGGGTATCGACGGTTTCGCGGGTGCCGGTGAACGAGTAGGTGGGGCTGCCGGCGGTTATCCAGTCGAACAGGGCCCATAGGACCGGCGCGGCAAGCGCGAGGGCGATCAGTCCCGCGCCGTGGGGGGAGACGAGGGCACCCCTCGCCCGTCCAAGCGCCGGCCTAATTAGGCCGGCGCTTTGAGTATCCGCCCGGTCGAGGGGTGCCCTCGTCTCCCCTTCGGGGCCGGGCTGGCGGAACGAGCTTGGGCCCGGAGCGACTCGGTTGGCAGCGGTGGAAGCTTCTGAGGGACCGAGCGCCAGATAGATGAGATAAGCAATTGAGAAGAGCCAGGCCTCGGGGCGGAGCAGGCCTGCGAACGCTAGTAGAGCTAGGACGGGCCAGCCTGCGCGGGGCTTGCGCGTCTCTATAAGGAGGGCGCCAAGGGTGAGTGCGATGTAAGGGAGGTCAACGTAGGCGCGCAGGCCGTTGGAGAGGTACGGGGCGCGGGTCAGGACGATCAAGGCGGCTACGGCGCCGATCGGGCGGTCGAACCAGAGCGAGCCGAGGCGGTAGATCAGGTAGCCGACCAGGCCGAGGGAGGCGTAGGCGACGATCATCGTTACCGTGATCGCGCCGTCGCCCAGTGGTGTCGTCAACGCTCCCAGCAGATCCGCAAGCGGGTGGGGCGTGGGAGGGAGAGCGGCGCCGTAGTCCGGGCTCACGCCGTGCGCCAGTTCCCGTCCCCAGACCAGCGCGTAGATCGTGTCGTAGTTGGGGAAGCCGACCGGGAAGACGATCAGCAGGGCCGCCGTGACGGCGGCCACCCAGGCGGCGGGCGTCAACCAGTTGCGGGCCCTCTGCGGCACCGGCGCACGGTATCCGCTGCCGCCCGCAAGGGGGGTGTCTGAGCTAACCCACGAAATATCGTGGGTTAGCTCAGACACCCCCTGTGGGGCGGGGAGGCGCCGCGGATAGACTGGCTCGAGTTCTGCGATGACCGACTCGATCTCTCTCTACCGCCGCCACCGGCCCGGCTCCTTCGACGAGGTCGTGGGCCAGCAGCACGTCGTTCGCACCCTGCGCAACGCGGTCGAGCAGGGCAAGGTCCACCACGCCTACCTCTTTGTCGGCTCGCGCGGCACCGGCAAGACCTCGATGGCGAAGATCCTCGCCCGCTCGCTCAACTGCGAGCGCGGCGGGCCCACCGTCACCCCCTGTGGGGAGTGCGAATCGTGCCTGACGATCGCCGGCGGGACCTCGATCGACGTGATCGAGATGGATGCCGCGTCGAACCGCTCGGTAGACGACGTGCGGGACCTGCGCGAGCGGGTCGCCTATGCCCCCACCGGCGGCCGCTGGAAGGTCTACATCCTCGACGAGGCGCACATGCTCACCAAGGAGGCTTGGAACGCCTTCCTCAAGACGCTGGAGGAGCCGCCGCCGAACACCGTCTTCGTCCTCGCCACCACCGAGTCACACAAGGTGATGGCGACGATCGCCGACCGTTGCCAGCGCTTCGACTTCCAGCGGCCCTCGCTGGAGCAGATCTCCGAGGTTCTGACACGGGTCTCCGCCGCGGAGGGGATCGAGGCCGAGGACGCTGCGGTGGCGATGATCGCCCGCTCCGCCTCCGGCAGCTTCCGCGACGCGCTCGGCACGCTCGACCAGCTGGTCGCCTTCGGCGGCAGCCAGGTCAAGCTCGACGACGTCCTGGAGCTGCTTGGCGCCGCCGATGCCGAGCTGCTCTTCGACGCGGTCGACGCGGTCGTCGCCGCGGACGCGAAGGCGGTTCTGCTCGGGGTCGAGAGGATGGCCCGCTCCGGTCGCGATCCCTCCCGTTTCGCCCGCGACCTGCTGGCGCACCTGCGGCACCTGCTGGTGACACAGACCTTGGGCGAGGTGCCCAACACGTTTGTCGTAACGGCAACGGATGCCGACCGCCTGCGGGCGCAGGCAAGCTCGATCGGAGCGGCGACGCTGGTCCGCACCATCGACGAGCTGGCAAACGCGCTAACCGCCGTGCGCGAGGGCGACGACGCCCGCATGGCCGTGGAGATCGCTCTCCTGAAGGCAGCACGCCCGGACCTCGACCCCTCAACGGAGGGATTGCTGCGGCGCATCGAGCGACTCGAGCAAGGGACTGGCGCCGTTAGGCCGACGGGTCCTGTCGCGGATCCGGCTCCGAGCGCAACTGGGCCGCGGGTCCCGTCGCAGGGGGAGGGGGGCGCTGCGGGCGGGCCACGGTCCGTCCTCGACCCCCCTCCCCCTGCGCCACCCCCGGCAGAGGCCACATCGGTCGACGATGCTGCTTACGAGGCGCCCCAAGCTTCGCCGCAAGGACCCGAGGCGTCCACAGGAGGCAACCCACTTTCGGCGACGACCGAGGCTGGCGACAGCTTCGAGGCTACCGGAGCAGAAATCTCAGAACCGGCTGAGCCTGCGCCGTCTGCCGAGGACGATCCTCCCGGGGGTGACGCCGGGGTGGGGGTGTCCGGCGCAGCGCGGCGTCCTGTTTTTCGCCCCGATGATGCTCAAGGTGAGGATGACTCTCCTGGCGAAAAACCCAGCGCGGAGCCGGACACCCCCACCCCGGCGACAGGACCCGCGGGCCAGCCCGACCTAGATGAGATCACCCGGATGTGGCCCGCGGTCATCCACAAGCTTGGGGAGACGAGCCCTGCTCTGGCAGCCACGTTCGAGGGCGCCAGGCCGGTGAGCTTGGACGAGGAGGGCCTGAAGGTTGGCTTCCCGGCCGAATTCACCTTCAACAAGCGCAAGGCGGAGGCGCCAGAGAAGCGGGACCTGATGGCCGATGCGATCGAGTCGGTGCTCGGCGAGCGGATCAAGCCTGTCTATGTCCTGCTCGACGGCGAGGTCGCTGCCGAGGACGAGGAGACGGCAACGCCCGAGGGCGAGATCGATCACGATGCGCTGGTGGAGAAGCTGAAGAGCGAGTTCGACGCGAAGGAGGTCGGTTAGGTGGCTAGAGGCGGTGCACCGGGTGGCTTTGACGTAAACGCGCTGATGAAGCAGGCGCAGCAGATGCAGAACGAGATGCTGCAGGCGCAGGAGGCGCTCAAGGACGAGGTGGTCGAGGCAAGCGCCGGCGGCGGCATGGTCAAGGTGAAGATGGGCGGCGACCTGACCCTGCGCGAGATCGTCATCGATCCGGAGGCGATCGACCCCGAGGACGCCGAGATGCTCGCCGAGATGGTTCAAGCGGCCGTCAACGAGGGGCTGCGCGCCGCCCAGGAGCTGGCCAACTCGAAGCTGGGCGGGATCACCGGCGGGCTCGGCGGCCTGCCTGGAATGTGAGTACCGAGGGCCCGGCGCCGCTCGCCCGCCTGGTCGCGGAGCTCTCGCGGCTGCCAGGGATCGGGCAGCGCACGGCGCAGCGGCTCGCCTTCCACATCCTCCGCGCCCCCGACGAAGAGGCGGCAGCGCTATCTGCCGCGATCGCCGAGGTGAAGGAGAAGGTCGGCCTCTGCGAGGAGTGCTTCAACCTCTCCGAGGGTCCGCGCTGCCGCATCTGCCTGGACTCGAACCGCGACCGCACGACGATCTGCGTTGTCGAGGAGCCGGCCGACGTGATCCCGATCGAGCGCACTCACGAGTACCGGGGCCTTTACCACGTGCTCGGCGGCGCCCTCTCGCCGATCGACGGCGTCGACGCTGAGGACCTGAAGATCGCGGAGCTGCTGCAACGGGTCGGGCGCGGTGAGGTGCGCGAGGTCGTCCTCGCCACCAACCCGACGACGACCGGCGAAGCGACGGCCCTGCACATAGCCGAGCGCCTGCGCGGCCAGGTCGCGGTGACGCGACTCGCCAGCGGCCTCCCGGTCGGCGCCGACCTCGAGCATGCCGACGAGGTGACGCTGGGCAAGGCCTTCGCCGGCCGGCGCAGTCTCGACTAGGTGCGCGAATTCGTGGACGATCTGCCTAGACGCATGTCAGCCCGCAAATAGCGCTTTTTCGCGGTCCTGGCGTCCGTTGCGTGCGGCAAGGTCCCCCTGTGGGGACGCGCACGATCAGCGAGGGCCTTGTCGGGCGATCTCCCGCGGGGCAGGTTGCTCGCGAGGTCTCGGCTTTGCAGGCCGCATTGCTGGCCAAATTGCGGGAGGAGATGCGCGGCGCCGGGGGCGATCCTTTCGCCGACGCGGCGCAGAAGCTGGCCGAGGAGTTCGGCTCGGTCGCCGCAACCGCGGTCGCCGCTGTGGCAGCGCATCCGCCGGCCGGGCCGCTGCCCGAGGAGCGCCTCGACCTCTTCGCGCCGGGGCAGATGCGGCGCCGGCTCGATCAGCTGATCGAGACCAACAAGCGCTACGGGCACCCCTTCGGCCTGGTCGTCTTCGACGTCGACGGGCCAGGTGTGCGCGCCGGCGGGCAGGAGACGATGCTCGCCGTGGTCGGCGCGGCCCTGCGCGACAGCGTCCGCCTCGTCGATGAGACGTTCCCGCTCGAACAGGACGGGTTCTGCGTCCTGGCGCCGAACCAGAGCACGGTCGAGGGTGTCCAGATGGCGGAGCGGTTGCTGCGGATGCTCGACGATCTCGAGGCTGCCGGGGGGCTGCAGATCGGCATCTCGGTCGGGGTCGTCGCCTGTCCCGAGCACGGCAACGACGCCGAGGAGCTCATGCGCAAGGCCGACGAGGCGATGTGGCGGGCACGTGCTCTGGGCCAGCCGGTAGGCGTCGGCGTCTTGCAAGATCGCTGACAGATTCCGTAAATCTGTCCATAACTTGCGTAAACCCGGTTTTCGGGTGGGAGAATGGCGGAACCCGGCGAACACAGCTGGGCAAGCCAAGGAACGATCTGAGATGCCCGGAATAAGAACCAACGCAGCCGCAGAAGTGCTCGGGGTAAGCCCAAACACCTTGCGCAGCTGGGAGCGCCGCTACGGCTACCCGACGCCGAAGCGCACCGTCGGCAACCACCGCAACTACGAGTTGGTCGAGCTGCAGACCCTGCGCGACGCCCTGGCTCAGACCGGGAACATCTCCTCGGCGATCGAGCTTGCGCGTCAGCGTCAGGCGGCGCCGGCCAGCAACGGCAGCCTGCTTGTGGCCCTGGAGAGCTTCGACGAGGAGGCTGCCAATCGCGCTGTCGAGGAGAGCCTGGCGCTGCGCCCGCTGGAGCGCACGGTCGAGGAGCTGCTGCTCCCCGCCGTCGACCAGCTTGCCGCCGACCCCGACCGCGAGGCCGAGTTGGAGTTCGCCTCGCGCTGGGCGACCGGCTGGCTGCACGGTGCCCGCCGCCTCGCCTCCGCCGCCTCCCGCCCCGCCGGGATCCTGCTGCTCGACTCCAGCCACGGCTCCGATGCCGAGGCGGTCCACGCCCAGGCGCTCGACCTCACCCTGCGCCGGGCTGGCTTCCGCGTTCTGATGCTTTCCAATGAGCTCGGCGACGAGCGCCTCGAGCGCGCGCTACGCGCGCTGGACCCGACCGCGATCGTCCTCTGCGGCCCCGGCGCCGATACCCCCAGCGCGGTCAAGCTGGTCCGCAAGATCCGCGAGGTCGGCTTCGACGCTCCCCTCTTCGGCTTCCGCGCCAGCGGCCTGATCGGCGACGCGGTCCCCTCCGCCGGAGCCACGCCGAGCGAGGTGACCGGGATGCTCAACGCAGACCTGCGTCGCCGCGCCGTACAGGCATTCGCCTAACAGGGCAAAGAAAAACCCGGCCCGGAGACCCCCTTGGGGGAGCTCCGAGCCGGGCGGGCACTGGCGCCTCCCGGGCGCCTGGGGATCTAGAGACTGGCGACCGTGTTGCGGCCCGCTTTGAGGACCACCTTCGGCAGCGGAGCAAAGTCGAGCGCCGGGCCGTACTTCTGCCCGATAGTCATCGCGTAGAGGATGAATTCGGAGAGCAGCGACTTCTGCGGGGCTCCGTGGGGGACGATGCAGTAGGTGAACGTCGAGATCGGGTACGCCGTTTTGAATTTTTTCGGCGGGTCCACGATGTGGAGTTCGTTGCTGCTCGGCACCTTCTTGATCATTGCTGCGGCGTTTTCGATGTTTTTCAGGTTCGGGAACTCGAAGTTCCCGGCCTCGTTCTGGATCGAGGCGGCACGCAGGCCAGCCGCAATGATGTAGGAGGCGGAGATGTAGCCGATCGCTCCGTTGGTCGTCTGCACGACTGAGGTGACGCCGGAGTTGCCTTTTGCGCCAACGCCGGCGGGGAAGCTGACCGAGGTGGCGAAGCCACGTTCGTTCTTCCAGGCCTTGCTGACCTTCGATAGGTAATTGGTGAACGCATAGGTGTCACCGGAACCGTCGCTACGGAAGACCGGTGTGATCGTCGTCCCGGGCAGTTTCGCCCCGGGGTTCAGTTTCTTGATCTTCGGATCGTTCCACTTCGTGATCTTGCCGAAGTAGATGCCGGAGATGACCGGTCCCGAGAGGCGCAGTTTCTTCACGCCTTTGATGTTGAAGGCGAGGCCGGTCGCAGTCAGGCCCCAGGGGATCTGTACGCAGCCGTTGCAGGCCGATGCCTGTTCCGGTGTGAGCGGTGCGTCGGAGGCGCCGAAGTCGACGGTCCGGTTGGTGATCTGGGCGATGCCCGTACCCGAGCCGACCGAGGCATAGGTGACTTTGACGGTGCCGTTCATTCGGGCTTCGAAGCCGTTGATCCAGTTGCCCATCAGCGGGGCCACCAGCGAGGAGCCGGCACCGGTGAGGGTGGCGGATGCGGCGGCCGTCGAGATCGTTGCCATGCAGCCAACCATCCCCACCGTCGCCATGAAGATTCCAAGCAACCTGTTGCGAATCAAGAGATTGAGTCCTTTCGGCTCGTTATTTCGTCTCGGGCCACAGGCTCACTAGTGCCCCTGGCAATGCCAGGATGGCCACCACTCTAAAGACTGGTGTTTCAATTCTGTGAAAGACCAGTGTTAAAAAATGTAACGGCTACCTCTCGATTTGTTGCAGAGTTGTTAACGGCAAAAATGTAAGTTGTTTCATTTCTGTGAAAATCGACTGAAGCAGGTGTAATTGGCGCCGATCTCCTCTACCCTGCCCGCCGTGAGCACCGCCGTCAGCCCAGTCCCGGGCAGCGCCCCCGCCCGGAGTCGTTCCGCAGACCGCAGGCGCTCGCTAGACCGGCTCGGGGATGGCGCCCTCTATTGCGTCTGTGCCCTGGCCGCGCTGCTCGCCGTCGCGACCTTGGTCGGGGTTGCCTATCTGGTCGTGCACGGCGCCGGCCCGGCGATCTCCAAGTTCGGCCTGGGCTTCGTCACCGATACCGAATGGCAGCCGACCTTCGGAGCCTTCGGCGCGGGCACCGTCCTCTTCGGGACTCTGGTCAGCTCGTTCTTCGCGTTGCTGCTCGGCGCCCCGATCGCGATCTCGATCGGCCTCTACCTGAGCCTGCTCGCGCCAAAGGGCCTGCGCACGGCGATCTCGCCGCTGGTCGAAATGCTGGCGGCGATCCCGAGCGTGATCCTCGGCTTCTGGGGCCTGATCGTGCTGGCCCCCTTCGTGCAGAAGAACGTCGAGCCCTGGCTGCACGACAAGCTCGGCTTCATCCCTCTTTTCGGGCCTCCACAGACGACAGGCCTGAGCGTCTTCACGGCGAGCCTGATCCTGACGATCATGGTCATCCCGATCGTCGCCTCGATCTCGCGGGACCTCTTTCTCGCCGTCCCGCGCGACGTCCAGGACGGGGCGAGCGCCCTCGGCGCGACCCGCTGGGAGGTCGTGCGCGGCGTTGTCTTGCCCAGCACCGCTTCGGGCGTCGTCGCCGCTTCGCTGCTCGGCCTCGGGCGTGCACTGGGGGAGGCGATCGCGGTGGCGCAGGTGATCGGCGCCGGCACGCAAATCAATGCGTCTCTCTTCGAAACCGGCGACACTCTCGCCGCCCGCATCGCCAACCAGTTTCCTGGGGCGATCACCGAGATGCACCAGGCATCGCTCTTCTACCTGGGGGCGATCCTGCTGGCGATCGGCCTTATCTCGAACGTCTGCGCCCAGTGGATCGGCAGGCGCTTCGACTACCAGCGGGGGGCGGCCAGGTGAGCGACGCCTCCTTCGACCCAGCGGCGCCGCTGGCGCCCTCGGGCAACCTGCGCAGGCGCCGGGCATTCAGCCGTATCGCGGAGTACGGCGCCACCGCCGCGGCGCTGGCGGCCGTTGGGGTTCTCGGGATCGTCATCTTCGGTGTCGCCGTCCACGGCGCCAGCGCGATCAGCCTCGACTTCCTCCTCAAGGGTTCGCCGGACGGGATCGGGCCGGAGCTCGTCGGGACCGCCGAGATCGTCGCGATCGCGACGCTGATCGCGGCCCCGGTCGGGATCCTCCTCGCCCTCTATCTGACCGAGTTCGGCAATAGCCGCCTGGCGAGCTGGATCAAGCTCACCCTCGACCTGATGAACGGCTTGCCCTCGATCATCGTCGGCCTCTTCGTTTTCGGCTTGATCGTCAAGGCAACCCACAAACAGTCGGGCTTTGCCGGCTCGGTCGCCCTGGCGATCATCATGCTGCCGGTAATCGCTCGCGGGACGATCGAGATCCTACTCCTCGTGCCCAGCAGCCTGCGCGAAGCGGCGGATGCGCTCGGCGTCAGCCGCTGGCGCACCGTGCTCGGCGTGATCCTGCCCAGCGCGCTCGGGGGAATCCTCACCTCAACCGTGCTTGCCGTTGCCCGTGCCGCCGGAGAGACCGCGCCGCTGCTCCTCCTCTGCTCCGTCTACGACCCCAGCCAGGTGACGCTCAACCCGTTCGAAGCGCTGCCGAACATCCCGACGACGATCTTCAGGCTCTCCGAGGAAGCAAGCCCCGAAGGATTCACCCAAGCGTGGGGGGCGGGGCTCGTGCTGCTCACCTTCATCATGGTCGCCAGCATCGGCGCCCGAATCCTGCTCGCCCGCAGCCGCTCGAAGATGGCGCAATGATCGACTTCGATTCGAGGGCGTTCAGCCAGGCTGTTGCCGCTACCCCGCACCGGGTCCGGATCCAGACCGGGCTCCTGTCCGATGCCGGCCCCTCGGGCGGCAAGCTCTGGGAGGGCCCGATCGAGGCGGTCTTCGATGCCCAGGGCGTCTCCGTCTTCTACGGCGTCAAGCAGGCGCTGAGCGGGGTCAGCCTACGCATCGAGCGCAGCCGGATCACCGCCCTCATCGGTCCGTCCGGCTGTGGCAAGTCGACCTTCCTTCGTAGCCTCAACAGGATGAACGACCCGGTGCCGGGTTTCAGGATCGAGGGCCAGATCCTCTACCACGGCCACGACCTCTACGCAGGCAACGTGGACGAGGTCGAGGTGCGGCGCCGGATTGGCATGGTCTTTCAGAAGCCCAACCCGTTCCCGAAGTCGATCTACGACAACGTCGCCTGGGCCCCACGCAACCTCGGGCTCAAGCACGGCCTGGACGAGCGGGTTGAGAAAGCGCTGCGGGGAGCAGCGCTATGGGATGAGGTGAAGGATCGTCTCAAGGACAGCGCCCTCGGCCTCTCGGGGGGACAGCAGCAGCGTCTCTGCATCGCCCGCGCGATCGCGATCGAACCCGACGTGCTGTTGCTGGACGAGCCGGCCTCGGCACTCGACCCGATCGCGACAGCCTCGATCGAGGACCTGATGCACAGCCTCAAGGGCCGCTTCACGATCGTGATCGTTACCCACAACATGCAGCAGGCGGCACGGGTCGCCGACCGGACCGCCTTCTTCGGCCTCGAGGCGACCGCCGGAGAACCTTCCGGGACGCTGATCGAGTGCGCCGACACAGAGACGATCTTCAACAACCCGGCCGACCCGCGCACACGCGATTACGTAACGGGTCGCTTCGGCTAGGGCGACGCCCGGGTCAGCGACGCAGGATCGCGTCGCTGGAGACCCGCTGGAGCAGCGGCTGGCCGCACTGCCAGCAGAAGGTGGCGCCGGTGCTGTGCGGGGCGCCGCAGGAAGTGCACGAGCCCGCCGTGCCGGTCTGCTCCATTCGTACGATCCGTTCGACCTCACTGAGCTCGGCGTCGGCATCCTGAAGCGCGACGGCGCGTTTCACCAGCACCTCGACCTCGATCCGGTTACGGACCGCCATCTCGTATACGAGCCCGCCCAGGTCCCACTGCAACTCGGCGACCTTGGCGACGAGCTGGTCGCGGCGGCGTTCGAGGTCGACGATCAGGTTCTGGTCATGGGTCGCGAGCGGCGTCGCCGGTGCGGCCCCGTTTGCCTTGGGCTTCGATCTGCTGGGAAGCGGAAGTCTCATTCTCCGAAGAATTCGCCTTCGAACTTGCCGTGCGTGCAGCCGGCCGTGCCTTCTTCGCACTTATCGCCGATTCCGACTTTTGGGTCCGCCAGTTTGACGCCCGGGGCGGTATGGAGCACTTCTTCGGCGCCTTTTCCGGAGTTGGCCTCCGCTTTCAGCGCCTTCGGCTTCTCCTTCTTGGAGCTACCGCCTATGGCGCCGGCGCCGCTTGCACCTTCGTTCGAGGCGGTTCCTTTTTCTCCCGTGTTGCCGACTTCGATCACCTGTGGAGCGGCCGGTGCGCCGGCGATCGAGTGGTTGCCGGAGCGCCCGATCAGGACACCGACGCCCATCGCCAGCAGCAGCACCCCGATGGTGGCGAACAGGGCTGTGTTCGCCGACAGCCGCCGCGGTGGGCTCTGCAGTGGAGGGGCCGACGCCTCACGGGGTTGCTTCATCGCATCCATGAAGGTGACCGCGTCCATGATCGGCAGGCGGGGCTCGCCGCAGCGGGCGCCGCAGGCGAGGCAGTAACGCTGGTCGGGGGCGACGTGGACGCCGCAGGACGGGCACTGCTCGCCCGCCGTCGCGACGAGCGAGTGAGTCGCGGCGGCGGCGTGTGGGGGCGGAGGGGAAGGCGGCTGCGCCGTCACCGGGGCCGCGGGTGCCGCAGGGGCATCCGGAACCGGATGCACCCGCGGCGAAGAGTGCGTGTCGGGACTCGGCGGCAGGGAGGGGCCGGGCTCCGTAGGCGGGTACGCATCGGCCCCAAAGGCTTGGGACGCCTGCGCGTTCAGGGCGTTGGTCGGGTCCATGTGCTGTCGCTGAGACCTGGCGGCTGGGTGTCGATCTGCCGATGCAGTTCGACACATGGTCGACGCCGCGGTGCTCGCAGATGTTGCGTAGTTGTGAACCGAATCCCGTGCCTGAGAGCCACCATCCTTCACATTTGAGTGACATCTCTGGCCCCTGGCGGCATGACACTTCAGGGCGGTGGCAATCGGCAAGGACGACGAGGGCCTCGGGGCCGCACGCACGGCGAGTTGCGCGAGTTGCAATGCCACGCTCGAGAGCAGCCAGCTCTACTGCGTCGAGTGCGGCGCCCGGCGCGGCCCGGTTCCGGCCGCATTCGCCAAATGGCTCTCGATCGTGCGGCCGGACGCCGTCTCCGAGGCGGCAACGGGAGGCGCGGTGCCGGGCACCGGGGCGAGTGCCGCGGCTTCCGCAGCCGCGCAGGATGAGGTCTTCGAGGACACGACCCTCGCCGAGCGATTCATGCCGGAGCCGCGCAGCGCGGCGATCGCGACGATGGCCCTGCTCGCCTTCGGCGTCGTCGTTGGCGCCGCCACCGGCCCGCTTGCCCAGAGCGCCGGCATCTCCCCGATCGTCGTCGAGATGGGGTCGAGCCCGAGCGTGGCAAGCGCCACCGCCGAACCAGGAGGCGAAGCGCCTGAACCGATCGCGGAAGCACCTGTGGAACCGCAGGCGACCCCGTCCGCGGTGCCCCAAGAACCGCAACCCCAGGGAACGCCGGCGGCCCCCGAAAAAACGGAGACGGAATTCCCCGAAGAAGAACCCCTACCGCCGGTTCAGCACGTTTTCATGATCGTGCTGGGGGACCACGGTTACGAAGAAAGCTTCGGGGCAAGCTCTCAGTCGCCCTACCTCTCCCAGACCCTGCCCGCCAAGGGCGAGCTGCTCTCCAACTACTACGCGGTTACCCAGGGCGACCTAGCGAACGAGGTGGCGCTGATCAGCGGCCAGGGCCCGACCGCGGCGACCGCGGCCAACTGCCCCGAATACAAGGACGTCTCGCCCGGGGCCCTGAGCGCGGAAGGCCAGGCCGAAGGCGACGGTTGCCTCTACCCGGCGGCCGCCAAGACGCTGCCCGGCCAGCTCATCGAAGCCAAAAAGAGCTGGAAGGCCTACGTCGAGGACATCGGCAACGGCCAGGCGGGCCAGGCGACCAGCTGCCGCCACCCGGCCCTCGGCGGCCCCGACGACGCCCAGGCGCCGCGCCCCGGCGACCCCTATGAGACCTGGCGCAACCCGTTCGTCTACTTCCACTCGCTCGTCGACAGCACCGACTGCGGCGAACGCGATGTCGGCCTCGGCCAGCTCGAAACCGATCTCAATGACGAGAAACAGACCCCGGCTTTTTCCTACATCGTCCCCGACGCCTGCCACGACGGCAGCGAAGTGCCCTGCGAACCCGGCCAGCCCGCTGGCCTCGCCGCCGCCCAGCCCTTTTTGGAAAAGGTCGTGCCGGAAATCGAAGCCTCAGCCGCCTACAAAAAAGGCGGCCTGATCGCGATCACCTTCGCCCAGGCGCCCCAGAACGGGCCGACCCCCGACACGAGCGCCTGCTGCGGGACTCCCGAATACCCGAATCTGCCACCGCCCCCTGTGGCCCCCGCAAGCACCGGCCCGGTCAAAGCGGCCGGTGGCGGGGGCAGGGTGGGGATGCTGCTGCTCTCTCCCTTCGTTGAACCCGGCAGCGTCAACGAGAGCTACTACAACCACTTCTCGATGCTGCTCAGCGTCGAGGAATTCTTCGGGCTGCCCTCGATCGGATACGCGGCCAGTTCGGGCGTCCTGCCTTTCGAAAGCTCCGTGTTCAGCCTCGGCTCCTAGCTTTGGGGCAAGCGCCTGTAGTCTGCAAGGGCGATGCCGATCGACCAGAGCAAGATGGGCCAGGTGGTGACAGCGCAGATGGAGGCGCTCGAAGCCGACTACGGCGAGGATTGCCAGATCGGCGACGTCTGCACGATCGTCGAGGTCGTCGGCCCGCACGGCTCTCATGTGAGGGTGCGGACCAGCGACATGCGCCCCCACATGGCGCTTGGCCTGATCCGCATGGCCGAGCACGCGATGCTCGGCAACCTCGGCGGCGGCGAGTAGCGCCCTGAATCGCCGACTGTCGACTTAAGCACACTGGGGTGTGCTTAAGTCGACAGTCGTGCGCGGCTTCATGACGGCGAGCATCGGCACGGCCGTGCCTGCTCTCGAGGGGCGACTATCCTCAGCCGTCCATGCCTGACGGGACTCGCAAGACAGTGGTGATGAAGTTCGGCGGCACCTCCGTGGCCGGCGCCGAGGAGATCAAGCGTGCGGCGCGGCGGATCGTCGCTGCCCGCGAAGCCGGCAACCGCGCCGTCGCGGTGCTCTCGGCGCGGGGGAAGACGACCGACCAACTGGTCGCCCAGGCGATGGAGATTTCGGACCGACCCGATTCGCGCGAGATGGACATGCTGCTCTCCACCGGCGAGCGGATCTCCTGCGCGCTCTGCGCGATGGCGATCCACGACATGGGCCACAAGGCGATCTCCCTGACCGGCTCCCAGGCGGGGATCGTCACCGACTCCTCGCACACCAAGGCGCGGATCATCGACGTGCGGGCCGAGCGTATCGAGGAGGCGCTCGAGGAGGACCGGATCGTCCTCGTCGCCGGCTTCCAGGGCGTCTCGACCGAGAGCCACGACGTCACCACGCTCGGCCGCGGTGGCTCCGACACCACCGCGGTTGCCCTCGCGGCGGCGCTGGGTGCCGACGTCTGCGAGATCTACACCGACGTCGCCGGCGTCTTCAGCGCCGACCCGCGGATCGTCCCCGAGGCGCGCAAGCTGCCGATCGCCTCCTACGAGGAGATGCTCGAGATGTCGGCCTCAGGCGCCCGCGTCCTGCAGCTTCGCTCGGTCGAGTACGCGCGCAACCACGGCGTGCGGATCCACTGCCGCAGCAGCTTCGAGGACGGCCCCGGTACCCTCGTCGTCAGCGAAGCCGAGACCGAGCAGGAGACAGTGGAGCAACCTTTCGTAACAGCCGTGACCCACTCCGACGACGAGGCGCGCGTGACCCTGACCGGGATCCGCGACGAGCCCGGCGTCGCCGGCGAGATCTTCAACGCGCTGGCCGAGGCCGGGATCAACGTCGACGTGATCATCCAGAACGAGCCGGTCCGCCCGGACGAGCTGGCCGACCTCTCCTTCACGATCGACCGCGCCGAGCTCGGTACGGCGACGGACGCGCTCGCCGCCCTCGGCGACGTCAGCCAGGGCGTCCGCACCGACGACCGCATCGGCAAGGTCTCGATCATCGGCGCCGGCATGCGCTCCCACCCGGGCGTCGCCGCCAAGGTCTTCGAGGTGCTCGGCCGCGAGCGGATCAACATCGAGATGATCTCCACCTCGCCGATCAAGATCTCCTGCGTCATCTCGGCCGACCGCGTGCCCGACGCGGTGCGGGTCCTGCACCAAGCCTTCGATCTCGGCGCCGATGCGGTGCGTCCCGAGGACCCGGCCGGCACAGAGCACCGCCCGACGATCTCCTCATGAGCGGCTACCGGGTAGGGGTGCTGGGCGCCACCGGCGCCGTCGGCTCGACCATCCTCGAGGTGCTCGCCGAACGTGACTTCCCCGCCGCCGAGGTGGTGCTGTTCGCCTCCGAGCGCTCGGCCGGGCGCCGGATCGAGTGGAACGGCTCGACCCTGGAGTGCCGGCCGCTCAGCCCGGAGACGATCCAGGGCCTCGACGTCGTGCTCTCCTCCGCCGGCGGCGCGGTCAGCTCCGAGTGGGCGCCGCAGCTGGTCGAGGCCGGCGCGGTCGTCGTCGACAACACCAGCTACTGGCGCATGCACGAGGACGTGCCGCTGGTAGTCGCCGGGGTCAACCCCGAGGCGGCCGCCGGCCACAAGGGCATCGTCGCCAACCCCAACTGCACGACGATGGTGGCGATGATGGCGCTGGCCCCGATCCACCGCGCGGTCGGCCTCGAGCGCCTCGTCGTCTCCACCTACCAGGCGGTCTCCGGGACCGGCCAGCGGGCGATCGAGGAGCTGCAGGCGCAGTCGCAGGCGGTGCTCGCCGGCGAGGATGTCCCGCCGCCGCAGATCTACCCGCACCGGATCGCCTTCAACGTACTGCCCCAGGTCGAGGTCTTCGTGGACGGCGACGACTACACCACCGAGGAGCGCAAGGTGATGGCGGAGACGCGCAAGATCCTCGGCATCGGCGAGGAGGTGGCGATCTCGGCCACCTGCGCCCGCGTGCCGGTTGTCAGCGGCCACTCGGAGTCGGTCAACGTCCGCACCCGCGAGGACCTCTCGCCGGACGATTGCCGAGCGCTGCTCGCCGAGGCCCCAGGGGTAATCGTCGTCGACGATCCCGCCGCGGGCGCCTACCCGATGGCGATCGACGCCGCCGGCCGCGACGAGGTGCTCGTCGGTCGCATCCGCCGCGACCCGGGCCAGGAGCGCACCCTCAACCTCTGGGTGGCGGGAGACAACCTGCGCAAGGGCGCCGCGACCAACGCGGTCCAGGTCGCCGAGCTGCTGATCGAGCGCGACTTGCTCGGTCCACAGGGCTGATTGCTCGCACATCCGTCCGGCGTACTTACGTGCGCCTCGTGTAACATTTTGTCTGCTAACGTCGATGGCATGGAGGCAGCCACGAAGGTGAACTGGAACGACGACCGCATCGATCGATTCGCAGAGCAAGTCGACAGGCGCTTCGAGCGGGTCGACGACCGTCTTGATCGATTCGCAGAGCAGGTCGAAATGCGGTTCGAGCAGGTCGAAATGCGGTTCAAACAGGTCGACGAACGCTTCGACCACGTCGACGAACGCTTCAACCACGTCGAGGGGCGCTTCAACCGGCTGGAAGCGCGCTTCGACTTGCTCCAGAACTCGCTGATCGTCACCCTGGCGGGCATCGTTGCCGCCTTCGCGGCGCTCTTCGCCACCGCGCATTTCTAGCGACTCTCGAGGCCGACCGGTGCTCTAGGTTCCGTCCCCATGGGCATCGGCTTCGGCGACGCGGTTCTGATCTTCGGTGGGCTTCTGACGGTCGTTGCGGCGCTCTCGGGGGTGATGCGGGGGACGGTGCTCTCCGCGTCGGTGCTCTCGGTGGCGCTCGGCCTCGCTCTCGCCGCCACCGGTGTCGTTCACGTCGACGCGACCAGCGAGTCGATCGTCGAGCTGGTCGAGCTGGCCCTGATCCTGACTCTGTTTTCCGACGGGATGTTCGTCGAGCGCGAGTTGCTGAGCCGGCACTGGAGCCCGGTCGCGCGGGCGCTGGTGATCGCGATGCCGATCACGATGGCGTTGCTGGGACTGGCCGCTAAGGCGCTCTTCCCCGATCTGAGCTGGGCCGAGGCGCTGCTGCTGGCGGCAGTGCTCTCGCCGACCGACCCGGTGGTCACCTCCGCCGTGGTCACCTCCCGGGTCGTGCCGAGCTCGGTCCGCCACACGCTCAACCTCGAGTCCGGCCTCAACGACGGGCTCGCGCTGCCGTTCGTCCTCTTCTTCCTGATCCTGGCCGGGCCCGGTGGCGATCCGGGCGGTGAAGCGGTGAAGCTGTTCGGCGAAGCGCTCTTCGGTGCCGCGGTCGGCGTCGGCCTGGGGGCGCTCGGTGGTCGTCTGCACTACCGGCTGCCGGGCGGTGGTCTCACCGCCCGTTACGAGGGGATCTACGCGATCGGCTTTGCCCTCTTCTCCTTCGGACTTGCCGACGTGACGATCGGCAACGGGTTGATCGCCGCCTTCGTCTGCGGCATCGCGATGGCGGCGACCGAGCGCGACGTTCCCGCCGGCTTCGTCGAGTTCGCCGAGAACACCAGCGCGATCCTGCAGGTGCTGACCTTCTTCGTCTTTGGTGCCCTGATCGTCGCCACCGGTTTCCACCACAGCATCCCACCGCTGGTGGTCTTCGTCATCTTCGCCTTGATCGTCGCCCGGCCGGCTGCCGTGATGCTCTCCTTCGTCAGGACCGGCATCCCGCGACCCCAGAAGCTCTTCATGGCCTGGTTCGGTCCCAAGGGCGTCGCCTCGATGCTCTTCGCCCTCTTCGTGCTCAAGTCGGACGTTGGCAATGCCTCCCTGATCTTCGACATCGCCTCGATCGCGATCATCGCCTCGATCGTCGCCCACGGCCTTACCGACACCGTCGGTGCCCAATGGCTGGCCCGCCGAATCGGCCTCTCAGGGGGGTCCTAACTCCTTTCCGGCAGAGGGATCTCGCTCAACTCGACCTCTACTACCGTCGAGAGCACGGCATCGAGCGCCAGCCCCGAGAGGGTCTCCTGCTCCAGTAGCGCACCCGCGGTCTCGAGCACCGAAGGCCAGTTGGCGCGCAGCACATGCCCGGCTCGCGCCTCTGCCTCGTCGACCAGCCGCTCGGTCTCCTCGTCGATCAGGTCGAGAGTGTGGGGGCCGACCGAGCCGAGGTCCTGCAGGGCCGCGCCGAGGAAGATCTCGCCGCCAGCCTCGCCGATCGTCACTGAGCCGAGCTTCGGGCTCATTCCGTAGCTGGTCACCATCTTTCTCGCCAGCTTGGTCGCCGCGTGCAGATCCTCGCTGGATCCCGTCGAGGGCTCCGAGAACTCGATCAGCTCCGCGGCGGTGCCGGCGAGGATCGCCGCCAGGTGACGTTCGAGGTCGCCCCTGGCGTGCATCACGGCGTCACGGTCGGTGAGCATGTGGGCGGCGGTGCCGAGCTGTCGCCCACGGGCGACTATCGAGAGCTTCTGGGCGCTCACCACCTGCCCGATCGCCCGCGTCACTACGGCGTGCCCGGCCTCGTGGATCGCGATTCGCCAACGCTCGGTCTCGGTCAGGATGTGTGTCTTCTTCGCCGGCCCGGCCACCACCCGGTCGATCGCCTCCTCCAGGGTCGCCTGGTCGATCTCGGAGAATCCTTCGCGGACCGTGAGCAGCGCCGCCTCGTTGATCAGATTGGCAAGCTCGGCGCCGCTGAAGCCGGGGCAGAGCTTGGCGATCTCCAGCAGATCGACCTCTGGCGCGAAGTTACGGCCCCTCGCGTGGAGCTCGAGGATTTCCAGCCGGCCGTGCACGTCGGGGACGTCGACGGTTACCTGGCGATCGAAGCGCCCCGGACGAAGCAGAGCGGGGTCGAGGATGTCGGGGCGGTTGGTGGCGCCCATCACGACGACGCCGGCGTCGCCGCCAAAGCCGTCCATCTCGACCAGCAGCTGATTGAGCGTCTGCTCGCGCTCGTCGTTTCCCTGCCCGACTCCGGCGCCGCGCTTCGGGCGCCGAAGAATTCCCCGACCCGACCAGGGGGATCAAGGACAAGCGCGAGATGAGCGGCGACCTCTTCACGACCACGGCGGGCGGGGGAGCGGCGGGTTCGGAGGGGGTGACGGCCGGCTCGCGCGGCAATCAAGCCCAGGGCGAACCCGACCCGACCCCGATGCCGGCCAACCCCTCCCCGGAAACCCTCGAGTACGTCACCGTCTACGACAATCACAACCAGGGCGGTTTCGCCGGCGGCGAGCCGGTCGGCAAGGCCGAGAGCTTCCGCTGCTCCTACGCAACCGGCTCCCAGGGCAAACCGAAGCTCTCGGCGGGGAACTAGACCATTTGTCCGACACACTTCCGTGTGCCACACGTAGCTTCTTGTCCGTTAGCCTCCTTCGAGCATGGAGCGGACAAGGGCCAACTGGAACGACGATCGCCTCGATCACTTTGCCGAACAGGTCGACAAGCGGTTCGATCGAGTCGAAGCCCACATCGACTCACGGCTCGACGGGATCGACGCTCGCCTGGCGGCCATGAATGGACATCTCGTCGGGTTGCACAGGACGATGGTGCTCTCGATGACGAGCATCGTCGTGGCTTTCGCCGGGCTGATCGTCACCCGGTTCTAAATTCGCCTCATTTAGCACCCGTCGTGATACCCGCCTGGACTCACCCCACCACGCTTGGAGAATGGGTTGACTCAGGCAGGAACCGCGGAAAGCTTGTCCTCGACCCACTTAGTCGAGGCGATGTGCTTGCTCATCCCCAGCTGCTTCGGTTCGGCACCCAGCGCGAGGCCGACCAGCTGGGGAAGGTGCAGGACCGCGAGGCCGAGGTCGCGGTTGACGATCTTGGCCGCCTCGGGCTGCTGCATGTCGAGGTTGAGGTGGCAGAGCGGGCAGGGGGTGACGAGGCAGTCGGCGCCGGCGTCGAGGGCGTCGCCGACGTGGGTGCCGGACTGGCGCAGCGAGGTCTCGCGGTTCATCGTGATCACCGGGAAGCCGCAGCACTTGCGGGCGCCGTCGTACTCGACGACCTCGCCGCCGAGGGCCTCGATCACCTTCTCCAGATAGACGTCGCGGTCAGGGAACTCGTCGTAGTCGAGCCGCTCCTTGGGACGGACCACGTAGCAGCCGTAGAAGGGGCCGACACGGAGGCCCGAGAGCGGCCGCTTGACCTGCGCGGCGAGGCGGTCGAGGCCGTAGTCCTCGACCAGCAGCCAGAGGAAGTTCTTGTTGGTGAAGCCGTCCTTGCCCTTCTCGTAGGCGAGGCCCTGGCCGCTCAGCACCTCGTTGATGTGGGCGCGGTAGGAAGAGTCGGCGTCCAGCCGCTGCTGGCACTCGGACTGGGCGCCCTGGCAGGTCGAACAGATGTTCATCATCGAGAGCCCGGTCTGCTGGGCGAGGGCGAAGGTGCGGGCGTTCAGCGTGTCGGCCAGCTCCTGGTTGTGCTCGGCGATGATCCCGGCGCCGCAGCAGTTGGCGCGGTCGAGTTCGACCAGCTCGATGCCGAGCTTCTCGGCGACGATCGCCATCGAGCCGTGCAGCTCGGTGGTGAAGCCGCGCGAGACGCAGCCGGGCCAGTAGGCGACCTTGATCGCGTCGCTCATGACTCCTCGCTTTCCGCGGCGCTGGCTGCCTCCGCCGTCAGGGTGGCGTCCGTGGGCTCGTCGGGCTCGGGTTCGACGTCCTCCTCGCCCGTGATGTAGATGTTGAATTCCTCGCGGTGCTCCTCGGCGTGCTGGTAGATCGCCTTGACCTCGTCCTGGGCGCCGTCCGGCAGCTTCGGGTGGACGCCGGGGATCAGCTTCGGCAGCGAGCGGGCCTTGCCGGTCTTGATCGCCCGCAGCACCGTCGGCAACGACTCGACCAAGCCCTTGATCGCTGCCTTGGTCGGCTTCAGCTTGCCCTTGACCCCCGGCGCATAGGTCTCCTGGATCAGCAGGGCCTCGTCGTTGGTGCCCTTCTTCTCGATCATGTTGACGAAGGCGTGGACGTGGTTATCGCCGTTGTTGACGTCCTCGATGCCCTCCTCGCCGGCTTTGCGGCGCAGGCGCATGATCTGGTCCATCGGCGCCACGCCCTTGGGGCAGGCGTCGATACAGCTGAAGCAGTGGGTGCAGTCGTAGATCCCGTGCGGGTCGTTGGCGAGGTCGTGCAGGCGCTCCTTGGTCTCCGCGTCACGCGGGTCGCCGACGAAGCGGTAGGCCTTTGCCAGCGCCGCGGGGCCGATGAAGTCGGGGTCGGCTTCCATCGAGAGGCAGGAGGAGACGCAGGCGCCGCACTGGATGCAGGCCATCGACTGGGTGATGTCGATCATCGACTCGGGCTCGACCACGTACTCGCGCTCGGGCGGCTCGCCGTGGGGGAGCAGCCAGGGGGTGACCCGGCGGATCTTGGTCCAGTGGGTCGACTCCATGTCGGTGATCAGGTCCTTGATCACGGGCATGTTCCCCATCGGCTCGACGACGATCGTCGGCGTCTCCCCATTTGCGTTGGGGCTGACGCTGGCCTTCTTCTCGGCCAGCTCCTGGGCCTCGCCGATCTGGGTCTTGCAGCCGAGGCCGGACTGTCCGTTGATCTTCATCCCGCAGGAGCCGCAGATCGCGGCGCGGCAGGAGCAGCGCACCGAGAGCGAGCCGTCGTCGCGGTCTTTGGCCTGCAACAGGCCGTCGAGGACCGAGAGCGAGGGGTCGAGCTCGACATTGAACTCCTCCCAGTAGGCAGCCTCGCCGCTCTCGGGCTGGTACCGGCGGACTTTCAAGGTGTACTCGGCCATCAGTAAGTCCTCTCTTGGGGCTCCCACTGGGTGATCGTCACCTCGGAGTAGGAGATCTCCGGCCCGTCGTCGTTCAGCTGCAGGTCGATGTGCTTGAGCCACTCCTCATCATTGCGCTCCGGGAAGTCGGTCCTGTACTGGGCGCCGCGGCTCTCCTTGCGCTCGAGCGCGGCGACGCAGGTGCACTCGGCGTTGTCGAGCATGTAGCCGAGCTCGATCGCGCCGAGGATGTCCTGGTTGAAGATCGAGCCCTTGTCGTCGATGTAGGCGGTCTCGGCCTCCACCTTGAGGCGGCGCACCGTCTCCAGCGCTTCCTGGATGCCGGCCTCGTCGCGGAAGACGGCGACCTTGGCGTCCATCGCGGTGCCGAGGTCGAACTTGATCTCCGAGACGCGCCGGCCGGAGCCCTTCTCACGGGCGGAGATCGCGTCGATCGTCGCCTGCTCGGCCTCGAGCACCGCCTTCGAGGGACGCGAGCCCTCCGTGCGCTTGGCGCGGGCGGCGGCGTCGGCGCCGGAGCGGCGGCCGAAGATCAGCGTGTCGAGCAGCGAGTTGGCGCCGAGCCGGTTGCCGCCGTGGACCGAGACGCAGGCGGTCTCTCCCGCCGAGTAGAGGCCGGGGATGTCGGTGCGACCGTCGACGTCGGTCTTGATCCCGCCCATCGTGTAGTGGTTGCCCGGCTTGATGTGGATCGGTTCGCGGGTGATGTCGACGCCGGCGAAGTCCTTGCCGACGAGGACGATCTCGCGCAGCGCCTCGTGCACGCGCTTTTTCGGCACCACCGTGATGTCGAGGGCGACGGTGCCGTCCGGGAAGCCGCGGCCCTCGTTGATCTCGGTCTGCTCCGCGCGGGAGACGACGTCGCGCGAGGCAAGCTCCATCTTGTTCGGCGCGTAGCGCTCCATGAAGCGCTCGCCCTTGGCGTTGAGCAGGTGGGCGCCCTCGCCGCGGGCACCCTCGGTGATCAGGAAGCCCTTGCCTGCCAGCGTCGTCGGGTGGTACTGGATCATCTCCATGTCCATCAGCTTGGCGCCGACCCGATAGGCCATCGCGATCCCGTCGCCGGTGCAGATCAGCGCGTTGGTGGTTGGCTTCCAGACCTGGCCGTTGCCGCCGCAGGCGAGGATCACCGACTTCGCCCGGAAGAGCTCCATCGAGCCGTCGGCGATGTTGCGGGTGACGACGCCGCAGCACTCGCCCTGCTCGTCGAGCGCCAGCGCGGTGCTGAACCACTCCTCGTAGCGGGCGACCGAGTCGGCGTGCTTCATCAGCTGCTCGTAGAGCACGTGCATGATCGCCTGGCCGGTGATGTCGGCGACGTAGTAGGTGCGGGCGGCGGAGGCGCCGCCGAAGGCGCGGGTGCCGAGCTTGCCCTCCTCGTTGCGGTGGAAGGTGACGCCGAGGTGCTCGAGGTGGAGGATCTCCTCCGGCGCCTCGCGACACATGATCTCGACCGCGTCCTGGTCGCTCAGGTAGTCGGAGCCCTTGATCGTGTCGAAGGCGTGCGACTCCCAGGAGTCGCCGGGGTTGAGCGCCGCGTTGATCCCGCCCTGGGCGGCGTTGGAGTGCGAGCGCACCGGGTGGACCTTGCTGACGATCCCGACCGATACGCCCTCCTCGGCGGCTGCCAGGGCTGCCCTCTGTCCGGCAAGCCCGGCGCCGATCACCAGTACGTCATGGGTTGGCACGGGCGCGGACTCTATAGCGCCGAAATCCGAGGGCGCGGTCGGATATTGGCGGGCGCCTAACATTGGGGAATGCTCGGTGGCGGCTCATTCACGCTCTTCCACGTGCGCGGCATCCGGATCGCGGTCGACTGGTCCTGGTTCCTCGTCCTCTTCCTGGTGATCTTCTGGCTCTCGAACTTCTACGGCAACGTGCTCGGCGAGAGCAGCTCGTCGTCGGAGCCCTTCGCCCTGGCCGTGCTCAGCGCCTTCGGCTTCTTCGGCTCGATCGTGCTCCACGAGCTCGGCCACGCCTTCGCAGCGATGCGAAACGGGATCGGCATCTCCAACATCCAGCTCTGGATCTTCGGCGGGATGGCGCGGATGGATCGCGAAGCTGACGGCCCCGCGACCGAGTTCAAGGTGGCGGTGGCGGGGCCGCTCGTCACCTTCGCGATCGTCGTCGTGCTGACCGCGGTCGGTATGGCAGCCGTCGGTCCCGCGGAGTTCAAGCAGGCGGTTCTGGTGGAGAGCAACTCCGGCGTCTCGGGCGCGATGGCGATGATCGGTTGGCTGGCGATGATCAACGCGCTGGTCCTCGTCTTCAACCTGCTTCCCGCTTTCCCGATGGACGGCGGTCGGATTGCGCGGGCGATCGCCTGGTGGCGCACCGGCGACCGCAACGCCGCAACCCGCTTCGCCGCCAACCTCGGTCGGGTCTTTGCCTACATCTTCATCGGCGGCGGTCTCCTTCTCGTCGCCGGCGGAAACGCGTTCGAAGGCATCTGGCTCGCTCTAATCGGCATTGTGATCAACAGCTCGGCTCGGGCCGCTTCGATGCAGACGGCGATCACCGGCACGATCTCGGAGCTCGTCGTCTCGGATGTGATGGATCGCGAACCGGTTGCGATCCCCGATGAGCTGAGTGTCGAGCAGGCGCTCGACGAGTACTTCCTCCGCTACCGCTGGCCCTGGTTCCCGGTGGTCGATGCGGCGCATCGCTTCCTGGGGCTCGTCGTCCGAGACAAAGCCGACGACGTCCCCGAGATGTCCCGGGCCACCTCCCACGTCTCCGACCTACTGGAGCACGACGACGGCACCTTCCAGGTTCGCGACGACGCCCCTCTGGACTCGCTGCTGGCAAATCGGGCCCTGCGCCGGTTCGGCGCGGTGATGGCAGTCGACGCCGAAGGCTGCCTATCCGGCGTGATCACCGCCGAGCAGGTCGGCAGGGCGCTGCGCGACGCTTCTAGGCCGGCCGGTGCCGGTCGATGATGCGGCCGAAATCGGTTCCGGCGGGCAGCGTCCCGAAGGCGTAGCCCCAGTCGCCGGACAGGCGACTTGCGCAGAAGGCGTCGGCGACGGCCTCGTCGCCGTAACGGACGAGGAGTGAAGCCTGCAGGGCGATCGCCATCTTCTCGACTATGCGACGGGCGCGGTGTTGGATCGTGTCTATGTCGCCGGGGATCTCGTTTCGCAGGGAGGAGACGTAGGAGTCGAGCTTCGGTTCGGCCCCGGCCCCCTCCAGAACCTCTGCGAAGAAAGCATCTACCGAGGCGGGGCTCTTGACCATCCCGCGCAGCACGTCGAGGCACTGCACGTTGCCGGAGCCCTCCCAGATCGAGGCTAGCGGGGCCTCTCGGTAGAGCCGTGGCATTCCGGACTCCTCGACGTAGCCGTTGCCCCCTAGGCACTCCAGGCACTCGACGGCGTGGGAGGGAGCGCGCTTGCAGAGCCAGTACTTGAGCACCGCGTTGGCGAGGCGGCGGAACTCGAAAGCTTGGTCGTCCCCTGCCGCTACCTCGTCATATGAGCGGGCCAGGCGCATGGCGGCGATGGTCGCCGCTTCGGACTCGACGCAGAGGTCGGCCAGCACGTTCTGCATCAGCGGCTGCTCGATCAGCTCCTTGCCGAAGGCGGAGCGGTGGGCGGTGTGGTTGAGCGCCTGTACTACGCCGGCGCGGTAGCCGGTTGCGGTGCCGATCACGCAGTCGAGGCGGGTGTGGTTGACCATCTCGATGATCGTCGGCACGCCGCGGCCCTCCTCGCCGACCATGCGCGCCCAGGCGCCGCGGAACTCAACCTCGCTGGAGGCGTTGGAGCGGTTGCCGAGCTTGTCCTTGAGCCGCTGGATGTGGAAGGCGTTGCGCTCGCCGTCGGGAGTCCAGCGCGGCATCAGGAAGCAGGAGATGCCGGACTCGGTCTGGGCGAGGACGAGGAAGGCGTCGCACATCGGCGCCGAGCAGAACCACTTGTGGCCGACTATCTCGTACTCGGCGCCAGGCCCGCCGCCGTTCAGCGGCGTCGCCGTCGTCGTGTTGGCGCGGACGTCGGAGCCGCCCTGCTTCTCGGTCATCGCCATCCCGCAGAGGGCGCCGCTCTTGCGATCGGCCGGCATCGAGCGCTCGTCGTAGTCGAGCGAGAGGAAGCGCTCCTCCCACTCTGCGGCGAGCTCGGGCTGCTTGCGCAGCGCCGGGATCGCCGAGTAGGTCATCGAGATCGGGCAGCCGACGCCGCTCTCGGCCTGCATCAGCAGCATGAACGTCGTGGCCCGGGCGACGTGGGCGCCCGGGCCGGGTTCGCGCCAGGGCGCTGCGTGCATCCCGTTGCCGACGCCGATCCGCATCAGCTCGTGCCAGGAGGAGTCGAACTCGACCTCGTCGACGCGGTTTCCATAGCGGTCGTGGGTGCGTAGCTCGGGCTTCCGCTCGTTGGCCTCGAAGCCCCAACGGATCGTCTGTCGCGAGCCGCAGATCGCCCCGATCTCGCGCGCCTGTCCCTCGGCCCACTCGGCGCCCTCGCGCCGCAGCGCCTCGCTCAGTACGCGGTCGGCGTCGAAGGGGTTGTAGTCCTCCAGCGGCGGCGGCTGGTTGAAGACCTCGTGTGTCGCGGAGGAGCGGCGCTCGGCGGTGGCCATCGACCTGATTGTGCCACCCCATCGGTAGCATCGCCCGCCGCGTGGCAAAGATCTCCGTCAAGAACCCGATCGCCGAGCTCGACGGCGACGAGATGACCCGGATCATCTGGGCCTTCATCAAGGACCAGCTGATCCTTCCTTACCTCGATGTCGAGCTCGACTACTTCGACCTGGGGATCGAGAACCGGGACGCGACCCGCGACCAGATCACCGTCGACGCCGCGAATGCGATCAAGCAACACGGGGTCGGCGTCAAGTGCGCGACGATCACCCCCGACGAGGCGCGGGTGGAGGAGTTCGGGCTGGCGGATATGTACCGCTCGCCGAACGGGACGATCCGCAACATCCTCGGCGGCGTCATCTTCCGCGAGCCGATCGTGATCTCGAACATCCCGCGGCTGGTCCCGGGTTGGACCAAGCCGATCGTGATCGGTCGCCATGCCTTCGGCGACCAGTACCGCGCCACCGACATGGTCGTCCCCGGCGAGGGGACGCTGACGCTCACATACACACCCAAGGACGGCTCGGAGCCGGTCGAGCTCGACGTCTACGACTTCCCTGGGCCCGGCATCGCGATGGCGATGTACAACCTCGACGACTCGATCCGGGACTTCGCCCGGGCCTCGATGCGCTACGGGCTGAACCGGGGCTACCCTGTCTACCTCTCGACCAAGAACACCATCCTCAAGCGCTACGACGGCCGTTTCAAGGACCTTTTTGCCGAGGTATACGAGAACGAGTTCAAGCCCGGGTTCGAGGCGGCGGGGATTACCTACGAACACCGCCTGATCGACGACATGGTGGCGGCGGCAATGAAGTGGGAGGGCGGTTACGTATGGGCCTGCAAGAACTACGACGGCGACGTGCAGTCAGACACCGTCGCTCAGGGCTTCGGCTCGCTGGGGTTGATGACGAGCGTGTTGATGAGCCCCGACGGCAAGACCGTCGAGGCCGAGGCCGCCCACGGCACGGTCACACGTCACTACCGCCAGCACCAGCAGGGCAACCCGACTTCGACCAACCCGATCGCCTCGATCTTCGCCTGGACGCGCGGGCTCGCCGCCCGCGGCCGCCTCGACGAAACGCCCGAGGTCTCGCGCTTCGCCGAGGCCCTCGAGCGTGTCTGCGTGGAGACGGTGGAGAGCGGCCGGATGACCAAGGACCTGGCGCTGCTCATAGGTCCCGACCAGGAGTACCAGACCACGCAGCAGTTCCTAGCCGCCATCGACGAGGCCCTGCAGCAAGCAATGACCTAGGCCGACGGGCCGATACGTCAAGGTGACCTTGACGTATCGGCCCGTCGGCCCCAGAAAGGAGATTTTGTGAGCACCCCCGTGAAAGTCACCGTCACCGGCGCCGCCGGACAGATCGGTTACGCGCTTCTGTTCCGGATCGCCAGTGGCCAGATGCTCGGCCCCGACACCCCGGTCGAGCTGAGCCTGCTCGAGATCCCCGATGCCGTCAAGGCCGCGGAGGGAACGGCGATGGAGCTCGACGACTGCGCCTTCCCGTTGCTGCGCCGCATCGACATCTTCGACGATCCCAAGCAGGCGTTCGATGGCTGCAATGTCGGCCTTCTGGTGGGAGCGCGCCCCCGCGGCCCCGGCATGGAGCGCGCGGACCTGCTCGAGGCCAACGGTGGGATTTTCAAGCCCCAGGGCGAAGCGATCGCCGCCGGTGCCGACAGCGACGTACGCATCTTGGTCGTCGGCAATCCCGCCAACACGAACTGTCTGATCGCGATGTCGAACGCGGATGGCGTTCCGCGCGAGCGCTTCACCGCGATGATGCGGCTCGACCACAACCGTGCGGTCGCGCAGGTCGCCAACAAGCTTGGCAAGGAGATTTCCGACGTCACCAACATGACCGTCTGGGGCAACCACTCGACCACGCAGTACCCGGACCTCGTCAACGCAAGGGTCGGTGGACAGAGTGCCTGGGAGGCGATCGACGACGAGACCTGGATCGCCGAGGAGTTCATTCCCCGAGTGGCCAAGCGCGGCGCCGCGATCATCGATGCTCGCGGCGCATCCAGCGCGGCCTCGGCTGCCAATGCCGCAATCGACCACGTGCACGACTGGGTGCTCGGTACGCCTGACGGAGATTGGGTCTCGATGGGTGTTCCCGCAGACGGCTCTTACGGTGTCGAAGAGGGCATCGTCGCCGGCTTTCCTTGTCGCTGCAGCGGTGGCGAGTGGTCGATCGTCGAGAGCGCCGAGGTGACCGAGTTCTCGCGGGGCCGGATCGACGCAAGCGCCGCCGAGCTACGCGAAGAGCGCGACGCCGTCAGCAAGTTGGGCCTGGTCTAACCGAAACCAGGGACGAAAAAGCCGGCCCTGGGGCCGGCTTTTTCGTACGGGTACCTGCTTGCTTCTCAGGCGGGGTGGTACTCGCGCCCCTTCTTCGAAACCCTGCCCTCTTTCTCCAATTCACCGAGGACACGGTAGAGGTAATTCGGTTTGATTTTCAAAGACTTCGCGATATCCGATGCGCTGATGCCTGGGTTTTTCTCCACCAGAGCGACAGCCTGATCGGCACGGGTACCACCGCGACGGCGCCGCCGTTTGCGCGGTGCCGTGGCGCTCGATGCAGCTTTCGGAGGGCGACCCGGTCCGCGCTTTCCGCTGCCGGGAGGCCTACCGGGACGGCGAGTGATGGTGCCACCAAGCTCGGCGAGTGCACGCTCGAGGCGCTTGCGCTCCTCGTCGAGTTCGGCGAGCCTTTTCTTGACCAGGCCGAGAGCCTCGTCGAGTACGTTGCTGGTGCTTGGCATTTCCTTCCTTTCCATCTCGTGGGACTTCCACGAGTGTCGTCAGCTTCAAGCAGTGTGGCACAGTCACAGTGACAGTGACTATTCATGGAGTCAAATTTGGCGCATCTTATCTGGCCGTTTGGACGACAGCAGCTACCCGACGACGCTCAGGCGGTGCGCTGAGCCTGGCGCTCGGGTGAAATCCGCACCACATTCCACGCGAGCCCGAGCTTCTCCATCGTGCCGATGATCACAGCCGATGGATCGATCTCTCGCCGGCGGAGGCCGTGTACGGCCGAGCGCGGGAAGGCATGATGGTTGTGGTGCCAGGACTCGCCGAGCGAGGGCAGGGCGAGCCAGAAGACATTGGTGGAGCGATCTTCAGTGTTAAACCGTCGCGTACCAAAATAGTGACACACTGAATTGACGCTCCAGGTGATGTGGTGGACGAAGAAGATTCGGACCAACCCTCCCCACAGCAGTCCGGTCGCAGCGCCAGCGATCGTGCCGCTGACGACGTAGCCGGCGAGGGCCGGCAGGGCGAGGCTGGCGATCACAAGGGGGACAAACTGCCGGCCAATGACTCGCATCGTGGGGTCCTCGTAGAGATCGGGCGCGTAGCGCTTCCAATCGGCCCTGCCCTGGGTCGACATCAGCCAGCCGGAGTGGGCGTGCCATAGGCCGGAAAGCACGCCACGCACTCCACTGGCGTGGCCGACGTGGGGGCTGTGGGGGTCGCCCTCTTCGTCGGTGTGCGCGTGGTGCTTGCGGTGATCGGCGACCCAGGAGATCACCGGTCCCTGGACGGCCATCGAGCCCAGCACAGCGAACGTGTACTCGAGTCGCTTGGAGGTCTGAAAGGAGCGGTGAGTTAGGAGGCGGTGGAAGCCGACCGTGATCCCGACCGCGGTAAGGAGATACATCACCGCGGCGATCGCCAGGTCGGCGGTTCCGACGACGTCGTTCCAAAGCAGCGCGATCGCCGCGAGCACGGCGAGGAAGGGAACCACCACCGCGCCGAGGTTGGCGATCTTCTCGACTTTGGTCATCTCGCCCATCGGCGAAAGACATTACGTGTGTCGACCCTATAGATATCATGTCTATTGAGCAAGTTGTGGACCTAAATTTCATCAGATAAATGACAAGTTCTCTAAATTCAGAGCCTTGGCGCGGCCTGCAACCCGCGGTTGCCGACCTGATCGAGCCCGAGCTGGATGCGGTGACGGGGGAGATCCTCGTGACGATCGGTCGCGAGGTGCCGGAGTACGCCCGGCCGCTGGAGGGAAATTTCGGGCGCGGCATCCGCACCGGGGTCGGCGAGGCGCTGAGCCAGTTCGTCGCCCTGATCCGCGACCCCGAAGCGGGTCGCGGGCTGGGGCGGGAGGTCTACATCGAGCTCGGCCGCGGCGAGCTGCGCCAGGGTCGGACCCTGGATTCCCTACAGGCAGCCTACCGAGTCGGTGCCCGCGTCGCCTGGCGGCATTTCGCCCGCGCCGCACGCCGGGCCAAGCTCGACGTAGAGACTCTCAGCCTGCTTGCCGAGGCGATCTTCGCCTACATCGACGAGCTCTCCGCCGACTCGGTCGAGGGCTATGCGGAGGCCCAGGCCGAGACCGAAGACCAGCGCCGCCGACGGCAGAGGGAGCTGGTCGCGCTGCTGCTACGCGATCCCCCGGCCGACGCGGCCGAGTTGCGGGGGGCCGCAGCCACAGCCAGCTGGAAGCTGCCGCGCCGCGCCTCGACTCTCGCTTGTGCCGCCACCGACTTGGTTCACATCGTCCACCGGCTCCCCGCCGACTCGCTGGTTGCCGAATTCGACGAGATCGGCTGCGTGCTGCTTGCCGACCCCGACGGGCCCGGTCGCGCGGCCGAGATAGAAAACGCTGTCGCCGCGGTTCCGGCTGCTCTCGGCCCGCCCGGCGAGCCCGCCGGGTTGCCCGAATCGTGGAGCTCGGCGAAGTCCTGTCTGCTCGCGGCCCAAGCGGGGGCCCTGCCCTCTGGGGGACTAATCCACGCCGACGACCACCTGGCCGAGTTGCTGCTCTTCGAAGGCAGCGCACTGGCAGGTCGCATTGCTGCTCGGAGGCTCATATCCCTCGAAGCGCTCACCGACAAGGCACAAGAACGAATGCGCGAGACCGCCCTCGCCTACGTCCGCCACCGCGGCAACTCGGTCGAGATGGCAGCGGCGCTGCACCTCCACCCCCAAACCGTCCGCTACCGCATAGCCCGCCTGCGCGAGCTGCTCGGCGACCAGCTCGATGATCCCGACGCCCGCTTTGAGCTGGAGATTGCGTTGCGGGCTGGTTAGGTAGCCGGTTCCAGCCGTGGGTGTGGTGGGGAGCCTGGCCGCCCTCCAGTCGAATTGTGCACCGCGCGCGAAGCGCGCGGTGCAATGAGGAGCGCGGCCTACGGCCGCGCAATAACCGGATTGCATTTCCGCCGCTTCGCGACATTCGCCTGGAGGGCGGCCAGGCTCCCTCTCGACACGCTCCGGTATACGAAGCTTCCGA